>Ga0209393_1000019_pt1 | contig 87059 bp, 79 predicted proteins | sample SSWtaG_2_FD_184117 | JGI IMG/M metagenome (GOLD analysis project Ga0209393, IMG submission 184117) | Hot spring microbial communities from Sandy's Spring West, USA to study Microbial Dark Matter (Phase II) - SSWsed_130316 (SPAdes)... | ecosystem: Environmental > Aquatic > Thermal springs > Hot...
GAGAGACTCAGAGTTTTTAGCTGTGTGATAACTATAAAATATATGGGGGCCGTAGTCTAGCTTGGTAGGATGCGAGGCTTGGGCCCTCGTGGTCCGGGGTTCAAATCCCCGCGGCCCCACCAAATAAATCTATGGACACCCGTACATTACATTTTTACTGTCTATCAAGTACAAGGTAAAGGTCTTGGTAATGATGAAACTAGGCAAATAGGATATTTACAGGTACTCGCCCAGGGTATGTTCTTGAACGTATATACTTATGTACCTATATATTTGAATGTAAATTAGTAAGTGGGAGTATGCTCGCTAAACGCACTATAGCTCTACCCCTAATCTCTCTACTCGTCGTCATATCTTTGACGGTTTTGCTCTGGTTTAGCTACTATTCCTCTCAACAGGAGAAAGAGTTGAAGATTTTGTTAGAGATGTGTAGCAAGGCCGTAGAGAATTTCGGGAGCGATTCTGTTTGGAGACCCGGTTCTGTGCTAATGTTTAACAGTACGCATACTGCTGAAGGCTTTATCCGTAGAAAGGTTATTTATAGTGGTAGGCACTACAACATTGTCGTAAGTAATGAAACTCACATAGTTGTCCACGCAACTTCCGCAGGTCAATACCCCCTGCATTCTAAGGGTTTCTTCTACTTAATTCACGCTATAGCTATATACCAAAAGGATAACATTTCAAGACCTATCGTAATCTATAGTTATCAGTATCCAGAGCCTTCGATAAAACCATACCCTAAACGTTACTACTTCAAGCCTTATGCAGATGAACAAAAAATGATGTTCTTGATCGCTAGACTCCCGTACTACCTACCCCACTTCTGGATTAAAGACCTCGTGGAGAAGAAGGCTATGAATATAAGCATCAGTGATGAGAAGCTGTTGAGATGAAGTTCCTCAAAAACTTTAGAGCTTCTAATCGAGATCTAGTAATAGTTCAGTACCTCTTTCCCCACGAAACTGCAAGTATCTATGCATGTATAGATTCTGAAACGGGAATGGTGTTAGCAGAAGTGTTTATAAGTGAAAGCAAGTCCACTAGCTACCTAGAGAGCATCACCGATATGGATAGCGTTCCACCAGAACTACTATCAATAATAAGGAACGCAGTATTCGTAGATGCTACAACAAATATAACAATAGAACACTAGAAATACCAAAGCCATAGAATACCCAAGGGGGTGTCAGACTCTCAACAGTAATTCCAGAACCTGTATTCTTTAACAATATCACAAAATGCGTTCAACCATGAAGACAGCAGAACATAATGCTCTTGGGGTTGTCTAGTGAGTGAAGAATCTATCTGACTGTAGTAGGAGTACTGGTTAAGTTCTGCTCTGCGCAATAACTCAACAACTATAACAGACATTTTTTAAGTAACTTTAGTGAGAAGTATGGCTAGAATTGTTCGTGTTCCATACTAGAATGTGTGTTTTAAAGCCTTTGGAGAAGCTTGATCTTAGGGATGGTCAGCGTGTTAAGATAGTAATCGTTGATAAGGATTTTATAGAGGTAGCTCGTGAGATTAGAATGTATTTACAGAAGAAGCTTAGAGAAAAAGATCTAGTAGAAGAGCTTGTTTACGAGCGTGAACGTTTTGGCTAAATAGTTTGTGGTATTATTTGGTTGGGCCATTTCACGGTATATGGCTTACCACAGAACCTCGAGATTCATTGATCTAGCTACGTAGGTTAAGTCCATATCTCCTGTAACTATAGGCGCTCTTCTCCTCTTAGCCAAAGCTATAACCGTTGAGTCTACTATGCTTAGCCTACGTTCTCCAAGCTTAGCATCTGTAGCCATCTTTAACACTTAATCGCCTTTAGCCTTGATTTCTACAGCTTTAAGATAGGTTTCCAAGTCTAGTTCAACTATGAAGCAGATTATTAGGTAAATTCTAAATCTATACTCTTCAGAGTTGGTATCCTACCCCTATACCGGTGAATAGTGTATTCCATAGCCACGGTGCTGGCATCAAACTCCTAATATGCTTCCTCCTCACATCGCCTAGCACCTTACGAGCTATTTCACCAACCTCGTCGTAAGCTACGGCGAGGAGGATATAGGAGTCAACAACTACCTCCCGCTTGGGAGCTATAGCTGTAGTGCTACAGAAGATTACAGAGCTTCGTAGAGTATAAGGCGTTGATAGAGGGAATTAGAGTAGTATAAGTAGACCCTAGAGACATATCTAGAACCTCTTCAAACGAAAAGCCATTAAAGTTCATTAACTGCAGGTTCGCCCAGCTCGGAGACGCCGTCACAAGTAGAGACGTTGTAGCATCCTGAAACCTCGCTTTGAGGCTTAACACAGATGAGGGACTCACGGGTTAAGCGGAGCCCCGATAGCTCTGTGGATGCGGGGATGAGATCCCAACCCAACACGGAGAATTCCGGGCAAGAAACACATATTCATAAGCATTCACAAGTAACTACAAGTAATCGTCCTGGGGAAACCCCTAAAGCACGACACGATTCGTGAATCATGACGGGTTCAATGTGCTGTTATCCAGGAGGTATCGATAGAAATGATACTTAGTTTTAGTTCATACGTTACTGGACAACATATTGATGGTAGTTTATAACAGTGAAATCTTAAGTGGGTTTAAGGGATTACTTTGAGCCATGGGACTCTCTTAAAGTCTTCGTCGAATGTAAGTATGGTGTCTATATCGTAGTGTTTAGCCGTTATTGCAATCAGAGCATCTCCTGGTAGGAGGCCATACTTTCTCACGGTCTCTGTAAGCTCTTTGATACTACCCTTATCTTCTAGAACCAGGATCCCAAGCTTGTCTATAAACTCTTCAACATCGTTTATAGCATCACTAAACGCCTCTAGACCATACCTCCTTATGTAGTCCCGTAGCTTGTCTAGTTTCCTCAGTTCAACTCTTCTCCAAGCCTCGAGCCTTATTAGGGTAAAGATTATTTCGTCGACAATTCTAAGAGTTACTGCAAGATCTTTACTTTCTATCAGTATCTGTTTTACTTTAGAAGCATAAGGTTCAACGCGATGAAGATAGTATACAACGGCATTGCTATCTAGGAGAATCACTGCGCCTCGGCCTCTAACATTAATTCATCAAGTAACTCTTTGGGGGCAAAACCTCGTTTTCCATAGAACTCATCAACTATCTTCCTCCTATCCTCAAGCTTCTCAATTTTGATTAGAACCTCCTCACCTTCTTCAAGCTCTATAGGCTCCAAAGGCTTTAGCACTCCTTTCTCATACTTAGCTCTAATAGCTCTAAACATTATTAAACACCTCACCTACTCTACTAAATTTCTTAATTTCTTTATCCTAATATGTTTTACTCTACCAGCACACACCGTCTGCGAAACTAATCTTATTCTTTAATAATTGCGATATGATGTGGCATACCGTATTTCAGCTAATAGCTGTTTTGATAGCATTTATTGAATGGTATTTGTGCTTACTTGGCATATCAGCTATATGCCTACTAAGTAATCTCTGGCATATGTTTAGAGCCCCCGTGGTCCGGGGTTCAAATCCCCGCGGCCCCACCAAATAAGCTAATATGCCTATATGCCTAGATTTAACAATGTTAAGCAGGAGTGTAACTATGTTTCAAGCCATTTTAGATGGAAGTATCTATGAGGACTAGCTGTAGAGGTGTTGTAGAGGTACCAGCTTAGTGCTTTTGATTTCTTCAAGAGATATTACCTAGCTATAAGCTAGCTTATCAGTGTTGGTTGCGGTAGTATATGTTGAGGTGGGGAGCGTGGCTAAGATTGTCGAAGCTGTTTATGAGAATGTGTGTTTTAAAGCCTTTGGAGAAGCTTGATCTTAGGGATGGTCAGCGTGTTAAGATAGTAATCGTTGATAAGGATTTTATAGAGGTAGCTCGTGAGATTAGAATGTATTTACAGAAGAAGCTTAGAGAAAAAGATCTAGTAGAAGAGCTTGTTTACGAGCGTGAACGTTTTGGCTAATAAGAGAGTGGTTGTCGATGCTTCCGTTATTATAGACCTGTATGCGGCACCTGATGATAGGAGAGCTTCTATAGCTGAGGAAGTAATGTCGTGGGTTACAGCAGGTTTTGTAGAAGCTTATGCTCCTAAGCTGCTAGTAGTTGAAGTACTTGGTGTTTTAGCTCGTTATCTCTCTGAAGAAAAACTCGAGCTAGTTACATCATCCATTCCCCCAATAAAATTAGTACCAGAAGAGGTTTTCTATGACGAAGCTCGGTTCACCCCATCTATTCGCTTACATCTATCATTTGAGGGCTGTGAGGGGGGCAGAACTCCCCCAGGAGCCCATCATCCCGGGCTCCAAAGCATTATTCTAACAAGGCTTGTAAGCCTTGGCCATCCCCGCCCTAAAGGGCGAGGCTTTCAGGTTGTCAGGTTGTAATAAGTACTTTGTATCCCCTAAGTCTTCTTGATGCTAAGGATGGTGTTCGTAGGTCTTGAAAGCACCTTCTAGCGATCATGGTATATGTGCTAGATATATAGTGCATATAGTTAAACGCTTATGTCTTAGGGCAATGATAATAGCCATAGCCCTGAGCCTCTGCATTATGCGGGGTAGCATGCCACATATGTATTCCTCCGGATTTTTTATGATCGTTGTTTTAAGATATTAGGAGTTGTAGGAATAGAGCATTATAGGGATATACCATGTCTGTGGCTAGTTGGGAGAGGATTAAATCTGGTTGGGTGACAGACATATATTTTCTCAGGAGCTTGAAGATCCTCAAGGAGAAGGGGCTTGATAAAACTATGGCTAGGATAGAGGCTCATGTATATAGCCTTCCACATGGGTGGAGCTGGGGTGTCTATGCAGGGTTAGAGGATGCTTTAAAGCTCTTCGAGGGAAGAGATGTAAATATATACTCTCTTCCCGAGGGAACTATTTTTAAGCCTGTGGAACCTGTTATGGTTGTTGAGGGGCCTATAGGCGAGATCCTAGACCTAGAGACTGCCTTGCTCGGCATTATAAGGCATGCCTCTTCTGTGGCCACCAAGTCTGCGAGGATCAAGAAGCTCGCTGGGGATAAGATGGTGATTTTCTTTGGGCTTAGAGCTGCTCACCCTGCTATAGGGCCTATGCTTGATAGATCTGCTTTCATAGGCGGGTGCGATGCGGTTTCCGGAGCATATAGTGAGGAGATGCTTGGTGTTAAGCCTGTTGGTACCATGCCCCATGCTCTCATAGTAGTCTTTGGAGATCAGGTGAAGGCTTGGAAAGCTTTTGACGAGGTAGTAGAGCCCAGCGTTCCTAGGATTATGCTTGTAGATACGTTCTATGATGAGAGGGTTGAGAGTCTCATGGCAGCACAGCTTCTGGGAGAAAGGCTCTATGGCGTTAGGCTAGATACCCCGAGCTCTAGGAGAGGTAATATGCAGATGATTGTTAAGGAGGTCAGATGGGTTTTAGATCTCCATGGATATAAGAATGTAAAGATCTTTGTCAGCGGTGGGATAGACGAGAAAGAGGTGGTGGCGTTGAGGGATCTAGTAGATGGCTTTGGCGTTGGAACCTCTATAGCCTTTCCGCAGAGTGTTGATTTCAGCATGGATATAGTGGAGGTTATGAGGGATGGAAAGTGGATTCCCATATCTAAGAGAGGTAAGCTGCCTGGGTTTAAGCAGCTCTATAGATGCCCCAACAGCCTGGAGGATCATGTGCTGCCATGGGGATCCGAGCCTCCGCTTTGCAATGATGGCTCTAAGGCTAGGCCTATGCTCGAGCTCTACATGTCAAGGGGTAAGATCGTTAAGGATCTACCAACGCCGAGGGAGATTAGAAATTATGTTCTAGATCAGCTTAGATATGCAGAGATCTAGGTATATACCCTCGCCCCTGGCCATGTCTTCTCTATCTCATCCTTTATCTGTGAGACTATATAGCCTATTTTTCTAACGTTTAGGAGAACCACTGATACCTCATATTCAGCGAAACCCTCTTTAATGCCCTTCCTAGTTACTATTGGGTCTTCCACTAGATCCGGTCTTATTGAGCTGATGATTCCCTTGATTGCTTCGTATGCTTTATCTGTATCCTGTTCCGCTGGGATCATGATCTTGATCCTATATGTTGTTCCGTAGGGGCTTGTCCTGTTTATTATAGGGGCTGATGCTAGATATATATTAGGTACATAGATCTTCTCTCTTGTAGGTGTTTCTATTACCACCCCTCTTGAGTCCATGTGGATGACTGTTCCCTCTCTACCCATTACCTCTACCTGATCCCCTATTTTCAGTGATGTGAAGCTCCTAACATATATCTCTGCACCCCAGTTCCTCAGCAGATCGCTAAATGCTATTATCACTCCTATTCCTAGTACCAGGATCAATGTTGAGAACACCCCTGGCTCTGGTGCTATTATTGCTAGGGCTATTAGGGCTCCAACGGCATATACTATGTATCTTATGATTGCTATAAAGCTATATATGAATCTAGGCTGTGTTGGGGCTGGTATCAGCTTTGGTATATAGCCTATTATATATTTGGCGATTATATATGTTGCCAGAGCTACTATACCTGCCTCTGCTATTCTTATGAGCATCAACATGGGTGATATGATCTGCTGCTCTACCTGTTGTAGGGCTAGGGTTTCTCCTAGTATCGGTGTCATGGGTATATGCTCCTCCTACTCTCCATTTCAGCCCTTATCCTCTGTATTCTTGATATTAGGCTTCTCATCTTTTCGACTGCTATCTCACCCATTCCTCTGGGTGCTACTAGTATTATCACATCTCCTTCTCTTAGCTCGTATGTTGGATCTCTGATTAGGGATCCTGTCTTTGTTAGAGCAACTACATATGCTTCGAAGCCTCTTAGCTCTTCTCTTATCTGGGAAAGGGTTATACCTAGTGCTGATGTTTTGACTGTTCTGTATAGATATATATCTATTCCGAAGAACTCTGGGGTTGTTGTTTTAACCCATTTATCTGTGGATAGTATTGCTTTTATATGTGATTGTAGGGGTGATGTGGGGCTTATAACATAGTCTGCTCCTCTGGATATTGCCTCTTCTATGTTTGCTGGGTTGTTTATAATAGTTATCACAAGCGGTATTCTGTAGTTTTTCTTCGCTACCTCGGATATCTTTATGTTCATGGCGTCTGAGTCGCTTGATGCTATGAATATGTCTGCTTTCTCCATCTCTGCTTTCTCCTGTGTTCTAGGATCCATTGGATCTCCATCGATCGGTTTCCCCCCTACCATGTTTGCCAGTGTTTCAGCGGTTTCTCTGGATCTGTCGAGTATAACTATTATCCCTGTCGGATCTGATTCCCTTATTGCTGTAAGTATTAGCGGTGTATAGTGAGATGATCCTAGTACTATGTGTCTCATGTTTCGACACCTATTTTTCCTATGATATCTTTATATATTTTGTCTGCATCTTCGCTAGTTATTCTCCTATCTCTTAGCCCTCTCTTTATGATTGCTTCTGCTATTTCTTCAACAGATTCTCTGTATATCTGGGATGGTTTTTTATACCTCTCCTTTAGATCTACTGGGATCTCAGCTATTCTGAAGCCCTTCACATGGGCGTCTATGAGGATCGCTATGTCAGCTCCCCAGCCGCTCTCCCACTCTACAACTGATAAGGCTTTTTTCTTAGCGGCCATATATGGGCTTAGTGGATGCTCTATATTTTGAAGCCCTGGATATAGCTTGGCTAGTGTCCTTCTTATCCTCTCCTCAATTTGAAGGAATCTTCTTGAGAAACCCGCTTTAACAACATCTGCATATCCGTCTAGGATTGGTCTGTATAGCTCTCTTATCTTCTTAGGCTCTGCTTTATCGGTATTAAAATCTATATAGGCTATAACCTCTCCGTCGGAGAAGTAATAGCCGTCCCTCATAGCTATTCCCCTGCCAGGGTATCTAAGCATACTCTGGTATATGACCTTAACACCCCTTCCACGGATCTTTGAAGGTATGGGCGTTCCAAGCACAACCACTATCTCCACGTCATCACCAACCCTCGATATAGATCTAATAAGCCCTCCCAACCTGTTAGGATCACCACTATGGAGTACCACAATCGATACTACCAACTAAGCACCCAAAATATCTTCCCATGGGAAGCTGATAAACATCTAGATCCTCAGACTGCATGGGACGATCACCGATCACAATATCCGCTCCTCAGCACCGGGCCCCTAAAAGCTACAGTGGCTCCTCACACATCGGATCGCCCGTCGGCTACATCGGGGCCCAATATAATATATTCTAAAAACTTATATATAGGGATCTAATAAAACTATTATATAGGGATCTAATTGCCTGGATGGAGACTCAGATGCAGATCATGTGGAAGGGAATGGATCTTCGAGGCAAGCTATAGAATCTCTGATTTCGAATCTCTATACCACTATTGCAGATACTGCAAGAAAAACACTTTCCACGAAATACTAGAAAAACTAGATCAATAGAAAAAATATGACAACATAGATAGATATAAATAAACAAAGATTAAATCTATAGATAAATCCCTCCATGAGCGCTGGCAGCCCATATTAGCACCCAGGCCGGCTCCCGCCCACACGGAAACCCGCGTGAGCACCCCTGGGCAAGGCCCACGGCCTCGGGCGATTGGAAGCGGCAGGCTCGCCCCTCGGAAAACCCTCGGGGCATACACCCCCGCCCCATCAACCCCGTCTTCTACGGGAGCCCTCGTCCGCCCTCGCGGGCGGAGCGGCCGCCTCTTTTCGGGGTGGGCTTCCCGCTTAGATGCTTTCAGCGGTTATCCCTTACGGCGTGGCTGCCCGGCATATGCCCTGCCGGACAACCGGTAGACTAGAGGCCGCGGCGACCCGTTCCTTTCGTACTTGGGTCACCTTCCCCTCAGGCGGCCCGCACCCCCCGTGGGTAGAGTCCGACCTTTTGAGGAGGGGGGCTAGGCTATAGATATAATCGTAATATATGGATACCATACTGAATCGTCTCAATGGACTCTGCAGCCATATCCCATTAGTGTCTTAATCATTACACAGATACACTCTAGAAACCACCTTGATGAGTCAAAGATCCTAATTCTACTTCTTCATACTTATCAATTGTTATATAACCATCTCCCGCAGTTAAACCAGCTAAATAATTTAGCATATAATCCCCCTATAGTAACACAGCCTTATATTAGGATAATAAAGCCTAGCCACCCCTCTGTCTCACGACGGTCTGTTCCACCGGCAGGCAGGGGAAATAAGCCTGAGTCTCTACATCTAGAATTCTAGGCATACTAGGCATACTCCATCTCATTACATATATTCGGTCTTTTTCTATAGATGCTTATCTCTCTTCCATCGCCTAGGACACAGCCTATGCCTATGATAACCCGTCCTGTACCTCATTCAATATAGCCCTCACTAATTTTGTAGGTATTGATGAGCATAAAAGAGCCCCCAGCCTGACCGGTGTCTAAACCCAGCTCACGTTCCCCTTTAATGGGCGGGCTTGGGGAGGGGGGAGCGGCGCCAATGTTATTATAACTAAAACACTTTAGGATAACGGGTAAGCTTTATTAAGCGTGTTCCCATGATTAATATTTAATAGCCGTCTTAAAAAGGCGCCCTCGCCCCCTTAGCCCCACCCTTGGGGGCTTGTGCACCCCCAGGATGGGAAGAGCCGACATCGATGTAGCAAACCGCGGGGTCGATATGAACTCTCGCCCGCGACGACCCTGTTATCCTTGGGGTAACTTTTCTGTCATGCCCGGCCCCCTCCGAGGGGGGCACGAGCGTTCGCTAGGCCGCGGTTTCCCGGCCAGGCCCCTTGTGTTCAAGGGCCTGGTCAGGCCAGCTTTTGCCCTTGCACTCTACGGCGGAGTTCTGACCCGCCTGAGCTGACCTTTGGGCGCCCGTGTTATCTTTTCGCGGGCGTGCCGCCCCAGCCGAACCGCCCACCTGACGCTGTCCCCCGGCTCCCCGGGGTTAGGCCCCCAGGCCCTAGTGGGCGGTGTTTCATTGGCGGCTCGGCGCCCCCCGAGAGGAGCGCCACATAGCCTCCCGCCTACGCTACGCACCAAGGCCCAGAGGCCAACGCCAGGCTGCGGTAAAGCTCCACAAGGTCTTCTCTCCCTACGGGGGGATGCCAGCCTGTGCACTGGCTCCGTGGGCTTCACGGGGTCCCGGGCTGGGACAGTGGGGCCCTCGTTGATCCATTCATGCGCGCCGGAACTTACCCGGCAAGGCATTTGGCTACCTCTCTCCCGGAGAACCCCTGCCGTCTAACTGCAAATTGAGCGGTTGCTTCACTCTTCTCACCTAACAATAAATACAATAAATAAGCTAAGCCTTATGTTATCGGCAGGGGTTCTCCGTTAAGAGGGTCAGAGTTGGGCCCCGGCCTCCGCAGGCCACCAAAAGATTAGATAAGGGTGCTAGAGAAAAGGGAGGCAAACTTAAAACAGCCGCTGGGAGGCCTGCGGAAAGCCGAGTTTACCCCCGGCCTTCAGCGGCGCTTCGCCGGGTTGGACCCCGGTTTCACGAACCGCCAGTGGCCAGGATTCACCCCCCGTGCAAACCCTTTCGGGCTTGCGGGGAGCTATGTTTTTATTAAACAGTCAGGACCCCCTGGTCACTGCGACCTGCGGCCCCAGGCTGAGCCCAGGGCCGCAGGCACCCCTTCTCGGGGAGCGCGGCGGATTTCCGAGAAAGATCCCCATTCATGTAATCTTCAATACCTGATACCTGTGAGGAAATAAAACCCTCCGCCACGCCCTCTCCCGAAGTTACGGGGCCAATTTGCCGAGTTCCCTTACGGGGGAGGGAGGGCAGAAACATGCCCTCCTCTCCTAGCCCGGGTTAGCCCCCACCCGCCTTGGGCTCCTCACCCAGGGGCACCTGTGTCGGTTCTCGGTACGGTCGCGGGGGATCGTTCCCCAGCCCCTTTTCACGGGCCCCAGGGCTCAGCCGAAGCCCCCATACGGGAGCCCATTCCCGCCTTCGGCCGTTTCTCGCCATTACGGCACTCCACGGCCTTCAGCGGTTAGCCGGGGCGGCTGCCCCGGTCGGCCTACCCCGAGGCGTCAGGGCTGGGGCTTGCGTTACCGCGCCTACCCCCGCGGCAGGGGAATATTAACCCCTTTCCCTTTCGGCCGCGCCGAGTTACGGGCGGCCTTAGGACCGGCTAACCCTCGGCTGATGATCGTTGCCGAGGAACCCTGGCCCTTCCGGCGGAGGGGATTCTCACCCCTCTTTGCTGTTACTACCGCCGGGATCCGCAACCGTGGCGGGTCCACCGGATCTCACGACCCAGCTTCTGCCCCACCACGGCGCCCGCCTACCGGATCTCCCTCCCACAGGGAGGGAGCCCCGGGGTCTCGGCGGCCGGCTTAAGCCCCGACCAATCTTCGGGGCCCCGGGCCTCGGCGGGTGAGCTGTTACGCACTCCATCTCCGGCGGGGTCCCTATGATTCATAGGGACCCTGCCTTTAGAGGATGGCTGCTGTTAGGCCCACCTCCCCGCTGTCTAAGGCCCGGGACGCCCTTCTATTGGCACTTAGCCGGCACTTGGGGGCCTTAACCCCGGTCTGGGTTTTTCCCCTCTCGGCTCCCAGGCTTACCCCGGGAAGCCCCACTCCCGCCATCTACGGCGGCCACGGGTTCGGAGTTGGACTGGAGCGGCTGGAGGTTTCCCTCCATACCGCTCCAATCCGTCGCTCTACCCCGTGACCAGCCTCCGGCGGGGCTGCGCTGGGACGCACTTCGGCGGGAACCAGCTATCACCGGGCTAGATTGGTCTTTTGCCCCTAGACGGGGGTCATGGGAGTGAATTGCACGTCAACACCCCTTCGGGCCTCCACCGGGGTTTCCCCCGGCTTCACCCTGCCCCCGCCTAGATCGCCCGGTTTCTGGTCTCACGGCTGTGACTCCGGGCCCTTGCAGACCCCGCCCCTCGCGGGGATTAACCCCGCTGCGGGCATGTCGGTTTCCCTTCGGCTTCGGGGCTGACCCCCTTAGCCTCGCCACAGCCGTGAACTCCCCGGCCCGTGTTTCAAGACGGAAGGCACGACCCCGGTCCTCCCTCCTCGTACTCCCCGGTCGCCCGGGTTTCCTTCGGAGGGAGTCACTCCTTTCGGGCCGTGCCATGAGTAGCCGCGCGGTTTCAGGCTCTTTTCACCCCCTCTCCCAGGGTGCTTTTCAACTTTCCCTCACGGTACTTAGTTCGCTATCGGTCTCGGGACGTATTTAGCCTTGGAGGTCGGAGCCCCCCAACTTCCCACGGCAAAACCAAGCCGTGGTACTCTGGTCCGCGGCGCGGGCCCACCAAGTTTCGCCTACGGGGCTATCACCCTCTCCGCAGAGGTGGGGTAAAGAAGGATGATCAATAAAATAAGGAGATAAACTTATTCCGGATCTTGAGTTCTTTGATCCTATTTATTCTATGGATATATATACTATATCTCTTTCCCTCAGCGATTAGATAATAAGCCTATATAGACCAACAATACCCCCACCTCCTCTGCGGCGGGGCTTTCCAGCCCACTTCGGCTACCTGGTGTCGGCCCGCTGGGGGCCGAACCCCCAGCCGCGGACCCTATAACCCCACATCCCCACCGGCTCGTCGCCGGCGGATTTGGTCTGGGCTGTCCCCCTTTCGGTCGCCCCTACTCAGGGGATCTCGATTGATTTCTCTTCCTCCCCCTACTAAGATGTTTCCGTTCGGGGGGTTCCCGTCCAGGGCCTGGGGTTACCAGGCCCCAGACGCCACGGGTTTGCCCGTGGCAGGAATTCCCATTCGGGGATCCCGGGTTCGACGGCTGCCTGCGCCTCCCCCGGGCATTTCGCCGCTTGCCGCGCCCTTCTTCGGCGCCCGAGCCGAGTCATCCACCGCGCGGCGTCGTGCCATGGCCCCCAGGGAGGAGCCGGCCTGGTATATGCTATGGGCTGCCAGCGCTCATAGAGGCCCACCAATAAGCCCCTCGCGAATCAGCCCAAAGGGCCTCATAGAGAGGCACCCCCAACCCTTTACATGCCCCACACCAGAATCCCCGAAGGGAGGTGATCCAGCCGCACCTTCCGGTACGGCTACCTTGTTACGACTTCTCCCCCCTCGCAGAGGCTGGGTTCGACCCACCCTCACCGGGAGAACCCAGTGAGAGCAGGCCTCACCCAGCCCCCGCTCGGGTGAAGCGACGGGCGGTGTGTGCAAGGAGCAGGGACGTATTCACCGCGCGATGTTGACGCGCGGTTACTAGGGATTCCGCGTTCACGAGGGCGAGTTTCAGCCCTCGATCCCAACCACGGCGGGGTTTGAGGGATTACCTCCCCCTTTCGGGGTCGGAACCCGCTGTCCCCGCCATTGTAGCCCGCGTGCAGCCCGGGGGTTTCCCGGCCGTGGCCCCAGCGGACTTCATGATTCTAAGAACTTAATTCTAAGAACTTACTATCACGAATGAGCATAATCCCTCTGGGCAATAGTAGCATAACTATTTTGCTCAATATGACCATCCGCAGCTATTAGGCCTACCAAATATAACTTTAGTCTCTCTTGTAAAACAACCTTCCAGGGCCACGGCTTTCGGGGCTTCAGCGGGATCGTCCCATATGAGACGGGTCCCTATGCTGACCTGCCGTGGCCCCCTCCTTCCTCCGCCTTAAACGGCGGCAGTCCCCCCAGTGTGCCCACCCCCCGGAGGGGGCGGTAGCAACTGGGGGCGGGGGTCTCGCTCGTTGCCGGACTTAACCGGACACCTCACGGCACGAGCTGGCGACGGCCTTATGCGGGAGCGTCCCGCCGGACTGGAGATTTTAAAAGATATTAAATCTGATAGTTCTCCTGGATAGAAGTTGTATTATTTCTCTATATTCTTTGCAACATATTTCAAGTATATTCTCTAGCCGTTGTGTAATATTTGATTTTTGGCGTAATTTCTATTTTTTCTAATAAACTTGCGTCTGTCGAGACTTCGTAGAAATTCGAATACGTTATACGCAACCTGAATTTATGGATATCTATAGACCCATAATCGTCATAGCTAAGATAAGGAGAGATCATATAAAGATTATCCAGCGGGAGCGCTCCCTATGCACCTCCTCTCAGCGCGTCAGGCAAGGTCGTCAGCCTGGCCATCATCCTGCTGTCGCCCCCGGTGAGATTCCCGGCGTTGACTCCAATTAAGCCGCAGGCTCCACCCCTTGTGGTGCTCCCCCGCCAATTCCTTTAAGTATGCTGGGCGGTGGCCGTACCGCTACTCTCTTGATAAAAACTAGATAAGGAATAATGCTAAACGAAAATCTTAGGAAGAAAAGGATAGCCTCTTGATAACTCTATCGACAACCTCTACGTTATCCTTGCACGCTAATCTCAACAGAATATCTGCCAACATGCCCAGCACCAGCTATTACATCAAACAACCTCTACATATCCTTAGGATCAACTTTCATGAAAATTACCCAAAGCTATAAATATGAATCTTCGGCACGGCCCACCGCCTTTCAGCCTTCCGCCCCAGTAGGGCTCTAAGCCCTAACCAGGTTTGCGGCCGTACTCCCCAGGCGGCGGGCTTAACGGCTTCCCTGCGGCACTGGGCGGACTCTAAGTCCGCCCAACACCTAGCCCGCATCGTTTACAGCCGGGACTCTCCGGGGCACTGCCGCGGGCATTTTTCAAACCATCCATCACCGAGAAATCATCCAAGCAGATAAGCCTCTTCACATATAAAGCATGAAATTTTTATGTAAAGCCCGCGGCATGTGCCTACCCGGGTATCTAATCCGGTTCGCTCCCCCGGCTTTCGGCCCTCACCGTCAGGCGCGTTCCAGCCGGGCGCCTTCGCCACTGGTGGTCCTCCCGGGATTATCGGATTTCGCCCCTACCCCGGGACTACCCCCGGCCTCTCCCGCCCTCTAGCCCGGCAGTATCTCCGCCCGCCCTCGGGTTGAGCCCGAGGATTTCAGCGGAGACTTACCGGGCCGGCTACGGCCGCTTTAGGCCCAATAATCGTCCCGACCATCCGCGCCGAGGGTCCCGACTAGGTATAAGTAGGGACGCCTCGGTCTCGCGGGGCTGGTATTACCGCGGCGGCTGACACCAGACTTGCCCCCCGCTTATTCCCCCGCCTTCTTACAGCGGGGAAAAGCCCCTCTTCGGGGCACTCGGGGTGACCCCGTCACGGTTTCCCGCATTCCGCTAGGGGTGGGAGGTCTTCTCCCATCCCCTATTTGCGGAGGTTTCGCGCCTGGTGCGCCCCATAGGGCCTGGGCCCTTGTCTCAGGGCCCATCTGGGGGCTCCCGCTCTCACGGCCCCTACCCGTTATCGGCTTGGCGGGCCGTTACCCCGCCAACTACCATGATGGGCCGCAGCCCCATCCTCGGGCGCCCACACCAACATCTTGGTGTGGGCCTTTGGGCGGGGAACCGTTCCAGGCCTCCCCGCCTATCGGGGATTAGTCCCAGTTTCCCGGGACTATCCCCATCCCGAGGGTAGGTTAGCCACGTGTTACGCAGCCGTCCGCCACGCCCCTTTCTGGGGCGTACGACTCCCATGGCTTAGCCCCACCCCGATAGCGGTCGGGTCCGCCAGGATCAAGCGGAGTCGCGGCCGCAAGGCGTGGCCGCGGGGGATTCTGGTATGGGGTGTTATGCGGGTTGGGAGTGCCTCTGTCGGATCCGAGCCTCTCGGGGTTAGCTCCCCGGGGCTTCGGACCCCCATTGGTGAATATGAATATGTCCCCGCGATTGGAGGCCGGTGTCTCATCCAGGGATGTTACATCCCCGTCAATCCGAGCCGCCGCCGGGTATCGCGGGGAGGGGAGAGCCCATTATATGTAGTGGTTTTTGAAGCTTATAACTGTTTCCCCGAGGATCCTAAGGTGTTAAGGGGGTAAGTAGTATTTATCTTTAATATTTAAAAACCCAACCATAATTCTCTGGGAAGCAGGGTTTAGAAATGTATATAAAAAACCTAGAGGAGCTATCGAGAAGCAAGGTACATAGAGATGTGATTGAGGTGTTGGAGGAAGGGTTAAAAGCCATAGATCCTGAGGTATTTCTACCCAAGATAATGAGGATTGAGGATAGCTCAATATATATAGCAAATTATAAAATCGAGGTCAGAGGCAGAATCTATGTAGCAGGTTTTGGAAAAGCATCTGCAAAGATGTTGAAAGCCCTGGCAAAGATCATGGAATGGAGGATAGATAAAGGAGCCATAATCGTGCCTAAGGGATATAACATAGTAGGGGAAATGCCGCGAGGAATCGAGATCCTAGTAGGGGAGCATCCAATACCAGGAAAAGAAACCATCAGATCCTCAGAAAAGCTTCTAGAGATATTGGAATCTGTAGGAAGGGGAGACGCAGTAGTACTACTCATATCTGGGGGAGGCTCATCACTATTCGAAATACCCATGGAGGGGATAGAGATAGAGGAAGTTGCAGAGCTGACCAAAGCACTGCTGAGATCTGGAGCAACTATCGAAGAGATAAACTCTGTGAGGAAACACATATCTAAGGTCAAAGGAGGGAGACTAGGAAAACTCCTCAAATCTAGAGGAGCAAGGATAGTAACCCTTATAATGAGCGACGTAATAGGAGACCCAATAGACATAATAGCCTCAGGCCCAACAGCCCCAGATAGATCTACATACTGTGATGCACAGAGAATTCTGAGAAAAAGACTATCAAAATATAAAATTCCTGAAAGCATATGGAGGACGATCGAGAGGGGGTGTAGAGGAGAGCTTGAGGAAACACCTAAACCCGGCGATGAAGATCTAGAGGAGATATTGAATATAGTTATAGCCTCCAGCATAGACAGCTTAAAAGAAATGAGGAAAAAATCAATTGAAAAAGGCTATAACACCATGATACTGAGCAATGCCATAGAGGGAAAGGCAAGAGAGGTAGGCGAGGTATTTGCAGGGATAGCGAGATCGATAGCAACGTTAGGAGAACCCTTAAAACCACCTGCAATACTACTAGCATCAGGAGAAACAACCGTAGAGGTCAGAGGATCAGGAGTAGGTGGAAGAAACCAGGAGCTAGCCCTCTCAGCATCAACGAAACTCGATAGATGCCCAGAATGCCTGGTAGCCTCGCTGGGAAGCGATGGGGTGGATGGGGTAAGCCCTGCAGCTGGAGGAGTAGGGGATTGGCTAGTATGTAGAGACGCAGAATCTATGGGAATAGATATTGAGAAGCACCTCGAAGAGAACGATAGCTATACAGCACTTAGTAAGCTGGGGAGAAGTATCTACACAGGTTATACCGGAGTAAACGTAGGAGATCTAATGGTCATAGCGGTTGGAAAGAGCAACTAGAAATACCATATTTATATTCGTTGAAAGCATAGATATAAAAAAGCCGGGGGTGGGGGTTTGACGAGGGATAGGGGCATAGGCACGAAGCTAATACACTCAGGAGAGGACATCTTGGTTCCGGAGAAGCCTCTGGAGGTGCCCATATACCTTTCGGCAGGATTTATAACACCATCTCTAGCAAGAATCTACTTATACTCAAGGGAGGCAAACCCAACAGTAACAGCATTGGAGGAGAAGATCGCAGAGATAGAAGGCTACCCTTCCGCAGTGGCTTTCTCCTCAGGTATGTCAGCTATATCAACTATTTTCCTCACCCTTTTAAAGCCAGGATCTAAGATGGTTATCCAAAGAGATATATTTGCAAGAACAATAGTGCTTGCAAGAGAACTCTCAGAGAAAATAGGCTTTAAACTCATAGAAGCATCACCAGAAGAGGTTATAAGCGAGGTCGAGAGGTGGAAGCCAGATCTAGTCTTCATAGAATCTGTTTCAAACCCATTATTAAAGGTGATAGATATATACGAGCTAGGAAAACTCTGCAGAGAAATAGGATCTATTCTAGTTGTCGATAACACAATACCAACACCCATAAACCTAAGACCATCAGAGGCAGGAGCACACATAGTTGTTCACAGCGCATCAAAATATCTAGGAGGGCATAACGATATCATAGGGGGAGTAGCTGCTGGAGAGCCAGAATTAATGGAGGAGATAAGAGATAAAAGATCGGATTTTGGAACAATAATGGATCCATTCACAGCATTTCTAGTAATAAGAGGTCTTAAAACATTACATATAAGGATGCACCATCACAACGAAAACGCTGAAAAACTGGCAAAAGCGCTAGAAGGAAACAAAAAGATCTCTAAAATCTACTACCCAGGTCTTGAAAGCCACCCAAGCTATAGCATAGCAAAGAAAATCCTTAAAGGCTTCGGTGGGATCGTTAGTATAGAAATCAAAGCAGGCATGGAGGCAACATTAAAGTTCATGAAAGAGCTAAAAATAGCTAAACCCGCAGGAACCTTCGGAGGACCCGAAACCCTGGTAAGCCACCCAGCTACAATGAGTCATAGGCATTACTCAAAGGAAGAAAGGGAGATGCTGGGAATAAGCGATAGCCTAGTAAGGATCTCAGTTGGTTTAGAAAATATAGAAGATATAATAGAGGATATAGAGGAAGCCCTCTCTAAGATCTGAGATACCCCTTAATCTTTATAATACCCATTGTATCAGCAGCCTCGAGACACCATCTAGCAACAAGCTCAGATATCATAGAGACCGCAGATTCTTCTCCAATATCAACACCCAGATATCTCCTATACGTCTCCCTAGCAACCTCAGGATCTATCCTAGCCTTTATCGATGAGGCGAGAATAGAGATTATGGCATGGACATCTCTGCTGGAGCTGCTTACAACAAGATCTCTCAAAAACAGCAGATCCTGTGTAGATATCACCACAGAACCTGGATCCTTACCCTTCTCCCTAGCGACCTCCTGGTAAATCCTTATCGGGGTATAATCGCTAACAAGCTTACCAGATGCCAAAAGAGGCATCCAACCTTCGGAAGAAGATGTCTGACTACCCAGAGGCAAGGCTAATGCCTCTTCCTACCAAGCCTTTCATGAGCCCTTACAAGCTGGTCCGAAGCTAGGGCAGCGACTAGGTTCACCTCACCCGCTAATGCAGTCGAGGCCACGATCTCAGCAAATTTAACGGAGTTAATTCCAGGGGGATCCCCAGAACCATATACCCCCAACAGCGAGAGAGCCTCCCTCTGAGTAGGCAGCCACGTACCTCCGCCAACAGTACCAACCTCTAAACTTGGAAGTGTTACAGATGCATATAGATCACCATCTGGGGTCTCCTCCATCCAAGTATAGGCTATGCTGCTCTCGACAACCTGTGCAACATCTTGACCAGTTGCGATAAATATAGCCGCAATTACGTTAGCCACATGAGCATTTAACCCTATACCTCCGGCCATGGCGGTTCCAAGCAGATTCTTTCTACTATTCACATCAACCATAGCGTTGACCGAGGTCTTCAGAACACTGCTAACCACATCTTTTTTAATAACTGCTTCCGCAACAACACTTTTACCCCTACCGAGTATTGAGTTAATATAAGCCGGCTTCTTATCAACACACATATTACCGCTCAAAGCAACTAGCTCGGTCTCGCCGAACTTCTCCTCTATATATTTAGCAGCCTTGTCAACAGCTATAGTAACCATGTTCATACCCATAGCATCGCCCGTTGCGAATTTAAACCTCAGCCACACGTTATTACCAGCTATATATGGTTCTATAGCCACCAGTTTCCCATATCTAGTGGTGCTCTCTGCAACCTTTTTTATATCCTCTATGTTGTTCAAAACCCATTTAACGAGCTCAATAGCCTTCTTAGCACTAGCAGTTTTAAAGAGCGGAGCCCTCGTCATGCCATCTCTATATACGGTTGCAAAAGCCCCTCCGCTCAATGTGATAGCCTTGGCTCCCCTAGAAATGCTTGCTACTAAAGCGCCCTCTGTAGTGGCTAGGGGTATGTAGAAATCACCGTGTACATGCTCACCAACTATTTTCAGAGGCCCTGCAACACCTAGGGGTATTTGAACAGCACCTATAGGGTTCTCAATATTCCTTCCAACAACCTCCTCAAAATCTATAATTGTCGAACCTATAGAAGAAAGGGAAACACCTTTTATCTCTTCAAGATATAGTCTCCTTATAACAGCCCCCAGGTTTTTATTCCCAGCTATATTATCTATTTCACTAAATCTGATCTCTCCCCTACGCAGTTTATCTAAGATCTCCTGGATCTTATCCCTTTCAGGAGACGCTTTCATGATGAACACCTAGAGTCGGCCTAAACTTCAGTCCATACGTGATCAAACCTGAGGAGCCGTCTACTCTTAGTCTTCTAAGCACAGCCTCAACTCTCATACCCTTCCTCAAATCCTTAGGATCTATATCAACTACCTGCCCATACATATTAAAACCCTCATTAAGCCTGATCAAACCTATTATTAGTGGTGCGCTATCTTGGGACCTAGATGACACCTGGTATAAAATTGTATACTCAACAAGGGTACCTAGACCTTTGGATATCAAGACTTCAACATCCCTTGATGAACATCTAACACAGGAAATTCTGGGCGGGTAGAACGTGTGGCCACAGGATCTACACTTAGCATATTTAATTCTATAAAGAATATCTCTTAGCCTCCAGATCCTCGGTGGAGAGTCCCTAACAGCCATTTACCTCGCCCTCCTAAGGATAGCTATATAGCTCTGTGCACCAGCACCATTCATGCTTTGTGCAGCAGCATAGCCATTGCTCATATCAACGCCAATCGGATTCCACTCCCCTACCAAGATCTGGAAGAGCTCGTACACCTGGTAAATACCTGTAGCACCCCACGGATGTCCCCTAGCTTTCAAGCCACCACTTAAATTAACATATACCCTATCTATAGATGAAGTATCTGGCGAGAACCTCTTTGGAGCCTCGCCTTTCTCGGCAAAGCCCATGGACTCGAGGATTATATATGAATATGGCGTATAGCTATCGTGGATCTCTAGGTAATTGATCAGATCTCTATTTATCCCAGCCATTCTGAGAGCCTCCCCAAAGCTCTCACGTATTGAAGAGAAGAAAAGAGGATCCTCTCTCGAAACAGCATCATGCGCGTCGTTAGAAGATCCTATCCCCAAGATCTCTACAGCAATATCTCCAGGTTTACTGCTCATATACACAGCCGAAGCACCATCCCCGAATGGATACGCATCTAGAAGCCTAAGAGGCTCAGATATAATTGGCGAGTCCCTATATGCGTCAGCCTTTATCATGAATTTAAGCTGGGCATGTGGATTTCTAACAGCGTTCCTATGCATAGTAATAGACCATTTAAAAAGCTCTTCATAGCTATATCCATACCTAGCCATATAGAGCTTCGCAATCATCGAAGCCTCAGATGCAGGGGATATACCATATAACCCCATATACTCGGAATCCCCTATCATTGAGTAGACCCTCACTATATGACTTGTAGCCAACTCCGTCACCTTCTCAACACCTATAACAAGTACCCTATTAACAAGACCAGAAGCTATTAGTGAATAAGAAGCCATTATAGCAGCAAGACCGCTTGCCTCGCCCATCTCAACCCTAAATACCTTTAGCCTTCTCAACCCTAGATAATCTGCTATTATACCTGCGAGTCCTATCTGTTCCCCCATAGACTCTGGCGACATAGACGATACAACGACAGCCTCCGGCTCTATAGCGCTGAATCTCTTTTCCATTTTCCTAATACTCTCTAACGCAAGAGCCTTGTAGCTCTTATCAAAGTGTCTATCAATCTCTATAGCTCCAGCTGCATTTATATATACCCGCCTAGTCATTTGATATAACCTCACAGCTTAACTATTTTCTTTCTATACTTAACATACTCTCCATACTGTATATATAGCTTCCTATTAATCAATTCGTCTAATTTGGGAGCTAGATCCCTTCTCTCCTCAATACGATCTTGAATCACTATCGAAAATGCATCAGCACCAGCACCACTACCAAATGGCGCAAGCAAAATTCTGGAACCGGGCTTAGCGATATCCAGGATCCTGACAAGCCCTAGAAGAGCAGAGCCATTATACGTGTTACCTGTATAGGGGGTGACCATGCCAGGCAATATCTTTTCCCTCGGAAAGCCTAGTTTCTGCCCAACCTGTAGTGGGAACTTACCGTTTGGCTGATGAAACACTGCATAGTCAAAGTCAGATATGCTTAGCCCGGTCTTCTCGAGAAGCCCCTTAACAGCGTTGATTATATGGCTGAAATAAGCTGGCTCACCAGTAAAGCTCTCCCCATGCTCTGGATATGGAGAGCCCTCCCTTCTCCAGAAGTCAGGTGTATCTGTAACATAGCTATAGCTAGCCTCAATAACCGCCGCAGAATCTTTGGGAGAACCTATTACAAAGGCTGCTCCCCCGCTGCTTGCACTAAACTCAAGTAGATCTCCTGGAGAAGCCTGGGCAGTATCTGCTCCAATTACTAGCGAAGCCCTAACCATATTGCTTGTAACAAGCCCTATGCTTATTCTCATAGCTTCTGAGGCAGCCCTACATGCAAACTCCAAATCCGAAGACATCTTGTTAGGGGGTATACCGAGCGCCTCAGCTATTATAGTTGCGCTGGGCTTTACAGCATAGGGCTTGGATTCGGTGCCTACAAATACTGCACCTATTTCGCTGGGATCAATGCCGGCTCTCATTATAGCATATCTCGACGCCTCCCAACCAATTGTAATCGTATCCTCGTCTATAGCCCCGACCGCCTTCTCCTCGATCCAGAGGGACTTAACTACAGTCTCATCATAGCCCCAGATCCTAGCAATCTCAGAGACCTTTAACCTATATATAGGTATATAAGCGCCCCAGCCTAAGATCCCTGCCCTCGGTTCTGCTAACAATTGCAACACCTTTTAAACATTCTATGAGGGGTATATAAGTTCGCCAACTGTTGAAGTTAATATCGACAATCGTCTAATACATCAGATTTTCTTCAAAATAACTGCAGTCGAAACAGATAATATATATGAAAATGGAAATAGAGAGCCTATTGATTCAAGCCTATGAAGCGCATTAAATATTTTAGTTGTTAACTTACCTCCCCTCTCAGAGATCCTCGAAGGCATAAGAGCTGTGAATGTATGTATAGGCTTTATGCTGACCACCTTAAAGCCGCTCATCTTAGAAGCCCTAAGGACTTCTCGTAGTGAATAAACCTTTATATAATATCCACCTAGGTCCCAATAAAACTTATAGCCCTTGCCAAAACCGCTCATAAGGGATGAGAGAAACCCCCATGGGGAGTTATTGAATATAAGTGTTTCATAGAGATTATCAAGACTGCTAGCATTATCAAAGTCAAAAACAAAATAGCCTCCCATCTTAAGGATCCTATTAACACTCTTGAAAAACATCTCCAGCTCCTCAATATGATTGATAACAGAGCCCAGGGACACAGCTAGCTCAAAAGCGCCTCTCCTAAATGGAGCTAATCTAGCATCAGATACAAGGCCCTCAAGCCCTCTCGATCTGAGTACATAAACAGATCTAGGAGATATATCTAACCCAACAACCACGTACCCTTTACCATTTAAATAATTGCTCCAGAAACCAGTACCACAGCCTAAATCCACAACCAAAGATCCCCTAGGAATATATTTTAGAACTCCATCAACGACCTTTTTGAGCGATAAATAGTGCTCCTTATAGAAAGGAGAGAGCTCGGTAAAAAATTGATCGTAGAGTTGAGCAACCGAGTCATAAAACTCTATAAGCCTTGCTATAGAAGATCTAGCATTCATATCTCCAACATTTTCCTTCCTAGCTAGAATATTTCTAGATGATGACGTTCACTCGCACCCCTATATTTCTTCCAATAATTATAATGTAAATAATCAGTTTTTAAATGCAAGCCATTATATAAGTTGGCTGGATCTCAAAGCTCTGCAGGCTCTAATTTCATTTATAAGATCTTTACAACTGAAAGCCTCGCCTTTCAAGGCAGGGATGGCGTCTATAAGCTAGTATCCTCTGGTATTCTCGATGATGGTGATGCATGAAAGTCTCGGGAGCCACCTCTAGCAATACGCTATAGAAATGCTGGATACGCTAGGTTAAACGTATGCCTTCGAGACGATGATAAAAACCATAGCATTAAGTTCCTCTACAAAGGAGATAGGGGTGATGGGTCGGAGACCTCAGCAAAAGATCTTCTATAGAATTGAAAGGAGAGATGGTTAGATTACTAAGAAGTATTTAGAAACAACCTGAGCTATTATAAAGCATTAACAAGAAAAAAGTTTCGTAAAAAACATTGTTCTGTTATCTAATTATGTTATGATCGATACTTGCCATTGCTAAAAACCCTAAGGCAATCAAATATAGATATAGCTAAAGCTTTCGCTATAATGGTTTTCCGAATTAAACTGAGAATATATAAAGCATAAAAATCGATCTAAATGAAGGTATATACAGCAGAACTAAAAATACACCAAAACTGATCAGAAACATCTAATATAGTCAGATCTTTATAGCTAAAAGTCTAGCTCTTCCAAAGGGTGAGGAGAAGAAATTAGTACTAAAGATATCCTCTCCAAATCAATATATTGATTTGGAGAGGTAAGATCTGTGAAAATAGGGATCTATTTTAAGCGATTCTCTAGATTAGCAGCTGAGGTAGCGCTAAAGGTTGCTGAGGAGTGCTCTAGAAGAAACTTAGATGTGTATATTGAAAGAACTCTAATAGAAAATGAAGATCTGGAAAACAAGGATATAGTTGATCTGATGAAGAAATACAGCGTAGGAGTCTTCAAGCTAGAAACTCCAGGGGTGGATGTAATAGCTGTAATCGGTGGGGATGGAACATTGCTTAGGGTTTTCCACATGCTCGGAAACCCAAGAATACCTATAATGGCTATTAGAATGGGTAGAAGAGGCTATTTGCTAGATGTTACCCCCATAGAGATCTCAGACCGCATTGAAGATCTTACCAAGGGCAGATACAAGATCGTTGAGTACATGAGGCTCAGTATAAGAGATAATGAAACAATATATCCTCCTGCCTTGAACGAAGTAGCAATAGTATCCATAGGCATGGGCAGATCTAAAGTTATAAGGCTAAAGATCTACAAAGACGATAAACCACTATATTTCATGGAGGGCGATGGTATCATTGTAGCAACGCCAATAGGATCTACAGCATATTCGATGGCCGCAGGAGGCCCTATATTAGATCATAGCCTAAAGGGATTTGTAATAACACCCCTGGCCCCTGTACAGACGTGGCTAAGACCTATTGTTGTTGATGCGAACTCAAAAATCAGGGTATTGATCGCTGAAGATTCACAAGAGGCTTATGCAATAATAGACGGTCAATTCTCTGTAAAACTCCAGCCAGGAAGATCATTGGTCGTTGAGAGACACCCAGATCCTGCAAAAGTAATTAGATTCCATGATATAGACAACGCGTATGAACGACTCTTCATGAGACTCTGATTCCTCTCACCTAAGAACCGGGCATTGATTATCTTAAGAAACTCTCCTCGTATTTCTTTACATGAGCCACGCTTTGCTTCACATCCATGAATAGCCTTAGGGCTTCTCTCACATCTTCTTTAGTTACCTCTTTCCTCCCTTTTCTTTCCGCAATTATTCTCGAGGGCTCTAGGAGCTGTACAGCGTGTCTCAGGCTTGTTTCAGTACCTATTTTTACTAGCTCTTCTAGAGCGTCTTCCTTTAACTCTACCTCCTCCTCTAACATTCTTATTCTAAGTATTTGCTTTATTTCATCTGCCGTATACGGCCTTGTGGGTATTATCAGAAGCCTGTCCAGAAGATCCAGTGGTATTCCATGTGGAGATTCGACGTCTGTACCCCTTATCTTGGTGATTCCCCTATTTGTAGCCATAATTATTATCGGGGCGAACTCACTCTCCATAGCCCTCGATAAGAAGCTGAAGGATTCTATATCCAGCATATGTACATCATCTATGAATAGTACTCCAGGAATAAGCTCTGCCTTTCCCTCCTCTATCATCTTCTTAACGCTTTCATCAACTTGTCTCCTCAGCTCAGGATCTATCTCCCTCTCGCTTACAAAGCCGAAAAGAGAGAAAAACGAGGCCTTTCTAAGAGCTAGGCTGAGATCTAAGTCGTAGAGGGTGAATGTTCTAACTATCTCTTTCTCCTTCTTAACAGGCCCCTTTGGTATTTCGACCTTTTTAACAACATCTACATCATATGTTTTAGCACCCTCAACCTCTGCCCTTCCAACTAGATGTACAGCTCCTGTTTGGGCATCTATATATATCACATCCCCTTTTCTAATCCCCATTTCTCTTAGCTGCGATGCTATCTCCTGTCCAACGTTCAGCGTCATCTGATCGTCTTTCGTTGCCAATGTTATCGTTGCCTCTCGAGTCACCATCATATATGGAGCGTAGGGAGACTTGGGAACTCTATATTTAATTTCTTTTACATACCCCTCATATACAAGTCTAAACTCCCTCATCCTAACTCCTATCGCCTTTCTAAGAGCTTGCATCAACACCTCGGTCTTCTTGATCTCTGAGGAATAGATTTCCGAGGCATCCATAGCAACAAAAGGAGTGTCCTCACCCAACTCCCTAGCTATTGCAATAGCTATAGCGGTCTTTCCGGTTCCTGGAGGCCCTACAAATAGAACTCCCCTACCAGCCATCTTACCTTCTTTAATCATCTGTACTATAACGCCTGCAGCCTCCCTAGCTTCCAGCTGCCCTACTAGGCCATCCCCGACAGGCTTTGGCTTTCCATCTTTATCCAGGCCTAGACCTCTTATATGGCTGTGTATTCCCTTTCTTTTAAAAGCAGTTACCCTGACTTCTCTGATCATCTCCGACATGTCTCAATCTCCATATTCTTAAGTATCTATAGACCTAAATACCTTAGATACTAGGCTTTCTTCTTCCTCAGAGAGACTATGAAAAATCCTGGATAACCGAATCTTGGATCGAATCTTATTGCTCCATAATCCGTTACAACTGTTCTTCTCTTAACCCAATATGGCGGCTCGATAACTTCAAACCCTTTATTCTCTATGAGCTCGCCTATCAACATCTCATTTTCATCGTATGTTATGGAACATGTAGAATAAACCAGGATTCCCCCATCCTTAAGGATCCTCTGTGCCTCTGTTAAAAATTGTACTTGGTATTTAACGAGATTTTCTAAGTCTCTATATAAGATCCTATGCCATAGCTTTGGCTTAACCCCTGTAGCTGTACATGGAGGATCTATGATCACCTTATCAGCCTTTATACCAAGATCCCTGCTCAGATATCGAGAGTCGAGTCTATAAATTTTGATTTTATCTCCATATCCAAGTCTCTTAAAATTCTCCAACATCTCATCAATTCTTCTGGCAGAATGATCTATAGCATATACCTCTGCCTTCCCCATAGATAGCTCAAATATATGCCCCGCCTTACCCCCAGGAGCGGCACACATATCAACGATCACGTCGCTGCTTCCAGGAAACAACATTCTAGAAGCAATCATCGATGGAAATGACTGAGGATATATAAGCCCCTGAAGCCAAGCAGTAAGCTCTCTTACAGGAGCAGCCCTATATAAGCTCTCCTCCACTTTAACAAAAACCCCACTCCTCGTTTTTATAGCATTTGCACAACTGATCATCGTCCTACCTACAGCTACTAATATCCCGTTCTCAGATACTATCGATACCTCGTCGCCCTCTCTTACATTGTCACATGATATAACACCTGGAGAGTATAGATTAGAACCCATCATAACAGATTCAGAAGCCTTTTTATCGGCTATAACGATCTTTCCCCTTTGCTTTAATCTATAGGGCCCCTCAACAGGGATGTAAATAGCTTCTTCTAAATCTTCATCTTCATACGCCTTATACCCGTCCTTCTCTATTAATTCAAGAACTTCTTCTCTAGATGTTTTCAATAGATTAACTCTGAGATATAATCTATTTGGAGGCTTAGTTAAGGAAAATAGAATGTTAAGAATATCATCTCCCAATGCCTTTTCAATAGATTTTAAGACATATTCGTCATATTGAAAAATGAGTCTTAAATCGATCTTCAAAATAGGATCTATGGTTTCCAGCTTTTATAACCCCCAATTATTTATCATAAACTAACCGGGAATATTAGGAGCAAACTTCGGCGATCTCCCTTCTATCTAGAAGCGGGATCCTCGGTTATAAAATATAAATTTAAACGCCGGGGGCGGGATTCGAACCCGCGCGGGGTGGGAGCCCCAGTGGGTCTCTTGCCCAGCTCTATGCTGGAGGTCTCGAGCCCACCCCCTTAGGCCGCTCGGGCACCCCGGCACCATCACCAATATTCTATATATCATCCGCTGCCTTTATATCCACCCTATAGTACTCCTCTATAGCTTCGCCAGCTTTTTAGCTCTGTAACTATGTTTATATGGTATAAAGTGGGTGTATAATATGGCCCAGGTTCAGCAGCTTTTCAAATCAAATGTAAATCCAGATTGGTGTCCAGGGTGCGGTGATTATGGGATACTCAACGCTGCTATAATGGCTCTTGGAGAGCTAAAGCTAGATCCATCTAAAGTAGTTATAGTCGGAGGTATAGGCTGCTCTGGCAAGATACCCCACTATATCAATGCGAACGGAGTCCACACGCTCCATGGCAGGGCGGTTCCCTTCGCCCTTGGGATAAAACTAGCAAATCCAGAGCTCGAGGTTATAGTATTCGGCGGTGATGGGGACCAGCTAGGCATAGGAGTGGGCCATCTCGTATCAGTTGGAAGAAGAAATCCGGACATGGTTATAGTTATCCATAACAACCAGGTTTACGGACTGACTAAAGGTCAGGCATCGCCGACACTCCCGAGAGGTATTAAGACAAAAGCACTGCCAAGGGCTAATATACAGGACCCCGTTAACCCTATTAGGCTCGCCCTTGCATCTGGGTTTACATTTGTGGCTAGAGGCTACGCATATGACGTTCCCCACTTAAAAGAAATACTTAAAAAAGCCATACAGCATAAGGGTCTCGCCTTAGTTGATGTAGCACAGCCATGTCCAACATATAATGATGTATATACTAGAGAGGTATATGCGAAGAGGATAGTTAAGCTGGAATCCCTCCCAAACTGGGATCCAGTCGTAAGAAGCCCCGAAGAGGCTGAAGAGAAAGCTAAGAAGGCTTGGGAGCTGGCAGAATGGGGAGAAAAGATCTATATAGGGGTGTTCTATCAGAACCCCCTCGTCCCAACATATGAGGAGAGAATATCTGAAAGAATACCTCTATATATGAAGTTCCCGCCGGCTAAGCTACCGATAGAAATAGATGGAAGACCCCTTATGAGTGCAGAGAGGATCCTTGCCCCACGCATGGTATAAACCTAGTTGTACTGCGCACTTAACATAGAAGAAGATCTATATAAAGTTTTTATCTTAGAGAGCTCATATGGAGCGATTACTAGGCATTTGCGGCTATAAAGCGTTTTAAAATGTTATATGATCTGTTGTATATTTAGTTCTAGTTTTCATAAGATCAATACTTCCTGCTAGAAATCCAGCTGAAATATCCTAAGATGATTCGGCTAACCATAGATACCAATGCTTATTGATGATAATTACATATTCTAGCGATTTAGTGATTTTTATTTTAGGGGATACATGCCAAAGGTAGTCAAAGTTGATCCTCTAAACCCTGATAAAGAGATTCTTAGGAACGCAGTAGAAGTGCTAAGAAGAGGTGGTGTAATTGCTTTTCCCACAGAAACTGTCTATGGGCTTGGGGCTGATGCCATGAATCCAAATGCTGTTAAGAAAATTTTCGAGATAAAAGGAAGACCTTCTGATAACCCATTAATAGTCCATATAGGATCTTTTAATATGTTATTTGAAATCTCCGCCGATCTCAGCGAAAATATTATCAAAAGCCTTAAAATTCTGTGGCCTGGTCCCTTTACAGCAATAGTGAAAAAAGGAAAATCAGTGCCAGACATAACCACGGCTGGTCTACCATTTGTTGCAGTTAGAATGCCCGCCCATCCTGTAGCTCTTGCTTTGATCGAAGAATTTGGGAGACCTATAGCGGCTCCAAGTGCCAATAGATCTGGAAAGCCGAGTCCCACTATAGCTGAACACGTTATAGAAGATCTAGGAGATTCTGTAGATCTGATAATAGACGGTGGTGAAACGTTCTTTGGTGTAGAGTCAACGATACTCGATCTCACAAAGGATCCTCCTATACTTCTAAGACCAGGTCCAATAGATCCTGAAACTCTAGAGAGGGTTTTTGGGAAAAGGATCGTGATACCAAGCTTTGCAAGAGGGCTAGGAGAAGCCGATAAAGCTCTAGCACCTGGGATGAAATATAGGCACTATGCTCCAGATAAGAAGTTAATATTAATCGAGAATGGAGGGAATATGGACATATGCATAAAAAATGTAATTAAAGATCTCTTGAGCAGGGGGCTGAAGCCATGTATAGTGGGTTATGAGGAATATAAATACATAGCATCTATATATATGCTTGAATTCATATCCTTAGGCTCAATACGAAACCCATATGAAATAGCGAAAAATCTATACAAAGGGCTTAGAAGTGTTGACAAAACGTCAGCAGACCTCTGCATAGCTATTGGCGTCGATGAAAGAGGTATTGGACTCGCCATAATGAATAGACTTAGAAAGGCTTCGGGGTACAATATAGTTAAATGTAGAAGTTAAAGCATAAGAGAAAAGGATCTTCTGAGACCCAGCCCTCTAACAATGGCTCCTAATAACCTTAAGGTGTCTTAAGGTGTGAAAACTCTATATAAAATCCCTTATTTACTCCTCGTCTATTCGTTACTACATCTTCCATTTTAGCAATATAAAATCGCCTTTCGCTTTAAGAGGGTAAGCATTCAGCTATAAGGGTTTGAGAGCTTTTAAGAGGTATTAATGCTTCCTCTCTATTATTGACATTATATGGACTTGACAGCTACTCTTTATTGACGACTAATATTATTGCTAGTGTTTTCTAATATATTTTCTCAAAAGGTTATATAGTTTAGAGGTGGACAGTGATGGTGTCTGATCTATCTTTTCAGAGATTTCTTAAAAGTACTATAGTACTGGCTATCCTATGCATAACTATCGTAGCATCCCCTATAGCATATCTTGGAAGTATATGGAGCGTTTTAAGAGATCCCAAGATAGATCCTTTGATATCTAGCAAAATAGCGGAACTAGGCAGTATAGATGCTATAATAATTCTCAACGATAATAGCGAGATCTCAAAGACTCTAGTATCTGACATTCTTGGAAACAACAATATTTTTAAAATCTATAATAGCATACCTTACATTTATGCTAAAATAGATCTTAGCGTACTCCCTACCCTTGCATCACTTAACGTAATATATAAAATAGTGCCTAACATTATCTTTAAAAAGCTCTTTCTAGACAGATTTATACTTTTTAACTATAAGAAGTTGCAGATATCCCTGGAGGTTCCCTCACTAGTAAATTGGGGTCTCTTTAGGACAGGCGCCATAGCTGTTTGGAGGGAGTTTAACATAACTGGCGAGGGTGTTGTAATAGCAATACTAGATACCGGGGTTAACGTGAATCACCCTCTCATAGGAAAGAAGATGTTTACTATAAATGCCAGTGATCCTAGCTACCCTGGTGGATGGATGGAATTTGATTCAAGAGGTAGACCTGTATGTAGTGCCCCCCACGACACAGACGGCCATGGCTCATGGGTAACCTCTATAGCTGTGGGTGGTGATACACAAAATATACTCATAGGATATGCTCCAATAGCTACCTACATGCATGCCTTAGTGCTACCCACAGGCTCTGGGACGTTTGCCCAGGTCTTAGCTGGGCTTGAATGGGCAGCTGATCCTTATCTATGCAACGGAACTAAGGTCTCACAGATACTTGGAAGGGTGTTTAAACCTAACATAGTGTCGATGAGCTTCGGCTCTGAGGGCAACTACTCCAATTATTTATTACCTGCTATCAAAGCCCTTCTAAGCCTAGGGATTATCCCTGTCGCTGCAATAGGTAATGGTGGAATATACACGAGCTCTAATCCAGGAAATATTTGGGGTGTATTTGGCGTTGGCTCTATCGAGAGAGACGATTCAGTATCGCTCTTCAGCTCAGGTGAATATGTAGAGTGGCCGGATCCCCCATCATCATGGCCCTTCAAAGGCACCTATCCCAGAGAATATTATAAGCCTGATTTCGTCGCACCTGGAGTTATGATCCCAGGGGCATATATATCGGAGGATCTGCTAGCCGTAGGTAGCGGCACAAGTGCCGCAGCACCAGCCCTAGCAGGTATTATAGCGCTAGGTCTTCAGGCGGCGAGGATTAAAATGCTAAATATAACGGTCTCATCGCTTTATGATCTGCTTGCAGAAACAACGCAAAAATATGGCATGGATACTGCTTCGAGGATAAGGTATGGAAATGGAGTGGTTAATGCTCTGACGTTCATCGCGCTCATACTGGGATACAAGCTTAGAAACGTCGAAGGATCCATTTCTCAATCCCAGTACAGTGTTGGCTCACAGGGCTCTTATTCTATAAAGAGTTTTCAGAAGGGGTTTACCCTCTATATCGATGATCAAAAGTACATTAGTATAGGGAGCTCGATCTCCTTTATCGTCCCCCCATCTGACTATGGAGATCACTATATCCATGCTTTTTCGCTGGAAGATAAAATATACAGCTATAATAGGTTTAAGGTATTCCCTACTATAAGGTCTACAGGCTCATATATATCCGGTAGCGAGCTGTTTTTAAGGCTAGATGGGTTTCCAGCTATAGAAACTATAATAATTAGATTTACTGGTGCTACAAACCCATCTATAGAGAGCAATATAATAGCTATTGGTTTTCCAAATTTAAGAGGGAGGATCGAATTATATGTAAGGCTTCCATATGTCGATTCACCTCAATCAATATCAGTAGTAGCATCAGATCTGATAGGGTTAATAGGAGCTTCGATCAGCATGACAATATATCCCCCATTGGAGGGTACCCGAATAGTTCCAACAACTTCCTATGACAGGATTCAGGTATTGGTTAGTGGTCCTCAGTCAGCAGCTGTAGGAGACACAATAACTATAGCTATATATCCTTATATTGGGGGTATGGTCTTGGTAAGTAATATAACTGTGTACGTGTACCGTGTTTCCTTTCCAGATGGTTCGCCACAGCTTCTAGAGAGGATTGATAGAACCTCAGTAAGCAGTTTAAATGTAAAGATAAATATTAGTAGTCCTGGTCTCTATTTACTGTGGATCAATGCATCATCTTCCCAACAATTAGGAAATGTGATTACAAGGATTGAGGGATCTGCGGCATATGCTATAAGAGCGCTTCCAAGAGAAGAGCTACTAACAATAGAAAACATTTATAAAAATATATCTGTACTCTCGATTGAGATAGCTAATATTAACTACTCACTATCCTCCCTCATATTTAGTGTCACCAGTCTAAGGGATATGTATATAGAACTTGCTACCAAATACTCTATTCTCTATAGGAATATAGAATTTCTTACAAGAGAGCTAAACGAAACTAAAAGAAATATATCCTCTCTACAAGATATTTCAAGATCCATTACTAATGAAGCTACCAGGATTCGAGATATGTTCTACGTAATAGCAGCATTCACTTTAATTTTAACAGCAGCATTAGGATATATTATATATATAATTCGAAGACGCACCCTATAAAGAAAAAACCTATGGATCAACTTAATAATTTCTAACATCTCTTACAACCGAAAGCCTCGCCCTTTAAGGCGGGGATTATATCTAATAAGCTCTGTATCCTCTACTATTCCTGATGATGATGTCAATGCATGTGAGCCTCGGGGCCAACCTCTAGCTAACCTATGCCTCCGGACTATGATAATATCCATAGCCCCGAGTTCCCCGAAGAGGGGGATAGGGGTAACGGGCTGGAGGCCTCAGCAAAGAGATCTTCTATAGAATTAAAAGGAGAGGAGGTCAGAGTCTCCTAGCAATTCCTGGTTCTTCTAAAAGAAACACTTCCAATGTATCATATGATTAATAGCAAGACCTCCAGCTATAACAGGTTTAAGGTTAACTGATCGAGATATAGCTAGCTTTTGCATAGTATTTCAGCTTCATGTTAAACTCAAATTTCAATATTTAGATTTTAATGAGAAGGGTGTTAAAAATATATTGGTTATGGGATATAGAAAGAAATATGAAGCCCCAATAATAGTAAATCATGGGGCTGTTGATATTATATTGCTTGATTCTATGAAGCTAAGAGGGTTGGCTAATGATACCAAAGAGTAGAGAAGCCACACATCTTAAAGACGTGACTCTTATAGTTGACACGGCAGGCTTTTTATCTGGCTATATTGCTACTATATATGGAACCAAAATATATACTGTTAAAGAGGTATTAGAAGAAGTTAAAGATTCGTGGAATAGAGAAATATTGGAATTAATACTGAACTCTGGTAAGATAGATGTTCGTGAACCAAGTGGATATAGTATTGAGAGGGCTAGAGCTATAGCTAGCGAAGAAAACCTCTTAGAAGCTCTTTCGGAAACAGATCAAAAGCTTCTGGCTTTAGCAATAGAGTTAAAGGAGAAGGGTTATAGAGTTGTGTTGTTGACAGACGATAGCTGCCTACACATGCTAGCTAAAAAGCTAGGGGTTACAAGTAGAGGAGTGAAGAGAGGGGTTTCAATAAAATTTAAGACTAGAGCTTATATATGCGAGGTATGTGGATACTCAACTATAAAGAAGATCGATAGATGCCCATCATGCGGCTCGCCTATCAAAGAGGCTCGGAAGGATTAACTATCCCAGCTAGCTGGTAAAGCTTATAAGCAGCGAATATATTAGATGTCAGAGGTGCTTTTGATGCGCCAATGGGCATAGGTGGAAGACCGAGCATAAGGGCCTCTCAAAAAGAGGAACTTGTTCCTGAATATTGGTATAACATATTACCTGATTTACCGAAACCCCTGCCACCACCACGTCTCCCTGACGGATCAATACCTCCTAGATCTATGTTTGAGAGGTTATTCCCGAGATCCCTTGTAGATCAGGAGATGAGTCAAGAGAGATTTATAAAGATTCCAGAGGAAGTTAGAGAAACCCTGATCAGCCTTGGAAGGCCTACCCCGCTTATAAGGGCTAGAAGGCTAGAGCAATATCTGAAAACACCTGCAAGGATCTACTATAAATTTGAGGGTGTACTGCCAACAGGAAGCCATAAGGTAAATACCGCTGTGGCTCAAGCATACTATAATAAGATAGAGGGTATCGAAAGGGTATCAACGGAAACGGGAGCTGGTCAATGGGGGTCTGCATTATCGCTTGCAGGAGCGCTCTTTGGTCTCAAGGTTAGGGTCTTCATGGTTAGATCTAGCTATGAGCAGAAACCATATAGAAGAGTATTGATGGAACTCTACGGGGCGGAGGTGATACCGAGCCCCTCTAATATAACTAAAGTTGGAAGATCCGTGCTTGAGAAGGACCCTAATAATCCAGGGAGCCTTGGTATAGCGATTTCAGAGGCCATAGAGGATGTTTTATCAGAGGAAAAAGCTAGATATAGCCTTGGAAGCGTTCTTAATTATGTGCTTCTTCACCAAACAATTATAGGGCTTGAGGCTAAGAAACAGCTTGAAGAGATCGGCGAGAGAGAGCCCGACTATGTAGTTGGATGCGTTGGAGGAGGATCTAATTTTGCAGGGCTATCCTACCCCTTTATACATGATAGGCTTAGAGGCAAATCAAACACGAGATTTCTAGCTGTAGAGCCAAAAGCCTGCCCTTCACTAACAAGAGGTGTGTACACATATGACTATGGAGATACAGCTGGTCTCACACCGCTGCTGAAAATGTATACAGTTGGCCATAGATATAGAGTCCCACCGATCCATGCTGGCGGCCTCAGATATCATGGCGACGCCCCTACTCTCTGCCTGTTAGTAGCTGAGAAGATCATAGAAGCTGTTGCATATCACCAGACAGAGATCTTTGAGGCAGGTAAGATCTTTGCTAGAGCTGAGGGAATAGTACCAGCGCCCGAGAGCGCCCATGCAGTAAAAGCTGTAATAGACATAGCGCTGGAGGCAAGGAAGAAAAATGAAGAAAGGGTTATCTTATTCAATCTCAGCGGACATGGACTTCTAGATCTTCAGGGTTATAAAGAATACCTAGAAGGTAAACTTGTCGATTACGAACCAGAAACTATAGACCTCTCATACCTACCAAAGATAGGCGAGGGGTGATGAAGAGCATAAGGATCAAGATCTCATACTCAGATCTAGATTCGCTTAGACCCCACGAAGAAAGCATAGAAGAAAGAATCCACCATGTCGAAGGCTCGCTATTTAGCACAGGGATCCTAAGAAAACCCCTCATAGCTGACGAAAGAACAGGCGTGTTGATAGATGGAACCCACAGATATAATGCTCTTAAACGGATGGGCATCTCAACAGCACCTGTAATATATGTAGATTATTTATCAGAGAATGAAATAAGAGTTGCTAGGTGGATCAGAATATATATCTTTAAAAATATAGAGCAAGCAATGATAAACAAAATAGCTGATCACTTCCGCAGCTTTTCATGCGAGCCTCTAGTGAAGATCCTGAGAGATACATATATTATAGAACTCGTTAGGAAGCAACCAGCTAATGCATATAGAGCCATCTCTCATATGGAAAAGGACAAGAACATCATATCAAACCTGAAGACAATACTATTTAGAACAAACATAAGCCCCAGAATGCTGGAAAAGAGGTGCCTCGTAATTATACCTCCATATCTAAACAAAGAAGACGTTATAGAGGCAGGTCTCGCTGGCAAGCCTTTTCCGCCAAAATCCACTAGACATATTACAGTTTTAAAAAAGATAGAGCTTCGCACAAGGATCAAACATCTGCTAAATAGACAATAGATAGGTCTGACCTCATCCCCGCCCTGAAGGGCGAGGCTTTCGGTTGTGACATGCTATTCACATACGATCCATAGATCATTTGAGGTGCTGAGACTAGTCCTCATATAAAGATAAAAAGATCTTTCCTCAGGTTTAAAGACATTTTGATATAACTTTTCGCTCTAGATCATCTTTCCTTCTGTTTGAGACTACCTAATATATTCTCTTAAGGCTGTCACCAAAGCTGTGATGTCATCTTCGCAGTTGTAGATATAGAAGCTAGCTCTAACGCTACCCTCTGGAATGCCTATACGCTTGTGAAGAATATGGGCACAGTGGAGACCTGTTCTAACAGCTATATTATATCTATCTAACCACATTCCAACAGAATTCGGGCTCGCACCCTTAACTACAAAGGATACTATACCGCTTCTCTCACTGGGATCGTTTGGCCCCAGCACCTTTATATATTCGTCTAGCTCCTCTAGCATCTTCATTGTATATCTAGTTAGTCTCTCTTCGTGCCTATAGATCTTCTCTATTCCTATTCTCTTTAAATATCTAACAGCTTCTAGAAGCCCGACAGCCTCTACTATTGGGGGTGTCCCGGCCTCGAATCTCCATGGGATTTCCTCCCATTCAACCCTGATCTCGTCTCCCTCTAGCCATACCCTTCTAACAGTCCCACCCCCTCCTAGGGGAGGCTCTAATTCTTCTAAAAGCTCTCTCTTACCCCATAACACGCCTATACCGCTTGGACCTAGCATTTTATGTCCGCTAAAGGCTAGAAAATCGATCTCTGTCTCTCTGACATTAACCGGCATGTGAGGCACTGACTGTGCTCCATCCACAATTACTAATGCCCCATATTCATGGGCTATCCTAGCTATTTTCCTCACATCGCTTGTATAGCCTGTTACATTGGATTTATGGGAGAGACCAACGACCTTAGTTCTACTGCTAATAGCACTGGGGAGCAGATCCCATCTAGGTTTCCCCTCACTATCTACTGGAATGAGCTTTAGCCTAGCCCCAACCGCTTTGGAAACCCTTGCTAATGGGAGCAACAAGCTATGATGATCAGCCTCCGTAGCTATGATCTCATCTCCCTCGCTTAGGAAGCCGTTATAGGCTAGTGCTAGGATAGCTAGCTGTATAGCCTCAGTAGCATTCTTCACGAATATAACCTCATCCCATAAACCCCCTATAAACTTTGCAACCTCCTCATGGGCATCCTCATATGCTCTAGAGGCCTCTATGCTAAGGCCATAGACGCCTCTATGAATATTAGCATAGCTATTCATCATGAAACCAGCCATAGCCTCTATAACCTGCCTAGGCTTAAGAGTCGAGGCTGCATTATCAAGATATATCACACCCCTATTGACTATCTCTGGAAAATCTTCTTTTGGGACCAGACACATAATATCCCAGCTAATTTAAGAATTTGCAATAGAACTCTTAAGCATCTCCCAGAATCTATAAGTTATATTTTCAAATGCGATATCTAACAGAATATTTTGGAAGCTATAAAATCTATGGAAATCCTATCTATTTATATTAGGTCGTAGTCTTATTGAGGGCCCCATATGCTACCATCTCTGGTATGCTATATATTTTTAGCGCGCCTCGAAACCTTAGGATCTCTTTCCAAAACTTTGACGTCTTTTATCGCATAGTATCCCCAGCCGCTTGGGAACCATACCTTCTCTCCTAGCGGAACCAAGATCTTGCCCTTAAAAATAGGCGAAAATACTACATAGCTTTCATACTCCCCTCCCTCACCAACTGGGGAGAAACCATGTTTTCTTGCAAGCCTAAGTAGGGATTCTACGTCTCCTTCGTCTTTGATGATCCTTCCCACCCACTCCTCTGTGAATCCCAATGCCATCGCTGCTACTATCATGAAGCTAACACCATATTCCAGAACCTCTAATCTTAAAACTCTTTCTTGATCTAAGCCCCATAGAGGTGCTATATGTTCAATGCCTATTTTTCTTGCAAACATATCGAACCTCTTCTTCTGATACATACTCGCAATACCCCCTGTCACAAGCGCGTCAGCTTTATACCTAGCTATGATTTCTTCTATGACCTTCTGAACCTCCTGATCCTCGTCTAGCCCGCTAATAGTTACTTCCTCAAACGGTATCCCCATGATCGATGCATGGATCTTTACCCACCTAATGTTTACAGTATGTAGAAGATATGAATCATCCTTAGGGGTCGATATTGTGAGTAGTAATACAGGTTCGAATCGATATTCCTTCACAGCTATTAGAACAGCCGTATGACTATCCTTCCCACCAGTATAGAGTGCAACGAATCTACCCATCTATTTCTCGCCTAAAAAATCATTATTGCTGTTTCTTCCTGGGTACTGATGATGGAGGCACAACTGTAGGGACAGGTAGGCCGGCTGCCTTCCTATTCCTTATCCAGAACTCTCTTCTATTCCTAACCCTTGGAACAAGGTTTCTCTTAGGCTTAGGAAGTATCTTTGGAGTAGCATTCCTAACCTTACCTGCCTTAGTCATCGATCCATGTGTAGGCATTTTGTATACCCAATAAGAAATTATCCAACTCAGTATAATAAAGCTTACAACCGAAAGGTTATCCCTCGTAGTAGAATGAGAAATAATAGATCGTTAAAGTTGAGGGCTTGCCTAATCGCTTTTACCATCCTTTAAGGCAGGGCCCTTAAAGCCGGCGGAAAATCATAGATATACGATTTAATCACTAAACTAATATATTTATGGTATAACTAAGCCCCATATATTGGGAAGGTGAAGCTCTTGAGCATCCACATATCAAAAGTAGATCTAGAGGCCAGAAGAAAGGCTTCTGAGATCATTAGGAAAAAGTTCCTCGAAATATATGAAACTGTTATGAGAGGTGAGGAGCCTAAGATGGAGATACCGAAGAGGACACTATCAAACACTATATATGATGAGGAACGCAGGCTTCTTATATTAGGAGGAGAGAGGCTTATAAGAAGATATCTGGATGCCCATGAGGCAAGGAAGTTCATGCAGACGATTTTAATGGCATCTATAATATACCAAGCGCTAGTAAATAATGAATATCCAACTATAAGGGATCTATATTATAGAGGTAAGCACACTATAAGATATAGAGATCACAAGGGAAAGATCCATGAGGAGAACACGTGGGATGAGCAGTCTGAAAGCGATTCTGTGCTACGAGATATAGAAGTATTCACTGACCTTCTAAGAGAGGATATGCTGATTCTCTCAAAAGAAAAGGGGAAAGTAGTAGGTGATATGAGGATCAAGAGTGGGGACGATATAATAGACCTTAGCAAGATGGGCCACGGAGCATATGCAATAGAACCAACACCAGATCTTATAGAGTTTAGAGATGTAAACGCAGAGTTCGTCTTAGTAGTAGAGAAGGATGCCGTATTCCAACAACTCCACAGAGCACAGTTCTGGAGAAAATATAAGGCTATCCTTGTAACTAGTGCTGGACAACCAGATAGAGCTACTAGGAGGTTCGTGAGAAGGCTTAACGAGGAGTTGGGTCTCCCAATATATGTATTAACCGATAGCGATCCATATGGTTTTTATATCTACAGCGTCTTCAAGATAGGCTCAATAACCCTCTCATATGAGAGTGAAAGGCTTGCAACCCCTAACGCCAGGTTCTTAGGAGTTGCTATGAGCGATATCTTCGGCGATCCATCTACTGGGAAGAAACCCTATCTCTCTGAGACAGAGAGAAGAAATTACATTATAAAAGCAAAGGAGATGGATCTAAAAAGGGCTAGAGAGCTTAGGAACTATAAATGGTTCCAGACAAAGAAATGGAAAAAAGAGCTAGATATATTCGAGGAGAAAAAGGCAAAGCTTGAGATAGAGGCTTTAACGAGCAAAGGCCTTTCTTTCTTAATGGATAACTATATTCCAAACAAAATATCTAGTGGGGATTGGATAGAGTGATCTCGAGACTCCTTTTAAAATTAATAGAGGAGATCGGAAACCCTGCAAGGATAATAGATCAGACTCTCCTTAGACCCGAGGCAGGGCCAAAGAGGTTTGAGAGATTCGTTGAAGAGAGCGAGAGATACGAATTTAGATCTCTTGTAGTTCCCCTTAACAAGGTTTCCCTAGTATCGGGAATTACTAAAAAGCCTGTCACAACAGTAATCGCTTTTCCACATGGAAACACAGAGCTAGAGGTTAAATTAAGAGAGATAGAGATAGCTTCGTCTAGAGGTGCTAGAGAGGTAGATGTGGTTCTAGACATAGGCTCTATAGTTGAGGGGCTTTGGGATAAAGTAGAAGCAGAGATCAAGGTCATCTCGACTAGGACAAAAGAGCTGGGGCTCGTCAGCAAGGTGATCATAGAAACAGGATATCTGACAAAGGAGCAGATCGAGAGAATAAGCAGGATCGCCGCAAACTACGAGATCGACTATGTGAAAACCTCAACTGGCTTTGGACCTAAAGGCGCTAGCGTGGATGACGTGATCTTGATTAAGCAGAATATAGCTGGCAAGAAAACCGGGGTAAAGGCTGCTGGAGGGATAAGAACTATATGGGACCTAGCGGTATTAGTGGCTGCTGGAGCAGATATCATAGGGAGCTCTTCGGGGATTGAGATAGTAAATCAATATGAAGCTATCTCAAAACATAGGAGCAACATTTAACCTCTTTTTACATACCAAAGAAAATGCGATCCCCGACTATAGATAGCCCGATTTATTTATCGCTATATTTCGAAATGTTATTCAACACCTATCACAACATCGTTAACACTGTTTATATTAACCCCTAGCTTTGTCTTAGCAAGATATAGTAGCTTCTCTTCTATATTTTTAGAGCTTCCATCAGCTACGATAGTCGAAAGACTTCTAGAGATCTCTGGTATATATTTTATTACCGAGTAAGCCCTCCTAGCAATCTCCTCTTCCCTCTTCTTTTTTGAGAGATAGCTCCTTAGCCGCCTAGCTACCTCCCTCACCCCATTCCTTATTTCGACCTCTATCTCAGGGACATCTGCTATGCTCTCCTTACCAACCCCCCTATATGGAACTTTTGTGCTGCAAACGTGGATAAGCACAGCGAGTGGTGCTGGAAATTCTATCTCATAGTCTTTCCAGTCTATTGACGATATAACTTTAAATGAGACGTCCGAGCTTTCATCATATAGCAGTGGGATTTTGTTAGCAAATCTCAGCAACAATATCTCTGTAGGATCATTTGCAAGGGGTACCTTGCCCCCATAGGCTATGCCCACCTCGACAATTACAGCATGTCCTGAATAGCTTGTAGGCTTTCTCGTTATAGCATCAATAAATTCAGGTTTAAACATGTTGCTAAGCCCTATCTTTAGGATCTCCTCTCCAATAGGTGACAAATGATCTGCTGAAGGCCTTCTAAACCCGTTAAACTCTTTTATCACACTAACAAGTTTCTCGATCTCCGACTGGGATAACCTCTTAGGACTTCTATCGCCTCTAAGCCCTGCAAGCTCCAAGATCCTCTCAGCGGTAACTCTACCAACACCTTGGAAGTCGTTCTCTAGGAACTCCAGAAGCGTTCTCCTTCTTGTAGATGCCAACATCATCTTCATCATCTCAAGATCGACACCAACTGGATGAGGCTTAGTCTCCTTTGGAGGCTTTGGTATTAGCTCAGTAGCCCTTCTAAATATATATATATTACCATCGGGATCTCTGAAAAATATAGAGGCGTATGGAGCTATAACATGTGTTCTCCTAATATATTCCACAATTTTGCTTTTAGATCTCTGCCAATCGCCCGGTATATAAACTTTAACGGCAGTACCATGCCATGGACTGTTTTTCTGCCATGAAGATCTCTCAAGTACTATTGGCTCGTTGTTCTTTATATCTATTAATAACTTAAAGCTATATATTCTTGAGGACTTAATGGGACTCGTAATAACCTCTACAGGCTTGCCAACAGTTATCTGACCATAGAGGACAACCATTTTAGCTCCAAGGCCAAACATTCCCCTAGTCTGTCTAAGAGTATATTTACTGCTAAAGAGAACCATACCAAACGCCTGTGGAACATAGTGAGGAGGTATTCCTATCCCGTTATCCTCAACAGATACCATATATATGCTTTCTTGTTCTTCATCGATCCTGTCAATTGTGATCTTTATATCAGGTAATATCCCATGGGCGTCTGTAGCGTCGAGAGCATTTTCTGTAAGCTCTCTAACAGTTTGATAGAGAGCCCTAGCAGGATTCGAAAAACCAGCCAGCTCCCTATTTCTGTAGAAGAACTCTGAAGGAGAAATAGCCCTGAAACTCTCACTTCCAGCAATAGCCACCCAAGACACCGTCTAGATATTTATCTAAAATGGCGATTTATAGATTATCTCATATTTTGGCTAAAAGGTACACCTTTTATAGTCAAGGACGAATTTATAAATCTTCAAAGCTTTTTGTCGAACCCCTTATCCTCAAGTCCATTCTTAGCGAAATGGAAGCTAACACACCTAGAAAGCGTCACAACTGAACTAGGTAGAAGTCTTGGACATGTTCTCCTTTAGAAAGTAGAAAAGGGAACGATCAGCTATACCATTATATAAACCATCTCTCTTTTAGACACAAATATAGCCTAGCTTATGACTATCCTATTGGGGATGACCGGTCTCCCCCTCTGAGCAAGGGCTATGATTGAGGTGAAGCGACGGGGACCCATAGCAGATAACTTAGATACTAACTAACATAGCTGACCCCCTCCGCCCTGAAGGGTGAGGCTTTCGGCTGTAAAAGGGCTTTCTCTATGAGTTTTTGAATTTATAGTGATAAATGGTCATAGCCACTCTGAGGTAATTGCTTAAAAGACACGAACCATTAAATCTATATAGGGAGGGGGTAGGGGGATGAGCTCAACCATAGTTTATTCTCTCACAAATAGTTCCCGCCCTGTAAGTGCCAAGGTTGTTGGGAAGCATGTTTATGGAAACTTATATGGATGCGACCCTGATATCCTAAGAAATCCCTATCAACTCGAGAAAGTCGTTATAGATGCGGCTAAGATAGGCAACATGACCCTTCTAGATGTAAAGCTCTGGAAAATCGGTGAGGGTGTCTCGATTGTAGCTATTGTTTTAGAGAGTCACATATCTATACATACATGGCCTGAATACGGCTTTGCCACTGTCGATGTATATTCATGTGGCCCACATACATGGCCCGAACTTTCCTTTGACTATATAGTAAAGGCTCTCAAAGCAAAGAAAGTGGTTATGGGGACGGCTGACAGAACTATGTATGAAGAGTTTTAGCGCACCCCTATTACTATATTATTCTTTATTTCTTTCTAAAAAGGACTTCACAGACTTTTCGTAGTTTGCTTGATATTTGGGATGGATAAAAAGCTATAATCACACTAACAGTGCGGTTTAGATATATCTTAGATACATCTCTCATTTTTAACCTACTAAAAGTTAAATTCTATGGGGTAGAAATTTGAGTAAAGAGAGAACCACACTCTCAGTAATAAAAGCTGATATAGGCTCTCTTGCAGGCCATCATGTAGTACATCCAGATACACTCGCAGTCGCATCTAGAATCCTTGCGGAAGGAAAGTCTAAGGGGATCATAAACGATTATTATGTAACAAATGTGGGTGACGACCTACAGCTGATAATGACCCATCGAAGGGGGGTTGATAACCCGGCTGTACATGAACTGGCTTGGACAGCCTTTAAAGAGGCTGCAAAGGCGGCTAAGGATCTCGGGCTCTATGCCGCTGGACAGGATCTACTTAGCGATGCGTTCAGCGGCAATGTGAGAGGGCTGGGCCCTGGTGTTGCTGAGATGGAGTTTGAGGAAAGACCCTCAGAGCCTGTAGTGATATTTATGGCAGATAAGACAGAGCCTGGAGCCTTTAACCTGCCAATGTATAGGATCTTTGCAGACCCGTTCAACACAGCTGGTTTAGTGATAGATCCGAGACTTCATCAGGGATTCAAATTCACAGTTTATGACGCTTATGAAGGTAGAGAGATAACCCTCAACGCCCCTGAAGAAATATATGATCTCTTGGCTCTGATAGGAACGCCGGGTAGATTTATAATAAGAAGAATATATAGAAAGAGCGATAATGAGATAGCATCTGTAGTAAGCGTTGAAAGGCTAAGCCTAATAGCTGGTAGATATGTCGGCAAGGACGATCCAGTAGCTATTGTGAGAGCACAGAGCGGCTTCCCAGCTGTCGGAGAGATCTTAGAGGCATTCACACACCCACATCTAGTAGCTGGGTGGATGCGGGGCAGCCACTATGGACCCCTAATGCCTGTTGGACTGAGGCATGCAAAGGTTACAAGGTTTGATGGTCCTCCGAGGGTTGTTGCACTAGGCTTCAATATCAAGAACGCGAAACTTGTAGGGCCAGCAGATCTCTTCGATGACGTTGCATTCGATGAGGTAAGGAGAACGGCCCAGTTCATAACAGAGTATATGAGGAGACATGGTCCTATAATGCCACATAGGCTAGGACCCGAGGAGATGGAATACACAACATTACCTGAGGTTCTCCAAAGGCTCAGCAGTAGGTTTGTAGAAACGGGCGAGAAGAAGGCTGCAAAACCAAAGACCACCTCTTAACTTCTAACTCCAAAAGAAGAAAAAAGCGATTAGCGGATCCCGATTGAAACCCCCTCTCCTAGTCATAAACTTTAAAACCTATAGAACCTCTTTTGGATCTTCTGCTTTAGAAATAGCCAAGGCCTCGGAAAAAGTTTCGAGGGAAACAGGCATTAGAATCATACTAGCCCCGCCTCTAATAGAGACAGCTTATCTTGTGAGAAATACATCTATAGATATCTATGTGCAACACGGAGATCCACTATACTATGGAGCACATACGGGCCATACACCACTAGAAGCTCTAAAAGATATAGGTGTTAAAGGCGTCCTAGTCAACCATAGCGAAAACACTATAAAACTGAGAAACATTATAAGGATCTCGGAAATTGCAAGAGAAATGGGTATCGAAACAATAGCTTGCTCAGATAGTAGAGGGCTCGCTAAGATGATAGCAATATATGCCAGGCCAAGCGCCATAGCTCTTGAACCTCCCGAGCTAATTGGAACAGGAATAGCTGTATCAAAGGCTAAGCCAGAAATCATCTCAGACGGTGTAAACACTATAAAGGGCGTCTCGAAGGATATAATAGTATTAGCAGGGGCAGGTATATCGACAAAAGAGGATGCAATAAGATCTATAGAGCTAGGAGCAGAGGGGATCTTGGTATCATCAGCAATTATGCTATCAAAAGACCCTGGGAAAACCATATTAGAATTTGCAGATGCTATATCGAGAGCTTGGGATTCAAGGCAACGGCCACAGTAATTTTTAGATATTATAAAATTTTATTAAGCTATTAGTTACAAATGCCCTAATATATCGTTCAACCGTAACAATAGCGGTCAATACATTAAAATGCACTAATACGACTAGTAAATAATCCTCATAATCGGTGAAACGGACTAGACCTACCTGCTAATTAAACACTAATAAAAACCTTGACAAGCGAGTGAACACCAAGGAAGGGGGCTCATATATATAGAGAGCGTAAGCTATTCCTGACTTAAAGTTATATTTAAATACCTCTAACCGCTTGCAATTATTTGATATGAGATGAGGAAGCCACAAATATAGGAGGATGATGGAGGCGGTTAAGCAACTGTTAAAGACCCTTAAACATGCTATAGTGCTAGAGGGCTGGGCTAATAGGTTTGGCAGGCTATAGAGAGATTGTTGAGACCCATAGAGGCATGCTCCGAGAAATGCCTGGCTATGCTCTAGAACATAATGCTTCGCAGACCACACTATACAGGATCTTCTACCATATGTTTAGAGAGATATCCGTGGCTTCCCGCGAGGATTGCCAAGGGATGCTATAGAGACGCTGTTAAAAAGGCTAAGTAGTTTAGAGAGCTTAAGGGGAAGGGCAGGCAGGAAGAGAGAGGCCTGGGAGAATGAGTATAACATTGATTTACTCTGATTCGCAGGATTGGAGGTTGGAAGAGAGCTATGTAGGGTTGAGAACACATAGAAAGTGAATAGGGATAGTCTATAGAAACAATAAGCAGTTACATAGATACCTCTACAGCAGTTGGAAGCCGTCTAGCGAACTAAGATTGAAGTTATCCGGTGGGAAGATCCTCGTATATCTAATCTTGACAAAGGAGCTCCTCTAAAACTAGGTGTTGAATCTCCGAACAATTTTTCGAACAATTAAAATTTTCTACTGGATATACTTATGTAAGATGGTCTCGATGGCAAGGCAGCTAATACCATACCGAAGAAATAACCAACAGAATCCTATATTTATACCTAATAGTGAAAACCTTACTCCCGGAGATAAGGATGGGGCTATAGATAAAAATATATGTGAGATATGCTGGGAAAGAGAAGCTGTTGGAAGATGTCTCAAATGCTCGAGATGGGCCTGTGAAAACCATATTGCTAATGACATGTGCTCAATATGCAGAGCCTTTATATGCTCTATATGTAGGAAACACCTTGCAATAGCCAGCTGTATATTATGTGGAAGAATCGCTTGCTATAGATGTCTAGATAGAAGAAATAATAGCCTAATATGTATGTGCTGTAGGATCTCTGCCAAACTTCCATAAGAGGTAAGATTTCCTTTATAAAAAATTGGGGTCGAAACAACTATAGACATAAGTACTGGGGTTGTGTTATATCGCCCCAAATCTCTTGTTCCAATCTTCATAACTTCTAATCATTTCTGGCGAGATGCTAGGTTTTCTCTTCGACACGGCTTCAACTAGGTCGCTCATTCTAATCGATCTTGGCCTTTCACCTATTGACCCCTTTTCAAAGATCTCGTCAACTACCTTTGAATATGCCTCCCTCACAATATCAACAATATCGCTAGCAGAATAGCCTTCTGTCATCTTAGCTATCTCCTCTAGGTTGACATCGCTGTCTAGCTCTAAATTCTTCGTATAATGTTTTAAAAGGGCCAGCCTTACCTCGTAATTAGGGCTAGGAATATATATCCTCTTCTGAAATCTCCTTATAAAGCCCATATCGAGAGCCCAAGGCTTGTTGGTTGTCCCTATCACGAATATCATATCTCTATCACCCTTTGTGTGGAGACCATCCATCTCTTTTAAAAACTGGTTTCTCACTCTAACCTCTCCCCCTATCTCCGTTGAGAATGTGCCCATTAGGGAGTCTACCTCATCTATAACTATCACCACGGGTTTTCCTCCTCTTGCGATCCTCCTAGCTGTTTCGAAAATTCTTCTCACATTCTTCTCAGCATCGCCCAGCCATTTAGACATTATGTCCGATGCATCTACAGCTATAAAGGCGGCTTTTATCTCATTAGCGACAGCCGCTGCCAACATAGTCTTACCGTTGCCTGGAGGGCCGAATAACAGTATGCCTCTGTCCCAGCCTATCTTATCCACATATAGATCTGGCCTTTTAACTGGGTATATTATTGCTTTCTTTATGGCCTTCTTAACCTCCTCTAGATCTACTATATCTTCGAAAGTTATTCTAGGAGGCTCTGAAACTAGCTCTTGACCGTTAACCTCCACTCTCTGTCTCTCACCGCCTCTGTCCCCAGCCACTATCCTCTCAAGATTCCTTTCCAGGAACTGCGCCCTCTCCTCATAGCTTCTAATGAATTCCACATACACCTCTCTTAGCCCGGTATCCGGGTTTATGCTTATTATCCTCCTCAGTATCTGTGCCGCTGCTCTATAATATTTAACAGCATCCTCATAGTTCCCCATCTTCTCAGCAATAACAGCTTTATCTGCATATTCTTTTGCAGCCTTCTCTAGGATACTTGTAGAGTAACTGCTCATCTTTAAACCCCTAACTAACTACGCTAACCTTATTGCTTTTTACAAGCCTATCTAAAGAGGCCATTACTTCTTCTCTGCTACATCCATAGAAACGCATGAAATCCTCTATATCTAGGAACCCACCCCTAGATATTATATATTCTAACAGGACCTTGTCAAGCTCTTCAGGCGTTCTTATACGCCTTGCAGCGCTTCCCCCACCTCCTACTCTATTTGCCTGTCCCGTTGCATCTATACTATGCTTCGTATCCCTCCCTATTTTCTGCTGATTAGCCCTTACAGCATATATGTCTGGAGGCAGCGATACAAGATCCTCATTAAGGTCTACTGTAACGAGCTTTGCAAGCTCAGGGAGCATCTGCGGTAGGGTTTCATCAACACTTCTATCTGCATCAGCTATTATCTTTTTAAGAAGTTCTGAGGCCTCCTTGGAATCTGGCTTCACATTATGCTCCATCAGAGGTTCCGGAGCTGAGGTTGCGCCAGTTATCGAGTTGATCTCAGCCATGACCCTTTCAAGGGAAACAGCTACGTTGGGGACTATCGGCGCTATTTGGGGCTTCAACAGATCTAACAGTCTTTGGAATTCAATCAAGGATGGTCTGAGCTTGTCTAGCTCGCTTAACGTGCCTACCCTTAGCTTGAGCTGCTCTATAAATGTTAAGGCTATCCTAAGCCTTCTATAGATCTTCTTTATTTCCACCATCTCATTAGCATATATAGTAGCTCTAGCCATGTTCTTCTCGGTCACCGCCCTAAGAGCCTGTGTGTATAGCTCATTATATCTCCTCTGCATTTTCCTCGCAACTTCTTCTAAAGCATTATAGCTCAGATCCAGCTCTACGAGAACCTGCTCTAAAGCCATTTTAAGCGTGTTCTCCCTCTTAGATATAGCCCTAGCTATGCCTGAGAAGAATCTAGATATAAGATCAGAGGCCCACCATTTCCTCTCAACCTCATCGCCTACTATAGGTTCCACTTATAACACCCCTCCCCGGGGGTTTACAATGCTACGATACGATCCTAACCTCTATGGGCTTTTGCTGAGCTATATCTGCTTTTGGCTGTAGAATCTGTGCCTCCACCTGTATCTTAGGCTGTAGTACAGCCTCTGTTTCGAGCTTCTCTAGGATCTCCATATGGCTCTCAACATCCTTCTTCTCATCTAGATATCTATTTCTCGCAGATCTTAGATTCTCGATGCTAGCTTTAAACCTTTGCTCGCCGATCTCGCCTGCTGTATAACTTATCTTTAAATGGTTTATAGCCTTGTCTAGATGTAATATCTCATCTTCGATCTCGCCCATTCTCTTCCTAAGAAGGTTTTTAACCTGCTTAGATCTTTCTTTAAGTCTATTAAGTGTCGCCTCTAAGCTCTTCTTGATCTCCTCATATGCTTGGGATCCTATCTCTTTAGAGGAATAGAGATCCTCAAGAGCTCTAGATCTCTTCCTGGCTCTATCGAGCTGCTGTTCAACCTTTATAGCCTCGATCTTCCACTCAGGTATTATTACAATTCCATCCGATGTAACATTAATCCTTTCCGAATGTATGCTTAGAAGCAACCCATCTTCCCTTAATACCTCAACACCAGTTACGCTACCATCTATCTCAGAATATATAGAGGATAATACCCCTAGTATCCTTCCATATGGATCTCTTACTTTTGATCCAAGATGTTTTTCAACCTCCTCAATCGATACCAATATCTACAGCCTCATAATAAATGCTATATTAAAGAATTAGGTATATAAACACTGGGGCAGAAAAATTCAGAGAACCCTTATAACCAGCATGCCAAGTTTCCTCAACTCATAAGGATCTTAATTTGTCAAAGACATTTTTATCCTTTCATATATTTGGAGTTTATAGTTGAAAACTTTAGCCCTTATTTTGCGAGAAGAAGATCAGATATGCGATTCATGCTCGTCAAGGCTAAAAAGCTCAAGCCAACATAGAATAGGTGGGGATAATACGCTAAGATCGCTAGATCTCTTCTGAAATATCGGTTACAGTTACTCTATATTTAAGCTTAGCGAAGGCCCTTTTAAGATTCATATAACATATAGGGCACATAACAATAACTCTCTGGGAGCCTGTTGAAGCCAGCTCCTCAGCTCTTCTTATAGCGACTTTAAGAGCTAGACTTGGAGATATACCTTCTATGGGTCCTCCACAGCATAGCGTGTTAACTCCGGTCCTTTTAGGCTCTATATAACGTATGTTGCTAAGACTCCTTCTTACAACCCTATATAGGCCCAGTTTTCTCACCATATAGCAGGAATCATGAACCACAGGAAGATCTTTGTTGTGAGAAGTGGAACTCTTTTTCATAACCCCATCTGATATATCTTTAATTACTTCCAGATAGTGGAGAACCTCGAGTTGATATGAATCTATATATCTCGGATATATCTCCCTCAATATATATGTTGTATGTGGATCTACAGTTATTACTCTTTTAACACCTGCACTCCTAAATATGTTATAAACATTTTGGGCATGGTTGGTAAAATCTTCCTCTAAACCAAGCTCATACAGATATACCCCTGAATATATGTCGCCTTCATATAGATATCCGAACTCAATACCGCTTCTCCTGAGAATCTCAACTATATTTCTAAGGCTTCTCACAAAATAGCTATACACATTACTATCAGGTTTTATAAACCTCGCTACCAGCCATGCTAAAAGCCTCTCCGAAATTTTCATAAGCATTTGTGCAACATTCTGTCCAAATCTGCCTAGTCTCTCATATATCTTTACCAGTGACTCTGCGTATGACATAAGCTGATAGAGACACCCGGTATAGAGTATTGTATCGCCTCCTCTTTTCAACCCTAGATCTAGGGCCCACCTATAGCATATACTATTAGGAGCTCCCAAGGGGTTGTTATACCTCTTCTCCAAGATTCTTACAACCCTGACCTGGAATGGTATGTAGCTCAAGATTGGCCTCCTCCCAGAACCTCAGATAGGTCTCTTACCCTAATGCTTTTATCAAGACCTAGATTTCTTAATGCGTCTTCAAGCATCGCGATACAGAATGGGCATTCAGCCACTATCACCTTGGATCCTGTTGACACGAGCTCCTCTACCCTTTCAACAGATATCCTCTTTCTCTCGGGAACATCATACCAGTAGTTAGCGCCTCCAGCACCGCAGCAGAAGGTTCTAAAACCACTTCTCCTCGCTTCCTTATACTCTCTACTCGAGATCCTGATTATCTTCCTCGGCTCATCTGTTATCCTATTGATCCTAGCTATATAGCATGAATCGTGAAGTGTTACAGGCTCTTCAATCCTTACCTTAGGTTTTATCCTGCCCTCTTCTATCAGCTTTGCCAGTAGTTGTGAGTGATGAAGCACCTCGATATCAAAGCTAGGATCTATATCTTGGTACTCATTTTTAAATGTATTATACCCATGGGGGCATATAGTAACGATCCTCTTGACGCCAAGGCTCTTTAGAAGCTGGATATTCCTCATAGCCATATCTTGGAACCTGCTCTCTTCCCCGATCCTTCTCAAGGGATCACCGCAACATAGCTCCTGATCCCCTAGTACAGCTATCTTCACACCAGCTTCCCTCAAGACCTCGATAAAAGAGCGAATGACGTTTTTAGCCCTCTCATCAAAGCTCCCCATACAGCCTACCCATAGGAGGTAGTCATAGTCCTTTGTGTCTTCCACACTTGGAATTCCTAGCTTTCTGATCCACTCATGTCTATCGTAGTTAGGTAGGCCAATGCTGTTCCCGCTCTGAGCTATATTGCTTATTAATGCCATCTTCTTAGAATCTAGTTTAGAGTTATACACAAGCCATCTTCTAACATCTATTATAAACGGCACATGATCAACACCCATGGGGCATACCTCAACACATGCCCCGCAGGTGGTGCATGCCCAGAATACATCATCGCTAAGCAGATCCACAACCTGCTTATCAGGATATTGCCTGACCCCCTTTCTAAGGGTTAGCACAACCTGCCTTGGGGATAGAGGTCTGCCGACAGCGTAGGCTGGGCATACACTATCGCAAAGCCCACAATTGGCACATGAGTCGAGATTTATGAGGCTAGGTATGTCAAGATCTCTGAACGAGCCAATGCCGACCCTTATATTTTCTATGGCGCTTTCGCTCAGTTCACTCAACTTAAATGGTGTTGGAAGTTTGCCTGGGTGTCTCTCCACCCTCAGCAATATATTAAGAGCTGAAGAAATGTTATACCAAAATCTTGTAAAAGGTGTAAGTAGTAAAAGCGTCGACGAGAACGGAAGGGTAATATATATAAGATAATATTTATGAATATAACTTAAAACAGCCATAATCCCCAAGATCGGAATTACAGATATATACAAAAGATCCTTCAACCCCATCTCCAGAAGCCAGCTTCTCCCCCTCTTCTTAGGTCTCATCTCTACCAGAATAACAATGCCGGAGACTAGAGCGGCCAAACCTATATAGAATATAATCTGCAGTGTAATGTTGAGATAGGAGGTAGCCGAGCCTATTAATGATAACACTTCATATATGAGTGCTAGAACCATGATCAACAGATAAGAATATATAGCAATACCCCTAAATACCCCCTCTACGATAGGCTCATCCCCCCACCTGAAGAACCTTCCCTGCAAAAGATAATCGGCAATAAACTTTTTAACTCGCTTACTTTCAACGGTTAGTAATCCTTTTATAAGGATCCTTACCCCTCCATATTCTCTTATTCTCATAAGCACGAAGTATATAGAGATTATCAGAGCCACTATATATATGGCGAGAGATATGGCAACTGCTTCCACATTCAAATTGAAACCCTGCTATTATTTTCTCTTTGCCGTGATATAAGATATCGGGATATTGAAAGATCGAGAGTAGAAACATAACTGTAAGCCTATAGCAAATGTTCACTTAAAACAGTATAGAATTTTAGCCCTTTCAAGGGGATCTGACCTCCTATCTGCCCTAGAATGGCAGGAGTTCCCCGCCTATTAGAGCAGTGAGGTTAGGCTGCTCCTGATTTAATGATAAATTTAAACACCTGGAGTTTAGTTTGTAGTATGGAGCTGAGGGCTGATCCAATGATTTGCGATATGTTAAGGAGCAGCAGCCGATGACCCCCGCACCAGATGGGAGCCCCCATGGGGCGCGGGTGAAGCTATCGACACCGCACCGAGGGCTAAATCCCCTAGCGGAATTAGAAGTACCATGGGAGGGAAACGCTACCTTCCGGGATTCTGCCCGGTATAGCCCTGCGCCTGGTCTTAGGCGCATTACCCTACCCAGCATAGCGAAGGGCTCTTGCTATGGTTCTTATCTTTGAGGATATGTTAAACGCTCCTATGGGTTCTGCATTGAATACTTTGTCATTTTTATAACATCTAAATGATCCCCTGGCTATTCTCCTGTGGTTTTCTATTGTCCTACATATTGGGCATTTCTTCGATGTATGATTCTCACTCGTGAATTCAATCTCTATTTCATATTCATCTGCGAGTTTACCATATCGCGGTATCTCTAATTATTTTTAGATGGTTCTATTTCCATAAGAAGGGTGATTAGCCCTTAGCATGGAATCACTAGCTTTACCCACCCTTATGAGGTTCTCATCTAAGGGTAGATATCTAAGACTGATATTCATTTCCGAACTATTATTTATTAGTGTTTTAGTTAGTAACATCTCTCTAGGATCAAGCTGTAGTTTTGTCTTTTGGAGGCTTTTGGATTTAGAGAACCTATATACCTAACAACATTAAATCTAGGAATAAGGGCTGTAGTAAAGTACAGAGATTATTGAGGAGTGGCTAAATTTATTCTATTGCTATAAAATGATTCTCTAGGGGGTGATGTTCTTCTAGATGTTAGGTTATCTTAGAGATGTTGTGTGGAGGTCTACGTGGGATAAGGAATCATATGAAATTATTAAACGCTTCTATGCTGAGTCTTGCGGTGAAGCTCTTAAAGGATCGATTCCTAGTTTCGATGATCTTCCTAAAAAGCTCCCATATAGGTTCTCCTCAATATTGGAAATCATATCTGATGCTCTGGTATGCGATATAGAGAAATCCCATGGTTCTGACGATCTAAAAGTCTATCTCGTAGGCTTGAAGACGGAGCTTTTGAAATTATATGTAGATCTGGTTTCAGAGGAGAGAGAATATGGGGTTAGTTTAAGGCCACATAAGATCGAAAGATTATTAGATCTACTTAATAGATACACTAGAAATATACATATCTATAAAAAGCCTTAAAACATATTATAGGAGGTGGTGATGGAAATATGCCACTGAGACCTGCTAGATGCTACACACAGCAGGAGAAGCCCCCATATACTAGGAAGGAATATATACAGGGTGTGCCGCCGCCGAAGATAACGAAATATACTATGGGGAATCCAAAGAGCACGTATAGATATGCTGTCAAATTGATAGCCACTACTAGATGTGTTATAAGGCATAACGCTCTCGAGGCTGCACGTGTAGCTGCACATAGATATTTATCCACAAGTGTTGGTGAGGCTAATTTCTTCTTAATGGTTAAAAAATACCCCCACCACGTGCTTAGAGAGAATAAGATGCTGGCCTTTGCAGGAGCGGACAGACTTCAGGATGGTATGAGACTGGCGTTTGGAAAGCCTATCGGTACCGCAGCAATAGCTTCTCCCGGCGATGAGATTATGGTTGTATATGTAAACAGCGAGAAAGACGTTGAAAACGCTAAGGAAGCCCTTAGAAGGGCTGAGAGCAAGCTTCCGGAGGCATATAGGATCGAGGTTGAAGAGCTAGCAGTTTGAAATAGCTAATGATGATGCCGACATAGGATGATCGGTGATTTAGGGTCGATCGGCTGACCGGGCTCCTTCTTCTTGGATAATATATTTTTTAAGGAGCCTTCTGAGGAGAAGTATAAAGTATGAGAGCTCCATCTTAGTTGGATTTGACTTATATATAATCCTCTCAAGACTCTTTATAGCAGAGATCTTTTGTCTCTCATCATTCATAGTAAGCTCAGAGGCCTCCTTGATGTATTTCATAACTATTCTATAGTCCTCACTAGAGGGATATTCGACAACATCGATCGAAGATCTACTAGACAATTTCTTAAAGATCGAATATAGCACTATAGCTGCTGCATGTGATAGGTTCAACGTAGGGTATGACGCGCTAGCCATTATGTGTAGATATATGTTGCATAGTTCTAACTCCTTTCTAGTTAAACCAGTGCTTTCTCTACCAAATACTATAGAAACCAGGTTTTTGCCTTCGAGGATTTCTAAAAACTGCTCCAGCTCTATAGGCTGTCTAAGTGGATCACTTTTCTCTCTTACTATTGATGATGTACACACAACTAAATCTGATCCCGATAACGCGTCATCGAGCCTGTTAACTATAATAGCTCTTTCAAGATACTCTCTACCCCCCGCGGCGAAGCTATATGCTTCTTCATTTATAGAGGCCTTTGGATCTACTAGATAGAGTTCGTGAACATCGAAATTCTTGCATAGCCTTGCAACCATACCAAGATTTATAGAGCCCTCAGTGCCTACCAGCACTACCCTAATCCTTGGCCTATGCACCCTCGCTCCCTGCTTCCCCTCTTTTAAGACTCCTTAGTAATGGGATTCTCCTTCTCTTGACCTCCCTAATCATTTTCTGGAGATTCTCATAATATGCTAGGAGTTCCTTCACGTCATCAACACTTACACCAGCCCCGATGGCTATCCTTCTCATTCTGCTTTTATCAATAATCTTGGGGTTCTCCAGCTCATTATATGTCATGGAATCCATTATGTATATCCAACGTCTCATCTTCTCCTCGCCAACTTTTATCTCTTCCTCTCCCAGCATCAGCGTAGATATTCCTGGTATCATCTGGAGAATCTTAACTAATGGACCCATTTTCATAAGGCTTCTCAGCTGCACATAGACATCAGCTAGCGTTATTTTTCCGGTTGCTATGGCTCTTCCCAACCTCTTCTCCAGCTCCTTGCTCTCCTCCAAAGCTCTGAACTTCTCTATTATACCCTCTATATCTCCCAAGCCTAGTATTCTGCTTACGAATCTCCTTGGGTTGAAAACCTCTATCTCATCTATCTTTTCCCCTGTTCCTATGAACTTGATCGTAGCACCAGTAGCTGCAACGGCAGAAAGAGCTCCCCCTCCCCTTGCGCTCCCGTCTAGCTTAGTAACTACTATAGATCCTATAGAGACTACTTCATGGAATCTCTTGGCTAGATCATATGCCCTTTGCCCTATTGTAGCATCCATAACAAGCATAACCTCATCAGGCTTTATAGCATCGGCTATACTCTTCATCTCTTCTATGAGGGCTTGTTCAGAGCCATATCCGTGACGTCCTGCTGTATCTACTATTATTATGTTACATCCTTTTCTGATAAGTGTCTCAACACCTCTCCTGGCTATTCCCACAGGATCGTTGGAACCCGGCTCACCATATATCTGAACCCCAACTTGGGATGCAAGCTGCGCTAATTGCTCATAGGCTCCTGGCCTGTATGTATCAGCAGCCACCAGACATGGCCTATATCCCTGCTTCTTATAGAAATAAGCGATCTTAGCACATGTAGTTGTCTTACCAGATCCCTGAACACCTACCATAAGGATCACATATGGCTGTTTCTGGGGCGTTATGCTAGGTGTTCTATCACCTCCAAATAACTCTGCGAGGTTGTCATAGACTATCTTTATAAACCAGTCTCTTCTAGAAAACCCTGGGGGAGGCTCTGAAGACCTAGCCTGGTTTCTGATCTTGTTGCTTAATTCATATACAAGCTTAACATTCACATCCGCCTGGATCAGGTTTTTCTGGAGCTCCTTAATAAAAAAATCTACGGCCTGCTCATACGGATCAGATCCCTTTATGAACTTAACAACGGCTTCTTTTATCTTCTCCAGAGATTTCAAAGCTTTAGCCTCTAACGTTCATAATAAGCCTCCTACCCATTACAACCCAGTATTCCACTTCCTTACCGGGCGCTAATCTCTTAACAAGCTCCTCATCCTTAGGAGGCTCCGTCTCGAATGTCTCAAAAGTCTCCATATCCATAACCTGTACGTTCTTATCACTAACCGCTAGTATCTGCCCAACCCTTTTATCTACTATCGGCACTTCAACCCTAGTGTCTACAGGGGCTACAAGCGTCTTCTTGATCCCAGTAATTATTGATATAGCTACCACATGGGCCTTTGCAGATCCATGCTTACCTGTTTTAGCCTTAGAGATCTCCACAACCCTGCACGGCTCGCCATCTATTACTAAGAGACTTCCCACTCTAAGATCTCCTAACTCTGCGAAGGTCACACCCATGTTCTAACCCATTATATCCTGATCTTCTAAAGCTTAAATTACTAATCCAAGAGTATTTTCAGGCCTGCCCTCTTCTCCTAAGCTGAAGGATGAAGCTTTCAGCCATAAAGGTTTTATATATTGCAATTGGGAACAACGAATTGGTGAGAATGTGGAGAAGAAAATGGTTGAAAGTAAAAAAGCTCCTATGCCTGCAGGCCCATATAGTCAAGGTATAATAGCGTCTGGAAGGATCCTATTCATCTCAGGCCAGCTTCCGATAGATCCTCTAACAGGTGAGCTTATTAGAGAACCCTTTTCAAGAGCCGTTGAGATAACTCTCAACAATATAAGAACAATCGTTATGGAGGCGGGAGGCGATCTAGATAATATTGTAAAAGTGACAGCCTTTCTAACAGATCTCTCTAAGTTCCAAGAATTCAACGATGTGTATCAGAAGTTCTTTAAACCTCCATACCCAGCTAGAACAACTATTCAGGTTTCAAAACTTCCTAGAGATTCACCTATAGAGGTTGAAGCAATAGCCATACTGTAGGTGTGCTTTAATGTATAGGCTATGGGCTCCGTGGAGGATGAGCTATATAAAAAGTGCTGATCGTATGCAGGGGTGCTTCCTATGTGAAGCCATAGCCGGACATGATGAGGATACATATGTTGTCTATAGATCTAAAAGAGTCTTCGTAATACTCAATTCATACCCATATAACACAGGACATATTATGGTAGCCCCATATAGACATATAGGTGATATAGAGTCCTTAGACGATGCTGAGGCAATAGATCTAATAAATGTTATTAAAAAAAGCATAGCTGCCCTTAGAGAGGTGTACTCACCACAGGGTTATAACATAGGTGTGAATCTTGGAAGGGTCGCTGGAGCAGGGGTGGAAGGGCATCTACATGTGCACATAGTTCCTAGGTGGAGTGGTGATACAAACTTCATGCCAATAACAGGGGGTGCTAAGGTGCTTCCAGAAGATCTACGATCTACGTGGCAAAAGCTGAGAGAAGCTTTCAAAAAGATCTCATGAAAGCCTAGGCCCTAGACGCGATGGCATTAACTATTCATCAAAATCTAGATCCTAATATATGGAGAGGATATCTGTGGGAGAATATAAACAGGTTATAGCTGTTAGAACAGATATAAAAATAAGCCCAGGAAAGCTAGCCGTTCAAGTAGCCCACGCATCTGTAGAAGCGGTGCTTATATGCATGGAGAGCCAGAGATGCAAAGAGTGGCTAGATCTATGGAGAGAACAGGGAATGAAAAAGGTGGTTGTGAAAGGAGGTAGTGAAGAAGATTTAGTAAGAATCTACAATAGATGCAAAGAGGAGGGCCTCCCCTGCTCTCTAATAAGAGATGCAGGAAAAACAGAGCTAGAGCCAGGAACCTTAACAGCAGTTGGATTAGGCCCGGCGCCATCAGAGCTTATAGATAGAATTACTGGTGAGCTAAGCCTATATTAATTAGATTAGATTTGCTAAATCTTCAAAACATCCCCAGGAGATTTTTCTATGAGCGGTGTTGAATGCGTAGAATCCGGGTCTAGATTAGATCTAATGCTTGGAATGAAATGCTATATGACCCGTGAAGAACCTCTCATACCATATAAACCTCTAGATCAGCATAATTTCTATGTATATGAATTCACAAGAGAGATGGGAATCCTTAGACCTCCGATAAAGCCTCCTCTAGATCGTGGCAACATATTTGTTTATCTCCTCATAAAGAGAGGTATTGACACCTATAACGCGATAAAGATTTTAAGAAGACATCTCAGACCGAAAAAGATATCATACTACGGGCTCAAAGATGCGAGGGCAAGCACCTATCAAGCTGTGACCGTCGAAGAGCCAGAAAATCTCATAACCTATATATTAGACAGAAATCTAGAGGCGATCCTCGTAGGAACCACATCAAAACATGCTAAAAGAGGAGATATTATAGGTAACTGCTTTAAAATCTACATAGGAGAGATCATAGGGAGAAATGCCGGTAAAGATCTACTAAAAATTCTATTTAAAATATCGGAGCATGGATATATACCGAATTACTACTCCTACCAACGATTTGGTGTGGTAAGACCTATAACACATATAGCAGGGTTAGCATTATTATGCAAACAGCTTGAAAAGGCGATCTATGCTTTAATAAGTGGGAAACCTCCAGGAAACAGGTCCACAGGTGAAATGATGTCGGAAATAATCGAAATATGTAGAAAGATCATGGATTTAGGACCCAGATGGATGCATGTAGAGAAAAAGATATGTAGCGAGTATTTAAGTAGCAGAGATGTAGCAAAGGCATTGAAGAGAGTCTCAAGAGAATATATCGCTCTATATATATCAGCGGCATACTCATATCTATTTAATCAATACCTCAGCTATAGATGGAAAAAATATGGGCTAGGATTACAGATCACTGAAGGCGAGGTGTCCTTAAGATCGAAACTATACGGCCTTCAGATCCCTGGAAAAAAGCTTTCATCAAAAGACATGGAAGGAGAGTATAAGGATATCTGCACTGCCTCGATCGAGTCTCTCGGTCTAGAACCATGCATCCCTGAGCTTAGATCTGTCATCATAAGACCGTTAATACTCCCTATAAAAATAGATCTACTAAATCCTGATCTTGGTATTATCTGGTTCTGTCTCGACCCTGGAGGATATGCTACAAATCTATTGAGAGAGATATTTAAATTCTACTCAGCGAAGCTATTCTCCTCTGATCTGAACATCGGAACCAATTATTAGTGATAATATCTTTTCTGCAGCCTCTATAGGGATCGATATATACTTAAGATCCCTCTTAGACACCCTAAGCACATGAAAGCTTGTCCCATTTGGAAGCCACACTATGTTTATACCGAGGATCCTAGCGGGGAATAGAAGCTGTGATGCTATGTTTTTAAGATCCCTTGAGGATCCATTTATAACTCTCACTCTAGCCCTAAGGCTTTCACTCAGAATTCTTGACAATCTTTGATATATATCATGTGGCACATCACCGCTTCTCTGGATCAAAACTACTATTGAGTCCTCGAACCTATATGCTTTGACATAGCTTAGGCTCTGCATATATTTCTTTAACTCCTGATCCTCCTCCAACTCAATAAGCCTTCTCATAACCTCAACTTCAAAACTCTCTATAGCCCCTGATGATACTAGCTTCTGACATCTAGGACATAATATTCCCGTCTTTATACATACATGATCTAATGGGAACTTCAAAATCCACACCGTCGCTTTACAGAGTACTAATTGATAAATTACTTGAACGCTTTTATACCCTTAATTCTTATGAAGAAAACTAACATCCTATTAACAGCGTTTCCTCCTCACGGTGTTTCTTCTCTGTGAGGGGGTTTGGCCCTCGGTGTGGGGTCGATAGCTTCGCCCGCACCCCGTGGGGCTCTGTCGAGAGGAACGCGATGCCCCTCCCATCTGTAGAGAGATACCTTAACCCGATGTTTATAGCTCCGACCACATCTCTATCCATGGTTAATCCGTTGCTCAGCCTTGCTAACCTCACCTGTATTTTTAATATCTTTACACTTCTACCCCCTCTCAACGCAACGCGAATCACAGAGGGCATGGTTTTTGATTGGCTCCCCGCAAAAAGGGTCTCTAGATGAGAAATATGCTTCAGAGATCTAAGCAAGGTATAGGGGCTTGCTATTCAATATATCTACCAGCTTTGAGATGCATCACTCGTAGATCCTATGTCTCAGATTTTTCCTAATATTACTAGCCATTCTATCCTTCCCCCTATATGTGTCTCCAACAACTAAGGTTGCACTGTATTTCCTAGCGATCTCCTCGACGATCTTAGCTATCTTATAGATAACATCCTCCTTTCTCTCACCCTCGTTGTTTCCATTGGTATCTGTTGTGATAACATTGTTCAGGTTATAAGATATCTCGAACTCCTTGGTCAAGGTTAGATATATGAGGATCCTCCCATTAATTAGCTTCAGCTTTAACTCGCTAGACGGCTTCCAACTGCTGTAGAGGTATCTATGTAACTGCTTATTGTTTCTATAGACTATCCCTATTCACTTTCTATGTGTTCTCAACCCTACATAGCTCTCTTCCAACCTCCAATCCTGCGAATCAGAGTAAATCAATGTTATACTCATTCTCCCAGGCCTCTCTCTTCCTGCCTGCCCTTCCCCTTAAGCTCTCTAAACTACTTAGCCTTTTTAACAGCGTCTCTATAGCATCCCTTTATGATCCTTGTTGGCAGCTATGGATCTCTCTAAATCTGTTATAGAAGATCCTGCGAAGGATTTTTCTGATGGCCCTATGCTCAAACTGAATATATAATTGTCTCTCCCAATATCTTCTTATAACATACTCTCTTTCTCTAGATGCCATATCGGGGTCTGACCTCCTCTCCGCCCTAAAGAGCGGGGCTTTTATGTTGTAAAATTCCGAGTGTATCGCTATATTATTATTATATATTGTAGCTAAAACATAAGGCTCAAGGCTCTATCAGTGTACCCGATGATCCTTGAAAAACGTCTAGGGCTCTATCTAAATTCCCTATGTGGCTATTTTTTCCAGAAGATTTCGTGAATATTGCCGCTGCCTTAACTTTAGGAGCCATAGAGCCTGAAGGGAATAGGCCTCTTTCAACCATGTCGAGAGCCTCACTGGCCTTCATCCTTTTTATTGGTTTTGCTGCAGGCCCTCCATAGTTCATGTATACATAATCCACGTCTGTTAATATAACCAGCTTAGAGGCCCCGATCCTGAGGGCAAGCAAAGCCGATGCTAAGTCCTTGTCCACCACTGCTTCAACGCCCCTTACAATACCCCCTCCGCTATTTATCACAGGTATACCCCCGCCTCCGGACGCTATTACTATATAGTCTTTCTCGAGAAGCGATACTACGGCTTCTACCTCTAAGTTTTCTATAGGCTCTGGCGAGGGTACAGCTCTCCTCCAACCTCCTCTAGGATCTTGCTTGAAGATCCATCCCTTTTCTTTAGAAATACTCATAGCATCCTCATAGCTATAGTAAGGCCCAACAAGCTTTTCAGGTTTTTCCAAATCCCCTTTAACAAGAACTTGGTTCACAATGGTAACAACTTTCCTGGGAAGCCCCTTCTCAATCATTATATTTCCTATCGCCTGCTGGAGCACATATCCTATCCACCCCTGAGTCATCGCATCAGCTATATCCATAGTTAAAGGTGGGATTCTATTCTTAGCACACTCAAACCATTCAAGAATAGCGCCCACCTGGGGACCATTTCCATGTGTCACGACTAATCTATATCCCTCAGAATATAGCTGAACTATGGGCTTGGCAGCCATATATACGTTTCTCCACATCTCATCAACATCACCTCTATCATTTCTCCGGAGTATGGCATTTCCTCCTAAAGCGATCACAATTACTTCTCTAGGCATTCTCTATCAGCAAATATTATATGATCTAAATCCCTTATATATGTGGAGAACCTTCTTATAGCTAGAAACATTAGTCCTTCAGATCAGGGAAATCATAGGTTTGGAAGCATCTTGAGATCAAGCATCCTTAACGATTTTACTAATAGAATCTCTTATTATTATTCTTCACTCTAAATGCTAAGGTCTTTAAATCCTCTACCTATTATAGGAAAAGATCCCAGATAAGCCTATAAGCTTCTGAGAGATCATATAGTGAGAGGCATAGGCACATGGGAGAAGAGTTAGAGGTTAAATACACATCTGAGGTTTTCTATATGAAATTTAATGATGGTTCAAAGGCATATCTAACATATAGGGTTGAACAGGGGAAGATGTATTTGATATCAACATATACGCCTCCACAGCATAGGGGTAAAGGTGTTGCTAAGAAGCTAGTTGAGAAAGCTCTAGAGATAGCTAGGAATAGGGGTTTAAAGGTTGTGCCCATATGTTCATATGCCACATACTATTTCCTTAAGAATAAAGAGGCTAGAGAGGTGTTGGATGAGCCATATAGAAATATGAGTGATGAGGAGCTAGAGAAATATTATAAAGCGAGACTAGAGGAGGAAAAGGCCAAAGGAGTAACATGATCTGATCTAGATCAATATTTTTTATATGGACATAATACAGCATAGCTACAATATCTACACTCCCATATATATCTAGGATAGGATCTAGAAGTTATTCTCGTGACTACCTCATCATCCGTGGCTCTCTGCTCCACAGGATATTGCGTTATTCTTTCATGAGTTATATATACTAAGTACGATTTTTTAAGATTGAAAAGCCAGTTATAGAGTCTCACCTGGTCTATATGATGCTCAAGAGGGATCTTTACATCACTCCTAGCACTTTTTATTTCAACCCCTATCCTATCCCCTCCATCCTCTAGAATGATATCACATCTACCTCTAACCTCTACCTCTCTTCCATCTGGAAGCATAACTCTCTTGGACCCCTCTACCTCAGTTAACACCTTTCCAAGACCTGCTTTATTCCTAATCACTTCCTCAATACCTATGTGTATTAGATCCCCCATAATCGCGCTCGGAGAGAAGATAGAGGAAAGAGAGATCTCTGGGTAGATCATCTCATACTCCCTTTTAAGAGGGCATCTAACAAGATCCGTAACCCAGAACACACTACCATATCTTTTCCTCTCTTCAGAGGCTTCTTTTTTAATTTTATATAATAGAGACACCACATCAAAGTCCCCATAACCAGTCACTAACCTCTCCCCCAATGTCTATTTAACTCTAATTTAATATGTTAGCGTTTCCCCGCTAACGGCGCTTGATGGTGTTTGTGAATAGTTGTAACTCCATTAGCGGGGTTATACCTCGGTGTGGGTTCACTAGCTTCACCCACACCTCATGGGCGCAGGTTGAGCCCAACGCCGCTGGGCTCCCATCTGAGGCTTAGTCAGCCATTTCATCTAGCATCTCTCTGTAGGCAGATTCAATCTCTCTAAATGCCCTCCTAGCATATTGTTAGCATTGCAATCCAGAGGAACAGTTCTAGTCAGTATCTTCAGCAATCTCCCCAACACAGTTCACCTCTTAGAGGCGAATGATGCCACAACTCTCTACTATTCTAATTCCCAAGTATTTATAAGTATTCACAGACATTTAAACATATCGTTAAATTCGCACAGCCTATGGTGATTACGGGGTATGAAGCTCAAAATGCACGCTTCAAAATTCTATCCCATATCTTTTCATATCATAACCTACCTTTTCTAAATTCATCTAGGAGTTTAATGAATCTCTCGATGAATACTTTAACAATTGCATCGCCCTTTTCTGGCGAATATTTTCCTGGATCTCCAAATGCTCCTATCTCCAGAGGCTCACCCTCTTTATAGAAGAAATAAAGCCTGGGTCTTTTCTCGAGAGACAGGCTATGCCATTCCTTGCTGTATGGCCTTCTAATAGCTTCATATGGTATATCTCTCCCTTTTAACTTGATCTCAATGCCTAAAGAGCTGGCTATGGATGTCTCAACCTCATCTGCGTGGAAGAAGGGGTTGCTGAACACCCTATCTATTACATCCCCAACAAACTCCCAGTAGTTGATCAGATAGGCTCTATAGCTTGATTCAAATTTGTTGGTAGCAGCTTTGAGAGCTATCTTAAGCGGATCTGAGTTCCCCCCATGTGCATTAACAACTATGACTCTCTTAATATTATTCCTAAAGATCGATGATATATAGTCTTTCACATATGATATAAAAGATTCTATTGAAACCCATAGCGTTCCAGGATTCCCCGACCACATATCGGAGACGCCTATAGGGATCGGCTCTGCCAATAGAACTCTATAGCCAGCGTTCCAAGCCTCGCTAACAGCCTTCTCTGAAAGGGAAACTGCTATGCTGAGATCTGTGCCTAAGGGTAGGTGGAATCCGTGCTGCTCAATAGATCCACATGGGATAACAGCGATGCAGTCACCCCCCGAGCAAAGGTCTCTAAACTCGCGCCAGCTGAGATTCCTCCATACATATCTATGCATATTGATCATCGATATTAATATTCTGTACGAGAAATATTAGCTAACAAAATGTTCTAATAGATCGTGAAGGTTATTCTTCAAATAAGACCTCAAATATAACATTATATAGAACATATCTTATTCTTATAATCCTCTCCCAATAAAATAATATTTGGTGGGCCGGTAGCTCAGCCAGGAAGAGCGCTGCCCTCGCACGGCAGAGGTCCCGGGTTCAAATCCCGGCCGGTCCACCATAGAGTAGAATCAGCAGGGTTCTGTAACCTCGATTTTATTATCCGTGATGTGGTTAGTTATAAAATTTGAATTTCTCTAAGCTAGTCTTACCCTAGAGGACATAGTCTCAGCTTTAGGTTGAGTTTCAGATATTCCTAAGGATTTTAACGAGCAAATTCTCAAAGCCTATAGAGATGCCCTGTCCAAAGCAGAGTCATTGTAGGAGTGGAAAAGGCTGAGTTAATATAATATTTGCCCGACATGTTTAGAATTCATCTCATCCTCATAAGCATATGCTATATTGGGCTGAAATATAATTATATCATAGGGAAATGATCTTGCTATATAATCTAAAGATGAAGAGTTAAAGATGCAGGTTGTATATAGATGTTTGCCTATATTTTCTAGCCAGGCCACAGAGATTTACGTTATTAAATGTTTATTAATTATTAGTTTAAAAGCTTTTACTAAGCCAAATAATCTTATACAGTCTTCCATTTAGGTTATTGCATCTAATGTCCATAGTTAGCTAAAAGGCTTAGAAACTTCGCAAGCTAGCATCTTGATCAAGCAGATCTTGTAGTTCTTTACCAGAGTTTCGTGAAAGCTAAGAATGATGCTAATCTTTATAGCTAAACAAACCGAGTAGTCTAATGAGGAAAAATAGGCGGAAACAATATAAGGTCTTAATGGTATTAGTGATTTCGGGGAGGGGCCCGTAGCTCAGCCAGGATAGAGCGCCGGCCTTCTATTAGATCTAGGAGAGAGCCGGCGGTCCGGGGTTCAAATCCCCGCGGGCCCGCCACTATATGGAGCTCCTAACGGTTTCTTTCCATATCTGTCTCTTATTATGTGAACCTCATCGCCTTTAGATATGTCTTAGCTATATATATTATCTTGTCCAAGGTTTATTACCCCCTGAGATAATTTTAGCCTAGGCTAAAAATTTTGGACAAGGCTAAAGATACGATTAATACTCGACTACGGAGAGCCATAGGAGGCCATAGGCTTACCATGTTGCTAGGACCGGCTACTATAGTTTCTGTCGCGTATATCGATCCAGGCAACTTTGGAAGCAATATAGCGGCCGGATCTAGATATGGCCTTAACCTGCTATGGGTTGTCTGGGTCTCCGGACTCTTAGCTATATTGTTTCAATATCTCTCTGGAAAGATCGGAATAGTCTCTTCTAGATCAGTAGCAGATATAGTATCTGATACTCTATCCCGCAATTTTCACGGTATACCATATTCCATAGCTAAATTTATGTATTTCCTCACATTATTGGCAATTGTAATAGCAACTGATATGGCTGAGTTTCTAGGTATAGTGTTGGGATTATCCCTTCTTTTCGATCTAAGCATTAGTGTTGCAATGTGGGTTTCTGTGTTGGATGTGCTAGTTCTAATGATAATAGCTGATAGAAGGATCGGATTTGAAACAATAATAGGCTCTCTTGTCGGAGTTGTTGGTTTTAGCCTTATATATGAGCTGGTGATAGTTAGGATTGATACGATCGAGGTTTTAAGATCTAGCTTTATACCAGGCCCTATGGATGCTAGCGCTCTTCTGTTAGCAATAAGCATTTTAGGTGCTACAGTGATGCCCCATGCTGTGCTTTTGCACTCATATCTAGCGTCTGAGAAATGGGGTTCTGGGCTTAAATATGATGGTCTAAGAAGACATATGAAAGAAACTATAGTGTATTTATCTGTAGCGAGTATCATCAACGCATCGATCCAGATAATGTCCTACTATGCATTCTACAGAAACGGATATCACGATGTTAATATTGATACTATATATCTAATATTGCAGCCTCTATATGGATGGAGCGCGGCTACGATCTTCGCCATAGCCCTTATCGCATCAGGAGTCTCGTCTTCCATGGTGAGTGTGTTAGCAGGGCAAAAGGTTGTTGAGAGCATGTGGGGTAAAAGGTTAGAAGCGTGGAAGCTAAGACTGGTTGTCAGGCTATTTAATATGGTGCCATTAGCAATAGCGATCCACATGGGTATTAAACCCCTAGATGTTCTAGTGTACAGCCAGGCAGTGCTCTCTCTGCTTCTTCCAGCAGTAATTATTCCTGTAGCTATTATTAGCGCGAGAAGCAGCATAATGGGGTCCCTAAGGAATTCACCCTACATGAATATAGCTGCGGCTCTGGGTTCGATATTCATATTGGGGCTGAATGTGGGATACCTTCTGTTTGGCATAGCTTAGTAAGGTAGAAAAGGGTGGGTAGTTATATGAAACATATAAGCTGAGACAGTTATTTAGAGGCACCTGCTTTAAACCCTTCAAAGATATCAATATATTGATAGGGGTCGGAACTGGCTTTAGATCATATAACATATGCTAAAGACGGTGTTAGCGATGAAGAGGTTATGGCTCTTCTAAGGCCGTATATAGCTAGCTGGCTGAAGAATAAATATGGATCTCTGACACCGCCTCAAAGAATGGCTATACCGAGGATAAAAGCTGGTGAGAATGTGCTTATCTCAAGCCCTACAGGTACCGGTAAAACGTTAGCAGCGTTTCTAGCTATTATAAACACTCTATACGAGCTATGGGAAAGGAAAGAGCTAGGCGATGGCATCTATGCCCTATATGTCTCTCCCCTTAGGGCGCTTAATAACGATATAAAGAGAAACCTTCTAGAACCCCTGAGCGAGATAAATTCGATACTCTTGAAAAACGGTGTGGATCCTCCGAATATAAGAATTGCTGTGAGAACAAGCGATACTCCTCCCCACGAGAAGCAGAAGATGTTGAAAACTCCTCCCCATATATTGATAACCACTCCCGAAAGCCTTGCTATATCGCTGTCTGCTCCTAAGTTCAGAGAGCTTCTTAGGAGTGTAAGATGGGTCATAGTAGATGAGATCCACGAGTTAGCATCGAGCAAGAGGGGCTCGCACCTGATGCTAAGTCTTGAGAGACTTGTTGAGCTGATAGGAAAAGAGCCCCAGAGGATAGGCTTATCAGCTACTATATATCCTTTAGAGATGGTTGCAGAATTTCTAGTAGGTTTCGATGATAGAGGTAATCATAGAAAGTGCACCATAGTTGATGCTAGGTTTGCCAAGCCTATAGATATAAGGGTTATATGTCCTATGATGGACCTTATAAGAGCTCCGGCCGAGGAGATTAACAAGGCTATATATGATACACTTGCAGAGCTCATAAGAAAGCACAGAACCACATTAGTTTTTACGAATACTAGGCATTCCACAGAGAAGGTTGTATATAGGCTTAAAAAGATCTTTGAGAAAGATCCAGAGATAAATGTGGAAGATATAGAAGCTCATCACAGTAGTCTCTCAAGAGAGGTCAGGCTGGATGTTGAGGAGAGGCTAAAGAGGGGTGAGCTAAGGGTTGTTGTTTCATCAACAAGTCTCGAGCTGGGAATAGATATAGGGTATATAGATGTTGTAGTACTTCTCTCAAGCCCTAAGAGCGTCACAAGGCTACTCCAAAGAATTGGGAGGGCTGGGCATCATATTAGGCAGACAAGCCTTGGAAGGCTTATCGTTGTTGATAGAGATGATCTGGTAGAATGTACAGTTTTAGCTAAAGCTGCTATGGAGAGGAAGCTAGATAGGGTAAGGATTCCCAGAAATCCGCTAGATGTTCTAGCACAGCATATAGTTGGCATGTCGCTTGAAAAGAAGTGGAAAGTTGATGAAATATATAGGGTCGTGAGAAGGGCTTATCCATATAGGGATCTTGACTATGAACTCTTCGAAAGAGTGTTGAGATACCTCTCAGGAGGTTATGAGATAGATAGATATACAAGGGTATATTCCAAGATCTGGATGGAGGATGGGACCATTGGGAGGAAAAGAAGCGCTAGAATGATCTATTATTTAAACTCGGGCGCCATACCGGATGAAGCTAAGATAAGAGTGATCTCTGAGGGGAGAGGATATGTAGGAGATCTCGATGAGGGGTTCGCAGAGATCCTAGAGCCCGAAGATATATTTGTGCTGGGAGGGAGGACATATCAGGTTATAAGATCTGAGGGAGATAGGATCTATGTGAGACCAGCTGATGGGCAGAGACCTACCGTTCCAAGTTGGTTCTCTGAAATGCTTCCACTAGCATTCGACTCAGCCTTAGAGGTTGGTAGATTCAGGAGGGAGGTAGCTGATATGCTTCAGAAACACCTAGAGGATCCAGAACCGGTTATCGAACATCTCATGAAGTACTACATGCTAGAGAGGCACGCAGCTGAAAATATCGTTGAGTACTTCCAAGAACATCTATATTATACTGATTGGATCATGCCTTCAGATAGGCTGATCATGATCGAAAGGTGGGTAGATCTAGAGGCAGGAACTGAACACATAATTTTCCACAGTCTCTTTGGAAGAAGAGTTAATGATGTGCTAGCTAGAGCATATGCATATCATCTTGGAGAGCTCTTTAATGAAAATATAAGAATAACTGTAACAGATAACGGCTTCATGATAACATTCCCAGGGATCGTCAGTGTAGATGAGATGCATATTTTGAAAACCATCTACTCAGTAAGACCTGAGAATCTTGAAGAAACAATGAGGAAAGTTGTTAGAAGAACCGAGATGTTTAAAAAGAGATTCAGACATTGCGCCGAGAGAAGCTTCATGATACTTAAAAGATTTAGAGGAAGGGAGATAAGTCTCCAAAATAGACAGATCAACGCTGAAACACTAATAAAGATAGTTGAGGAGATGGACAGGTTCCCCGTGATAGAGGAGACATATAGAGAGATCCTCGAGGATTACATGGATATAGAAAATGCCAGGCTAGTAATAAAGAAGCTTCTGGAAGGGGAGATAAAGGCTAAATATTTCGAGAACCCCAATGGAGCAAGAGCCCCATCCCCACTAGCGCATTCAATAGTGGCTGCTGGGATAAGCGACATAGTGCTTATGGAGGATAAGAGGAAGATCTTATCCAAATTCCATGAAAATATAGTTGACGCGCTAAGAGAAAAGGGAATAGTGCTTAGAAAAGCGATCTCACCTCAAAAAGCTCCTCAAATGCAATACGATTAAAATATAATAAATTAAGTTTAAGTATCCTATTATAACTCTTTCATTATTAAACTTTAAACCACATAATATATCAGTAGATTTGTACTTTATTATCTTCATATTTTTTACTAAATTTTATTCATGTTCCGCTCTGACCTCCTCCTCACCCTGAAAGGCGGGGGTTCCCCGCCCCTTATAGGCGGTTCATTGGTTCCCCCCATCTATTCGGGTTTACATCTGTCATTTGGGGAGATCATAGAGCCAATACAAAAACCAAACATGGAAGACTTATAAACTTTTCTCCATCCCCGCCTTAAAGGGCGGGGCTTTCAGTTGTAAGGTTTTCAACCGCGGATTTGGAGTGATTGATATATTGGGCTAATTTCCACATTGAGATTCTTTTTATAAGCATTTAATCCATCCGATGATAATAGTAATGGAGATCTGTGTGTTTAATGGTAGGTGGCGGTATTGACCTTGGAAGAATATATCGTATATGTTGTAGCAGGGGTCGCATCTGTACTTTTATATGTCTTTTCCAATTTACTGTTATTTAAACATGTTATAAGGGTGCTTGGCAAAGAATTTCTAATAATTATAAGGATATCAATAGCTCTTCTCTCGATCTCTCTTTTTCTAGCTTTCACAGCATTTATTCATGGAGCACACGAGATCTTTGTTCTGATCTTCTCACTATTTGTAATCAGCTTTTTAGTGGTTATAATAGGTGCTAGGCATGTATTAGAGGAATATATTACAGGTATTTTTGCGTCAAAGACCTTTGATCTCAGAGTAGGTGATTATGTGGAGATTGGAGATATAAAGGGGTATATAGCTGCTCTAGACGACACCAATGTTATTATAAAGGATATTAGGAAGGGCCTTATATATGTCCCCTACACAATGTTTGCTCACACACCATTTAAAAGGGCGAAAGTTGAGGAGGGCTATGATATCAGGATCACCATAACTCTGAACTGCCATGTAGATCTGGAGGAGCTCAGAAAAGAACTAAATAGAATAGCAACGGACCTAGGACTGTCTAACGTTAGGCTGGATATAGAGGCTATAGAGGCTTCTGGAATCACTATCTCGATAAGAGGATCTATAAAAGATCCTAGAAAGCAGGAGGAGATTAGATATACAATTTTGGATAGGCTATATCCTCTTCTCTTTTCTAAAGGATAGATAGATTATCGAGCCAGCAATACTCCATAGAACAAGGATCCATATATATTTCCATTTAACCATTATATTTATAGCTAGCCCAGATAACGTTAACGCAACAGCCACGAGAGAGGTTAGGGGGATACCAAAGATCTTTGGCCCTGCAAGTCCTCCATATAGCTCTCCCCTTCTAGTTATTATCCAGAGTGCTATAGATACTATGAGATAGTTTGTTAGAGATCCTATGGCATATACTTCTAAGATAAAGCTTAACTCTCCTGGGAGTATGAATACTATTGATATGAGGAAGGCCAGGGTTAGGGAAACATGTGGTGTTCTATATCTAGGGTGAAGAGCAACTAATGCGCGGGGCACCAGTGAATCCTTAGAGAGGATATAGGCAAGCCTTGAGAAAGCTACATATCCCGCCAGAGAGGCCATCAGCATAACCACAGCTATATTAACCACTACTAAGGGGGCCATGACTATAGAAATGTATGGAGTATTAGTAGCTATGAGGAGCATAGCTAGCGAGGGATCCTGTGCTAGAGAGCTATAGCTTATTTTATCCATTAATATGGCAACAAGAAAGACGCTATATATGGTTCCCATTGATGCTACAAGAAATGTAGCTCTTGGAACTTGGAGAAGAGGTTCTCTAGCCTCCCCTGCTAGCTGCCCAATAGCATCAACCCCTGTGAATCCTCTAGAGGCTATGGAGAAAGCTACAAGAAGATCTAACGGCTCTACACCCTCCCATCTAAAGTAAGGCGGCGATGAACCTATTCTTCCAATAGCTAGGTTTACACCTATCAATAATATACCTATAACTAGGAAGTCCATAATAGCTATAGACATCGCTGTTCTAGCACTCTCTCTAATCCCAAGGAGGGTTAGTATATAAAGACATAGGGACATTATAAGAGCGGGGGCTTGGAGGGGGATGTTCTGTATACCTATATATGATAATAGATATTTAGATGCATCTAGAGTTCCATAGCTAATCATTATAGCCTGGTCGATCATGAGAAGCCATGTTGAGAAGAAGGCAACTGATCTACCAATTGCCTGCTTAACGTATAGATAGGATCCTCCTGCCTCTGGGAATCGAGAGCCGATCTCTCCATATACAAGGGCTATGGATACCATAAGGGCTATGGCATAGAGGCTTATTAGAAAAGATTCTTTACCCCCAAATGCTAATATGAAGCCCACAGCTAGATAAAAAGTAGATTGTGAATCTGTGTGAACCAGCGAATATAGATCTAGTGTTCCAAGTTCTCTTCTCAGCCACTCCCTTCTGATCACTGTGAAGCCAGCTCTCTGAGATCTTCAGATCTGCCAACCATAACTATAGTATCTCCCTCTTGCACTATCGAGTCAGGATCCCTTATATATCTGCCTTCTCTAAGTATAAGAGCCTTCACCATATATTTATCTTCAATCTCAGACAATGGCTTTCCCAATAGCTTTGAATCTGATGTTATAGAGAGTGTTAAGAGACCTAGCGCTCCATCTATAGGAATGAACTTCGAAAATCTGAGTTTAAGTATGCTAATTAGTTCTCTGATTACATTTTTCGTAATATTTACTGGGATCATGCCTTCTTCCTGAGCCAGTATCTCTGTATCAGAACTTCTTACTATTACGACGACCATTGGTATACCTCTAGATTTCAATATCTTTCCAAGCGAGAGATTGAGTTTCTCGTCAAAAGATATTAAAAATGCTACTTCCACTTCATTAATATTCTTCTCTAGATCTTCACCTATCCCCTCTTCCTTAAGTATGTGGATATACACAGGCTTCTCAAGATATCTTTTAGCGTCCTTCTCATCATTAGTAAGTATATGGACTATATAGCCATTATTGGAAAGGATATCTGTTATATATATAGATGCTTCATCGCCACTATCTAGGATCAGAGCCCTGCGAGTTATACTCATTACTAGACTTTCCCACATTATATACAAAGTAAGCTTCTATATTAATTTCGTTTCAGGGTCTATCGATATAATAGAATTCTAGAATCAGCTGTTCCTCTCTATCCTTACCTTAAAAGAGCAGGAGATTCGAAGCTAAAAAGCTGTTTAAGCCTTTAGCGTGAAATCGCTAGAAGAGACCTACATTAAGAGTACTAAAACATGCAAACATTATTTCTTATGATCTTCACGGATAGATAAGCAGATGTTGGCCAGCCTAAGAATATGAATAGCTACTTTAGAATAAGGCTGTGCGAATTTAACGATATGTTTAAATGTCTGTGAATACTTATAAATACTTGGGAATTAGAATAGTAGAGAGTTGTGGCATCATTCGCCTCTAAGAGGTGAACTGTGTTGGGGAGATTGCTGAAGATACTGACTAGAACTGTTCCTCTGGATTGCAATGCTAACAATATGCTAGGAGGGCATTTAGAGAGATTGAATCTGCCTACAGAGAGATGCTAGATGAAATGGCTGACTAAGCCTCAGATGGGAGCCCAGCGGCGTTGGGCTCAACCTGCGCCCATGAGGTGTGGGTGAAGCTAGTGAACCCACACCGAGGTATAACCCCGCTAATGGAGTTACAACTATTCACAAACACCATCAAGCGCCGTTAGCGGGGAAACGCGGAATTTCCAATTGTAAATAAATGTCTCTCAAACTAGTTTTTCTTGGGCATTAAGATGTCTGAGGAGTTAGTGCAGCTTCTATGGACAGAGAAGTATAGACCGAGAACCCTTGATGATGTTGTTAATCAGAGTGATATAGTTGCGAGACTCAAAATATTTGTAAAGGAGAGGAACATGCCACATCTACTCTTTACAGGCCCACCTGGTGTTGGGAAGACAACTGTTGCTCTAGCCCTCGTTCATGATCTATATGGAGAGGATTATAGAAGATATGTGCTAGAAATGAACGCATCCGATGAAAGAGGTATAGATGTGATAAGGACTAAGGTGAAGGAGTTTGCAAGATCTGTTGTTGTTGGTGATGTACCATTTAAAGTTGTGATCCTAGACGAGGCAGACAACATGACAGCAGACGCACAGCAGGCTCTTAGAAGGCTTATGGAGATGTATGTTTCTACTACAAGATTTATACTCATGGCCAACTACTCATCAAAGATTATAGAGCCTATACAGAGTAGATGTGCTGTCTTTAGATTCAGCCCTCTCTCTAGAGAAGATGTTGTTGGAAGACTAAAGATGATCTCTGAGAAGGAGGGAGTGAAATACGATCCAGAAGCATTTGATGCCATTTATGATATAACGGAAGGTGATATGAGGAGAGCTATAAACGTACTCCAGGCTGCGGCGGCGCTTGGGAAGGTAACGGTTTCCTCTGTATACAAGGTTGTAGGGCTTGCACATCCTAAGGAGATTAGAGAAATGATCCGGCTAGCACTTAACGGGAACTTCATCGAGGCTAGGGAAAGGCTTAGAAAGATAATGATAGACTATGGGCTCTCAGGTGTCGATGTGATCAAACAGATCCATAAGGAGATCTTCGACCCAGAGATGAAGATCGATGAGGAGTTGAGGGTATACATAGCCGACTATGCCGGTGAGATCAACTATAGGCTTATAGAGGGTGCCGACGACGAGATACAGCTTAACGCCTTCCTAGCCAGACTTGTTCTGCTGGGGAAGAGACTTGGCGGCTCCAAGAGCTAATCAATATATACCGTGGATTATCAAATATAGGCCTAAAACGCTTTCAGAATATGTGGATCAAGATGAGGCTAAGAATAAGCTAGTTGAGTGGATTAAAAGATTTCCTAATGTAGAGAATAAGGCTGTACTCCTCTACGGTCCTCCAGGTGTGGGGAAGACAACACTTGTAGAGTGCATAGCAAGGGATCTCGGTTACGAGCTTTTAGAGATGAATGCAAGTGATTTCAGAAGAATGCAAGATATAGAAAGAATAGCTATATCAGCATCAGATAAGGGAGGTCTTTTTGGAAAGAAAAGACTGATACTCTTAGACGAGGTCGACGGTATAAATGCTAAAGCCGATATAGGGGGGCTGGATGCCGTGCTCAGGCTCATAGAAGTGACTAAAGTTCCGGTGATAATGACAGCTAATGATCCGTGGTCTCCTAATCTGAGGCCTCTGAGAAATTCAGCATTAGCTATAGAGCTTAAAAAGCTATCTGAAAGCAATATAGTTAAAGTTCTAAAGAGGATCTGCTCTTCTGAGGGTCTCGAATGTGATGAGGAAGCTCTTAAGGAGATAGCTAGAAGATCTGAGGGGGATCTGAGATCCGCTATAAATGATCTTGAAAGTGTTGCCAGAGGGAATAAGAAGATCAGCCTTGAATTTGTGAGAGCTATACTGGGATATAGAGATAGAGAGAGAAATCCCTTCGAAACCCTGGGTAGGATCTTCAGCGCTAGGAGTGCAAGAGCGGCTAGAGCTGCAGCTGCAAGCACACAGCTAGATAACGATATGTTAATGCAATGGATAAATGAGAATATCCCTGCACAGATGCAGGATCCAGAGGATCTCTGGAGGGCATATGAAGCCCTCTCAAGAGCTAACATGTATATGGGGAGGATAATAAAGACTGGAAATTGGGATCTGCTTTCCTATGCAATGGATATGATGAGCGCTGGCGTTGCTATGGCTAAAAAAAGCCAGGAGAGGAGATGGGTCAACTATAGATTCCCAGAGAAGATAAGGTATATGGCTAGAAGTAAGGAAAGCAGAGAGGTGAGGGATATGCTAGCCCAACTAATAGCTTCACACGACCATATATCCACAGCTACTGCTAAGAAAGATGTGATACCATATCTCATGGTGATCTTCCGAAACAACCCGGCGGAGGCTGCTAAGATAGCTTTTGGCATGTTAATGAGCAACTCGATCATAGAGTACCTCGCAGGCCCAAGAGCCAAGGAAGTTATATCACATATGAAGGAACTAGAGAAGAAGATCAAGGCAAGAGAAGCTGTAGAACCAAAGCCCGAGACACAGAAAAAAGTGGAAGCAAAAGAGAAAGCTATTGGAAAGGGTCAACAACCTCAAAAGGAGGAGAAGCCCAGAAAGGGGGCTGGACTAGATAGGTTTATTAAATAACATGAAATGCCCCAAGATCATTGTAACTGCTAAGGCAGGTAAAGAAGCTAAGGTTAAGGAGGAGTTAGAAGATCTATTATATAAGTTGGATCCTAATATTCTAATCAAGAAGACCGGATATAGGGATCTCCTTGAGATCTTTTCTGATGTAAACGCAGATAAGCTTTTCCAGGAGATCATAGAAAGACCTCCATATGCATCTATAAGAGCAGTTAAAGTAGACCTATGCATAAACGCTGAGATTAAAAAGATCATAGACGCCTGCATAGAACTTCTTAAGCGCATCCCAAAACAGGGAGAAAGAAAAATTAGAGTCGAATGTTCCAAGAGAGGGAGTTATGTGGAAAGCTGTAAAGCGATAGAAATAGCAGTAGGCACTGCCATAGAGAGATCAGAGCTAGCAAAAATAGATCTCAAAAAACCAACTGATGTAATAAAGATCGAAATAATAGATGATCTAGCATACATTGGAATAATGCGCCCAGGCTCAGATAAGCTCCACAAGATCGATAGAATATTATATGAAAGATCTCAAAGCCAAGAAGACTACTTCTAGAATAATATAAATTATAAGGGCTCTCTTGAGTACAACATCATAATCCAGATTCATGCACCCCCTCACTACATCTCGGATTACTATAGGGATGGTTGATTACAACTGAAGGCCCCTTTCTAGGATGGGAGGAGATCAGATTTAGCTCTGACTATAACCGACTTTGATTTGTATTAGTTATTTCACCTGGATTTAGTAAGAAGCTTTAATATATTATTAAAAATTGAGGCATACCCTTTATGCTTTCATATAGCAGGATTTAATCCTGCAGGCAGTTTGTATCCAGATAGGTGGGAAGACCTTACATTGATTTATTTAAGCCTTGCGTTTTTCCCTATCTACTTAACTCCTAATCATAGTTACCTGATATTACTCCATATGTTAATTATTCAATTGTTTTTGCTATATACATCTATTGAATTACATAAAGGTTGTCATAGCCTGATATATATCCAGGTACTACCAGAAAGGATTATTTATAAGATAATCAAGCTGGATATATATAAATACCCTTAAAATAATATTAGTATTGGGGGGATTAGGGTGAGTAGTGAGATAGAAGCTAGAAGGGTTCAGAGATTTGGTAGATCTACCTTAATGGTGTCACTACCAGCTGAATGGGTCAGAGATGTCGGGCTAAAGCCCGGAGATACTGTAACGATTACCGTAGAAGAGGATAAATCTCTTAGAATATATCCTGCTTTTATAAAGGTAGAGAAAGAAAGAAAGATAACGCTAAAAATCTCAAAGTATACTAAGAGCTCGCTTATAGATAGATGCTTAGAGGCTGCTTATAGCCTGGGATACGATGTTATAACTGTGGAAGTTGTAGATGGCTCTCTGGAAGAGGAGCAGCTTAAGACTCTTAGAGGTTTTGTGAAGGAGTTAATAGGTGCTGAGATCATTGATCACACGCCTACGCGAGTTATTATCCAGATCTTCGTTGATCCTGTGAAGCATTCGATAAGCGGCATAATTTCTAGAATGACGAGTCTGATCAAATATATGATTCAATATCTAGGGCACCTAATGGTTGAGAGGAAGCTGCACTTTGTAGATGAAATATTGGAGCTCAGGAGGGAGCTCACGAGATTCTATATGCTGTCTATGAGGCAGACATTCCTAGGACAGATAGATAGAAGCTATGGCAGATTACTAGAGGTGAAGAACTATATGCTTCCGAGGTATAGGAGCATAGCCAGATCTCTAGATCTTATAGGCGAGGCTATGGCTAATATAGCGTTATATCTAAAGAGCTTAAAGCCTGAGGAGTTTGAAGAGGTTTCAAAGAGAATGGGTGAGATTAAGGAGCTCTTAGATCTCTTCCAGGTTTCTCTAGAGAGATCCATTGAGAGTATTGAGAAAGCCAATGTCATTGAGGCGTTCAACACATTATCACTTGGCGAGGAGTTCTATAACCATGTTACTAGATATATAGAAAGAACTCTGAAGGAGAACGCTGGTAAACCTCACTACCAGATCGTAAGGGAGATTGTTGAGATCCTAAGAAGATCCTCACTAGACATGAAAGTGATAACATCTGTAGGCTTCGATCTAGCTGTTGAGAGATCCGGAGGGGTTATAGATCTATCTAGTGGTGAAGCAATAAAGATTGTCTAGCTCTATTTACCTAGCTAGGGCTAGGCTTTTATAGGGGACATAGTATTTGGCAAACCTGGTTAATATCCTATCTAGCGTGCTCTATCTAGTTGAGAGTAGAAACCTCTCTATTGATGTCGCATTTAAACATGTTTGTAAGGGTAGGATTTGTGCAGATAGCCTCAGCGAGAGGGAGAGGATCTATGGGTTAGCCAGGGAATTTATAGCCAATGTTATTAAACTTAGATGCATATATGGTAATGCCTCTAGAAAGAAGCTTGCAAAGATCTTTTTGACGGGCTTATACAATGATATAGATAAAGCCAAAGATCTAGAGCCGTGGTGCCTATACTCGGTTCCCAAATGGCTCTACACCGAGATGAAAGATCTCGTTGGAGATGAGGTCGACAATATGTTCAAATCTATGCTAGAGAGAATATGGTGGCTCAGGCTGAATACTATTAAAGCTCCTGAGGAGAGGATCTTAAGAATCCTTGAAGAGGAGGCTACCATTGAACAGGATAGAGATCTTTGGTATCTATATAGGGTTATAGATGCTAAGAAACCTGTAAGACTATTAAAAGCAGTTAAACTTGGAATGGCGATATCGCAGGATAAAGCCTCATGTATGGTTGTAGAATCCCTTAAGCCAGAGCCAGGAGATGTTATTCTTGACATGACAGCAGCCCCAGGTGTGAAAACATCACTTATAGTTATGCTCACAGAAGGTAAAGCCAAAATAGTCGCAACAGATCTCTCTAAGAGGAGAACAATAGCCATGAAAAACCTTCTCAAGAATCTTGGAGCCTTAGACTATGTAGATATTGCGATAGTTGATTCTAGATATCCTCCACATAATAGATCGTTTGACAAAATACTTTTAGACGTTCCCTGCTCATCCTCAGGATCTATACCGAAGGATCCAGCAATAAGGCTTCACCTATTAAAGAGAGGTAAAATAGAATATTATACTACAATTCAATATGAACTTCTAAATAGGGCGCTGGATCTAGCTGAAGAAGTGGTGTACTCGACATGCTCCATACTTCCAGAAGAGGGAGAAGAAGTAGTAGAAAGGATCAGGAATAAGGCAAAGCCTATAGATCCAGGAATAAATGCGTCAAAGGGATATAGAAAGTATAGCATTGGAAGTACTGTAGCCAGACTTTTCCCACATACACATATGTCTGAAGGATTCTTTATAGCAAAGCTAGCCTCTATGAAGAGCATCTAGTATCTGCCTCAAACACATTATATTTAGATAGATTTTTATCGAAATTGCCGAGACATTATAAAATATTTGTTTATTCTCTGAAGTATCGATTAATACGACAAGGATTTTTCTATTGGTTATATGGAAATAGCTTAAATTTAAGCTATATATTTATACCCCGATATATAAGATATATCTAGATATATCTTGAAGAAGGGGATAACGAAGTTGATGATCCTATACCTTCTTCTAAGAGATGGAGAGATGCATGGCTATGAGCTAATGAAGAGAATAAGAGAGGAGACGAAAGGCTCTATATCACCAAGCCCTGGAAATATCTATCCATCTCTTCGCGAGCTAGCTGCTAAAGGTTTTGTAAACGTTAGGAGTGATGAGATGGGGAGAAAGATATATAGTTTAACTGAAAAGGGTAGAGAAGCGATATTGGAGAAGAGAGAATTTATCGAGAGCATCTTGAGATCAGGCCCCTCCGAGGTCATACCTATCTTAGAGGATATACATGCTATTATAGCTGGTGTTATAAGCCGGTGGAGGTGTATGGAAAAGGCTAAGAAAGAAGAGTTGTTATTAGAGCTGAGGAGACTTAAAAGCTATATTGAGGCGAGCGGTAATGTGGGTTGTTGAGGTAGAGAATCTACATAAGATCTACCCAGGAGGCGTAAAGGCTCTAAACGGCATCTCTTTCAAAGTTTCTAAGGGAGAGATCTATTCCATATTAGGGCCTAACGGGGCTGGAAAAACAACTGCGATGAAGATCATAGCAACACTGCTTAAACCGACATCTGGAAGCGTATCTGTAATGGGTATAGATGTTACGTCAAACTCGAATGCTGTTAGAAGGATCATTGGGTATGTGCCACAGGATCTTTCAGCCGATGATGAGCTGACGGGCGTTGAAAACGTTATACTCCAAGCGAGGCTATATGGGATATCTAAGGGAGAGGCTAGGAGGAGAGCCATGGAACTTCTGGAAATGGTGGGTCTAAAGGACGCGGCTAATAGGATTGTTCGAAGTTATAGCGGGGGTATGAGGAGAAGATTAGAGCTTGCTATGGGCCTTGTAAATGATCCTGAACTGCTTATCCTAGACGAACCAACGCTAGGGCTTGATGTTCAGTCAAGGCTAACCCTATGGGACTATATCAAAAGGCTTAAAAACGAAAGGGGATTAACGATACTCATGACAACCCATTATATGGATGAGGCTGATAAGCTGAGCAACAGAGTAGCAATCATAGACCATGGGAAGATTGTTGTAGAAGGATCTCCGGAAGAGCTTAAATCAAGGATAGGGGGCGATGTTATAATGGTGAAAGCCTCGAAGCCTTCACATAATATCATAGATAAGATAGTGGCCATCGAGGGGGTTCTAGGTGTAGATCTTGTTGAAAATATAGTGAGGATCAAGGTGGAATCTGCTGAGAAAGCAATGGCAAAATTACTAGGTGTACTAAGCAGCATTGGTACGAGCGTTGAGAGTATATCGATAGCAAAGCCAACGCTAGATCAGGTGTTTATAGAATATACAGGGAGGATGTTTAGAGATGAAGAGCCAAGTGATTTTAGAAAGCAGGTTATGGTGTGGAGGAGAAGAAGATGATCAGGGAAACAGCCGCTCTATATGAGAGGGAGATGGTTAAGTGGTTCAGGCAGAAGGTTCAACTTGTATTTGTAGTAATAATCCCGCTGATGTGGATGGGGCTATTTGGTAAGAGCCTAAACTTCTCAGTTCTCTTCAGAATCCCCGATGTGCCTGGTATAGAGCCTATAAGGGCTCAGATCCAGCATCTTATCGAGGAACATATAGTGAAGAGATACTTCGGAACATATGATTACTTCTCATTCTTTGTTGTGGGTATGCTAAGTGTATTCATACTCTTCACGACTATGTGGAGTGGGATGAGCATCGTGTTTGACAGAAGACTTGGCTATCTAAATAGATTCCTGGTTGCCCCAATACCTAGATATAGTATTGTTGTCAGCAAGATCCTATCCTCAGTAACTAGATCATTAATCCAAGCATCAGCGCTGCTAGTAATAGCCCTAGCACTTGGGCTAAGCCTTAAAGCAAGTGTGGGACCCATAGAGATCCTGGTTCTATATGCCGTCATAACAGCACTGGCTATATCGTTCTCATCCATATTCACAGCAGTAGCTATTAGAATAACGAGTCACGATCTCGTGATCTCCATAGCCAATCTGGTCAATCTTCCCCTAATGTTTACAAGCAACGCGCTGTTCCCAACACAGCAGATGCCCGAGTATCTACAGATAATAGCAAGACTTAACCCAATAACCCATGCTAATAATATAAACAGATATTTCCTTCTAGGAGTCGGGGATCCAGTATCCCTAGTCGGTTCAGCAGTATATATGATCCTTTTCACAGTAGTCTCGCTAGCAATAGCCATGATCTTGTCTAGAAAAATAGAGTAGGGATTATATATAATGCTAGGAATAGGGTCTGGTGGTAAGAGTGTTATTATTACGGCAAGCTGGCTCGGATGGTTCTCAATATTCCTAGTAAGATTCGTGCCATCCCCGGTTCTCCTACTAATAGAGAGAGAATTTGGTTTATCACATGGAGGGGCAAGCCTAATATTCACGAGCTATTTAGCGGCATACTCCGTGATGCAGATACCAGCTGGCATTCTAAGCGACATGCTAGGGCCTCGAAGAATAATATCTATTGGTCTCATAGTAATGAGTCTCTCAGCAATAGCAATAGGTTTTAGTCAATTTTTCCCGCTAATGATCCTCTACTCATTCCTCACAGGTATTGGTGCCGGAACATTCTATACCTCAAGCACATCGCTAATATCTCTAATCTTCCCTCCAAGAGAGAGGGGAAGAGTGCTTGGGATAGCATACTCAGGTATTGGTGCCGGAACATCGATAGCTATAGTGATGGGTGGGTTCTTGGGTCATATATATGGCTGGAGGCTTTTGTTCCTAATATCATCGATTCCAGGTTTTGTTAGCTCTATATTGTTTCTACATGGGATCAGGGGGGATCAATATAACCCCTCCCAGGCGATGAGTAGATCCTCAATTCTTGCTCTAGAAATGCTGAGAACAAGGGCCCTCCAGGTATATATAGCTGTGCATGCATTAATCCTCATAACCTACTTCGGGGTCACATCATTTACGCCAACATATATAGCATCATCAAGCGGGTTGGGGATAGTTGAGGCAAACCTAGTATTTCTAGCATTCCCTCTTTCTGAGATACTAGGTGGATTCATAGGGGGATCTCTAGCTGATAAGCTTGGCGCTTGGAGGGTATCTATCACAAGCTTTATAGTAATATCTATAGCTGTGGCGTTAATCCCACTAGCATACTCGCCAATATATGTGGCACTACTCCTCCCACTTATAGGCTTCATGTTCAGAACAGCTGCAACAGCACTACCATTATTGGTGGTTGAGAGTACACCCTCAAACATTGTTGGAACAATCCTTGGATGGTATAATTCGATAGGCTTTCTAGGAGCCTCGGTAGGTCCATACATGTTTGGAATTATAGCAGATAGATGGGGGTTTTTTCTATCGTATATAGCGATATCGATTTTCCCGTTGGCATCAATATTAATGATGTTGTCGATAAAAAATACTAGCTCTTAGCCAGCTCTTCTACAGTTTTTCTAGCAGACTCTACCCCTCTGAGATACCATGCTGCTGATGATGAAAGACCGATTGCCCATATTAAGGTTGCTAAGGCTAGGAATAGCTGTGCCGATATGTATTTCTCGACATAGACCATCACAGCTACAGCGGTTGTTGATACTAATGTTATGAACCCTATAGTTGAGGCCCTAACACCTGTTGGAAAGAGCTCGCTCTCTAGAGCACTTAGAGAAGCCCAAGCCCATTCTGAGAAAACCATGTTTATGAACACAACAGATAAGAACGCTTCCAGCGGTGCTGTGCCATGTATAATTGCTAGGGTTATAGCTGTTATTGTACCGCCTAGGTATGATGATAATGTGGAGATTTTTCTACTCCTATCTATGATTGGTAGAAGGAGAAGGGCTCCTACAGAGGCTCCTAGATTGGCTATAGCTATGTTGAGGGGTGCTATATCGATCCCATAGGCGAATCCGCTGGCGTATGGGAGATAATATGATATTATATTATATGTTACATACTGCGACCCTGTTATTAGTATAAGCACCACCAGCCTAAAGCTATACCTCCTCATAGCATCCCTCAACCCCACCCCCTCGTTAGGAATCTCAAGCTTCTCGATAGCCGCGGCTATGGCTTCTCGAGGCTTTCCAGAGATTCTCGATACGATCTCAATAGCCTTATCATATCTCCTCCTCTGGATAAGCCATCTAGGAGATTCTGGGAGATGTATTCTAGCAAGAGCTATTACTACGGCAAGCATAGCTGCGGTTAAAATCACAGAGCCTATCTGGGAGGTTATGTCTGTGTATAGTACTCCATAGTATAGAGCAAGCCATGCAATTAATGCAGCACCAACATTCCACATGTTAGCTGAAAGCATTATAGCCTTTCCCCTATGCCCTGCCGGCGAGAGCTCCGCTATGGCTGAATATGCAGCCCCGATCTCCCCTCCAATGCTGAAATTAATAGCCGATGTCAGGATCAACAGCTCTAGAAAGCTATTGTGGAAAGGCACTAATAAAAATGCGGCAATCGTATAGATTGTTATAGCTATTATAAGCATGATCCTCCTACCATAGAGATCAGCAAACCTGCCTAAAAGGAGACCGCCTAATGCAAAGAACGCAATATTAACAGCAAATATAAACGTGGCCATCTCAGGCTCTACTAGATACATTATGGCTGGCACTATCGTAAAGAGAACACCATCCAGAAAAAATGTAAGAGATACTATAGCAAATAACTTCCAATGCTCACGGGTCCAAGGAGCGCTATCGAGGACTTCCCAAGGCGAGCCCATGCTTTTCCTAGCATCATATCCTTAATAGCCAGTATATAAGTCTATCTATAGATATATGATTAATGAAAGGTGGAGGAACCAGCTGCTTTTAAAACATATGAAGCAAAAATGATTTCCACATGCTAAGTAGGCTCATCGTGATCAACACTATAGATAGCCCTATAGCTGAAGCTTTTCCCCGCTAACGGCACTTGATGGTGTTTGTAAATAGTTGTAACTCCATTAGCGGGGTTGCGCCCTGGTGTGGGTTCACTAGCTTCACCCACACCTCATGGGCGCAGGTTGAGCCCAACGCCACTGGGCTCCCATCTGGGTTGAGGTATTCTAGCCCGGTGTTTATGGCTCCCACAACATCTCTCTCAAGGATCCTCCTATTTACCCTAGCCACTCTTAGTCTTAGTTTCAGCACTTTAACTTTCTTAACCCCCCTTCACCGCAACGCGGATCACCATGGGTGTGTAGGATTTAATCTTTGATCTAGTAAATGGGTTGGTTGACGAAGAGCCCTTCTCAGACGCTTTAGCATGTGTACTGGGTTCTCCTCTAGCAGCTTAGCCAGTGTTGAAATACTCCACTGGTGTATTCTATGCCTAAGCTTTGCACTCTTACCCCTCTCCATCTCCTCCTTAGCCTTCCAATTTATATGTCCGATCACAACTACTGCTTTGTTTTCGATGGCAAGCCTCTCGATAAACCTCTCGGTCTTCCTCAGAGTATCCAGCTTCCTCTCCCTTTCACGCAGCTTTCTTAGTTTCTAAACACAGCGATTGTTACGTTATTCTCATTAACATCTACTGCAATAACATTCCCCGGATCATATTCGATCTCAAGACTTTTTGTGAATGTCAAATACGCAACTATCTTTCTACCTACGAGCCTGAGCTTCAGCTCCTCAGCCAGTTTCCACCCGCTGTATAGGTATCTATGTAGTAGCCTGTTGCTTCTGTAGCATAGCTCCACCCAGCCCAGGTGTGTTCTGAGCTTGACAACCCCGCCCTCGAATCTCCAGTCCTGCCTATCGGAGTAGACTATAGTGATCCTCCTAATCATAGGCTTATCTGTGTATGCCCTACCAAGCTTCTTCAATTTTCTAAATGATCTGGCCCTCCTCACAGCGTCCTTATACGCACCCTTAATAACCCTTGTTGGTAGCCACGGGCTCTTCTCTCTAAACTTCGAGTAGAATACCCTATGTAGGGTGCTTGCGACGCTCTATATTTAACAGAGTAGTCAGCCATTTCATCTAGCATCTCTCTGTAGGCAGATTCAATCTCTCTAAATGCCCTCCTAGCATATTGTTAGCATTGCAATCCAGAGGAACAGTTCTAGTCAGTATCTTCAGCAATCTCCCCAA
>Ga0209393_1000020_pt1 | contig 86317 bp, 85 predicted proteins | sample SSWtaG_2_FD_184117 | JGI IMG/M metagenome (GOLD analysis project Ga0209393, IMG submission 184117) | Hot spring microbial communities from Sandy's Spring West, USA to study Microbial Dark Matter (Phase II) - SSWsed_130316 (SPAdes)... | ecosystem: Environmental > Aquatic > Thermal springs > Hot...
TGGATGCTTTCGTGCACCATTACGGCAACCGAACCAGCGGTCGGTTAGGCGTTGAGAAGATGATGGAGGCTGCTTTCCCACGCTTCAAGGAGAAGTGGAACTTGCCAGAAGAAGCGGAAAAGTATCGCCCACGCATTATGCTCGTGCCAGAACTTTTTGACCCACGACGCCGACCACCACAGCCAAAAGACCTTTACGAACCCTTGCCCGACCCATCCACGCTGACGGTTCTGGATGGACGCAAGTTTAAGCCACTGATTTCGTTGTGCATGATTGTCAAGGACGAAGCCGAGAATCTGCCGAGATGCTTAGAAAGCGTGAAAGGCATCGTGGATGAAATCATCGTCGTGGACACAGGTTCAACGGACGAGACGCCGCAGATTGCTGAGCGCTATGGTGCAAAGGTCATCCATTTTGAGTGGACAGGAAGTTTCAGCGATGCCCGCAACGAGAGTTTGCGCCACGCAAAGGGCGAATGGATTTTGTGGTTGGACGCCGATGAAGCCTTAGCGGAAGGCAAGGAACGGCTGAGAGAATTGCTGGAACAGAATTCCGATTACGATGGCTTTATCCTGCCGATGGTCAGTTTCGTCGGAATGCGTTCCCATCGGGAAGGTCATGTTCACCCAGCGTTTCGCCTTTTCCGCAATTTGCCGGGCATTTCTTTTGAGCGCAACTTGCACGAGCAAATCGCCGCTTCCATCAAGAAGGTCAAGCCCGATGCTAAGTTCGGTATCCTGCCCGTTTGGGTTGAGCATTACGGCTACTTGAGCCCTCTGGTTCGGCGCAAACAGAAAGTCGCCCGTAATTTGGAGTTGGCGAAAAAGGATTTGCGGGCTAACCCCTTTGACCCCTTTGCGTGGTATAACTTGGGGCGGGAGTATTTGCGGTTGCGACATTGGGAGAGGGCTTTCTATTGCCTTCGGCGGGCACTGATGCATTTGGGTGACACCTTCACGCCCTACCTTCTTCGCTGCCTTTGCGACGCCGTGCAATGTTTGATGCAACTGAACCGACCACAGCAAGCCATCGCCCTTTTGCGGGAATCGCAACAGTTGCCCATCACGACGCCTGATTTTTGGGTGCTGGAAGGGCAAGTGCGGTTCGCTTTGGGCGATTGGATGGGAGCGTTGCGGGCGTTCCAAGGAGCACTTTCCTTCGCCTCTCAATTGCCGACCAACTTTGATTGGACGGAAGGCGCTACTTCCTACGGCGCTTGGCACTGGATGGGTTTGTGCCATCAAAAGATGGGGCAATTACCCGATGCCCTTCAGTGCTTTGGAAGGGCGATTCAACAAGCGTTGTTGCGGCGTCGCTACTATGAGCCTGCCATCAACGCTTTCGTGCAATTGGTGCTACCGCAATGCGCCACCGTTGACGACTTGCGCCGAGCGATAGCGCCCTTCGTGCCTGACGGTTTGTCCAGCCACCCGCAACTGTTGGTGCTGCTGGCGAAGGCTGCCCTAAGCCACTACCCATTGCCAGCCATCGCCCTTCTGGTCGCTGAAGGTTTGCTAACGGAAGCAGCGGGTTTAGGGGCGGTCAAATCCGATTTGCCGGGTTGGGACGAAACGGAAAAGCGCTTTGTGCAAGGCAAACTAACGCTGCTCAGTCATCGCTACAGCGAAGCGGCAAAAATTTTCGCCCAAGTGCCCTTGACAGCCCCTGAAGGGGCGGCGGCGTGGAATTTGCGCGTCCTTGCCCATGCCCTTGCGGGTGAATGGGAAGACGCTTTCGCTGCTTGCGGTGAGGATGCCCTTTGGCGATGGTTGTTGCACCGATGGCAGGGTAGCGAGCCAGAAAACCTGTCTGTCCCGACAGAGTGGTTGACAAGTTTGCGGGAGAATTTCCGCGAGTTGCTAGCGTTGCTGTTGCAACTGCGAGAGTTTGAGCGTTACGAGCAATCCTTGTCCTTGCTGGAGCGGTTGGTGCCTGACGAGCGAGAGCGGGCAGAACTTTTGGGCGACCTTTACGGGCAATTCGGGTTTTGGGAGATGGCGTTGGAGATGCTCTTGCCCTTCGCCCAAGACGGTGGCTTGACGCGGGACGGGTGGCGGACGCTGGCGAAAGCCTGCCAGCACAAAGGCTTCTACGACGAAGCCATCGCCATCTGGCTGCGGTTAGTGGAAAGCGACAAAGAGAAAGGCGAAGCCCTCGCCGATTACCTTTCATTGGCAGGTTGCTACATCGCCGCAGGCAAAAGCCGACAAGCCCAGCAAGTCTTGGCGCTCGTTGACCAACTGAGGTAGAAAGGGCAGCATCGGTCACCGAAGGGGCGACATGTCCAACTTTCCCTACCTGTTGCCCATTTGCCTACCTGCCCACTTGCCTGCCGTTACGCCATGAAGTCCACGAGGCTCAAGGGCAAGATGCGGCTGGCAGCGAAGAGGGTGGCTTGGAGGGTGGTCTGGCGGAGTTGGTAGGTTGCCACTTCTTCGGCGACATCGGCGTCCAAGATGGGCGAAAGGGCGATTTGGAAGGATTGCTTTTGCAGCGCAAAGGTGTCAATGGTTCGCTCACTGCGGTTGGCTTGGGCGCCCAACGAAGCGGCGGCGTTGAGGATTTGCTGGATGCTGGCGTCCAAGCGGGGCAAAAGATTCGCCCGCAAAGTTTCCCCATCGCCCGCCTTCATCGCATTGATGGCGTCTTTCAAGACGGCGAAAACATCTTCGCCTGATTGAAAGACGGCATTGCCCGCCAAAGTGATGGGCACTTGCTCGTCGTTGCTAAGGGTGACCTTCATCTGATTGCCATCGCCTTGGTAGACGACATCATCTGCTAAGTTGGCGACGAAGGGTTTGGTCAAGATGGCGGTGCCCGAAAACAAATAGCGGTCGCCGACGCGGGTGTTGGCGACTTGGAGAAATTCGTCCCGCAAAGTCGTCATCTCTTCGGCGATGGCTTTCCGTTGGTCGGTCGTCAAAGAGTCGTTGCTCGCTTGCAGGATAAGTTCCCGCGCCCGTTGCAAGATGGCGATGGCTTGATGGAGGGCGGCGTCCATCGCTTGCAGATAAGGGAGGGCTTGTTCCACCCGTCGGCGGTCGCCATCGGTTAAAGCGATGTCGCTTTGCAATCGCAACGCCAGCACCGTGCCTGTTGGGTCGTCGGAAGCGCGGCGGATACGCCGTCCCGTTCCCAGTCGCTCCAAACTTGCGTTGATGGCATCGGCGTTTTGGTTGATGTGGAAAACGGCTTGACGGGCGAGGATGGAGGGTGTGATGCGCATCTGATGGTCACCCCTTAACGCACCAAATTCGTCAGCAAGTCGCTGACGAGGTTATCCACGACTTGCAAGACACGGGCGGCGGCGATGTAGGCTTGTTGGAAGCGCATCAAGTCCACCATCTCTTCGTCAATGGAAACACCCGAAACGGCGTCACGGCGATCTTGAAGGAAACGGCGGGTTTCGCTGAAGGCGATTAAGGCATTTTGCGTTCCGTTGGTGCGAGCAGCCAAATCACCGACCAAATTGCGATAGAAGGCGGAAACCGTTTGACCGCCCAAATCTGCCAAAGGGGTGTCCATCAAACGGGCGATAGCGGCGGCGACCGTCCCGTCACCGACAGCGCCTGTTTGGGAGGCGGCGAGGCGACGGGGGTCGTTGAGCAGGGCGGGATTGACTTGCCATTGACCGCTGACCAGCACGAAGAAAGGTTCTCCCGTTGACCCGTCCAACCCGAACCCCGATTGATGGAATTCGTTGACCGCGTTGGCGAGGGCGTCCAACATTTGTTGCAACTTCTCCCGAAGGCTTTTGACGACCGTGTGGCTGAACTCTTGCAGTGCCGCCAAAACGCCTTCGCCCAGCGGGATAGGGTCGTTGGTGTCTCCCAGCACGACGATCGGCTTGCCATCGCCATCAAACGCCAGTGTCACCGAACGAAAGCGGTTGGTGCTGACCAACTCATGCCCACCTGCTAACACCACGACGCTCCCGTTGGGTTGCTCACTGACTTGGATGGGCAAAAGGCGGGCGATGTCCCGCAAGATGGCATCCCGTTCGTCCATCAAATCGTTGGGTTGCAACCCTGTCGCTTTGGCAGCAACGATTTGCTCGTTGAGTCGGGCGACTTGGGCGAGGGCACGGTTGAGGGCGTTGACTTCCTCCTGCATTTGCCGAAGGCTCAAATCTTGCTCGTGGGCGAATTGGCTTTGCAAGGCGTTGAAGCGGCTGAGTAAAGTTCGGGCGCGTTCAAGGACGAGGGCGCGGGCGCCCATGTTTTCGGGGTTGGCGGAAAGGTTTCGCCACGCCTCAAAAAACTCCGTCATCAAAGCAGCGATGCCGCTGTCGCTGGGCTCTCCCATCAACGCTTCCACGCGTTCCAAGCCGTTCACCAATGTTTCGTGATAACCGACCCGCCCATCGGCGATGCGCAAAGAATCCGCCAAGAGGGCATCAAACTGGCGGATGATTTCGCCGACGGTCACACCCGTGCCCAACTGACCAAAGGACATCCCATCCCGAAGGCTTGGTTCGGGGATGGGCAAAGCGGCTTGGAGTTTGGCGATTTGACGGGAATACTTGGGGTTCTGAGCGTTCGCCGTGTTGTGGGCGGCAGTGGCGAGGGCGACTTGATGGGCTAATAGCGATTGCAGCGCTGCTTGAAGGGCAACCGAAAGTGCCACGCCATCATCGCCTCCTCGGTCATACCCGCTCGGTGACTAATGGATTGGGATTGCCCTGAGCCGCCAGGCTTAAAAGGCGCGTCCAGACTAAACATTGCGCCGCTTCCAACAACCGACCCACAAGGGTTAACGCTTCTGGGTTCACGCTTTTCCCTTTCCACTCTTCCGACTCCAAAAACCGCTGCAAAGCCAAGGTCGCTTCTTCAATGGCGGTCACATCATCGCGGCACAAGGCGCTGATCAAATCTGTCAAAAGCCCTTGCAGCCGCCCCAAAGGTCCGTTGCACTCCATCGGCTCATACCCCCAATTCCCGCAGCACCGCTTCGGCAACGGCTTTGATGTCAGGGTTGTAAGTGCCTTGCTGCAGTTGCTGCTGGATTTGCGCTACCCGTTGGTAATCCACTTCGGGCAACCTCTTGACCATCTCATGGAGCAGCAAAATCAAGCGCAACTCCGCCGAAAGGACGACGGACGCCTCTTCACCCCCCGACGGAGCAGAAGGGGCGGACGCCCCTGATGGCTGTGTCGGCGTTATGTGTGACGAAAGAAGTTGCTGCAACCGAGCGACCGTTTCGGGCGAGATACGCATCCGTGCATCACCTCGCTTCGTCCGACTGTTTATCGGCAATTTTGCGGCAACCTTTTAGACGACAAAAGCGTGTTGCTACGGGAGTGGAAGGCGATGAAGAGTCGGGTGAGCCTTGTCTTGCTGGCGATGTTTGTGGCTTTTGGTCAAGGGCAGGTGCTCATCGTTCGGGACGACCGCTTGGCTGCGACTGCCCCTGCTGCCCGTTTTGCGGTGGACAATCAAGTGGCGACGGCGGAGCGATGGCTTCGCCGCTGTCGTTTGCCTTATCGGCGGGTGAACGCGTCGGCGTTGACTCCCGAAGAAATCCGAAACGCCCTTTGTCTTTTGCCCGCCAACACGCCTGACCCGTCATCGCTTGCCATCCTTCAAAACGCCCAACGCCTCGTCGTTTGGGCATGGAACGGGCGAACCGATGAGTGGCGGCAAGCCTTGAAGGCGATGACCAACGGCAAATGGCGGCTCATCACTGAACCGTTTCCGCCTGACCGCTCTGATGGCGAGCGGGCAGCGCAATTGGCGGCATGGTTGTTGGAGGGAGCGCAACTGTCGCCCCGCTTCCAGCGCCTTCTGCGCGAGCGTTGGTCAGCGTGGGTGAGCGAATTGCGGCGCAAGCGACAGGCGTGGCTGCGGGAAATTGCTCAAAAACCTTTTGCCGATGAGGCGCGCCGCCAACAAGCCTTGACGCTTTTGCGCCCCGACCTTGCCTCGGTGAACCTTTCCCTCACCCCTGATGGGACGGTCTGGCTGCAACGGCTGCGGATTTTGCTCTCGGAGCACGAACGGATTCATCGGACTTTGGCGATTTCGTTAGAGCCCCGCAAGGGCGAAATTCGGGGCATCTGGTTGCACACCTACGCCCCGACAAATTGGGAGGAGGTGATGCAGACCCTCAAGGCGGCGAATTTCAACTGCCTCTTCTTTCGGGCAGGGAGAGGCGGCAATGTCGTCTACCGCAGCCAATTTCTGCCCCGCGACCCTTGGGCAGAGCGAGCCGATTTGGACGAACTGCGCAACGCCACCGAAGCGGCGAAACGCTATGGCATTGAGTTGCATGCTTGGCGGGTGAATTTCCATTTCGGCACAGCCCCCGATTGGCTCAAAGAGCAGATGGCGAAAGAAGACCGCTTGGTGCGCGACCCTGATGGCAAGCAAGCCCTTTGGCTCAACCCTGCTGACCCGCGCAATCAGGAGCACGAATTTCGGGCGATGATGGAACTCCTCACTTACCCCGTCGCGGGTGTCCATTTTGACTACATCCGCTATCCCGAAGTGCCCCACTACCGCTTTGACTACAGCGAAGTTTCCCGCCGACAGTTTGAGCAAGCGACAGGCATTGTGCTGACGGATTTCCCACGCCAAGTGTTGCTTTGTCCGCTTAAACTTCGTTACGACGAATGGCAGCGGGAGAATGTGACGAACTTGGTGCGGCGGGTTTATTTCGCCGTCAAGGATGCCAACCCGCAAGTCGCCGTCTCGGCTGCCGTCTGGCAACGCCACCGCTACTACTTCGCCCTCATCAAGCAAGACTGGATGCGTTGGGTTAAAGAAGGCATCTTGGACTTCGTTTGCCCGATGGACTACACCGCCAACACCGACCTTTTCGCCGAACGGGTGGGCGAGCAAGTGATGGAAGTCAACGGCACGATCCCGATTGCCCCGGGCATCGGCGCTTACTTGCTGGATGACGAGTGGCAATTTGTGGAGCAGGTGAAAATAGCACGGGATTTGGGGGCGGATGGTTTCGTCGTCTTCAGTTACAACATTGCCCCCTTGCGCGATTTCCTTGCGGCGTTGACCTTGGGCGCGACGGCGAAACCGACCGTGCCCGCTTATCGGGCACCCCGCTTTGTTTTCCACCTGAGCAACGGCTTGCGCCACAAAGACATGCCCATCACTTACCGTGCGGGAGATGCCGTCCGCATCGCGGCGACGGTGACGATGGGTTTGTTGCCTGCCGACAAAGTGGCATCGGTGCGCTTCGCCTTGCACTGGGAACGAGAAGAGGGTTTTGCGGAAGTGACGCTGATGGAAGGCGAACTAACCGCTGGGCAATTGCGAAAAGGTGCGACCCTTCGTTGCACTGCTAAAGTGCCGAAGGGCATCGTGCGATTAGTGGTGCGGGGCGTCGTGACCTTCGCCGATGGGACGACGCAACCCTTCGTGCGGCGCGGTCCGTTCGTGCGGGGGTTGCCTTCCAACGAGTTTGCTGCCCTTTTGCAGTCGCTGTTGCCCATGAGATTTTCGTCAAAAGTCCGTCGCCCCGTCATCGGCGTCATCGCCGACGGTTGGCACGCCGAGCGATTGGTCGCTTTGTTGCAGCGACAAGGCGACACCGCTTTCCTCGTCCGCTACCTTTTGCCGACTTATTGGCAATCGGCGGATGTTTTGGTCATCCCGCCTTTGCGGGACTTGCGGGAGTTGACTTTTGAACGCGCTCAAGCCCTTCGTTCGTGGGTTGCGCAAGGTGGTCGGGTTTTGCTGCTTTCGGAAGCCTGCGGCTTTCACGCCCACGCCAATTTGTTTCCCGAAGTGGCGGAAGTGATAGGGGAGCAACGGCAAGTGACGGTGCGTTGGCAAAGACGCCTTATCCGCACGGGTTTAAATGCCCTCGCCATTCGTCCCGTCAATAACGCCGAGGTCTTAATGAGCACGGATGGCAATGCCCTCTTGGTGCGGGGCAAGTTTGGGCGGGGCATCGCTACCTTCTGTGGGCTTCGGATGCCCTTGACCGAGGATGCTCCCGAATGGCAAGCGTGGACGCCCCTTTTCTGCGAAGTGGTGCGCCGAACTTTAGGGCGTTGAAGGGCGGCAAGGTTTATGGTTTCTCGGAATTAGGTGCTTTGCTGACCTTGACAAGTTGCTTTCGTTCGGTCGTGTGCATCAGCATCATCGTGGAAACGCTTTGCCCCGTCGGCAAGGAGAGGGAGAAGTTCATCGTCAATTCGCCCGTCCCTTCAATGCGCAGGATGCGCCCTGCGTCGGGGTCAAACCAGAACTTGTCTTCGCTTTTGACCGACCCGTCCATCGTGGCGCTCCCCGCTTCAGGAGGCAGGACGGTGAGGAGTTGCTGGAAGAAGTCGCTCATGGTGGGGATTTCGGTCGTCGTTTCCAAGAGGGCACATAAACGGTCGCCGACCTTTTCCCAGCCCGCAAAACGACCCCGACTTTTCATCTCCAATTTGACAGGTCGCTCGCCGACGGTCATCTTGACCGATTGGGCGATGTCCCAAGTGTCGCCAACCTTGACGGGTTTTTCGGGAAGGAGCAAGTTTTCCAAGCCCACTTCGGGGACTTCAGAGAAGCGGATGTCCAACTTGCCTAAGGGCAAGGGAGCGCTCTCCTTTTCTCGTTCTGGACGCTCCAGCCATTGCATTTGGCGCACTTGCCCCGTCGGGTCCACTTGCATGCGGACGCGGGTGGTCGGAAGGTCTCTCGTCTCCCTCTTCTCTTCGCCTGTCGGGGTGGTGACTTTGAAGGTCATTTTGCCTCTCGTCGTCCGCACAAGGATGGCGTCGCCGTAATCGCTGACCCGCTCCACTTGGTAGGTGTCCGTTGTCTTCATCTCCATCTGCATCTGGCTGGCGACATCTTGTCCGCCGAAGTTGAAGGTCATCGTCCCTTCGCCTTGGTCGGTGGCTTCGTAAGTGAGGACTTGCTTGGGCTGAAATTGGAAGCGCAACTGCACTTGCTCTGGCTGGAAGGCAAAAAGCCAACCCGCCAGCGCCCCGAAGGCGATGACGCTCACTACCGTCCAACGCCGCATAGCCCGACACCTCCCTGCGGTTCATCCGCTGCGACCCAACGCCCGATGCTTTGCCATCACCACTGCCCATCGGATGGCAGCCATCAGGCTCGTCGCCCGTGCCCTATTTTGCCATGCGATGTCCAAAGCGACACCGTGATCGGGCGATGTTCGGACAATCGGCAATCCCGCCGTCACATTCACCGCCCGATCAAATGCGAGCACCTTGACGGGAATGTGCCCTTGGTCGTGATAGAGCGCCACGACCAAATCAAAAGCACCTTGAAAGGCACGCCAAAAGACGCTGTCAGCAGGGACGGGACCAGAAACTTCAAGCCCGCTGGCACGCAGTCGTTCAACGGCGGGACGAAGGAGGCGCTCTTCCTCATCGCCGAAAGCGCCCTCTTCACCCGCATGGGGGTTTAAGGCAGCGACGGCGATGCGGGGATGGTCAAAACCGAGCCAACTCAAAACAGGTAAAGCCAACTCCACCGTTTTGATGATGCGTTCGGGCGTCAGCGCCGCAAGGGCGTCGCACAACGCCATATGCCCCGTCACATGGATGACCCGCAGTTCGTCGCAGACGAGCATCAAGCGCGTTTCGGTGACGCCGCACAGTGCCGCCAAAAATTCGGTGTGCCCCGCAAAAGGCAAACCCGCTTGATGGGCGGCGGCTTTGTGGATGGGGGCAGTGACGAGAGCATCGGCAGCGCCTTGCAAAACCAGTTGCGTCGCACCCTCAATGGCTCGGAGGGCTGCCCGACCGCTTTCTTCGTTCGGTTTTTGGGGTGTCCATCGGCGCAAGTCCAACTCAACGGCGTCCAGCACATTCAACCCATCAGGGTCAAAGGCGGGGTCGTCAAAGCCACTGACGGAGCGGACGGGCAAGTCGGCTTCCACCAACTTTACTGCCTGCCGAAAGATTGCGGCGTTGCCGACGATGAGGCAATGCGCCATTTTCCGCACCATCGGGTCGCAAAGCGCCTTGACGATGACTTCGGGTCCGATGCCCGACGGGTCACCCATCGTGAGGACGAGGCGGGGAATTCGCTCCGATGCCATCCCGTTCGCCTTCCTTTTCGCTCCTTTCCGCCTATTGAGGGCATAGCCCTTTCTCTTTCAACCAACCGTCCAACCACCTTTGCTCCTCATCCGTCAAGGGCACAGGTGGCGGCTGCGGGTAGTCAATGTCCAAGGCGTATCGCCCTGTCTCGTAACAGCGGTTAAAGACCCACGGCAAATCCAAGCCGACATCTTTGTCTTCGGGTAGCAAGGGGATGGCGATGCGGGGCAACCGCTTGGGCTGGGCACAAGGCTCACCTCTGAAGCGGGGCGGCGAAAAAGCGCCCTATTGAGCGACCCAGTTTTGCTGCTGCACTTGCAACAAAGACACCCATTTGGCGCTGCCGTCGGCGAACAAGTAATTGGCGCCGCCCGAATGGCGCCGTCCAGCAGGATGCAGGACAGGTTGATTTGTCCAGCAGTCAATGGGATTGTCCACTGGCAAGGCTTGAAGCCAGCAAGCCATCGCCGTTGGGTCCCTTGTCGGGTCGTAAAGTCGCCAACCATTTGGTGGTATGAGAGTTGGGTTGTTCTCCGTCGGCGCTTCCATCAAAGCCAGCCGATTGTCCGGTTGAGAAAGGCGAGCACGAGCGATGACGGCGATGACGACGAGCATCTCGGTGAGGGTGAAGCCACGCTCCCGTCGCATTGCCGATGCCTCCTTTTTGCGGGCGAACAAGCCGACAAGATTATGCCCGATGGGGTCGGGAAAGTTCAAGGGGGTTCAAAAAGGGAACGCCCGAAGGTGCCTGCCAACAAGGCGCCGGCAACCTTGCAGCAGCAACCTTCGGGCGTCGGGGGTTGGTGGGGGTGCCACTTTCTTCATCAGGGCGGCTTAGTGACCACCAACCCATGCCGTCAGCGTCGCCCTAAAAGATAACACAACCGAACCCCGCTGTCAAGCCTTGAAACGGGCAGACAGGCAGGGGGCAGATAGGCAAGCGGTCGGGCGAGGGATCAGAATTGCAGGGCGCCCAATTCCACATAGAAGCGCCGACGCGACTTAGACCAGTTTAGCGACAAACTGACGCCGTTGCCCAAATCGTGAAGCAAGCGGACGGTGTAGTCGGTGTAGGAGAAACCCGAATAGCCTTGCTGGGTGAGTTCCAGCAAAAGGCGCCAGCGGGGGCGTAATTGGTGGGTGACGAAAAGGCTATGGGAACGGCTGCCGCCCCGCAAGTTCACCGTCCCCATCCCGTAAACCTGCCACTTCGTCCCGAAAGTTAATGCCAAGTTGAGGGAAAGGCTCTCACTCGTGAACCCGCCAAAGCCAAAGAGGCTGCGTCCTTTGTCCAAGTTGTAACTGAGGCGCACATCCCCCCGTCGCCCGAGAGGGTGCTGCAGCGAGGTCATCAATTGCCAAGGGATTTGAAGACCCGTCCCGTCATCGGCGAGGGAAATCCCCAATTGGGTCATCCATTGCCCCCGCCCGACCCGCTTGGTGGGCAAGTTGAAGTTGGCGTCCAGCCCCCAACGCAGTGCCGAACCAAAGTCCCCTGGTTGCCACGCAAGGGCGCCTGATAGGGTGTAAGTGACGCCACTTTTGCCGATCAGCCCGCCGGGCAAGTAGGCATAAAGTTGTGCCCCATGGCTCGTCCCAAAGTCCGCCTTTTGGAAGTTGGCTTCCACGCCGATGCCGATGCGTTCCCCGATGCTGCCCCGATAGCCCAATCGGGTGAACAAATCTTTGTGGCGCAAAAAATCCACGAACAAATCCAGTTGATGCCTTTCGTCCAGGCGCTGAAAGTGTTGCCAACGGACGCTCCAATCGGAGCGGGTGAATTGTTCAAGGTAAACGCCGCCTTCCATCTGCCCTTTTTTGCCGAAGACATACTGCTCTTCCAGCGACAGGGCAAACCCTGGGCGATAGGGGCTGAAGCCCTTGCTCCCGAAGTATTGCAGCCGAACCGCTCCCGTCCCATGCAAGTCAGCGCGGTAGTAAAGGGGCGTGTCCAATTGCAGACCTCCATAAGCCGTGACACTGACGCCTTGGATGCCCAACGGTGTGGGAAGGGTGCTGCCAAAGGATGATGCCATCACATAGCCACTTTGGGCTTCCACATACAAGGGCAGGCTAATCCATTTGCGCCCTTGCAGGTAAAGTTGGGCTCTTCGGATGACCAAACGGTCATTGCCGTAAAGGACGAACTCCCGCCCCCGCACCCAATTGGCGGTCAAGTCGTTCGGCGGGGTGGGCTCCCGAAGCCCGACGGCATCGCCCTCCGTCCCTTCGCTCAACTCCCAACCTTTCAAGACCACCCGACGGGCTTGAGGGACGACGCGGGTGAGGACGGCGATTTGTCGTTCCATGTCGGCGATGAGGCGGTCACCGACCCATTGCGTCTTGCCGTTGGTGACCAGCACTTTGTTGGCGCCTGGCGTCCCTTCGGCGACGGCAATTTTCTGGTTCAGCCAGAAATCCAACCGCACATCGCTGCGGATTTCCCAACCCCGATAGACCAACCGCACTTTCCCGCTGCCTGCGATGAACTGATACTGCGGGGCATAAGCGACATAATCGCCTTCTATCTGCAAGACTTGCGCTTCCCGTCCGATGCCAGCGCCAGGCGGGACGAGTTGCAACTCCAAGGTTTGGCGGGACGAACCGAAGAAGGCAGTGATGAAGGTGACGCCGGGGGTCGTCCCCGCCCGCAACCGAACGCGGGCGATGCCGTTGCGCAAGACAGCCTGCGGCTCAATGACCGTCCCTTCCAGAGAAGTGGTGAAGTGGATGACCGTCCCTTCCAAGGAGGGGTCATCCACACGGGCGATGATGTCGCAGGTGCTTTTTCCGTCGGCGACGAGAAAGGGTTGGGAGGCGGTCAAAGTGAAAGTGAACCGCTCCGTCGGCGGACGGGGCACTTGCGCCCTTGCCCCGACAGCAACCCAGCCAATCAGCAACCCAACGACCCAAAGCCAGCGCCTCATCGCCATCAACCTGCCTATTGCGTAGGCGTGCAAGTTTGGATGGCGCTTGCGCAAGGAGACCCTTGCACACCCGCAAAACTTAACGCCCAAAGCGTTGCAATTGTTCTGCCACTTGCCTCGCTTGCTGTCGCACGAGGGGCGATAAGTCGGGCATCTTCAACAGCGCTTGGACAGACGGCAAGGCTTCTCGGCTTCCGATGGCTTGCAAGGCACTGAGGGCGTTCAGGACGACTTGAAGGCGTGGCATCTCTTTGGCATTTGTCAACACTTGACACAGTGCGGGGACGGCTCGCGGGTCGCCCAAGATGCCCAATGCGTTCGCCGCTGCCGCTGCCACGCCCACTTCCGAGGAATTCAGCAACGGGATGAGGGTCGGGACGGCTTCACGAACCCGCAGCATCCCGATGGCTAAGATGGCGCCTTCCTGAACGCGGGGGTCGGACGAACGCAACCACTGCATCAGCAACGGTTTCGCTTCCTGAATTTGTGCCGCCCCCAAGGCGATGACCAAGTGATAGGGGGGCGATTGATGCTCCTGCGCAAACCGACGGGCTTGCGAAAGCAAGAACCGTTTGGCGGCATCGGTCTGCAAGTTGGCGATGGCTTGCCAAGCCGCAGGCGCTAACTGGGGGTCTTTGAGGGCTTCTTGAAGGATGGGCAAGGCACGGTCGCTGCGGGTGCTGCCCAGCGCGTAAACCGCCATCTGCCGCATTTCCATGTCCAAAGGCGTCTTGACTTTTTCGCTGCCGTTTTCCAAGACGAACCGACGCAGGGCGTCTATGGCGGCGTCGCCGTAAGCACCTAAAATGCCCAGCGCTGCTATCCGCACTTCCCGACGGGGATGGTCAAGGTAAGGCATCACTGCCTTCATCGCCGTCGCCCCACCCTGCCGCAGTGCGTCTTGGGCAACGCTAACGACTTGGGGGTCTTTGTCGCCCAACAGTTCTGCCACCATCGGGGCAGTGGACGAGGATTTCGCCCAGTGACTCAGGACGAACAACACTGCCTCGCGGTGATTGCGCAACATTTGCCCCGGCAAAAAGTGGAAGGGCTGATTAGGGTTGCGGGCGGCTTCTTCGTTCGCTTTTCGGAAAGTTTGCACCAACGCGGGCAAGGCGGGTTTGCCCAACCGCGCCAAAGCGATGGCGGCTAAAAGGCGCACTTGCTCGTCATTGTCCAGCAACAAGGGCGCCAATGCGTCCGCCCCTTTCGGGTCGGGATGGGCGGCGAGGAAGAGGGCTGCTTCGCACCGCTGGGTCGGGTCGGCACTCTTCAACTTCGCCCAAACCCATCTCGGCGTCCCGCCGAGAAAAAGGCTTCGGGCGAACCAACCTGCGACAAACCCGATGAGTAGGGCGATGAGTATCCCTACCCAAAACCGTTGCATCAAAGTCCTCAAGCCCTCCTTGTTGCCATGCGTCACCACAACTTTGCCACGACTTCCTGCTCCTTTCCCTGCCTCATCTGTTGCCCCTTTTTCCCCTCCCTTCCCTGCATCAAACTTGTCGCAGGAGGCGGAAGGGCAAAAGACCTTTTGCCGTGAAAGGAGCGGAAACGCCTTGCGGTTCACCCGAAGGCAAAAGGCATGGCTACAGTTGGTCGGTTGTTCGTTCTGCATGGTTTTGTCGGGGGTGACAACCCTTTTGAGCGCTGCGGAGGTGGAAACGGTGCGGTGTGTCAAGGCGATGCCGAGGGAAGGTGAGCAACGGTTCTACACCACCAATCGCCCGCCTTTGTTGCCCTCGCCCCTCGTCAAGTTGCCAACGGGCAGCCTCCGACCCAAAGGTTGGCTGCAAACGCAATTGCGGTTGATGGCGGACGGCTTGTTGGGGCGGTTAACAGAGTTGAGCCAGTGGTGTCGTTGGGATGGCAATGCATGGACAAATCCCAACGGTGAAGGGCATGCTCATTCATGCTCCGTTTCTGCCGCTGGCTGATGACCATCCCCTTTGAGGACTTTTTGCCTGGCAGTTGGCAGAAATGGCGGGGCAGTGATTTGCTGGACAGCGTGCTTTGGCTCTACAACCGAACGGGTGAAAGTCGCTTTTGAACCCGTCGTGACGACAAAATTGCGGCTGGAAATCAAAGCCCGCGAAAACTTTTCCGTCGGCATCCTTGAGTGGCGCTGCGGTGACTGAACTTGCAAAGGAGGCGAGATGGATGGCGAAGTTGGCGGCGTTGGGTGGAGCACCCGTTGCTTCCGAAGGGTTGAAAATTCGCTGGCCCGAATTCGGCGACGAAGAGCGGGAAGCCATCTTGCGGGTGTTGGAGGGGGGCGAATGGTGGCGGTTTGGCGTGCCCGAAGGGCAAAGCGAGGTGGCGCAGTTTGAGCGGGAATGGGCTGACTACCACGATGCCCGCTACTGCGTCGCCGTCTGCAACGGCACCGTCGCTTTGATGGTCGCCTTCTGGGCTTTGGGCCTCAAAGCGGGCGAGGAAGTCATCGTCCCTGCCGTCACTTTCATCGCCACCGCCGATGCTGTCGTGTTGTGTGGTGGCGTGCCTGTCTTCGTGGACATTGACCCCGAAACTTATCAAGTTGACCCCGACGCCATAGAAACTGCCATCACCGAACGCACGAAAGCGATTTGCGTCGTCCACTACGCAGGCTACCCTTGCGACCTTGACCGCATCAAAGTCATCGCCCAACGGCACAGTTTGCCCGTCGTGGAAGATTGCGCCCACGCACAAGGGACGGAATGGCGGCATCGGAAAGTCGGCGCCCACATCACCTGCGGTTGCTTCAGTTTCCAGCAGAGCAAAAGTTTGACGGCAGGGGAAGGTGGGGCGGTCATCACCGACGACCCCGATTTGGCGGAGCGCATTTGGGCGCTGCACAACTGCGGGCGACCGAAAGGGGTCGGGCGCTACGAGCATCACCTTGTCGGCGGCAATTTTCGGTTGAGCGAATGGCAAGGCGCTATCTTGCGGGCACAACTTCGGCGATTGCCAGAGCAGACGGAGCGGCGGATGGCAAATGCGCAATGGTTGACAAAACAGTTGCAGCAAATCGGCGGGTTAGAACCGCTGAAACCCGATGACCGCATCACGCAACGCGGCTATTACTTTTTCGTCCTTCGCTATCGCCCCGACGCTTTCGGCGGCGTCCATCGGGATGTGTTCCTGAAGGCGTTGCGGGCGGAAGGCATCCCTGCCTTTGCGGGTTACGGCGTGCCCGTTTATCGCCAACCCAGTTATGCCGAAAGCGCTGTGGCGCATCGGGTGATGCCCTGCCCCAACGCCGAACGCATCTGTCGCGACGAGCAAATCACCTTGCCCAATCACTTGCTCTTGGACAAAAACAATGTCGCCGCCGTCATAGAGGCGGTCGCCAAACTCAAGGCGAATGTGGACGAGTTGCGGCAAATCGCCGATTGACTTGACGCCCCCATCAACTGCGATAGCATTTAAGATGCGTTCGGCACAAAAAACTTTCCGAAGTGAAGAGCGGGAACGGCGATGACGAACGGGAAAGACAACGACGGCAAGGGAATTCCGCATAGTGGAAGGGGGAACGGAAAGCGACCGACGGCGTTGGCTTTGCGGTCTTGGTCGGTCGGTTTCTTTAACGGACCGCTGCCGACGGACGGGCAACTACGGGCGTATGAGCAAGCCGTTCGGCTTAACCCCCGAAAGGCGTGGTATCGTTCCCGCTTGGCGAAAGCCTTCTGGGCACTGGGGATGGTGGACGAAGCGTTGGAGCACTTTGAAAAAGCCTGCGAGTTGATGCCCCACGAACCTTTCTACCGATTGGAGTTGGCGGAAGCCTATTTAGCCCTCAATCGCTTGGATGATGCCATCGCTCAGTTGGAGCAAGTCGTGGAATGGGCGCCCTACGACGACTACTACCACATCCGCTTGGCGGCAGCATACCTGCGCGCTCATCGCTTGAGCGATGCCGTCCAAGTTTTGGAGGGCGTCGTTCGGCTGCGCCCCTTCAATGCTTCCTATCGTTTCCTTTTGGGCTTGCTTTACCTTGCCGTTGGCGAACAGGAAAGCGCCACCTTGCACCTGAAATTCCGTTGGCAGTTGGACGAGTATGACCGCTGCTTTTTGCGCCACTTCAGCAAACTTTGCGGGGGCGCGCTGGAGCGCTTGTTGCCCCAATGAACCTCACTCCACCCGACAGATGAAACCCTTCAGATACTCCCCTTCGGGGAAAGGGACCGAAACGGGATGGTCGCGACTTTGCCCCAACCGCTCCACGATCAACACTTCCCGCTTGGCATCTAAGGCGGCGGCAAAAAGCAACTGCTGAAACATCTCGGCGCTGACCATCCCCGAACAGGAAAAGGTCACGAGGACACCGCCGGGCTTGAGCAACCGCATCGCCAGCCAGTTGATGTCTTTGTAGCCCCGCAAGGCGTTTTCCACGACGGCTTTCGTCGGGGCAAAGCGGGGCGGGTCAAGGACGATGGCATCAAATTGTTCTCCCGCATCACGAAATTGCCGCAACACTTGAAAGGCGTTGCCTTCCAACGAGACAACCCGTCCCGCAAAGCCGTTGAGCGCCGCATTGGCTTCCGCCAACCGCAACGCTTCCGCCGAAGTGTCCAAGTTGATGACCCTTTTCGCCCCTGCCCATAAAGCGTAAATGGCGAAACTGCCCGTGTAAGAGAAGGCATTGAGGACTCGTTCGCCCACAAGGTAAGGGGCGGCGCGGCGGCGGTTGTCGCGTTGGTCAAGGTAAAAGCCCGTCTTGTGCCCACGCCAGACATCCACGAGAAAACGCAAGCCATTTTCGGTGATGACCAATTGTTCTGGTGGCGACTCGCCTTGCAGTGAGCCGATGCGGGGTGGCAAACCCTCCCGCAACCGCGTGTCTAAATCGTTGCGCTCAAAAATCCCTTTCGGGTGCAAAAGTTCGGACAACATCGCCGCAATCGTTTCGCGTTGCCGTTCCATTGCGGGCGTGTAAAGTTGCACGACAACGAAATCGCCATAGCGGTCGGCAATGATGCCGGGCAGAAAATCGCTCTCGGCATAGACGATGCGGAATGCGTCCGTCTCATCGGGGATGCGCCAATCTAACCGTCGCTGCCACGCCCCTCGCAATCGTCGCCAAAGCCACTCGTCGTCCAGCCGCTCATCGGGTTGCCAAGTCGCAAGGCGAACGGGCACTTCCGAATTGGGGTTAGCGAAGCCGCGAGCGAGCCATCGTCCATCGCGGCTGAAAACATCCACGACATCGCCTGCTTGCACTTTGCCCTGCCATGTCGCGACGGCGCCGCTGAAAATCCAAGGGTGACGCCGCAAGACAGGTTCTTCCCGTTCGGGTTTCAGGATGACAGCGCCCGATGGTTCACCGAAAGGCATCGCCCATTTCACCCCACCAAAGTTTGCCGACGCATTCCTTCGCCCGTGCGCCCCAAAATTTCGGCGATGTTGTGTGGAGGCGAAGGAAGGATGCTGGTCGGCATTGACATCGGCGGCACTTTCACCGATGTCGTCGTCCTCACCGAGGATGGAAACTGGCGGGTGCACAAAGTTTTGTCCACGCCACCCGACTTTGAAAGAGGCGTGGAAGAAGCATTGCGCCAATTGCGATTGCCCTCAGGTTTTATCGTCGTGCACGGCTCCACCGTCGCAACGAACGCCGTGTTGGAACGCAAGGGAGCGAAGGTGGCGCTCATCACGACGGAGGGTTTTCGCGATGTGTTGGAAATTGGTCGGCAGACGCGCCCTCGCCTTTACGCCCTTTGCATAGAACGCCCTGACCCGATCGTGCCCCGCGAAAGGCGCTTCACCGTCAAAGAACGCATCGCTGCCGATGGCAGCGTGCTTATCCCGTTGAGCGACGAGGAAGCGGAACGCATCATCTATCAAGCCCTCCGAAGCGGAGCGGATGCCCTCGCTATCTGCCTGCTTTTCGGTTTCGCCAATCCCGTCCACGAAAAATTGCTGGCGCACAAAGCCCGTCGTTTTCGCTGGTTCGTTTCCGTCGCTCACGAAGTTTTGCCTGAATTCCGAGAATACGAGCGGACGGTGGCGACGGTGCTGAACGCGTATGTCGGACCGCGCATGAGCCGATACTTGCAGCGGTTGCAGCGAGTCGTGCGAAAACGCGGTGGGTCGCAACTTTGGGTGACGCAATCATCGGGCGGGAGCGCAGCGCCTTCGTTTGTCCGGCGCTTTCCCATCCACACGCTTTACTCGGGTCCTGCAGCGGGCGTCATCGGGGCATTGTTCGTCGCCCGACAAGTTGGCTTTGAGCGGGTCTTGACTTTTGACATGGGCGGCACTTCTACCGATGTCGCCCTTTGCTTCGGTGAACCGACGGTCACGACGGAGGGTGAAATTGGCGGGTTGCCGTTGCGCATCCCGTCCATCGCTGTCCGCAGCATCGGTGCCGGTGGCGGCTCCATCGCTTGGCTGGACGAAGGGGGCGCTTTGCGGGTCGGTCCCCAAAGTGCGGGCGCTCGCCCAGGTCCCGCTTGCTATGGCTTTGGCGGCGATCAACCGACGGTCACCGATGCCAATTTGCTCCTCGGTCGCTTAGACCCTGAACGCTTTTGGGGCGGTCGGTTGCGGCTGCGGGAAGATTTGGCGGAGCAAGCCATCGGGCAATTGGCGAAGCGCATGCAAGTTTCTGTGCGGGAGGCGGCGGAAGGCATCATCGCCGTCGCCAACGCCAACATGGCGCGGGCGTTGCTGTCCGTTAGCGCCGAACGGGGCTACGACCCGCGTGACTTTGCCTTGCTCAGTTTTGGCGGGGCAGGCGGTTTACACGCTTGCTTACTGGCGGAGTTGTTGGGCATCCAGACGGTTTTACTGCCACCTTTTGCCGGCGCTCTGTCGGCGCTCGGCGCCGTCGCCATGGACACAGTGCGCGATTTTTCGCAAACAATTACCGTCCCGTTGGATGAGGAGGGCTTGACAAGAGCGCAACGAGTGGCGCAGCGATTGGCAGAGCGGGGTGAACGGGAGTTGTCGCAAATGGGCTATAGCGAAATGCGACGCCTTATCCGCATCGCTTTGGATTTGCGCTACCGAGGGCAAGGCTACGAGTTGACCATGCCCGTTCAAGCGTGGGAGGTCGCTGAAATTCGGGACGCCTTTGAGGCGCTCCATCGGCAACGCTTTAGGCACATTTATCCCGATGCGCCCATTGACATCGTGACGGTGCGGGTGCGCAGTATCGGAGTTCGTCCCAAACCATCTTTGCCACGATTGCCCAAGCGTCGGCGCATTGCGCCTGTCGCCGTGCGGCGAATTTGGATTGGCGATGGTCAAGCGGAGGCGCCCGTTTGGGCGCGGGCGCAACTTTGTGCGGGCGCCGTCTTGACAGGTCCTTGCCTTTTGGTGGATGACCATGCGACGGCTTATTTGCCACCTTCGTGGCAAGGGCAAGTGAACGAAACGGGTTGCGTCATCGTCGGCAAGTGACGAAATGACGGCGACTGGAGGGATGGCAGGATGTTGCTAAGCACGGTGCTCATTGCGGTCATCACGGCGGCGTTGTTTTTGGCGGCGGCTTGGAAGGCACAAGGGTTGCCGACGCAAGCACTCAAAGACAGTTGGCACACCTTCGCTACGACTTTCCCTTTGGTGGCGTGTGCCTTTTTGTGTGAGGGGCTCATTCGCTACCTTGTGCCACCCGAATGGGTGCAAAAGTGGCTGGCGGAGGAAGCGGGATGGCGGGGCATCGCCATCGGCTGTCTTGCAGGCGCTTTGACGCCGGGCGGTCCCTACACGAGTTTTCCCATCGCAATGGTGCTGCTCAAAGCAGGGGCGGGAGTCGGGACGGTCGTCGCTTACTTGACGGCATGGCAACTTTGGTCGTTCACCCGCTACCCGATGGAAATCGCTTTCGTCGGCGTGCCCATCACCGTGTTGCGCTTTGCCGTCACTTGCTTCGTCCCGCCATTGGCAGGATTGTTGGCGCACTGGCTGACGCAATCGGGCGCAATTTCGGTTCGGTGAAAAAGGCAACAAGTGGCGAAGGAAAGGAGGCGAGTTGGGATGGAGTATCGTCCGTTGGGTCGGACGGGCGTGACGGTTTCGGCGTTGTGTTTTGGTTGCTGGGAAATTGGCGGTTTGTTTTGGGGGCGCGTTGATGCCCGCAAAGGTGTCGCTTTGGTGCGCAAGGCAATGGACTTGGGCGTGACGACTTTTGACACCAGCGATGTCTACGGCAATGGGCGCTCGGAAGTCATCTTGGGGTTCGCTTTGAAGGGCATCCGCGACAAAGCCATCATCGTCACGAAAGCGGGCTATCAGGTCGGCGCTGATGGCGCCCAGCAACTCTACATTGATGCGCAAGGGTTTGTAGACCAACGCTTTGATGCGCCTTACCTTCGTTGGCAGTGCGAGTTGAGTTTGTGGCGGCTTAGGAGCGACTATGTGGATGTCTTTTTGCTGCACGATCCCAACGCCGAAGTCGTGGAGCGGGACGAACCTTTTGAAGCGCTGCAGCAACTCAAACGGGAAGGCAAGGTGCGATTAGTCGGCGTCTCGTCGTCGGTTGCCGTTTGTCGGCGCGCCATTGAGCGGGGCGTCGTGGATGTCGTCCAGTGCGATTTCAACTTCCTCAATCAGACGGCACGGGAGCAACTGTTTGCGTTGGCGGCGGAGAAAGGGGTTGGGTTGATGGCGCGTCGCCCCTTTGCGGGCGGTCAAATTTTCCGCCCTGAACATGCTGAAAAGTTGCGGACGCTCGCCCCTGATTTGCCCCTTGCGGAAGTTGCCATCAAATTCGTCTTGTCGCACCCTGAGGTGAGCACTTGCGTGACGGGCATCCTGCGGATGAAGGAGTTGCGCCAAAACGCCAAAGCCGCCAACCCGCCTTATCTTCCGCTGCATTGGATGCCGAGCAAACAGCAGCGGTGACGAGGCATTTAGAAACTTGCCCCGATTGCCGCCAAACGCTGCAGGAGTGGCAGCGATTGCGGGAACGGCTGCGGGCTTTGCCCGTCCCTCCCCCTTGCGATTTTTAGACCCGAAAGCCTTCGCCCCCTCCCTCTTTGCCATCCCCCGAAAAGCCGCCAACCGCTTGCCGCAGGTTCGTTCCCTTTCTCGCCTTGAGGCTCAAAAGCGTTGGTCGCTGATTTTGCCAGAGACTTTGCCGGCAGGCTTTACTTTCAGCGGCGCCGAAGAGGTCACTTTGCCCCATCATCGTTGCCCCTTCCTTCACGCCCGTTACGGCGACGGATTGATGTTGGTATCGCTCTTCTTCCTTGCGGGGGAAGGTGAGGAGAAAGAAGCCGAAGAGCCCCTCCTTCTTTCGCCCAATGTCACTCGCTTACCTGTCGTCCGCTGGAAGATGCGGGAGCAGGTTTGTTATCTCATCGGCGGTGTCAGCCGACCTTTACTCCATCGCCTCGCTAAAGTCTTGAGCCAAGCGAAGCGATGAAATTGTCAAGCCCATCACAAAAGCAGCGTCTCTGCAAGGCAATGCAAGGTCAGCCACAAGGGCGGCGTCAGGCTGAGGGGAACGAACGACAAAAATCCGATGCCTATTGCCAATGGGCACCAAGCCAACCGCCGACGGTTTAAATCCTCGTCCCGTTCCCCTACTGCCTTGCCCTCCCGCCTGCCTTTCAGTCGCTCAATCCGCCGACTTAATTTCCCCTCGTCTATCCCGACCTGCCGACCTGCCGATTTGCCGATTTGCCCATGCCGTTGCACCATTTGGAGCGCCTGAGCGAGGGCAAGGGCGGTTGACAAATCCGTCGCTGCCCAATCGTCCGCCGCTTCCTCACTGGCGTCCCGCCATTCCCGATGCAGCCATGCGACGAACGGGACACATCCAAAACCGATGGCGACGGCGAAAAGCAATCGGCGAAGGAGATGGTCACGCCGATGCCAATGCCCCAACTCGTGCCGCAACACGGCACACAAACTGGGCAAGGAAGCCACCTGAACGAACCAACGGGCGACGAAGATGAAAGGGCGACGAAATCCGACCAACCCTGCTGGCGTTTCCGTCACGGCTTCCCGCAAGGGCAACCAATCAGGGACGCCCGCCAGTTTGCCCGCCCGCTTCAGTTTTGCCGATGGCGCAAACATTACCAACGAACGCCGTTGTCCTTCCACCAGCAGCCAACCACTTCCCGCAATGCCCAACCAACCCCAAATCACCCAGAACATCGCCCAAACCTCCCGCCGCGCCGCCGAAGAAGCGTGACCACACCAGTGGCGAACGGTGTGGGAGCAAAGGGAAAAAACGGACGAGGGACGAGGGACGGGCGAGGAAGTTGGGAGGTCGCAGCGCTCGACAGAGAGGGTGGCACTGGTCGCCACGATTGCCCCGATGACCAACGGGCACAACAATGCCATCGCTGTCGCATTCGCCCACGCTGCCCCGTCCCATCGCCGCAGTCCTGAACAGCGCCGCAAAAGCCAAAGGACAATGCCCGTCAACAACAATAAGCCCGCTGAAGTGAGCCACCAAAGGAAAAGCCATGCCAAAAGCCAACGCATCGCCCCTCACCGCTGTCGTCGTTCCCGAACGACTTCCGCCAAGTAAGAGACGGCAGGCTCGCCAAAGACAGCGATCAAGCGATCCACGACAGTGTTGACAAAGCGCCGCAATAAAGTCTCATGGGGTTGCGTCGGAAAGTAGCGATAACCCTTGCCTTCCTTGACGCGACGCAAAACGCCTTTCTCGTGCAACCGCACCATGACGGTCATGACCGTCGTGTAGGCGAGCCGTTTGCCGTCGTTTCGCAATTCTCGCCATACTTCCCGCACTGTCGCCGAACCGTTGCGCCAAATGATGCGCATCACTTCCGCTTCCAGCGGGCTGAACATCGCACCATCACCACCTTCACTTTGTCATCCCGTCCTACGAGGGCAATCGTAGGTGGGCAAGGAGCAACGGTTGCCACTTTCCTGCTGCGGCTGTTAGCCAACAGGAAATCACCGTTTCACCAGTCGCTAATCGCCAATCGCTCAGTATTGCGGGACTGACGGGTCAATCTCCCGTGCCCAGGCGTTGATGCCTCCCTTGAGGACTTTCACGCGTCCAAAGCCGACTTGCCGAAGCAGTTGGGCGGCGTGGCGGCTGCGTTGGTCATCGCGGCAGAACACCACGATGTCGGCGGTCTGCTCTAACTCATTCACCCGTTCCAGCAAATCGTCCAGCGGGATGTGCTTGTAAGGGTGCGGGAACTCGGAGATTTCCAACTCCTCAGGTTCGCGGACATCCAGCAAGACCAAATTGCCGTCTCGCTCCAAACGCTCCTTGAGTTCCTGCGGGGTGACGAACCAATCGGCGCTTTCAGGGATTTCACCCCGCCGCAACCCGCAAAACTCCTCGTAGTCAATCAACTCGCGGATGGTCGGGTTATCGCCGCAGACAGGGCAATCGGGCTTGCGACGAATTCTCACCGTCCGAAAATCCATCCGCAAGGTGTCAATGAGCATCAACCGTCCGATGAGCGGTTCGCCGATGCCCAAGATGAGTTTGATGACTTCCGCCGCCTGCAACGCCCCGACGATGCCGGGCAAAACACCCAGCACACCCCCTTCGGCGCAAGTCGGCACCGTCCCAGGTGGCGGTGGCGACGGAAATAAGCAACGATAGCACGGTCCGCGCTCAAACCCGTTGAAAGGCTTGGACAGGAACACCGACACTTGCCCTTCAAAGCGGAAGATGCTGCCGTAAACATACGGCTTGCCCAACAGCACCGAGGCATCGTTGGTCAAATAGCGGGTCGGGAAGTTGTCCGTTCCGTCCACGATGATGTCGTAGTCCGCCATGATTTGCAGGGCGTTTTCGGAAGTCAGGCGGACAGGGTAGGTCTCAATCTCCACATCGGGGTTCAAGTCCCTCAGCCGCTCTTTGGCGGCTTCCACTTTGGGCACACCGACGACGCTATCGCCGTAAAGCACCTGCCGTTGCAGGTTCGTCTTGTCCACGACATCAAAATCCACCAAGCCCAATTTGCCGACGCCCGCTGCCGTCAAGTAAAGGGCAATCGGGCAACCCAAGCCACCTGCCCCGATGATCAACACGCTGGCTGCCCGCAGTTTCTTTTGCCCTGTCATCCCCACTTCGGGCAAAATCAGGTGGCGCGAGTAGCGCAAGATTTGCTCGTTGGTCAAGCGAACTTGGCGGATGTCAATCACGGAGCGTCCCTCCTGTCGCAACGCAACTTGCGCGCTCAAAATTCTGCCAAACCCGAAAAGGGTGCGCCACCCAAAGAGCCTTTTGAGGCGTTCACCCGCTTCGCTTCAACTGCTGCGCGACGAGTTCAGGGACTTTTCTGAGGGCGTCTTGAAGTTTTGCTGGGTTTCTTCCGCCTGCTTGGGCGAAGTCGGGGCGACCGCCACCGCCACCGTCGGTTAACTTTGCAACTTCTCGGACCAAGTTGCCAGCATGTCCGCCCTTTGCCACGATGTCCTTCGTCACTTTGCTGACCAACACGACCTTGCCGTCATCCACAGTTCCCAAAACGATGACGCCTGACCTAAGCCTGACTTCAAGTTCGTCGGCGAGCCGACGGAGAACAGCAGGCGAAACGCCAGAAACAATCCCCGTCACCACTTTGACGCCCGCGACTTCATGAACTTGCTTCAGCAACTCATCAACCTGCTGCAAAGCCCTTTGCTCTTCAGCCTCTTGCAACTTCCGTTCCAACTCCCTGATGCGTTCGTGCAACTCATTGATTGCGGCAATTACTCGGTCTGGCGAAGTTTCTAACACTTCGGCGGCTTGTTTTAGCCATTGCCATCGTTCCTCATACCACTGCCTCGCTCTTTCGCCCGTGTAAGCGTCAATTCTGCGGATGTTTGCCCCAACGCTTGTTTCGGAGACAATTTTCAGCAGCCCGATTTCAGCGGTGTTGCTCAAGTGCGTTCCACCACAAAGTTCTGCCGAGACACCATCAATGCGGATGACCCTCACGATTTCGCCATACTTTTCGCCGAACAGTGCCATCGCTCCCATCGCTTTCGCTTCCTGCAAAGTGGTCTCAAAAGCCTCAACGGGATACGCAGCCAAGATGTTTCGGTTGATTTCGTCCTCAATGGCTTGCAACTCTTCTGGCGTCAACGGTTTCGGGTGCGTAAAGTCAAACCTGAGCCGATCAGGCTCAACGACTGAACCTGCCTGAAAGACATGTTCGCCCAAGATTTTCCGAAGGGCTGCGTGAAGCAGATGGGTTGCGGTGTGGGCTCGTCGGATGGCTTGCCTCCGCTCAGCGTCAACTTGAGCCCAGACGATAGCGCCTTCGGTCAAGAACCCTTTCTCCATGACGACCTTGTGAGCGATGACATCGCCGAACTTCTGCGTGTCCAAAACCCTCGCAATTGCCTTTGCCGTTTCCTCGTCCCTCGTCCCCCGTCCCCCGTCCCAGATAATCACGCCAGTGTCGCCGATTTGCCCTCCGCCTTCGGGGTAGAAAGGCGTTTTGTCAAGGACAACCCAAACCTCGTCATCTTTCTGCTTGATAGCGATGACCGACGCCTCACATTCCAAAACCCCGTCAGGTTCGGGCATTCGCCCGACGAAGGGAGTTGGTGGCAGCCCTTCAAATTCGCCTGCCTCAAAGGGCGATGTGAACCGCATCCGCTCCCGCGCTCTTCGCCGCTGCAACTCAAGTTCCTCATTGAAGCCTTCTTCGTCAACGGTCAAGCCATGTTCGGCGCAAATCTCTTTCGTTAACTCCAACGGGAAGCCGTAAGTGTCGTAGAGGGTGAAAGCGTCGCGACCACGCAAAACCGTTTCGCTCCTTGCCTTCGTTTCGGCAATCATTTCCTCAAGCCGAGCCATGCCGATTTCAAGGGTTTGCTCAAACCGCTCCTCTTCACGCCTGATAACTTCACTGATGACACTTTGCGATTTGACAAGTTCGTCATACGGGTCGCCCATGAGTTGCACCACCGTTGGGACGAGTAGGTGAACGAACGGGTCTTCAATGCCGAAGTTTCGTCCCAGCCTCATGGCTCGTCGGATGAACCTTCTCATGACATAACCCCGCCCTTCGTTGGATGGGACGACGCCCTCTGCAGCCATGAAGCAAACGGCTCTTGAGTGGTCGGCGATGATGCGGACTGCTATGTCTTTTTGAGGGTCGCTGCCATACTCGTAGTTCGCTATCTCGCAAATGTGCTGGACAAGCGGGAAGAAGATGTCAGTTTCAAACACAGTGACTTTGCCCTGAACTGCGGCAGCCAGTCGCTCCAAACCCATCCCAGTGTCAATGCCCGGCTTAGGCAAGGGCAACAGAGTGCCGTCTTTTTGCTGGTCGTATTGCTGGAAGACCAAGTTCCAAAGTTCGCCCCATCGGTCGCAATCGCAGCCGGGCTTGCAATCGGGTCGTCCGCAACCGAACTCCTCGCCTCGGTCGTAGTGGATTTCCGTGTCAGGACCGCAAGGACCTGTGTCGCCGACAGGACCCCACCAGTTGTCCTTTTTGCCCAGCCGAACGATGCGCTCTTCAGGCAAACCTATGTCTTTGTGCCAAATCTCAAAGGCTTCATCGTCTTGCTCGTAGACGGAAACCCAAAGCCTCTCCTTTGGCAGCCCAATCACTTCCGTAAGAAATTCCCAAGCGAACCTGATGGCTTCGCGCTTGAAGTAGTCGCCGAAACTGAAGTTGCCCAACATCTCAAAGAAACTCAAGTGACGCCAAGTGTAGCCGACCTTGTCAATGTCGTCGGCGCGGAAGCATTTCTGGCAAGTCGCGATGCGTGGCTGAGGCGGTTTGGCGATGCCGAGGAAATAGGGAATGAGCGGCTGCATCCCGGCGGAAGTGAACAAAGTGCTTTGGTCGCTGGGGATGAGCGAGAAACTGGGCAAAACGAGATGGTCTTGCCGCCAAAAGTAGTCCAGAAAGGCTTGGCGCAACTCCTTCGTCGTCATAACTGCTCCCCCTTCTCTGGATGCAAGATTTGCGCCAGTCGGTCTAAGACTTCCTGCGCATCCCTCAACCCCAAGTCGCACAGTAAATCAAGGTTTCGGGCGACGGCAACCGGTTCAGCGCCCGTGTTCTTGATCAGTTCGTTTTGCGACAGGAAGCCCTGCTTGCCCTGAATTTTCCAAGCGGCGTAAAGGAGCGGAAGGATTTTTCGGCGCAACGCTCGGTCATCGGTCAGCGTCACGGCACATCACCCCGAAGGAATTCGCCGACACAGGACAATTCGTCCGCCAACAATTTTGCGACGGCGACGAAAGCCGTCACAGCCCCAACCGTTGTAGGACTTCCCGCGCCAATTGCCGATAGGCTTCAGCAGCGGGGTTGCGCCCATCGTAGTGGATGATGGGTAAGCCGTGACTGGGCGCTTCCGCCAACCGAACGGTTCGGGGGATGACCGTCCGAAGAAGCCACTGCGGGAAATGCTTCTGCAACTCCGCCGAGACTTGGTGCGTCAGGTTCGTTCGGCTGTCAAACATCGTCCGCAAGATGCCCAAAATCGTCAGGGACGGGTTGAACGCCATGCGGATGCGCCGAACAGTGCTCAGCAAATTGCCCAACCCTTCCAGCGCGTAGTATTCGCATTGCAGCGGGATGAGCAAGTAATCGGCAGCGGCGAGGCAATTGACGGTCAAGATGCCCAGCGAAGGGGGCGCATCCAGCACCAGAAGGTCAAAGTCAGTTTTCAAGGGCGACAGCAAATTCCGCAGGGCTTGCTCCCGTCCTTCTTCCGTCGCCAATTCCACCTCCACACCCGCCAACTCCATGTCCGACGGCAGCAAAAACAGGTTGGCGAAAGGCGTCTCGTGGATGGCTTGGCGGGCGGGCACTAAGCCCGACAAAGCATCGTAAAGGTGCGGGCGGGCAGTGCCCCGATGGAAGCCGAGCCCCGAAGTGGCGTTGGCTTGCGGGTCACAGTCCACCAAAAGCACCCGCTTGCCCAACTCCGCCAAGCACGCGCTCAAGTTAATCGCCGTCGTCGTCTTGCCGACGCCACCTTTCTGATTGACGATAGCCAGCACCACGCCCATTCAAGCGTCACCGTCAAAAATGTTGCAACGCCGCTCTCCTAACCGACGGCTAAGGTCCTTTGGCGACAGACGCAGCGAAAAGAGCGATGAGGACAGCACCGATCACGATGATCCCGATGCAAAGAATTAGGGGCGCAAAGACAGCTAAGACGGATCGCCAAGTCTCCGTCCGATGGGCAGCCGCCAAACCGATGATGTGGAGCACCAACACCCAAATGATGCCGACGCAAATTCCAAGAAGAGGGACGGCGGCGAGGATGATGGGCGCTTGTGCATAAGCGACAACGCGCAAGGTCACCGTTAGCCCTTGATTGGCTCCGCCAAAGAGGGCGAGAAACAGGTGCAAAAGCAGACCCCCAAGCAAGATTCTAATCAGCGCATCGAGCCAGCCGCATAACCCTGAGCAAAAGATTTGAGCGGCACCGCCGACCAATTGCTCCTGCGCCTCTTTGGAAGGGAGCATGGGCAGGAAAGGCAATTGGATAACCGTCGCCCAAAGGCTGCCGAAGAAAACGCCCAACCAACCGCACCCGACACCAAAAAGCAAAGCGGGAGTTAAGTCTTGACTGTTTCCGACGGCTTCAAAAAACTCGTGGGGACGAAAGCAAGCGGAGACCCAAGTTTGCCAGAGGGCAGGAAAAAATCCGCCATAGGCTTGCGGCTCTTCTATGGGTGGCAAATTGCCCATCGCCATTCTCGTTCCCTCCTTATTCGCCCCATCGGCGCTTGCTCATTATTGTGCAAGGATGCCAGCGGGATGGCAATCGCAAAAGCAACCCCGCCGCTGGCTATTCGCCCCTTGCCGCCTCCAACAACCCCCTCAACGCCCGCAGGTTGGCGGCGATGTCCAAATCGCCGATGGTGTCAATGTATTCGCAGGCAAGCGCCCCATCGTAGCCGACTTCTCGCAACGCCACTATCAGCCCCCGAAAGTCCACGACGCCTGCGCCGACAGGCATTTGCACCTCTGCCCAACCATTGCGCCCCGCATCCCGCAAGTGGACATGGGCGACGAAGGGAAGCAACGGACGGAAATCGTCCAGCGTCAAGCCTTGAATGACGAAATGCGACGGGTCTAAGGTTAACCGCAACCCCTCCACTCGCTCCACCAACGCTTGCGCTGCCTTCGGGTCTTCCGTGACCTGACCGAAGTGGGTTTCCACAGCGATTGTGATACCGTGTTCGGCGGCGATGGGCGCCAAGCGTTTCCAGCGGGTGATTTCGTCGTCAAGGGGCGTCCCTTTGGGCGAGGCGCCCAGCGTGATGACGGGCACTCGCAACCGTTGCGCCACTCGGCAAAGTGCCGTCAACCGTCTTTGCTCTTCTGCGGGTTCTTTTGCCCCCAGCCCTGCGTTGAAGGCGACGGGCGTCACACCATAGCGCTCGCACAAACGACGCACTTCTTCGGCGACGCCTTCGGAATTTTCCGTCATCGCTGACGGCATCAAATGCGCCCAACCTTCTATCGCCCCGATGTCCACGAACTGAAAACCCAACGCCGCAATCTCCCGCAGCGCCACTTCCAACGGCTGCCGCGAAAAAGCCAGCGTGGATGCCGCTACCCGCATCCGCCATCACCTTCCTTCCCTTCGTTTCTCGCCACCCATTGTCGCCACAAACCTTCCAAATCGGGTTCGCCGACGAACACGACGACGCCGTAACGCACCTGCAACGGTTGCGTTATCGTCAATCGCCATTCATCCCAGTTGAAGGGCGATGGTGAAAAGAAGCCGTAATCGCGGGTGAACCAAGGCGAAGGGTGCCAAGGGTTGCGGGGATGGTCAAAGAGGGCGATGCCGACAGAAACACCTTCCCATCGCCCGAAGGCAGCGCACCAACGGGCGCGTTTGCCTATCGTTTCCGCTTCGTTGACTTCGCCTTCGCTGTTGCGCAACTGACCACCGTTGAGGACCGCCAGTTCCTTCCGCACCCGCACGGCAAAGAAGGCGTGATTGGTCTTGCCCAAAGTCACTTCCGACGACTTTGGGTGCAAAGTGACGGTAGCGTCTATGAAGCGGCAATTGCCTTCTTGCCAGCAGCGAAAGATGCGTTCGTCCCGCAACAAAACTTGCCCGTCAGGCGATTGCCATTCCGATTGAACGGCAAAATTGACGCCCCCTTCGTCGCATTGTTGCCAAAGCAAACCCATATGGCGGATGCGTCCGCTTGTCGGTTTGCCCAGCCAAAAATCCACGCCGTTGACATTGCCGTGACTAAGCCAAACCGAGCGATGGTGTGGGAAAGGGTCGGGGAACTCTTCGGTGACCGCAATGCCACCGACGGCGCAGACAGGAAAGAAATAGGGCAGATGTTGGTCGGCAGGAAATTTGTAAGCGACGAACAACTCGTCGCCAAGCCAGACATCCAAACGCTCTTCCGCCACTTCCATGCGCATCGCCATCGTCGTCACTCCCTTCCGTTTTTCGTCCGCCCTTCATCACCATCCGTATCGTTCAGGTCCCCACGAGCGCCGCTCCAGTTCCTGGCGCACTAACACGAGGGTGCGATGGGGCACATCATCGTAGAGCACGACGCCTGGACCGATGCAGCAATAGGCGCCGACTTTCACGCCTGGCATCAAGATGGCATTGACGCCCGTTCGGGAGAAATCGCCGATGTAAGAGGCGTTGGCGCCGATGGGCGGGATTTCTCGCCGTCCCAAAACTTTATGCACCGTCTCGCCATCATCAAAGCGCAGCGTCCCGCAAACGGTCGCCGCCCCGATGTCCACCGCTTCGCCCAGCACGCCGAAGATTTCGCAGTAGTGGTAGAGGTAGACCGTGTTGAACGCTAAGCCTTCAAACTCGGCGCCGTGCCCGACGATGCATCGGTCGCCCAAAACACTGTCGCCCAAAAGGCAATAGTCGCGCAATCGGCAATGGCGCCCTGTGACGATGCGTCCTCGCAAAATCGCCCCGTTGACAATTTGCGTGCCCGCATCGGCGAAGAGGAAGCCGTTGACGACGACGCGTTTGCCGATGACGCAATGCTCGCCCAAAACGATGCGCCCGTCAATTTCGGCGCTGTCATCTATCTTTGCCGTCGGGGCGATGCGGTCTTCGTCAAATTGCCCCCGCAGTTCGTCCACGACCCGATGGGCGGCTTCCAAGAGGTGCCAAGGTTTGTCCACATCCACGACGAACCCTTGTGCCTCTACGGCAACGACTTCCTTGCCTGTCTCCACGAGCATTTGCAGCGATTGGGCTAATTCCGCTTCCAGCGGTGGCATCCCGCCGACGGGCACACTGCGCATCACGCCGGGATTGCGCTCCAAAAACGGGATGGCTTCTTTGCGGAGGACAAACAAGCCCGCCAGCCGATGGGACGCCCCTCTTGGATGCCCTTCCACGCGGGTGAGGCGGTTTCCGTGAGCGCTGGCGCAAAGCCAATCGCGGGCGTCCAAAGGCGGCATCAATCGTTGCACCAACACTGTCGCAACGGCATCGCTTTCCCGATGCGCCAAAAGCAACGCATGAAGGTCGGATTGAGTGAGGACGACATCGCCGTAAGCGACGACGAATTCGTCAGCATCGGGCAATTCCCTCAGCGCCAACAAAGTCGCCGTCGCCGTCCCATCTCGCTGCGGCTGGTGGACAAAAGAGACGCTGTGAAGGTCGCCGACAGCATGGCGCACTTGCCCTGCATTGTGTCCCGTCACCACGACGCAGCGGGAAACGCCAGCGGCTTGCAACTGGCGCACCAAGCGGCGGACGATGGGTTCGTTAGCGATGGGAATGGCACACTTTTGGCGCGTCAAGTCAAACGGAAACATTTTCCGCCCCTCTCCCGCCGCCAAAACGATTGCCGCCATCCTTCGTCACCCCACTGAAAGAGCGACTGGTGAATAGCGATGAGCGACAGGCAAAAATTTGGCATCGGCAGGAAAGCCTGTCGCAATTGGCAGTCAAAAAGGGTGGCAAACTCTTTCGGGCAATGCGTCGGTCGGAAAACGGAAGGAAGGAGGAATTGGACGATGGGTCGGAAGATTGCCGTGCAACTTTACTCGGTGCGGGACGATTGTGCCAAGGACTTGGCGGCGACACTTAAGGCAGTCGCCGAGATAGGCTATCAAGGTGTGGAGTTTGCGGGTTATCATGGGCGAAGCGCTCAAGAGTTGCGGGCGATGTTGGACGATTTGGGCTTACAAGTCGCTGGCACGCACACGGGCATCAACACCTTGTTGGGCGACGAATTGCCCAAAACGATTGAGTTCAACCAGACGCTGGGCAACCGCTACTTGATCGTCCCTGGGTTGCCTGAGGAGTATCGCAACTCCAAAGAGGCATGGCTGAGGACGGCGGAGTTGTTCAACGAACTGGCAGAAAAAGTCAAGCCCTATGGGATGTTCGTCGGCTTCCACAATCACGCCATAGAGTTTCAGCCCGTCAACGGGACGACGGGTTGGGACTTGTTTTTCAGCCACACGCGTCCCGAAGTCGTCATGCAATTGGACACGGGCAACGCCATGCATGGTGGCGTCTCTGCCGACGGCATTTTGGACATCTTGCGCCGCTACCCCGGTCGGGCAAAGACGGTGCACTTGAAGGAATTCTCGTCCACCAACCCCAAAGCCCTTATCGGCGAGGGCGAGGTGAAGTGGCGGGAAGTCATTGAATTGTGCGAGACCGTCGGCGGGACGGATTGGTTCATCGTGGAGCAGGAAACTTACGCCTATCCGCCTATAGAGTGCATCCGACGCTGCTTGGAAAACCTGAAGGCGATGGGATTGGCATGACGGTCAGGCAGGCAACCGCACTTCAAAGCGGTTGTCAGCACCTTTGCGAACCGTGAGCGAGCGCGTGACCGTTCGCCCGTCGGGGGTGCGGATGGTCAAGGTGTAATCGCCGAAGACAGCGCGGGTTTGCCAAGTGCCCTTGCGGTCGGTGGCGCCTTTTGCCTTCGTCCACCATTCCCCTTTGATGAGGGCGAGCATCCGCTCATAGACGGGTTTGGGCGACATGTCTTTGCGGAGCCAGCCAGCGGGCGCTTCCATCCATGCACCGTCGTCGGAAAAGTCCCACCAAGTGATGGCTTGGACGGCAGGATGGGAGAAAAGCAGAGTGTAAAAGCGGGCGGTCGCTTCCGCTTGTTGTTCTTCGCCCTCAGGCGTCGTTTCGCCCCAGCGCTCTCGGTCTATGCGCGGTCCGCTGACGATGGTCGTTTCGGTAAAATGCAAGGGCAAACCGAGTTGCGCAAACCGCTCACAAACCTGCCAAGTTCGGCTCGCTGACCAAACGCCGCCATGCATGTGACTTTGGATGCCGACGACATCAAAAAGCCATCGTCCCTGCTCGTCCTTGAGTTGTTGCAAGATGCGCAGGTAAGCGTCATCGGTGCGGTAATCGTTGACCAACAGCGTCGCTTTGGGATTAGTGGCGCGGGCGACTTTCAGGTGTAGAGCGGTGTAAGCGACAGCACCCAGATGAGTGCCCCACGCCGCCATCTTGCTTTTGTGAGGGTTATTCGGTCCGAGATGCGTCGGCTCGTTGACGACATCCCAAATGTCAATGCGTCCCGCAAAGCGTTGCACGATGTCGCGGACGCGTTGCGTGGACAACCGTTCAATCTCTGCAAAATCATCGGGCAGCCATTCGGGCGAACTGGCGGGATGGTCCCAAACGAGCGGGTGTCCCTTGCAAACGATGCCGTGCTCTTGACACCACGCCACCACGCGCTCGGTGTAGCCGTGATTGGGCTTGCCCCGTTCCCATTCGTAACCGCGCCAGTAAAAGGGCAAGGTGGCGTAGTTGAAGATGGCAGCGAAACGCTGGCGGTAAAGTTCTTCGCGTTGGGGGTCGGGAATGCGCCCCCAGCGAAAGATGTTGCAGCCGAAGAGGAAAGCGTGGCGGGTTTGGGTCAGCGAAAGTTCGGCGCCAGCAAAAGGTTTGCCGTCGGGCGTTTGGACGATGACGGTCACTTCGCCCTTGCGATGGCGCTCAATGCGCTCCGATGCCGTCGCCGACAATTGCTCGTCCTGCGCCGCCAACTCGTCCATTCCCCTTCGCCTCCCTATCAGGCTGAAACCCGTCATCGTCAGCAACCCCGTCACAAAATCCCGACGAGTCATGCCCGTTGCCTCCTTTTGTCGCCGACAAATTGCGAGGGTCACAACGCCCAACCTTTGCGATAAGGGCGAGAAAGGTAGCGGCGTGCCGACAGCGGGCTGATAGGGTCGCCCGTTTGCGGGTTGACATGAACTGTCTCGCCTGTCAGCAGTGCTACATTGCCCAGCAAAACAACTTCCGTCACCAAACTGGCGAACTCAAAGTTGGACATCGTTGGCGAACCTGTCTTGCACGCTTGCACCCACTCAAGGTAATGGTTGTCTTGAGGCGCACGGGGCAAAGTCGGGGCAGGCGGTTGGTAATCTTTGAACTGGTCGGCGGGCAACAAGCGCCCGTTGAACAGCACGCCTTTGTCGCCGACGAACAAATGCCCGTTGTCGGGGATCGTCTCGCCCTTCAGGATGTCCTTGAGCAAGTCCGCTGATGGCTTTTGCCCTCCGTCATACCAAGTCAACCGCACGGGCGGAAGGTCGCCACGAGCAGGGAACTCATACTGCACGATAGACCAGCGTGGATAAGTTTCGCCGTTGTGCCCCGAACTGACGGCGTGCACTTTCGTCGGGTAACGCAAATCCAGCGCCAAGAAAGGCAAGGGAAAGACATGGCAACCGATGTCACCGAGGGCGCCCGTGCCGAAGTCCATCCAGCCGCGCCAGCGGAAAGGGTGATAGGCAGGATGGTAGGGACGATAAGGCGCAGGACCGACCCACAAGTCCCAATCCAAATCGGGCGGGACGGGCGGAGTGTCTTTGGGGCGGTCAATGCCCTGCGGCCAGATGGGACGGTCAGTCCAAAGGTGGACTTCCGTGATGCGCCCGATAGCGCCAGCGCGAAGGATTTCAATGAGTTGGCGAGTGCCGCTGCTGGCAAGCCCTTGGTTGCCCATTTGCGTGGCGACTTTTTTCTGCTGGGCAACTTCCCGCATCCTTCGCGCTTCGCCGATGCACCAAGTCAAGGGCTTTTCACAGTAGACATGCTTGCCCAACTTCATCGCCACAATGGAAGCGACGGCGTGGGTGTGGTCAGGCGTGGCGACGACAACGGCGTCAATGGCGTTCGCCATTTCGTCCAGCATCTTTCGGAAGTCCTTGTAGCGCTTGGCATCGGGGAATTTTTGGAAAGTGCCAGTGGCATGACGCCAATCCACATCGCATAAAGCGACGATGTTCTCACTCAGTTTGGCGAACTCGTCCACCAACGCTGCCCCCCGCCCACCCGCACCGACAAACGCTAAGTCAAGTTTCTCATTGGCTTGGTAACTCCACGCCGATTGGGCGTTCCGCAGGACGAAGAAACTGGCACCACCCAGCGTCATCGCCCGCAAAAATTGCCGTCGCGTTGGGTGCGTCATCCCACTCACCTCCATGAGAAATGCGCCTTACCGAGTGCCCAATTCACAGCGTCCAACCTTGCCGATAGGGACGATGGACGAGTGGCTCGGCGTCGGGTCGCCCCCGCACCTTTGCCGTCGCCGCATCCCACTCAACCCGTCCGCCCAAGCGGATAGCGAGGTTGCCCAGCAAAACGATCTCCGTCAGGTAAGCGGCGTAATCCACGAAGTTGGACATAGGCGTGATGTTCTCGCCCTTGCACGCCAACACCCACTCGCGATGGTGACCTGGCGAGCGAGGCAGGAAGGGGGCAGGCGGTTGGAAATCGCGGAACTGGTCGGCGGGCAAAAGTTGCCAACGAGTGGCGTAATTGCCGGGCGCATAAAGCGTCCCTTTTTCGCCGATGATAAGGCAACCGCTGCCGGGCACTTCACCGCTGACAAGGCTCAAAACTTCCTGCGGCGGCTTTTTGCCCCCGTCATACCAAACGAGCGTCAAAGGCGCCATCCCTGCGCGGGCAGGGAAGTGATAGCGGACGATAGACCACTTCGGATAACTCTCGCCGTTGCAACCTGAATGCTCCGCTTCCACGACGATTGTTTTGCCTTCGGCGATGACACGGTGCAGTTTCAGCGCCATGACAGGCATGTTAAGGGTGTGACAACCCATGTCGCCCAACGCCCCCGTCCCAAAGTCGCACCAACCCCGCCAAGCAAACGGCAGGTAGGCAGGATGGTAAGGGCGATAGGGCGCAGGACCAAGCCACAAATCCCAATCCAAATCGGGCGGGACGGGCGGAGTGTCTTTGGGGCGGTCAATGCCCTGCGGCCAGATGGGACGGTTGGACCAGACATGCACTTCCCGCACTTGCCCTAAAACACCTGCCCGCACGATTTCTACGGCTTGGCGCAACCCTTCGCTCGCCGTCCCTTGATTGCCCATCTGCGTGACGACTTTGTGCTCAATGGCTGCTTTGCGCATCACCCGTGCTTCGCCGATGCACCAAGTCAAGGGCTTTTCACAGTAGACATGCTTGCCCAACTTCATCGCCACAATGGAAGCGACGGCGTGGGTGTGGTCAGGCGTGGCGACGACAACGGCGTCAATGGCGTTCGCCATTTCGTCCAGCATCTTTCGGAAGTCTTTGTAGCGCTTGGCATCGGGGAAGCGCTTGTAGGTCTCAGCAGCGCGACGGTCATCCACATCGCACAAAGCGACGATGTTCTCGCCCATGCCCGCAAAGGTGTTCACCAGTCCGCCACCTTGCCCACCCGCCCCGATGGCAGCGATGTTCAGCCGATTGTTGGCTTGATAACTCCACGCCGATTTGGGGTCACGCAAAATCAGCAACCCCGTTCCCACCAAGGCGGCGCGCCTAAGGAAATCCCGTCGGTTCAGCCTCGTCGCCATCGTCATCCCCTCCTTGCCATCAAAGTTCGGTTTCGCTATAAGCGTAACACCTGCGACGCCACAAGGTTACAGCCGCTAACTTTCCCTTCCCAACCGCAACATAGTTTTGGGGCAAAAAGCCGTCCAGAAGGTGGGCACGGATGGAGCGCTACCGCAGCATCATCCCAGACTTTGATGCCTTCCTTGCGACTTTGGAGCGACCGCAACCCGTGACCGTGAGAGTGAACCGATTGAAAGCGACGCCCGACCAAGTTACCGAGGCGTTGCGACGGCGCGGGTTCACCGTCACGCCGTTGCCGTGGAACGAATGGCTATTGCGCGTGGACGGCGAAGGGAGCGTCGCCAAAACTTTGGAGCATTGGCTTGGCTGGTTTTATGTGCAGGAAGTTAGTGCGGCGACGGCAGTGATGGCGTTAGACCCGCAGCCAGACGAACGCATCTTAGACCTTTGCGCTGCCCCTGGTGGGAAGACAACTCAAATGGCGGAATTGATGGGGAACACAGGGTTGATTGTCGCCAACGATGTGACGCCTAAACGATTGCGCGCGCTCTTGGCGAACCTGTCGCGGATAGGAGTTGTCAATGCCGTCGTGACTCAATGGGACGGGCGCAACTACCCAGACTTGGGTATTGAGTTTGACAAGGTGTTGATAGACGCACCCTGTTCGGCAGAGGGACGGGTTCGTGAAAATCCAGACTTGAGGCAAGGAGCCGACATCAACTTCATTCGATCCATCAGCGGCACTCAGAAAGGGCTTTTGAGGCGGGCACTGGAGTTGGTCAAACCTGGCGGCATCGTCGTTTACGCCACTTGCACTTTTGCCCCCGAAGAGAACGAAGCCGTCGTCGCTTACGCTATGCAAAAAGTTCCCAGCGAACTTTTGCCGATTGATCTGCCCATCCCTCACGCGCAGGGCTTGACAGAATGGCAAGGGCGGGAGTTTGGCGAGGCGATGCGCCTTTGCGTCCGCATCTACCCTCACCACCTTGACTCAGGCGGTCTCTTCCTCGCCAAACTCCGACGGTTGGGTTGAGCAAATAAGTTTTATCGCCTTTCCTTTGCCATCTCCACCTCCAGCCAATCCAACGCTGTCGGGACGCTGTAAATTTCTCCGTGCTCTGTCAGGAAGGCATAAAAGCCTGACTTCAAAAGCCTCAGCAAAACTTCCCGCTTAGTTGCTTTTGGTATTTCGTCGGGTTGCAAATACAGGAAGTAAATGAACCGCCCTAATGAAACACGCCATCCCTCCTCTGTCCAACGGGGGACAATAAGTCTCAGCTGCCTCCTTCCATCTTTCGCCTCATAGGTGATAACGATGGGGAAGTAATCAGGCGGGAGTGTGAAGCGATATTGACGGGCGTAAATATGAGGGCGAAGTTTCTTCAATCGCCACTGTTCAAAGAAGGGCTTCAAAAGCAGGTTGTAAGCCGACCGAAAATTGTCGGGGGTTAGTTTCAAAAGATTGCGCTCCATCGGGTCGCTCAAGGCGTAGAGGCGTTCTATGTCACCTTCCTGCAAAGCATTTAGGAAAGCGCGGGCGACCCGATAAGGAGCCTGCTTATACCACCACCAAATTAACCCAACCGCTATCAGGAAGAGAACGATGATTGTTGTCCGTCTCTTCATCCCTTCCTGCCCTCAAGAAATGCATTCTGTCTCTTCGGTCGTCGCTTTCGGTTCACAACGCCTCACCACATCTGGCTCACCAGGGACTTTCTCGCAAGTGTGGCAGGGACGCGGTCGGGGACCTGCTAGTATCCCTTTAGGTTCCCATTGCAACCGAGGATGACATCTGGGGTCAGGTTCTTTATCATCATCGTCCGTCATGTAATCGCATTCATACCACTCATAGTTGTATTCACAACAGAGGTTCTCCGTCGCCATAGTGCACCAAGTGTTGTCTTCATACAGGCCGCCCCTGATGCATGGGGATCGGCAGGTTACCCGATTGGGTTCAGGACATTCCGAAGCAAGCAGCAAGGCGACGGCGAAAGCAAGCAATGCTGCCAAGATGCCTACGACCTTCACGCCTTGCATGGTCGTCCCCTCCTTTTTCATCGTCGTATCCATCCTTCTAAGATGGCTTCCCCTCTCGCACAACAGGCAGCCATTTCCGCCTTCGTGAACCATTTCACTTTCCACGAACCGATGAAGAGACCGAGGTTGGGACAATCAGGGTAAGCAGGGTTCTTCCCATAGTAAATCCCATGCGCCCGACATCGGACAAAAGGCCAATCGGGACAAGAGGCAATCACCTTATCAAAAGGTATTGCATAAGGGGCACAAGGAATCGGACCGCATCCATCTGGTCCATGGCGACATACATTAGCATCTGACCAGTAGTATGTGAGGTAATATGGCTTCCTCGGATGGGCAGGTAAGTGCTCCCAGTTGTCCTTGCTGGCATCCCAATTGGGGTCAGCGAAACGGGTGGGGCAGAGAAGGACCTGAAAATCTTTGATGTAGTGAGGATACAAAAACGGTAACCCAGGGGGCAAACCCAATTGCCAGTATTTCAACCGAGCACCAAATGCAGGAGGGATGCCGTTGTGGTCTTGGATGTAGATGGCTAAAGCAAGCCCAATTTGCTTTAGGTTGTTCATGCAGACCGCTTGACGACCTTTCTCCCTAAAGGCAGACAACCCCACCCAAGTTATGCTCAGTAACATGGCGATAATCCCGACAACCAGCACCAGTTCCACCAAAGTCAAACCTGAACGAGTTGGCTTCATTGCCTTTCCCTCCTTTCCGCCTTTCGCTCACCCTTTAAGGCTTGAAGGTTTCCCCATGCCTTCTCCCTCATCTCCGCCGACCAAGCATTTAAAATGGCTTTCGCCTTCTCTTCCCCTTTCACTGCTTTTAGGAAGTTTTAGGAAGTCCATCAGCGTCCCCGTTAAACCCAAATCAGGTTGCCTTTGAAGCCAAACCAATTTCCCATCAACAAAGCCATAAGCCCTCGGAAGGAAAAAGGCATTCAACTTTCGGGCAATTTCGCCACTTTCATCTTCTATCAGCACGACGCCTTTTGCATCCCCCAACTTCTCCATTCCCCCTTGCACCACTAAAACACCTTTCATCGCCTTCCGCAAAGTCACCCACTGGCTCAGAGTTGACGCCCATTCTAAGGCGACCCTTTCTTGGCAACCTTCACAGCGACCCAATACGACGACCAAGATGGGGAGAGACCTTTCAGGGTTAACGGCAATGCCTGTCTCTTTTAGCGGAAAGCCTAAAGGTGGGTCTTTGGGCAAGGGCATCTTGGAATCGGCGCTGGTTCAGGGCTTCCTCCCTTCTCGCCTGCCACATCGCCAGCCATCTTCGCCCTTCAGGGGAGTTCAGCAAAAGCCAAAGGGAAAACCCTGAGAGGCTGACAAAAACCACCAACAGCAAGGAGAGCCTCTGCTTAGCGACAAACCGTTGCATCCGTTCCGCTATTTGGAAGCGTCCCATCCCGTTCATCGCCGTCACCTTGAACGCCACCTACCTTGCAACGCTGCCGTTATTGTGCATCAGGCAAAGCGCTAACGCAAGGCTACCATGGTAGCCATTTTGTTGGCTACTTTTGAATCACCTGAGTCAACAGTGAAAACTCAGATCAAGCCCAAACGGGCAGCAATGGCGGTCGCTTGCGGGGCAGTTTTGACCTTCAACTTCTTGCAGATTCTGCGAAGGCAACGCTTGACGGTGACAGGATGATAATGCAGATGCTCTGCGACGGCTTTGAGGGTGCCCAGTTCCACGAGGGTTCGCAATATCTTCTGTTCAGTCTGTGTGAGCAATCCTTCTTCCACGATGAACAAGTCTGCATCAAAGGATGGTGGCTCTTTGACGATGAAAAACTCTGAAGGGAGAACCTGCTTGATGAGCGCTGCACCCAAAGGGTTGCGACAAAAAATGACGACGGTAAGTTGTTGCTCTGCTATTCGTCTCGTCTTGTGCCTTTTGCGTCTCATCTCCTTCACTCCCCTCGCCACAGGAGGCGTCCGCACCCCAAGGGATGAAGCGTTCGGCTACATTGTGACGGAACTTTTTTTTCGTCAAGTTGCCGCTCGTCCTTATGGTCGGTGGCACAATTGGGGCGGTGAGGCAACATGAGGGTGTTGGGCATTGAGACTTCGTGCGATGAAACTGCGGCAGCCATCGTAGAGGACAAGGTTTTCGTGTGCGCCAATGTCGTGCTGACGCAGACGAAGTTGCATGAACCCTTCGGTGGCATCGTTCCTGAAATCGCCTCCCGCAAGCAGATGGAGTTCATCTCCCCCGTCGTGCACCAAGCGATGGCGGAAGCGGGGTTGAGTTGGCGTGATTTGGATGCCGTCGCCGTCACTAACCGCCCTGGCTTGATCGGCTCGTTGGTGGTCGGTGTCAGTTTCGCCAAAGCAATCGCACTGGCACACAACTTGCCCCTTATCCCCGTCAACCATTTGGAGGGGCATGTGTTTTCGGTGTTTTTGAAAGAACGGGGCGAGGGGCGAGGGACGGGGGACGAGGCACGGGGGACTGGAGAGCAGCAAAAAACCTATCAGCCATCCGCCATCGGTCATTGGTCATTTGCTCATTGGTCATTCCCTTTCCTTTGCTTGCTTGTTTCTGGTGGGCATACGGAGTTGATTTGGGTGAAGGATGTGGGCGATTACGAAGTGTTGGGACGAACGCGAGACGATGCAGCAGGAGAAGCCTTTGACAAGGTGGCGCGGGCGTTGGGGTTGGGTTTCCCTGGCGGTCCTGCCATTGACAAGGCGTCGGAAGGGGGCGACCCGAATGCCATCGCTTTTCCGCGCGCCGATTTAACGCCGTCCCTTGACTTTTCCTTTGCGGGCTTGAAAACGGCTGTCGTGCGTTACCTGAAGGGGATGGAGGAACGGCTCAAGCGGAAACCTGACCCGACTTTGGCGGACATCGCCGCCAGTTTTCAGGAAGCCGTCGCCGACATGTTGCTGGGCAATTTGGAAAGGGCAGCGATGATGACGGGCATTGACCGCATCGCCGTCGTCGGGGGTGTCGCTGCCAACCGACGGCTGCGGCAAAAGTTGATGGCGATGGCGGAGCGGCATGGGTGGCAGTTGGTGTTGCCGCCGCTGAAGTGGTGCACCGACAATGCCGCCATGATCGCTTGCGCCGCCAGTTTTCGGTTGGAACGCGGTCTGGCGCACAGTGACCTTTCGTGCGATGCGTTCGCCGTCGCTGAGGTGACCGAATAAGCGCCCCGCTGCGAGGGAGCGAGGATGGCGGAAGGCAACCCGAAATTCATCGCCGATGTGATGTTGGGCAAACTGGCACGGTGGCTGCGGATTTTGGGTTACGATGTCGCTTACGACCCCAACGCCGACGATGAAGCCTTAGTGCAGCGTGCCGTCAACGAGGGGCGCATCTTGTTGACCAAAGACCGAAGGTTGGTGGAGCGTTGGCGGAAGAAGTTGCGGCAACACGGCTATTTGCTGTTGGACAGCGACGATTGGCGCGAGCAATTGCGCCAGACGGTGGCGCATTTCGGTTTGGACATCCGCAACCATCAATTCACCCGTTGCCCCGATTGCAACGGTGTTTTGGAAGCCGTGAGCAAAGAGTCCGTCCGTTATCGTGTCCCTTTCTTCGTCTTCGCCCAATATGAGCATTTCGCCCGATGTTCCCAATGCGGGAAGATTTACTGGGCGGGCAGCCATTACGAGCGCATCAGCGCCGCACTGGACGAACTGCTGCGGGAGACCTCATAAGTTCACTGAGTTGACGGGCGAAAGGCATGAGCGCCGACATGTTGGGCGGGGCTATCGGGGGCGACGGTCAAATCGCCTTTTTCTGGGTCGCACAACTTAGGGTCAATCCCGTAAACGCCATCTTTTTCGGGCACGGGCAAGTGGGGGCGACTTTGGGTCGGCTTGTCAGCGCAAAACCACCAATTGCGGGCGAAGGTGAAAGTTTGTGGGGCGGTGAAGGGTCCGATGTTGACTCCCCCTTCCACCCACTCGTCGGAGCGAAAAACAATCAAGTTGTCGGTGAAGACACCGTTGCGGCAAGGGACGAACCCTTTTTCTCGCGTTTCCTGCAAAATTCTGAGTGCCCAACGCTTTGGTCGGTAAATCGTGTTGAACCGAACGGTCGCTCCGTCCACGCCCGTGAAGGCGATGGCAGCCGTCCCGCCGACGATGACGCACCCTTCCACGGTCAAATCGCGGGCTTCGGCGTGCGTTTCCCCTGAGCGCAGAGGCGGTCGGAAAAATTGCAAACCCGTGCTCCCACCCAATTGAATGGCGCGAGCACCTGCGTGTTCCAATCGGCATCGGACGATGCGGATGCGACTGCTACCGCCTTTCGCCTGAATGCCGTAGCCTTTGTCGTCGTCAAACTTCAGCGTGCAATTTTCAATGACGCCTTCGTGGCAACCCACCATGTCAATGCCCTGCCCGCCATCGCCCCATCGCTCTATGACGCAACCGTTGATGCGAAAATGCACGACGCCCGACAACTTGATGCCGTCGCAATTGCCCTTCGGACCAATGTCGCGGACTTGCAAGTTGCGCAGGGTGATGTGGTGGGACGGTGTGTCAAAACTTCCGCCATCGTCAATGTTCAGCCCGTTTCCCGATGCACCCAAAAACACCAAGTCGCTCAGTTCCAAGTAAGCGGCGTCGGTGAGGTGCAAGCATTCCGTCCCGCCACGAATGATGGGCGGGTTTTTTGGATCGGCAGCGGCAATGCGGATAGGCTTATCGGATGTGCCCTGCAAGTTTAAGAGGTAGATGCCGCCCCGATATTCGCCCGATGCCACCAAAATCGTCGTCCCTGCTGTTGCCATCCGAAGGGCTTGTCGCAGGGAAGTGTCATCGGCGACGCGCAAGGTGCGCCCGCCAATTTGCGAGCGGGCAGGAAATTTGCCAACGATGCCAAGCAGCATCAATACCGACGCCGCTGCGACGAATGTCCATCGCCTCATGCTTGCCTTCACCTTCCCTTGTGCCGGAAACTTGCGTGCCAAAATCTTGGCAGCGAAACCCGTCGGATGGAGGTGGCATTTGGTAATGCGATGGCGATGGAGCAGCGTGATGGCGATGATGATGGTGACGGCAGCGTTCGGGATGGCGCAACCGTTGCCGACGGAAATTGGCGTGGACACGATGCTCCGTTGGCTCATCTCCGCCGAGCATTTGCCCTACCTGCGGGATTGGAAGTGCCTGCAATTTTCCAGTTACGACCGAACGGGCGGCAATCGCGATTTTGGCAACTTTTTGCGGATGGACGGGAAAACAGCGGTGCTGGCGGAGATGGACGGACCTGGCGCTATCGTCCGCATCTGGTCGGCGAACCCCCGTGGGCGGATGCGGATTTACTTGGACGACATGGACAAGCCCGTCATTGATTGTCCGATGCGTGATTTCTTTGAGGGACGCGTTGCGCCCATTCGTCCGCCCATCGCCACGCCGTCCAGCGGCGGCGTCGTCAGTTACTTCCCGATGCCCTTCGCCCAAAAGATGCGGGTGACGGTGGATGACCCCGGCGACATGTATTACCATGTGACCGTCGTGCAATTTCCGAAGGGCACGAAGGTGCGGACTTTGCGATTGCCGTTGAGCGAGGCGGAGCAAGCGGTGTTGGACGAAGTGTTGCGCATTTGGTCTTCCCCCATTCGGTTGCCCAGCAACCTGACTTTTGAAGAGCACACCTTCCCGCCCCGCAGCCGTCGGGCGGTCTTTGAAGTGCGCGGTCCAGCGATGGTCAAAAGTTTGTTCGTCGCAGTGCCATCAGAGCAATTTGTGGCGTGGCGGAAAGGTGTCCTGCGGATTTACTGGGACGGCGAAAAATCGCCCAGCGTGGAAGCGCCGTTGGGCGACTTTTTCGGCAGCGGTTTCGGAGCGACTTACCTTTACTCGCGCCTGATCGGCTTCACCGATGAAGGCATCGGCTATTGCTTCTTTCCCATGCCTTTCGCCCGATCGGCGCGCATCGTCTTGGAAAACGGGTTGAGCGTTCCCTTGACGGTTCGGTTGGCGGTGCAAATGACGCCCATACCCGCCGACGAATTGAAACGCATGGGCTATTTCCACGCCAAGTGGTTCTGGTGGTTCACCCGCAAAGGCGTTTCACATCAACTGGTGAAGTCGGAGAAAGGGCGGGGGCATCTCGTCGGTGTCGCTATGACGATGCAAAGCGCTGCGGGTTTGGGTTTTTTGGAAGGCGACGAACTGTTTGATGTGGATGGCGAACGCGTCTTCAACGGCACGGGCACGGAAGACTACTTCAACAGCGGCTGGTATTTCCAGACGGGACCTGTCATCGCGCCCCTGCACGGGTGCGTCCGCAAGACGGACAACAGCGTCGTCGCTTACCGCCTGCATATCAACGATGCCGTCGTGTGGCAGAAAAGTGCCGACTTGAAGATTGAGCACGGTGGCACAAGCGACACGGAGGGCGTGGAGTATGCCAGCATGGCTTGGTGGTATCAAACCGAACCGCACACCGATTTTTTCGCCATGCTTCCTGCGACTGCCTTGAACTTCCCGCATCAACCCTTTGCGTTGCCGCCTGCGAGTTGGGTGGCGGCGGAACTGGTGACGCCACAAAAGGGCGTGGAGGTGTTGCCCCTTTTCCGCTTCACCGAAAGGGCGGGCATGAATGCCGTCGTCGTCCGACCGCCCCAACGCACTTTGACCTTGCCCCTGAAAGACATCGCCCCTGACCGAGGCACGCTCATCGGCTATTTTGTCAAGCGGCGGGATTTTGGCGTCGTGCGGGTTTTCGCCGGCGAGCAAGATTTGGGCGAGGTGAATTTGCGGGGTGAAACGGACGACGGGCAGATCGCTCGCATCGTGCTGGGCGAGGTGCGGTTGACACCAGGGCAAGCCATCCGCCTCATCGGCGATGGCAAACGTCTTTTTGCCGTCGTCGGCTTTGAGTTACTCTCGCAAAGCCCCTTCATCACCGAGTGGCTGCTCGCTGGTCCGTTTCCCAATGAGGGCGACAAGGGCTTGGATGCCGTCTATCCGCCCGAACAAGCGCGCACTTTGGAAGACGCCCTGAAAGTTGCCCAATGGAAGCGGGTCAATGCTTCCGATGGCATCCTGAACTTGCTGCCCCACTTTCAACCCAACACCAATGTCGTCGCTTATGCGTTGGCGGTCATTGACGCCCCCAACGACATGGCGACGGAATTGCTGGTCGGCAGCGACGATGGTGTCAAGGTGTGGCTCAACGGTGAACTGGTGCACAGCAACCATGCCCATCGGGGGTTGACTGTTGACCAAGACCGCGTGCGGGTGCGGTTGCGCAAAGGGACAAATTGGCTTCTGGTCAAGGTGGAAAACGGCGGGGGCGATTGGGCGCTCGCCGTTCGGGTGCGAGACGCCGATGGCGTGTTGAGGTTGTCCGTCCCGAAACCGTGAACTTGCTTGTCGGTTGAGGTGAGCGGCGATGCGTTCGTGGGTTTCGCTTTTGGTCGGTTGGCTTTTGGGCGTGGCGATGACGGTGGGGGCGCAATCAGCGGCGAAGGTGTGGCTTTGTTTGCCCCAAGGGAATGCGCCGATAGACGCCGAAAAGTTGGCACAGCAGTTAACCGTCCCGCCTGATGCGCCCCTTGCCCGCAAAATGCTCGCCCAGACAGACCACGCCGCCATCGCTGCCGTCGCCATCCGCACCGCCGAATTGCCCCATCGGCACGAAAAGAGCGACTTGCTCGTCATCTTGCTGAAGGGCAAAGGTGAGATGACCGTCGGTGACCGAAAGTTTCCGATGCAAGCGGGCGACATCGCTTTCATCCCCAAAGGCGTTCCCCACCATTTCACTAACACCGACACCACACCGTCCATCGGCTTGGCACTTTTTGCGCCACCTGAAGGAAAGTGACGGATGGCGAAAGGCAATGGAGAGGCAGCGGCGCAAAAACTTGTTGCTGACGGGTTCGCCAAGCGTCGGGAAGACGACGGTTGTGCGAAGGACTTTGCAATTGCTGCCACCGTCGTGGCGGGTCGGCGGCTTTTTCACCGAAGAGGTGCGGGAAGGCGGCGAGCGGATTGGCTTCCACATCGTCACGCTGGATGGTCAGTGCGATTGGTTGGCACGCAAAGGGTTGTCATCGCCTTATCGTGTCGGCAAATACGGCGTGGATATGGACGCCATAGCGCGGACGGCGCTGCCCGCGCTGGAGAAAGCGTTGCGGGAAGCGACACTCATCGTCGTGGATGAAATCGCCAAGATGGAGTTGTGCCATCCACACTTTGCACCTCTCGTCTGGCGATGCTTGGACAGCCCAAAGCCCGTGCTGGCGGTCATCCAGCAAAGTCGGTTGCCGTTTTTGGACAAGGTGCGGGCAAGGGACGATGTGCAACTCTGGGAAGTGACGGCGCACAACCGCGACGCTTTGCCCCAGCAACTCGCCGCTCACCTGCGGGCGTTAGTGGGTGAAAGTGAGGGATGACGGTTGCGTTTGGGCGTTTGCGTCTTCAGTTTCTTTGCCAATCGCCCCACTTCAGCGGACGAACTCATCAAGTTGGCGGAGCGGTTTCAATTGCAAAGCGTTGAAGCGGATGCTTCAATGCTGGCGTCCGAACCGCAGCGGGTGCGTAAGTTGCTGGAACGCAGTGGCACAAGTTGCGTCGTCGCAGGCGGACAACTTCTGCGGGCGGACATGGAAAGTTTGCTGACCCTTGCCCACCAATTGAACGCAAAGGCAGTGCGAGTGGTTTTGAGCGGCGTGTTGGAGGGTGACCGAAGGAAGGTGGATGGAGGCGATTGGCAGGCGCATTTGCGTCGCTGCGCTGAAAGGTTGCGACAACTCGTCCCGATGTTGGAACGCTTCGCCATCCCATTGGCGGTGGAAAATCATCAGGATGCGACGGCGGAAGAGTTGGTCTGGCTGTGCGAGCAAAGTGGCACGGAATTTGTCGGCGTTTGCCTTGACACGGGCAACCCGCTGGCGGTCTTGCAAGACCCAACAAAGTTCGCCCAAACTGTTGCGCCTTTCGTCTGCGATGTGCACCTAAAGGATTACCGCCTGTTGCGAGCGCCACAAGGGTTTTACCTGCAACGCTGCCCGTTGGGGAAGGGTGTCGTGGACTTTGAGGCGGTGTTGCGGGCGTTGACAAATCATGCGACACAAGATTTGACCTTGCACATTGAGTTGGGCGCGCTTCAAAAGCGCCACATCCGCTGGCGTGACCCATCGTGGTGGGAGACTTTTCCGCCCAGCCATCGCAGCGATGCTGGCACACTTTTGGAGCGGATGGAACGGCTGAGGGAAGACGAAAGGGACGAGGCGTCTCAAGTTGATGATGCTATGCAACGGGAGCGAGAATTGCAGGAGTTTGCCGAAAGCGTCACCTTCATGCGGTCAATGTTGGGACGCATCGGGCAAGGGGAGTGACGGAGATGACGGGCGAGCATTTGGCGGGCAAAGTCGCCATCGTCACGGGTTCGGGGCGGGGCATCGGGAAGGCGATTGCCCTGCGGTTGGCGAAAGCGGGTGCTGATGTCGTCGTCCACGACGAAAACGAGGAAGCGCCCAGCAAATTCGGCGAGAGCAAAAGTTTGGAGGAAGTCGCCGAGCAAGTGGGGGCGATGGGGCGACGGACGATGGCGCTTTTCGGCGATTTGACCCGACCCGAAAATTGCCACCGCATCGCTGAGGCGGTGCTGGCGGAGTTTGGGCGCATTGACATCTTGGTCAACAACGCAGGGGGCGACATCGGGGCACAAGGTGAAAAGCCCGAACCCAATGACCTGTTCATCGCCGAAGACGATTTGCACGCCGTCATCGGGCGCAACATGATGACAACGCTGAACATGTGCCGAGTTGTCGTGCCCACCATGATGCGGCAGGGTTCGGGCAAAATCGTCAACATTGCGTCTATCGCTGCCCTTATCGGCATCCCGCGAGAGATCGCATACGCCACCGCCAAAGCGGGCGTCGTGCAGTTGACGAGGTGCTTGGCGGCGATGTTGCGCCCTTACGGCATCACCGTCAACGCCGTCGCACCAGGCAACACGCTGACGGGGCGGTTTTTAGCGACGCTACGGCAGCGGGGTTTGACAGAAGAGCAAATCCGACCCAAAAGCCGATTGGAGCGGTTTGCCGAACCTGACGACATCGCCAAAGTCGTGGAGTTTTTCGTCAGCGACCGGGCGGATTTTGTGACAGGGCAAATTTTGGTCGTGGACGGGGGAGCATCGGTCGGGCGAGTCGTCGCCACTTGACACCCTTTGCAAGTGAGGTGAGATGCCGATGCGGTTGGCGTTCATGACTTGGGCGTGCCCAAACTGGACGGTGGAGCAAATCGTGGGGGCGGCGAAACGCTACGGTTACGAAGGCGTGGAGTTTCGCCTTTCCGTTGGGCATCGGCACGGCGTGGAAGTGGACATGAGCGAGGAAGGCAAACTGTTCGTGCGACGGCTGTTCAAAGACGAAGGCATCCAAATTTGCTGCCTTGCCAGCGGCGTTCGGTTTTCGTCGGCGGACGCAACGGAGCGGGAGCGGATGGTGGCGCAGGCGAAGGCGGAAATTGAGTTGGCGGCGGATTTGGGTTGCCCACGCGTTCGGGTGTTCGGGGGCGGTTTGCCCGAAGGCGTGGCGCGTTCGGATGCCCACCGCTATATCGCCGATTGCCTTCGGCAACTGGGCGAGTTTGCTCAAACGCATGGCGTCTTCGTCTGCTTGGAAACCCACGACGCTTTCAGCAAAGGCGAGCACGCAGCGGAAGTGGTGCGGTTGGCAAATCACCCGCAAGTCGGCATCGTCTGGGACATCCGCCATCCTTTGGCGCAAGGCGAAACGATGCGGGAAGCCTTTGAGCATGTCAAGCCCTTCGTTCGGCATTGCCACATCGGCGACCGAAAGCGGGTGGATGGCAAATGGCAGTTCACCCAGATCGGAGATGGCGAAGTCCCTGTCGGCGAAGCCATCGCCTTGCTGCGTTCCATCGGTTACGCGGGCTTCCTGTCCTTTGAGCCAGAAGGTTACGGCGATTTGGATGCCGAGACGCTTTTGAGCGAGTATGCCAAGCGGATGCGGGCATTGATGGAGTGGCAATGACGATGCAGGAGCGAGGCGAACCGCAAACTGTCGGAGTGGCTGCTGCGACGCTAAAAGAACGAGCCGAAGGAGCGAACAGCGATGCCATTCTTTCGCTATCGTCGATTGGATGACTTGATTGCCGAAGTGGAACGGTTGGGGCTGAGCGAGCAAATTCAATTTGCCGACACCGTTCGGGAGTTGCTGAAGCCCGTTCGCGTCGGCGATCGGGAGTTGTGGAATGCGTTGGGCTATCACCCGATGGAAGGGTGCGACGGGACGACGGAGGGGCGACCGAGCGCCCTGACTTGGCGGCGCTACGAGCGCTTTGCGATGGGGGGCGGGGCGTTGATTTGGTTTGAGGCGACAGCGGTTTCGCCTGAAGGGCGCGCCAACCCTCGCCAACTTTGCCTGACCGAAGCGACGGCAAAAGATTTGGGAGCCCTCCTTCAACGGGTGCGTCGGTTGCATCGGGAAGTGTTCGGCGAGGAGCGGATTTTGTGCGGTCTTCAGTTGACCCATTCGGGACGCTATTGCTTTGAGCGCCCCATCATCGCCTATCACGACCCCGCGCTGGACAAAAAGCGCGCTATCCCGCCTGATTATCCCGTCATCAGCGACGCCGAATTGGATGCGCTGCAAGATGCCTTCGTGCGAGCGGCGAAGTTGGCGTGGCAAATCGGGTTTGATTTCGTGGACATCAAGCAGTGTCATCGCTACCTGCTCAGCGAGTTGCTGGCAGCGAAGACGCGGGACGGCAAGTATGGCGGCAGTTTGGAAAACCGAACGAGATTTGCCCGTGAGGTGCTCCAACGCATCCGCGAGGAAGTGGGCGATGGGTTGATTTTGGCGACGAGGTTGAATGTCTACGACGGACCTGCCTTTGATGCGTCGGGGAAGCCGATGGAGTATCCTCGCCCGTTCGTTTACGGGTTCGGTTGCGATGAAAGCAATCCGCTACGGATGGATTTGAGCGAACCGACCAAGTGGGCAAAGGAGTTGGTGCGGTTGGGAGTTCGGTTGATCAATGTGAGCATGGGCAATCCTTACGCCAACCCCCACATCGGTCGCCCTTTTGACAAACCGCCCATAGACGGCTACCAACCGCCCGAACACCCGTTGATGGGCGTCGCTCGGCACTTTGCGGCGACGGCAGCGATCAAAGAGGCAGTCGGGCAGGTAGGCAACTCGGCAGATGGGCGGACGGGTGAAAGCGTGGCGGTCGTTGGGACGGGTTACAGTTTCCTTCGGCAATTTTTGGCGTTGGCAGGCGAGGCGAACAAGCGAGCGGGCAAAGTGGACATCGTGGCAGTCGGGCGAGGCGCTCTCGCTTACCCCGATTACGCCCGCGATTTGCTGGAGCATGGCGAAATGCGCGTCGGCAAGGTTTGTTTGGCGGTCAGTTTTTGCACGACGCTGATGCGCACGAAAGACCATCCCCTCAAGCAAGCGCCGACAGGATGTGTGCCTCGTGACCCAATTTACGCCGAACTGTTTCGGCAGTTGGTGGCGGAAGGGGCAAGGGGCACGGGGCAAGGGACGGGGAACGGATGACGAATTTTCGTTTGCGACACCTAAAAGTCGGAGGTGCAGGGCTTGACAAAAGAGCAGCGATTGCGGGAGTTGGTGCGGGTGTTGGTGGAGACGCCGACACCGACGGGAAGCGAGATGGCACTTTTCCCTTTCCTAACCGACTGGCTGCGGGCACATGGCTTTGAGGTGACGGAGCAAGAGGTGACGGAGCGCCATCCGCTGACCCCGCCGGGCGAATACCGCAATTTGTTGGCAAAGCGGGGCGAAAGCCGTTTGCTCATCACGGCGCATCTGGACACTTTCCCCGCTTACTCGCATCCCCAACCTTACACCCTGCGGGAGGAAAACGGTCGGCTCATCGGGCGGGGCGTCGTGGATGTCAAGGGGCAAATTGCGGCGTTGTTGTTGGCAGTAGAGCAAACGGATGCGCCATGTCAATTGGCGTTCGTGTGCGATGAGGAGCGAGGTGGGACGGGTTCACGCTCACTGCAAGTGGACGCCGACGCTGCCATCGTGTTAGAGCCGACGGGGTTGCGTCCCGTCGTCGCCCATGCAGGGGCGGTGGAAGCGACGGTCACCTTTTTCGGCAAAGCGGCGCACGGCTCGGTGCCACAAGCGGGCGATAGCGCATTGGAAAAAGCCATCGCCTTTTTGGATGCATTGAAGACACACCCGTTGATTGCCGACCAGCGTCACCCACTTTTTGAGCGGGCGCCACTGATCACCGTCGGGCGATTGGAGGCAGGGACCGAAGCAATGGTCGTGCCCAACCGAGCGACGGTCAACTTGGACATCCGCGTCCTGCCTGGTTATTCCGCTGCTGCCGTCGCTGAGTTGCTGCGGGACTTTGCGGGGCGTTTTAAGGCGGAGTTGCGACTGGACGATGTGGCGGAGCCCGTTGTTTTGGACGAAAGCCACCGCATCGTGACATTGACGCAGGCTGCCATCGCAAAAGTCACGGGCAAAGAAGCGGCGGTGGCAGGCTACTTCAGTTGGACAGATGCGGTGAATTTGCTGGAGCGGGGCATCCCTGCCCTCGTTTTGGGCGCAGGTTCACTGGGCGTCGCCCACTCAGACGAGGAGTGGGTGATGACAAGCGACTTGCTGACCCTTTCGCAAATCCTTGTGGCAGTCATGGAAAGTTGGCACGAAGGCGCATAGCCCTGTCGCTTCCGTCACTCGTCCTTCATCCCCCGCCTTTCGTCTCGCTTCGTTTCTTCCCAGAGGGCATCCATTTCCGTTAGTGACATTTGCGACAGGTCTTTGCCCTGCTTTCGGGCGAGGGTTTCTATGGCTTGGAAGCGGCGGACGAATTTTCGGACGGCATCACGCAAAGCGTCTTCGGCGTGGACGCCTGCCAATCGGGCGACATTGACGGCAGCGAAAAGCAAATCGCCAATTTCTTCGGCTAACCGCTCTTTGGGCGCCTCGGTTTGCAGCAAGGCTTCCACTTCGGCGACTTCTTCCTTGAGTTTCTGCAAGGCAGGCAAGGGGTCAGACCAATCAAAGCCGACTTGGGCGACGCGCTTTTGGGCGTGGTGAGCAAGCATTAAGGCGGGCAGCGACCAAGCCAAGCCGTCCATCAGCGAACCGTCTTGCTGGCGCTCCTGTGTCTTCAGCCATTCCCATTGGGCAAGGGCTTGTTCGGGCGTTTCCAAGCGTTTTTCACCGAAGACATGGGGATGACGCTCAACGAGTTTGTCGGCAAGGTGGCGGACGACATCGGCTAAATCAAAAGCGCCCCGTTCGCTTGCCATCTGGGCATGGAAGACGACTTGCAACAACAAGTCGCCCAACTCTTCCCGCAACTTGGTGTCGTCGCCCTCTTCAATGGCGCTGGCGACCTCGTAGGCTTCCTCAATGGTGTTGCGCTTGATGCTTTGATGGGTTTGAACGCGGTCCCAAGGGCAACCGTTGGGACCGCGCAGCGTCGCCATGATGGTTGCGAGGCGCTCAAAGAGTTCGCCCAGTTTCGGCGGCGAGTTCATCGCATCCAACTCCTTCCATCAACGGGACGGCGGTTGCCCTTCGCGCAGGATGGGCTCTTCCAACCGCTCCCCTTCTCGGCTGGGCGGGCGGGTGACGCTCGGCGGTTCGGCAGGGGGTTGGAAGGCAGCAGGGCTTTCCAGCATCATTTGGGTGCGGATTTCGTCTTCCACGAACTTGAAGCGCAGGTCTTGGACAGTGACGGGATACTTTTGTGCCAACTGGCGGAAGATGACTTCGGGGGGCGGGGCAAACTGCTGAACGAACATGGTGCGCACTTGCGGTTTGATGTCTTCGTAGCGAGGAACGATCGGTGGGGTGCGCTGGACAACCTTGACGAGCACCCAAAAGCGCCCTTCGGGAATTCGCTGCGGTCCGACGAGTTGTCCAGGTGGGGCTTGCGCTAACAGTTTCACCAACGACGGAGGCAAATGGGGGTCATTGACAAGGGGCACGGTCACCAGCCCCCGTTGGCTGCGCATGGTGGGGTTGTCCCTGTAAAACTCATACGCCCGTTGGGCGATGTTTTCGCCCTTTTGGATCAGTTGCTTTTCCCGCAGCAGGGGTTGTTCGTTGGGGGCTTGAAAGATGTAGGCTTGCACCATCGGCGGTTGGGCGAAAGCGAATTTGTTGCGTTCGTAAAAATCCCGCAGTTGTTTTTCCGTCGGCTTGAGGGCTTTCTCCCGAAGGCGGAAGAGGATGAGGTTGAGGCGCAAATCGTCCAAGAAAGCATCCTTGTCCAAGCCTTGACGGGCAAGATAGGCAAGGAATTGCCGCTCGTCCTGAAAGCCCATTTGGCGGAGGGCATTTTTGTATTCCCGCTCCACATCTTTGTCGCTGACGAGTTTTTGCTCTTCGTTAGCGCGTAACAGTAACTGCCGTTGGATGAGCCAACGGACGGCGGAGCGACCGTAATAGCGTTCCAAGGTTTGCCAGTAAGTGGCGCGGTTAATGGACCGACCGCCCACCGTCGCGACGGGTTGACGGCTGGCACAACCGAAGAGTGCCAAAGAGACGACAAAAAGGGCAAACGAAAGGCGACCAAGTTGCACAAAGGATCACCTCGCTGCGTTTTCAAGGTGTGCCTTGTTCACGCCGCTTCGCCCATTTCCTCCAGCAATTCGTCGGGGATGTCAAAGTTGGCGCTGACATTTTGCACATCGTCGTGGTCTTCCAAGTCCCGCAGCAGCGCCAGCAGTTTTCTGGCTTCCTCCCCTTCCACCCGAACGGTTGTCTTGGGCATGTTGGTGATTGTTGCCAATTGGTAAGGGATGCCGTTTTGCTCCAAAGCGGTTTTGATGGCTTGCAGTTGGCGGGGTTCGGCGACGATTTCGTAGGTGCCATCTTTGCGCTGGACATCATCCGCTCCCGCTTCCAAAGCGCAGGCTAACAGGGTGTCTTCGTCGGCGGAAGCGTCCACGACGACGAGGGCTTTTTTGTCAAAGACCCAAGCGACGCTTCCTGCCTCGCTCAAACTTCCGCCATGCTTTTGGAAGAGGCGGCGCAGTTCGGAAGTCGTTCGGTTGCGGTTGTCCGTCAGGGCTTCCACCAAGATGGCGACACCGCCAGGACCGTAGCCTTCGTAGATGACCTCTTCGTATTGCTCGCCTTCTAATTCGCCAGCGCCCTTTTTGATGGCGCGCTCAATGTTCTCCATCGGCATGCCGTTATCTTTGGCGCGGTCAATGGCGGCGCGCAAACGGGGGTTGGTTTCTGGGTCGGGACCACCCAAACGGGCGGCGACGACGATTTCACGGGTGAGTTTGGCGAACAGCCGACCCCGCACCAAGTCTTGGCGCATCTTGCGGACGCGGATGTTGTGCCATTTGGAGTGACCTGCCATCACCGTTCACCTCCGTCACGAAATCCCCAATTGAGCCAGCAAGGCTTTGAGTTTGAGCATGTCTTGGCGAAGGATGTCTTTCCATTTGGGCTGATGCAGTGCCGCTGCGGGATGCAGCAAGGGCACAAAAACGATGCCACTTTTGGTGAAGGGTTGACCGTGCACTTGCGTAATGGTCGCCTTCAGTTCGGGCAACAAGGCTTTCAAGGCAGCGCCCCCCAACAGGCAAACGACGGCGGGACGGATGAGCGCAATTTGGGCTTCCAAATAAGGGCGACATGCTGCGACCTCGTCATTCGCTGGCGTTCGGTTGTTGGGCGGACGGCACTTGACGACATTGGTGATGAAAACTTCCTCTCGGCTCAACCCTGCCAGCGCCAGCAACTCGTTTAAAAATCGCCCCGCTGGTCCGACGAAGGGACGCCCTTGCGCGTCTTCTTGCTCCCCTGGTGCTTCCCCGATGAACATGACTTTCGCTCGCGGGTTACCTTCCCCGGGAACGGCGTGGGTGCGGTTTTGGTGCAACGGGCATCGGGTGCAAGTGAGAATCTGTTGATGCAACTCATCCAACGCCGTTAGGGTTGCGTTGGGTCGCTGCATTTGGGCAGCCTCCTTGCCGTCGCCCTGATTATGGCACGCCGAAATTGGTGACTGCGGGCATTTCCGTCGTTCAACTGAGGGCGGCGAGGGCGGACGAAAGCAGTTTCGCCACCCCTTCCACTATCGGGATAACTTCGCCATAACGCATCCGTTTCGGACCGAGCACCCCCAGCAAACCGACAGGAACTTCGTCCCAAAAGCAAGGGGCTGTGATCAGGCTGCATTCGGACAATTCGGGGAAGGGGATTTCCGCGCCGATGTAAACCCACGCCTTCGGGACGGGCGGGATGGCTTGGTCGGTGTGCACTTCCAGCCAAGCCGCCAACTTTTGGGGCGATTCCCAAAAGGCAATCAATCGTTGGGCTTGCTCTAAGCGTTGGAACTCGGGTTCGCGCAAAACCTTAGAAAGCCCCTCCAGCCAGACTTCCGCTTGCCACGCCTCTTCAGTCAACTGCTTGACCAACTCAAAAGCGACCCGCAACAAAGGCGGTGCTTCCATCCCTTGCGGGATGACTTGCTCCCGCTTCAGACAAAGCAATTGGGGAAAAGTCAATCCCTGCAAATGGGCGTTCAGCCAACTGGCAACCCACTGCCATTGGCGGGGGTCGGCAGGTTCTGGCGAAAGGATGGTCTTGTGCAGCAGCCGATGTCCGACGACCATCACGACAAGGCGATGGTCGGGAAGCACATGGAAGTGAACGCCTTTCACCCGCTCGCTTTGGCGGCGGGGTAAGATGGCAAAGGCAGCATAGTTGGTGCACTGGCTTAGCAGTTGACATGCCGTCCCTAACAAATCCCGCACCTCGCCATAGCGACGGGCAAATTGTTGCTCCCACGACCGCAAACGGGACGGGGAAAGGGGGCGCATCTTGAGGATTTCGTCCACGAAGAAGCGATAGCCCATGTCCGAAGGGACGCGCCCTGCCGAAGTGTGGGGCTGAAAGATCAACCCCATCCGTTCCAACGCCGCAAATTCCAACCGCACCGTCGCAGGGCTGATGCGCAACCGATACTCCAACACCAATGGCTTTGACCCGACAGGTTGTGCCGTGCGGATATGCATGTCCACGACAGCCCCCAAAATCTGTTTGCGCCGTTCGGTCAAGACAGGTTTTTCGCTGGTGGGCACCTTTCGTCACCTCACCGTTGCCCCTTCCTTGACCGTCCCCTCGGAGGGGGTTCCTTGGGCTTGACAAATTGCCTCCTCGCCAGCGCGGCTAACCGTCATCAAAATCGTGCCGCCTCCCAGCACCTCTTCGCCTGTCTCGGCATCGTAAAAGACAGCGATTTGCCCCGGCGTCACCGCCCATTGCGGTTCGTCCCAAAGGATGCGGGCGCGCAGACCTTCCATTGGCTCCACCCATGCCAACCCTTCCGCCGACCGATAACGATGCTTCACCCGCGCCCGAATAGCGCCCTTCGGCGGTTCGCCGCTGACCCAATTGACCGCACCGACAATCGCTTCCCGCGTCAACAACGCTTCCCGACGACCGACGACAAGGGTGTTCGTCTCGGCATCAATCCGAACGACATACAACGGTTCACCCGTCGGATTGTGGATGCCCAAACCCCGTCGCTGACCGACGGTGTAAAAGGCAATGCCCATGTGCGTGCCGACGACTTTGCCATCCTCGGTGACGATCGGACCTGGCTTGACCAATTCTGGGCGCCGCTTCCGCAAAAACTCGCGGTAATCGTCGCCTTCCACGAAGCAAATTTCTTGGCTGTCAGGCTTGGTGGCAACAGGCAAGCCGAACTGTCGTGCCATCTCCCGCGTCTGCGCCTTTGTGAAATCGCCCAGCGGCAACAATGTCCGCGCCAAGACGGGTTGCGTGAGCATGTAGAGCACATAACTTTGGTCTTTTTGAGCGTCCACCGCCTTCAGCAATCGGAAGTAGCCGTTGGCGACGATGCGGGCATAGTGACCCGTCGCAATGTAGTCGGCATCCAGCGCTTCGCCACGCCGAAGGAAGACGCGATACTTGATGAACTCGTTACAGCGCACACAAGGATTGGGCGTCCGACCCATCGCATACTCGTTGATGAAATCGGCGACGACCGTCTTGGCGAAAACTTCCGTCAGGTTCAAGACATAGTGGGGGATGCCCAAGATTTGGGCGACGCGACGGGCGTCTTCCACCGAGTCAATCCCGCAACACGCCTTAGTGTGCTCCTGCCCTTCGTTGCCCGCCCAGAGACGAAAAGTCACCCCGATGACCTCGTAACCTTTCTGCTTCAGCAAGGCAGCGGTCACGGAACTGTCTACGCCACCGCTCATCGCCACCAGCACCCGCTTTGTCTTTTTGGGCGTCAGGATTGTCGGTAAAGTCAAGGGGCAAGTCATGACGCTTTGAGACACCTCTTCTAGTCGCGCCGTCAAAAATCCGCTTAAAATTTTGCATCGCCCGATCGCTCCTTGACAATCCCGTCAAAGGGGGTGACCGAAAGGATGCCCGTTTACGATTACCGATGCGACCGCTGCGGGACGACTTTTGAAGTCTTTCACGGTGTGGATGAGCGACCCGAAGTGCGTTGCGAGCGGTGCGGTCAACCCGCCCGCAAACTCTTTCGCCCCGTCCCCATCATCTTCAAGGGCAGCGGTTGGCATGTGACCGACTACGGCAAAGGCACGACTCCCAAAAAGGCTTCCGATGAGAAGGAGCAGTCGGAGAGAAGCGAGAACGAAGGAAGTGAGCGATAGGGGTTGTCGGTGCCAGGTCAAAGCGACCTGGCACCCTTTCTCCTTCCCGCTTTCGTCTTGCACTCCTCGTCTTTCACGCCCGTTTTTATTGGCGCTTCAACTTCCTCGCTTGCACTTGCTGCCACCACGCCAGATAGTTTTGGGCGGTTTGCAGCAAATCTTTCCCTGCCTCCCGCCACTCCCGCTTGAAGCGGCGTTTCTCCTTCGTGCTGTCGTAAAAGACCGTCAGCACCCGCACCGTCTTGCCCTCTGCCACCTGCATCAGTTGCTCAAAGACTTTCACCATGTTGCCAGCAAAGGCATGGCGTTCGCCATCCACCTGCACATACAACCGCACGAATTGTCAACCCTCCTTTTCGTTCAAAAGTTTCGCCACCGACCGCTGCAAGATGTCCCAAGCCAGCGTGGCGCATTTGACCCGCACGGGAAATTCCCTCACGCCCCGCAAAGCATCCAAGTCTTCTAATTCGCCCTCAGGCGGGAACGGTTTTTCGCCCCGCATCATCTGCCGAAACTCTTCGGCAAACGCAAGGGCTTGCTCCAATCGCATCCCTTTCACCCGCTCCGTCATCATGGACGCCGACGCTTGACTGATGGCGCAACCCTGCCCCGAAAACCGAATGTCGGCAATCTGGTCGCCTTCCACCTTCAGGTAAAGGGCGATGCGGTCACCGCAAAACGGGTTCTCCTCTTCCATCACCGCGTCGGGACTGTCCAGCGTCCCGAAATTGCGGGGTCGCTTGTAGTGGTCAAGGATGATTTCCTGATAGAGCCAATCCAGCGCCGCAAACTCCCGATCGGTTGCGCTCACTATGGGTCACCCCTTGATGGTCAATGTCCGGTGCGTCCCAAAATTGTGTCACGCCGCACATCTTGCCTTTGCCATGCTGCCAAAAGGTGGGATGAACATGCGTGTCATCGTCGCTGTCACGGGCGCCAGTGGAGCGCTTTATGCCCAACGGCTTTTGCAAGTGCTCACGACACACGATCGGGTTCAGGAAGTTGCCTTCATCATGTCCGAGCAAGGTCGGATGCTGTTCGCCCACGAATTGGGCATCAACCTCAGCCACCGTCGCCCTGACTTGAAAGCGTTGGGGATAGACCCCGCCAAAGTGACACCGTTTCATCCCAAAGACTTGACGGCGCCCCCCGCCAGTGGGTCGGCACGTTACGAAGGGATGGTCATCGTCCCTTGCAGCACGCATACCCTCGCCAAAGTCGCCGCAGGGCTCGCCGATGACCTCATCGGTCGGGCGGCACAAGTGATGTTGAAGGAGCGGCGGAAACTGATTTTGGTCACCCGCGAGACGCCCCTAAGTTTGATCACCTTGCGCAACATGGTCGCTGTCACGGAAGCAGGGGCTATCATCGTGGATGCCAACCCCGCCTTTTACACCCATCCCCAAACGGTGCAGGAGTTGGTGGATTTTGTCGTCCAGCGGGTTTGCGACCAGTTGGGTTTGGAAGTCACCTTATTGCCCCGATGGGAATTGCCCCAGAAAGACGAATTGTTGCGGCGAGCGTGATAGGCACCCGCAGACCATCGCAAGGCAAAGAGCAGTCTTTGTCAAGCATGGCGCGCCCGGAGGGATTTGAACCCCCGACCCTGGGATCCGAAGTCCCACGCTCTGTCCGGGCTGAGCTACGGGCGCACCAAAGAAGGCAAAGGAGCGGGTTCGTTAGGTTGGTGCCGGGGGCGGGAGTTGAACCCGCACGGGCGTTGAGCCCAAGGGATTTTGAGTCCCTCGCGTCTGCCAGTTCCGCCACCCCGGCACGCCGCATAAATTATAGCAACCCTTCCCCCAAGGGTTAATCTTTTGCCAGCCATCCCAGATGGCGCAGGGGAGCGGAGGAAAACGCTGAGCGGATGGCGGAGCAAGGAAGGGAAGGGGTGTGTTTGCGGTGCCGACCATTTTTGACAACATTGAACGGAAACTGCTGGATGCCTTGCGGGAGACATTAAGGCACGCCCACGCTGCCGACTTTTGCGTTGGCTATCTCAACCTGCGCGGTTGGGGAAGGCTTGCCGATGCCATAGACCACTTTGATGGCACTGATGACCGTTGCTGTCGCGTGCTCGTCGGGATGCATCGTCCGCCAGAAGAAGAAATGCGGGAAGCCCAACGGGCGATCCGTCGCAGCCTTACGCTGGACGGTCCCACTGTCGCCCGCCTCAAGCGCAAGGCGACGGAGAGTTTCAAAGAGCAGTTGACCTTCGGCGTCCCCACCAATGAAGCAGAAATCGCCCTCCGTCACCTTGCCCGTCAACTGAGAAGCCGCAAGGTTCGCGTTAAACTCTTTTTGCGTTATCCCCTTCACGCCAAACTTTATCTCGTCCGCCGTGCCGACCCCATCACACCCCTTATCGGCTATCTTGGCAGCAGTAACTTGACCCTTTCAGGTCTGTCCGAGCAAGGCGAACTCAAATTGCCTCATGACTTCTTTGGCGATTTGCTCCGTCGTCTTTCCCGTCGTGTCCAGCCAACGCACATAAGGGCGACGCTTGAACCAAAACCATTGGCGCTTGGCGAAGGCTTTGGCGTGACGCAAGTATTCTTCCTTGCCCCGCTCCAAAGTCCAGTTGCCCAAAACGACCTGCGTGAACTCCCGATAACCCAGCGACCGCAGCGACTTCAATTCGGGGGAGTAACCCATCTCCAAAAGATGCCGAATTTCGTCCAACCAACCTTGCGCCAGCAATTGCTCCAAACGATGCTCAATGCGCCGCCAAAGTTCGCCCCGCTCGCAAATCAGCCCGATGACACGGGCGTCGGGATAGCGGCGCAACTGGGGCGATTGCCACGCCTCCGACCAAAAGGCGGAAATGGGTTTGCCCGTCAACTCAAACACTTCCAACGCCCGAATGAGCCGAACACGATCGTGCGGATGAATACGCTGGGCTGCTTGTGGGTCTATCGCTTGGAGGCGGCGATGGAGCGCTTCCGTCCCTTCCTGATTTGCCCACGCTTCCAACCGCTCCCGCACTTTCGGGTCGGGCGGGGCAATCGGCAAATCCAAGCCCTCCAACAACGCCGAAAGGTAAAGGGAAGTCCCGCCGACGACCAAAGCAGGTTTGCCCCGCCGCCAAATATCGGCGATAACTTTCTCCGCATCGGCAACATAGCAGGCGACATTGTAGGGCTCGTCGGGATTGACGACATCCAACAAGTGATGGGGCACTTGCGCCCGCTGCTCAGGCGTCGGCTTTGCCGACCCGATGTCTAAATAGCGATACACCGCCACACTGTCGCAGGAAACGATTTCCGCCCCCAATGCTTCCGCCACGATCAACGAGACATCGGTCTTTCCGACCGCCGTCGGTCCCAAGAGGACCCACAAAGGTGGGTGCCGTTCCGCCACGCTCCTTTCACCTGCCTGTTTGCTCTTTGCCCCTTTGGTGCGTCAAAATTTTTGCGACGCTCAATCCTTGTGTTGGAGGTGACGGCGAATGCGTTGGCTCCTTTGGAGCGGTGCGGTGCTGATGCTCACGGGACTGGCGCTTTGGGCGCAGCAAAACCAAGCACCCGACACGGGGTTGAAAGTCGGTGACCCCGTGCCCGCTTACAACCCCATCCATGTCGCTGGTCCCGACAAGGGCACGAACACTTGCCCCGTCTGAAAGTATGGGATGACGCCTCAGGTCCAGATTTGGGTGCATCTGGACACTGAGGAAAACGCCGCCAGTCTGGCGGTGAAGTTGCAAGACCTCATCCGCAAGGTGCGCCAAGACGGCACCAAAGCCTACGGCTTCGTCATCTGGACGGACCCCGCTGTCAAGGACAAATTGGTCAAACTGGCGGAGGACAAGAAGGTTGAAGACATCGCCCTTTGCTACTTGCCCGAACGGCAGCGGGAAAACTATTTGCGCCTCTACAAGATTGAACTGTCCGACAAACTCCGTAACATCGTCTTTGTCTATCGCAACAAGAAACTGGCGCACAAGTTCGTCAACTTGGACGCTAAGGACTTCGGCAAAGTGGAAGAAGCCTTCAAGTCCATCCTCAATGCCCAGTGATAGGCTGGCTTTTGCGACGACGGCAAGGGGGCATGCCCGCAAAGGCATGCCCCTTCTTCATTTCGTTTCTCGGATGACGCTACTTCCCCGCTGGCCTTTGGGCGCTCAGCGTTTCGCTTCCGTTCGGAGTTGAGTGAGCAATGCCGTCAGGGTGCGCAATTGCTCCGCTAACTGTTTCGCCGTCCCCTCGTCCAAATCCCCAAACGCTTTCAAGCGGTGAGGTTCGCACTCTTCCAAATTGGTGGCGAGATGGAGCAAGGTCGCCGTCATCTGCCAGCGCAAATCCGTCCTTTCCACCAGCAACCCGAAAGCCTCCCGCATCGCCATCAGGTGCTCTGCCGTCGCTGCGATGAGTTCCAGCAGCCGTCGGCGTCGTTCGGGCGGGAACGGGTTGGGCACGCGACGGAAGACGGTGACTGCCTCATCTTGTTGCAGCAATGCCTTGAACCGCAACAGGTGCTCTTCCAACTCTGCCAACGCCGCTGTTAGGAAGCGTTTCTGGTCGGTGTTCAACGGCACCGTCATTCACCGCCCTTTGTTTTCGTCGCTTCCTTTGCTTTAAGGCGTTGAAGGGCTTCTGTCGCCTTTATCCGCACCGTCAGCCAAAAGGCTTGCTGAAGGTGATGCAAGGCGGCGATGGCATCGGGAGAGGAGAAATTTCCCAATGCTTCCGCCACTGCTTCCAGAAGCGCCATGTCGTGACTGGTTTGCGCCTTTTCGCACAACGCTTTCAACCCCCGCTCGTCGCCCAGTTTGCCCAAAAGGAGAGTCGCTAATGCCCGCGTGTTGGGTTCGGGATGGTCAAGGGCGTGAATAAGCCGCTCCACATAGTCGTTGCCGACAGGCTCGTCCAAATCGGCACCGCATCTTTGGCAACAAGTCGCTGTCTCCGAGTTCATGGCGAAGCAACGGGGGCAAAACTTCGTCAGCATCTCACTTCACCACCAGCACACTGCAAGGAGCGAGGCGGGTCAGGGTTTGGGAAGTGCTGCCCCAAACCCACTCAAAGATGCGACTGTGCCCCATGAACCCGATGACTAACAGGTCAAAACCGCCCTCTTGACAGAATGGGAGCAAAGGTGCATGCAAGGCAGCAATGCCCATCAGGGCAAGGTCTATCACGGCAAAGGAGCGTCCTTCAGCGGCGTAGCGGGCGGCGCGGAGGACTTGCTGCAATCGGTCTGCTGACAGGGCTTGACAAAGTTCGGCAAGCGTCTGTCGCAACGCTTCTTCGGTGCGTTCGGGCTCTGAGCGATAAAGCCAACGGCATCGTCGGCGCATGGCACTCACCCCTTGCGGCGGATGGGAGCCAACAAAAAATGGCTCCTGCACCCGCTTCTTTTCGGATGCAGGAGCCATCAGCGCCACGACTTTTTTGTGGCGCGGTTCGGAGCGGCTTTCTAAACCGCTCACGGGCAGGCTCCATTGCCCAAACCGCCCGCAAGTATAGCGCAAGCGCCTGCCATTCAGTTCCTTTGTGCGGCGATTTGTTCGTGGCTGGCGTCGCTCTTGTTCTGTGTCGCAAACTTTGGTCTGTCGGTGCGAAGGAAGGTGAGGGCAAATGAAAATCGTGGAAGTGAAAGCGGTGCGGGTTCGGTTGCCGTCCCGTTCCCCGTCAACGCCGCCGCGCCGTCCGTCGTGGGCGCAAGAGGCGGAAGTTGCCAATCCCATGTCCCGCTATCCCCGCTTTAAACGCCACCGCAACCTTTGGCTGCCGAAGTGGTCAACGGTTTGGTGTCAAGTCACTGCCGAAGATGGCACTTTCGGGTTGGGCATGACCTCGCACGGGTCACCTGTCGCCGCCATCATCAACGAGCACCTTGCCCCCCTTTTGGTCGGCGAAGAGGCATTGGCGACGGAAAAACTTTGGGACACGATGGTGCGGATGACGAAGCCTTACGGTTCGGCAGGTTTGGCTGCTTATGCCATCAGCGCCGTTGATTTGGCGCTTTGGGATTTGAAGGGCAAACTGCTGGGCAAACCCGTTTACGCCCTCCTCGGCGGTCCGCAAAAGGAGCGGATTTTTTGCTATGCGACGGGCAACGACACCGATTGGCACATGGAGTTGGGCTTTAGAGCGACGAAACTGGCGTGCCCTTACGGTCCCGTTGACGGCGAATGGGGCTTGCGGGAAAACGAGCGGCTTATCGCCCAAACCCGCGAGTTGGTCGGCGACGAGGTGGCGTTGATGCTGGATTGTTGGATGGCGTTGGATGTGGATTATGCCGTTCAACTCGCCGAACGCTTGCGCCCTTATCGGCTGAAGTGGCTGGAAGAATGCTTACCGCCAGAAGATTGGGAAGGGCATCGGGCATTGCGGGAGCGGTTGCCTTGGCAGACGCTGGCGACAGGTGAGCATTGGTCGTTGCTGGAACCCTTCGCTTTCGCTTGCTGCCATCGGGTCGTGGACATTTTGCAACCCGACATTTGTTGGTGCGGAGGGCTGACGGCGTGCCTGAAAATTGCGGCGCTGGCGCAAGCCTTCGGGTTGACCGTCATCCTTCACGCAGGCGGCAACACGCCTTTCGGGCAGCATTTCACCTTCGCCACACCCGTCGCCCCTTGGTGCGAGTTTTTCATCGGCTCAGCGCCCGGCGTGCCATTAGAGGAAGCCAATCCTTTGCCGGGCATGCCCGTGCCGAAAGACGGTTGGCTTGTCCCCAGCGATGCGCCGGGTTTCGGGTTGGACATCAAGGCAGAATGGATAGAGCCGTGGTGAACGAAGGGGCATCGTGACGCATCCCCCAATTTGAAATGGAGGCGACAAAACGATGGCGACACAAACGGTCGTGCCGATGGAGCAAGTGGCGTTGGTGGTGCATCCCGATGACAATGTAGCGGTGGCGAAGACGCGCATCAGCGAGGGCATCGTCGTTCTTTGGAACGGGCGGGCGATTGAGGTGCGGGAAACCATCCCGCCAGGACATCGCTTCGCCCTGACCGATTTGCCTGAAGGCACGCCCGTTCAGCAATACGGTCAACCCTTCGGCATCTCCAAAGGCATTCAGATTGGCGAACGCGTCACTCGTGAACGCATCCGCAACGAGTTGCCGCCCCGCATCATCAAGCCCGCTTCCAAAAACGCCCCGCCCGATTATTTCCCCGACGAGCAAATCCCGACTTGGCAAGGTTACCGACGCAAGGACGGGAAAGTAGGCACTCGCAACTTTGTTTTGGTCGTGCCGACGAGCATGTGTGCGTCCACAGAAGCGATGCAAATTGCGATGCGGGCGGAGTTGCTGCTTTGGTCGCCTGAGGAGTATCCGAATGTCAGCGGCGTCGTGGCGCTTCCCCACAACAAAGGTTGCGGTTGTCCCGATGGGACGCCCGTGGAGATGCTGATGAAAGTGTTGGCGCGTTACATTGAGCACCCCAATGTCGCTGCGGCGTTGGTCATCCAACTGGGTTGCGAAAAGAGCAATTTCACGGCGTTCAGCAAATACATGGAGCCGCTGGTGGACAAAAAGCCCGTCAAGTTCCTCGGCATCCAAGAGTGTGGCGGGACGCAAGCGACTATTCGGCGAGGGTTGGAAATTGTCGGCGAGTTTCTGGAATTGGCAAATCGGTGTGAACGGGAAACGGCGTCGGCAAGCGAGTTGATTTTGGGCGTCAAGTGTGGCGGGTCGGATGCCTTTTCAGGCATCACGGCAAACCCCGCTTTGGGTTACGCCGCCGATTTGCTCGTTCGCTGTCGCGGGACGGTCATCCTAACCGAAGTGCCCGAAATTTACGGCGCCGAACATTTGCTCGCCGAACGCGCCCGCGACGAGGAAGTGGCGCGCCAGATTTTGGACGCCGTTGAGTGGTTCCGCCGCTATGTCGGCACCTTCGGGCACGACTTGGACGAAAACCCCTCTTTGGGCAACATTGAAGGTGGGTTGATCAACATCGCCATCAAATCGCTGGGCGCTATCGCCAAAGCAGGGACGACCCGCATTGAAGGCGTCATCGGTTACGCCGACCCGCCATTTGGCAGAGGGCTTTACTTGATGCAAGGACCTGGCTACGACCAAGAGAGCACGCCGGGCTTGGTGGCGGCAGGCGCGCAAATTGTCGGCTTCACGACAGGGCGCGGAACGACCATCGGCAACGCCATCGCCCCCGTCGTCAAAATCGCCTCCAACACCCCGACCTTTGAACGGATGCGCAGCGACTTGGACATCAACGCTGGGACGATTTTGGACGGTGCGGAGACCATTGAACAAGTCGGCGAACGCATCTTCCGAGAGTTGCTGGCGGTTGCGTCGGGCAAACCGTGCAAGGCGGAACTGAACGGGCATCGCGAGTTTCAAGTGTGGGCAGTGGAAGGCGTTTCGCTGTGAGTTAGCGGATTTGGCGGGCAGCGTAGGTGAAGAGGGCAAGGAGCAGCAACAAAAACAATGCACCCACCGCTAAGGCTCGTTTCTCTTCGGCAGTGTAGCGAAAGGAACGCCAGTTGGGCAGCAAGACCGCCAGTGCTAAAAAGGGCAATCCAGGCAGCGCCAACGGAAACCACGCCACCCGCAACGCCAACCCCGCCAGCACCAACGCCACCAACAGCGTCGCCAACCAGTAACTTGCCCGCCAGTTCAACCCAAACCGCCAAAGTAAGGCAAAAAAGAACGCCGCAAAAAACCAATCGCCGACGCCGACAAGGGGCAAAGCGATGGAGGCAGTTTTGGTGGCGACGGCGGGCAAAGGGACGGCGACACTTGCCGCTTCCACGACCTTCGGCGCTTTCTGTTGCACTTTGTGAACGAAACCGCCCAGCAACACCGTCCAGATGTCCATGACCGTCACGACGACGGCGATGGGCGGAAGCAAGTTGGCGTGGCGAATCAACGACGCTCCCGCCGTCCCTAAGAGCAACGCCCCCGTCAGCAAGCAACCGTCCCGAACTGCCATGCCCAGCCCAAACCAAAGACTGGACTTGAGCATCGGCAGCAAACGCATCAAACCGACCCACACCAGCAAAGCGATGACGCCGCCGAGCAAGGCATGGCGAGGTTCCCAGAGACGACCCGCTTCCTTCGCCAGCCAAAGCAGCCATGCCACGCTCAGCAAAAGGGCGACGAGAGCGGCGACGCCCAATAGCCAAGTCGGGACGGGCACGAAGGGCAAAAGCCACCGCCCAGCGACCCAGAGCGTTAAAAGCAACCACCAACGGAGCATCGGCACCATCCCTTCTGTCTCCTTGCACCCGCAGGTGGGACGCCTGCAGCAACACTTTGCCACAACCTGACAGGGCTTCATCGTGCCCCCTTGCGCTCAGGGTTTGAATTCGCTAAACTTAAGTCACACGACGGGACGGCACGGAGGCTGCCGAAAGATGGGAGGAGGGGGCTGACGGATGGTAACGCCTTCTGCGTCGCGAGGAGTTGGGTGTTTTTTGTCGCTTGCCGTCATGACTTTCGCCGTCCTTTGTGCCAATATGGTGGCAGGACGGACTTGCATCGCCATCAGAGGCGGGGAAGGAAGGGCAAGGCTACCTGCCGTTGGGCAATCAACTCATTGGTCGCAATGTCATAGACGGCATTCAGTCGGCAAGTCTCGGAAGAAGGGAGGGGACTGCTGGCAAGTCATTTTGCTCCTGTCGTTGTTGGGGGGATCACCCTTGTGGCTGCGACGGCGGGTTAAACTGATGCCGTCAGCGAAGTTGCTGGAGGTGGTGAACGCGTGCCTTGAGCGCTTGGCAGAAACGCGCTCGCTGGATGCCGTCTTCCAAATGCTGGCGGATAGGTTGGTGGGCGACTTTGGGTTTGACTGCGTTGTCATCCTACGCACCGAGGAAGGGGCGAAGGAGTTGCGGGTAGTCGCCCACGCCTCCCGCCAACCCCTCGGCGAAATGACGGCAGAACCCATCAGCATCGCCCCTGAGGAACTTTGGTCAACGCTCCCGATGAACCAACTTTCGTCAACGGAGGCAGGACAAGTCCTTTCGGGCGAGGCGCTGGAGGTGTGGCTGAGTCTTTTGCGGTCATCCCTCTGGCGGACAGAAGGGCAACCTGAATGTCATGTGGGATGGCTGGCGCCGCTAACTTCAGGGCATGAACTTTTGGGCTTGTTGTTCGTCGGTGACCGCCGTCGTTCCTTCACTCCTGACAAGTTCACCCTGTTGGAACAAATCCGCCGTTGCGCTGGAAATTGGCTGATGCTCGGACGACGCTGGGGGCGAGAGCGTTCCTTAGAGACCCTCTCAGGCATTGCGTTGCAACTCCTCGCCGTCACCGATTGGCAAGGGGCTGTCCCTGTCATCTTAACCGATTTGTGTGGCATCTTGCGGATGGATTTTGGGTTCGTCGCCCGATTGGCATGGGACGAACGGGGCACTTTGACGGCTCATCCCCTTTGTCAATGGTCGGTCAAAGAAGGTCAGTTTCCATCGGCGGAAACACTCCGACGCCTTCTCCGTGCCTGCCTTTCGCCTGCCCAAATCGCTGCTTTGGAGCGGGGGCAAGAAGTCACCCTCACCGTTAGCCTGTCAATGGAGACGCTGGCGATGCACCTGCGGGATTTTTCTATCCCGTCGCTGCTTTTGCTCCCCTTGATGGTGGAAAGTCGCTTGTGGGGGGTGATGGGGTTTGGGCAAGTCCATGACGAACGGCTTTGGGGCGAGACGGATATGGCTGTCCTTCGCATCGCCGCCAGCCTATTGGGCAGCGCTATTGAACGGCAGATGGCAATGGAGCGACAATTGGAACAAGAGCGGCAGTTTCGCGACCTCTTTGAGAACGCCGTCGTCGGCATCTACCGCAGCACTCCCGAAGGGCATTTTCTGATGGCGAACCGCACTTTAGCCCGCATCAATGGCTATGACAGCGTGGACGAACTGATGGCGCTGAACATCCCCGAACAAATTTACGCCAACCCCCAAGACCGCGAGCGGTTTAAGCGCTTGATGGAAGAGCAAGGCTTCGTCGCCGACTTCCGTTATCCCATTAAGCGCAAGGACGGCAGCATCGGCTGGGTCGCCAAGTGGGCGAGAGCCGTTCGGGACGAGACGGGGCGCGTCCGCTACTATGAAGGCTTCGTCTTGGACATCACTGAGCAAGTGTCGCTCTCGCAACGGTTGCAAGGGCTACAAGAGATCGCCCGTGCCCTCGTCGCCCGATTGGATTTGGAGAGCGTGCTGCATGTGGCGGTTCAGGAGTTAAGTCGGCTGTATCCCGACAACGCAGTCATCATCTTGCGGCACCTCCCAGAGCAACGGGGTTACTTGATTGCGGCTGCCAACGAAGCGGGGCGGCAATGGTTGCGGGTGGTGGGGCAGGAAATCGGTTCGCTCCTTCCTGAACGCCCTTTCCATCCGTTGGAGCAACGCCTGCGTCGGGGCGAAACAATCGTCGTGGATGCGTCCGTCAATCCCCTCTCCTTCGGGCAAGTTGCGGAGCGCCGCTTCTGTTCCGCCTTCCTGAAGGGGTTGGGCACTTTGAGGGAGTTTTGGGGGATGCTGGCGGTGTTGCGCAACGATGCCGAGTTCTCTCCCCACGACCTGACTTTCCTCAACTCCTTCTGCGATTACCTTTCCATCGCCATCCGCAATGCTACCTTCCTCCAACAGTTGCAGCAAGCCTACGAAGAGTTGCGGGCGATGCAAGAGCGGGCGATAGAGCAGGAACGGTTGCGGGCGTTGGGGCAAATGGCGAGCGGGATTGCCCACGACATCAACAACGCCCTCGTGCCCATTCAGGGGTTCGCCGAAATTTTGTTAGAGCACAGCGACCCGACCGTTCAAAACGCTGCGCAAGTCATCTTCAAGGCAGCCCGCGACATCACGACCGTCATCCAACGCATGCGGGAGTTTTATCGCCTCCGCACCAAAGAAGAACCGTTAGAGCCGTTAGACTTGAACGCCCTCTGTCAAGATGCGTTGGCGATGACCCGTCCCCGATGGCACAACATCCCGCAGGAACGGGGCATCGTCATTGAGCCCCGATTGGTGTTGGGCGATGACCTGCCGCCTGTCGTCGGCATCTCCAACGAAGTGCGCCAAGCCATCGTCAACCTGATTTTGAACGCCGCTGACGCCATGCCCGAAGGAGGCATTTTGACCTTACGCACCTACCGCGCCGAACGAGACGGGCAGGTTTGGGCAGTCGTGGAAGTGAGCGATACAGGCATTGGGATGGACGAAGAGACAAAGCGGCGTGCCGTTGAGCCCTTCTTCACGACCAAAGGGGAACGCGGTTCGGGGTTGGGGCTGGCGGCTGTCTACGGAACGATGCAACGCCACGACGGTTTGTTGGAAATAGAGAGCGAATTAGGCAAGGGCACGACCGTCCGCCTCTGGTTTCCCAGCCGACAAGCGACGACGGAAGCGATGGCGGTCGGGGAAGTCCCGCCGATGCGTTTGCTGGTCATTGACGATGACGCGAGCGTTCGGGAGATGATTGCCAACCTCTTGCGGCGGGACGGTCATTGGGTCGTGACGGCGCCCGATGGAGAGCAAGGCATCGCCACTTTTGAAGCGGCGCTGCAAAGCAGTGAACCCTTTGATGCTGTCATCACCGACTTGGGCATGCCCAAAGTGGACGGTTTTTCCGTCGCCCGCGCCATCAAAGCCCTCTCCCCGCCCACACCCGTCCTTTTGCTTTCGGGATGGAGCTTTCTGTTGCAGGGCGAAGAGATGCACGCCCTCATAGATGGAGTGATCGCTAAACCCGCCACCCACCAACAATTGCGCCACGCCCTTTTCATCCTTCGGCAGCGCCGCGAGAACCTTTCCCAAGAGTTGGGCGACGATTGAGTGGCACGCCAACTTTTCCCAAAGACTTGCGGGGTTGCGTTCACCTTTTCCCACTTCATGCCCTCACCCTTTCCTGCCAAAATACTGGGCGCACGCATGCCAAAAGGAGGCGAAGGTGATGGCGACCGTCCTCGTCACTGGCGCCGCTGGTTTCATCGGTTCTCACACCGTTGACCGTTTGCTTTTGCGGGGCGAGCAAGTCATCGGCGTGGACAACTTTGACCCGCTCTTTTACGGGCGCCCGATCAAGGAGCGCAACTTGCGTTGGGCGATGAGCCAACCCAACTTCACCTTTGTGACCGCCGATATCTGCGACGGAGAAGCGATGCGCCAATTTTTTGAGCGTTATCGTCCGCAAAAGGTCATCCATTTGGCGGCGTTGGCAGGTGTCGTGCCCTCGTTGGAGCGCCCTGTTGATTACGACCGCGTGAATGTCTTGGGCACGACGATTTTGTTGGACTTGGCGCGCCGTTATGGCGTGGAGATGTTCGTCTTCGGCTCGTCGTCGTCCGTTTACGGCGCCGACACAAAAGCGCCTTTTCGGGAAGATGCCCCCGCTGTCAAGCCCATCTCACCTTACGGGGCGACCAAGCGCATGGGCGAAATCCTTGCCTTCACCTTCCACCATCTCTTCGGGCTGAACATCACCTGCTTGAGGTTCTTCACCGTTTACGGACCGCGCCAGCGACCCGACCTTGCCATCCACAAATTTGCCCGTCGCATCGTTCGGGGCGAACCCGTGCCAATTTACGGCGACGGGACGAGCCAACGCGACTACACCTTCATTGACGACATCGTGGACGGCATCTTGGCTGCCTTAGACAAACCGATGGGCTACGAAATCATCAACCTCGGTTGCGGTGAACCCGTCGTCTTGTTGCGCGTCGTGGAATTGTTGGAACGAGCGTTGGGCAAAAAGGCGAAGTTGCAATTTCTGACGATGCCGCCGACCGACCCGCCTTTGACGCACGCCGACATCACTAAAGCCCGAAAGTTACTCGGTTACGAACCGAAGGTGCGCATTGACGAAGGCATCCTGCGTTTCGTGGAATGGTTTTTGCGGGAAGGGCACGACCACTCTTAACCTCTTTGCCCGCTCCCTTAAGCCGTGCCATTATCTTTGGCGGTGATTTCAATGGCGCTGACAAGAGAGGATGTCCTGCAACTTCTGGAAATTCTTCGGCAGGACGAAGGGCTGCGGGAGGAATTCCGCCGCCTCTTGCTCCCACCTGACCTTCCCGCTTGGATGCAAAAGATGGACAGATGGACGGAACGCATGGACGAATGGACGCAAAAGGCTGACAAATGGATGGCAGACACTGACGAATGGAAGGGCAAGGTGGACAGGTGGATGGCGGACACCGATGAGTGGAAGCAAAGGACGGACGAACGACTGGAAAGGATGGAGAAGTGGATGGCGGAAACAGATGAGTGGAAGCGGGAGACAAGGGAGTGGCAGCAAAAGACGGAGAAGCGATTGGCGAGGATGGACAAGCGGTTCATGCGGATAGAGAGCACTTTGGGAGAGTTACGCGGTGCCGCCAAGGAGACGGAGTATCGCCAGAAAGCGCCGATGCTTTTCAGCAGTCTCTTGCGTCACTTGCGGGATGGGCAACATGAAGTGGCGGAACGATTGAGGGAAGCGGTGAGAGCAGGCAAAGTCAGCCCTGAGGAGGCATTGGAACTGCGGCGAACGGACTTGTTCCTGTTGGGCGAAGTGGCTCAAGGCAAGTGGGAAGGGCAAACGATTTTGGTGGTCACGGAAATTTCGGCGGCAGTGTCACGGGCGGATGTGGAGCGGGCAATCCGAAGGGCAATGATCGCCCAACGGTTGGGCTTTTGGGCATTGCCTTGCGTCAGTGGCGAGCGATGGAGTCAGCCCACCGTGAAGCGGTGGGCATTGAAGCAGGCTCTCCTTTGCGGAGAAGACGGCGTCCTTTACCCTTCTCCTGAAGCCGATTGGGACGCCGTAGAGCAACTCCTCGCCCACTGGCAACCGCTTTGAAACTTTTGCAAAGGTTTGGGCGCTGATTTGGGAAAGGGTGCAAACGGCATGGCGGAAACGATGTTGGAAAAAGCCCGCGCTTTGGGCATGACCGACGAAGAGTTTGAGCAAGTCTGCGCCCTTTTGGGGCGAGAGCCGACGGACACGGAACTGGCGATGTTCAGCGTGGAGTGGAGCGAGCATTGCGGCTATGGGCGCTCCCGCCAGTGGCTTAAGTTGCTGCCCCGCAATATCGGCAAATTCCGCGCCGCTGTCGGCAGTGATGCGGGCGGGATTGAAGTCAAGCCCGGTTTGTGGGTGCTGTTCAAGATGGAAAGCCACAACCATCCGTCCCAAATTGAACCGCGCAGCGGGGCGGCGACGGGTATCGGCGGCATCGTCCGAGACATTTTGGCGATGGGGGCAAGACCTATCGCCCTCGTGGACACGCTGCGCTTTGCCGACCCTTCTGACCCCAAAGCCCGCTACATCTTCACGGGCGTCGTGGAGGGCATTCAGTTTTACGGCAATTGCATCGGCGTTCCGACCATCGCAGGAGAAGTCGGTTTCAACGATTGCTACCGCACCAATTGCCTTGTCGGCGTGATGTGCGTCGGCGTCGCATGGGAGCATGAACTGATGACGAGTGCGGCGAAGGGCGTGGGCAATGCGGTCGTCTATGTCGGCAATGCGACGGGACGGGATGGCATCGGCGGTTGTTCGGTGTTGGCAAGCCAAGAGATGCGCGAGGCATTGGAAATGCGCCCGACGGTGCAATTGGGCGACCCCTTCGCCGAAAAATGCCTGATTGAAGCCTGCTTGGAAGCCTTTAAAACGGGCGCTGTCGTCGCTGTCAAGGACATGGGTGCAGCAGGGTTGACTTGCACGACGGTGGAGATGGCAGCGGCAGGCGGTGTCGGCATGGTGGTGGACATCTCCCTTGTGCCCAAGCGTGAACCCGATATGGAAGCGTGGGAGGTGATGATGAGCGAAAGTCAAGAGCGCATGTTGCTCATCGTGGAGCGAGGGCGGGAGTGGGAAGTCAAGCGCATCTTTGACCGATGGGGACTTCATTGTGTCGTCATCGGGCGCATCACCGACGACGGCATCGTCCGCATCTATGACCGAACGGGACGAGGGACAGGAGACGAGGGACGGGTTGAGTTGGTCGCTGAAATTCCTGCCAAAGCCATCGCCGAAGCGCCCATCAAAAACTTGCCGACGCGAAAACCCGATTACCTTGAACGGGTGCGGGCTTTTGATTTCTCCCAACTGCCCGAACCGAACGATTACGGCGAAGCCTTGTTGCATTTGCTTTCGTCGCCCAACATCGCCAGCAAGGCTTGGGTTTACGAGCAATATGACCACATGGTGCAAATCAACACCGTCATCCCGCCTGGTGCTGCCGATGCGGCGGTCTTGCGGTTGAAGGATTGGGACGAACGGTTGGGCATTGCCGTGACGGCGGATTGCAACTCCCTCTACTGCTACCTTGACCCTTATCGCGGGGCGCAATTGGCGATTGCCGAAGCCGCCCGCAACCTCAGTTGCGTCGGTGCCGAGCCAGCAGGGGTGACCGATTGCTTGTGCTTTGGCAATCCCGATAAGCCCGACCGTTACTGGCAATTCGTGGAGTGCGTCAAGGGCATTGCCGACGCCTGCCGTGAATTGAACTTGCCCGTCGTCAGCGGGAATGTGAGTTTCTACAACGAGAGCGAGATGAGCGTGATTCATCCGTCGCCCCTCATTGGGATGGTCGGCGTTTTGGACGATGTGAGCCGCCATGCGACGATGGCGTTCAAAGACGAAGGCGATGTCATCGTGTTGCTGGGCGTTTGCCGCGAAGAGTTGGGCGGCAGCGAGTATTTGCGATGGCGGTTCGGGTTGGAAGTCGGGGAACCGCCGACGCTGGATTGGCGTTTGGAAAAAACGGTGCAAAAAGTTTGTCGGGAAGGAATTTGGCAAGGGTTGATTAAATCTGCCCACGATGGCAGTGAAGGTGGGTTGGCGGTTTGTTTGGCGGAATGTTGCATCGCAGGAAACATCGGGGCGCAAATCGTCGTGCCAGAAGGGGCGTGGCAATCGCCATCGTGCCGACTTTCGGCGTTGCTGTTCGGCGAGACATCTTCCCGCATCGTCGTCACGGTGGCGCCTGAACGGTTGGGCGCGCTGATGGCGTTGGCAAAAGCCCACGAATGCCCCGCCTTCGTTTTAGGCGAAGTGGGAGGTGAACGGTTGTCCATGGAAGCGCAAGGGCGGCAACTTTTTTCGGTGTCGGTGGGCGAGATGGCAAAAGCGTGGCAGGAAGGATTGCGACGATGGGTCACCCGATAAAGACGCTAAAATTTGAGACGATCGTTGAAGTGCCGTCCGTTATCCGAGCCTTTGAAGGAGGTGTTTTAGGATGCGCCTTTTGCCTTGGCGAAGTGCGGGCGAAGAAACGCAACCGACTTTTGAGGAAGAGCGCGCTGAACGGATTCGCCAGTGGAATGTGCCGATGACGGAATTCGTGCCCAAACCACCCCAGCGCCTTTGGCGGGTCGGTGTCTTCGTGGACATCCAGAACATTTACATGTGCGTCAAGTCCGTCTTCGGTCACACCAAAATCAACTACAAAGCCTTGCGGGATTTCTTGACCCGCGACGGAGCATTGGTGAAAATGGTCGCCTTCACCTGTTACGACCCCGAAAACCGCTCGCAAGTGGATTTCATGCACGCCTTAGCGTTGATGGGCTATCGCATCGTCGCCAAACCGTTGAAGCGCATGCCCGACGGCAACATCAAAGCCAGCATGGACATGGAGATGGCGCTGGAGATTTTGACCTCGGCGAATTACCTTGACGAGTTGATTTTGGTGACGGGAGACGGCGATTTCGCCCCTCTGCTGGACTACTTGGCTCGGATGGGCAAAATCATCAAGGTCATCGGACCAGACCGATTGACTTCCCCCGACCTCATCCGTGCCTGCGACCAATTCATCAACCTGACGCAAATTGACGGCATCTTCATGGATTGACGACAAAGGGCGGGAAAAGGGGATGGTCGTCTGGCAGACCGATTTGCAAGGTGAAGGCATTCGCTTGCTCAAGCGGGGTAAGGTGCGGGACATCTACGAACTGGACGGACAGTTGCTCCTCGTCGCCACCGACCGCATTAGCGCCTTTGATGTCGTCTTGCCAACGCCCATCCCTGACAAGGGGCGCATCCTCACCCAACTGTCCGTCTTTTGGTTTGACCGCACCCGTCACCTAACGCCCAATCACTTGCTCAGCGCCCGACTTTCCGATTTGCCTGACCCCTTGCAACCTTACGCCGATTTGTTGCGTGACCGCTTCATGTTGGCGCGCAAAGCGAAAGTCATCCCCGTTGAATGCGTCGTGCGGGGTTATTTGTATGGCTCGGCGTGGCGGGAGTATCAGGCGACGGGCGAAGTGTGTGGCGTCGCTTTGCCTGTGGGTTTGCGGTTGGCGGAGCGATTGCCCGAACCCCTCTTCACGCCCGCCACCAAAGCGGAAGTCGGGCACGACGAAAACATCCCTTTCCGCAAAGTCGTGGACATCGTAGGGCAAGAGTTGGCGGAACGGTTGCGGGAGTTGAGCCTGCAACTTTATCGCTTCGCTGCCGACCATGCCGAACGCTGCGGGTTGATTTTGGCGGACACCAAGTTTGAGTTTGGGCTGACGGACGATGGGCAATTGATGTTGGTGGACGAATTGCTGACGCCCGACAGTTCCCGCTTTTGGGACGCTGACACTTACGCCCCTGGCAAGCCGCAGGAAAACTTTGACAAGCAATTCGTCCGCGATTACTTGGAACGCATCGGCTGGAACAAAGAGCCACCTGCACCCACTTTGCCGCCCGACATCGTGGAGAAGACGCGCCAGCGTTACTGGGAAGCCTTCCGTCGGCTCACGGGGCAACCGCCAAAGTGACGAAGGTCGCTTCCCCTCGCAGCGGGTGATGGAAGGTGAAGAGCCTTTTGTTGCTTTTGGACGGGGCTGCCGATGAACCCGTTGAAGCGTTAGGCAACCGAACGCCTTTGGAAGCCGCCGACCTTGTGCCTTTGCATCGTTTGGCGAAACAAGGGACGGTCGGCTGGACGAAGACGGTGTTGGATGGGTTGCCCGTCTATCCCGAAGTGGCGGCGTTGGAAGCGTTGGGTTATGACAGCCCGTTGTTTTACACGGGGCGGGGGGCGTTTCGGGCGTTGGGCGCGGACATCCCTTTGGGCGGGCGGGATGTCGCTTTCACTTGCGCCTTTTTGGCGACGGATGGCGAGCGGGTCACGGCGACGGAGTTGGACTTGTCTTTGGACGAAGCCCGAACTCTGTTGCAAATGTTGCAGGAGCGGTTGGGGAATCGTCAGTGGCATTTCATCCCTTTGCGCGCCCGACGCCATCTCGTCCTCTGGTCGGAAGGCGCCAGCACTTTGCATTGTCACCCTCCCGATGAGTTGGAGGGCGAACCCTTTGCGGCGCACTTGCCTCAGGGCGATGGGGAGCAAGTGATTCGGCAACTCATTTACGACGCCTTAGAGTTGCTGGAGGGGCACGAAATCAATCGCCGCCGTTTGGACGAAGGCAAACCGCCTGCCAATTTGCTTTGGCTTTACGAGCCAGGCACGCTGCCCCGCTTACCTTCCTTGCGCTTGCTGGCAGGGATGATTCGCGCTGATGGCGTCACCGACCACATCCCGATGCGGGGCTTGTTCATCGCCGCAGGCATTCGCCCTCATCGCCCCCCACCGACTTCGTTAGACAACCTGCGGGCGGATTACGAACGGCTGGCGCAATTTGTGGCGGACTTGCTAACGGACACCGATTTGTTGCTTGTCCACCTTCGGGAAACTGACAAGGCAGCCCACCGTCGCGACCCTGAGTTGAAGGTGTTTGCGCTGCGACAATTTGCCGAAGTTTTCTTGCCGACAGTCTTTCGGGCGTGGGAGCGGTCGGAGGATGGGCGGTTGCTTCTTTTGTGCACCCATCGGACTTCTTCGGTGACAGGCAAACATCTTGCGGGCGAAGTGCCCTTTTTGATGTTGCCCCCTCGTGCCCGTTCCCTTGCCGACGAGTTCCACGAGCGGGCGGCGCAGGAAGGGGGCGCCAAAATCTCACGGGCTGCCGAGTTAGCCGCTTGGCTGATAGACATCGCCGTGCCCATCGGCCTTCGGTAAACCATCGGGTTGCCTTTGCGGTCGGCGTCCCCTTCGTCGCCCTAACGCAAAAGTTTCGGAGGCGTTGAACGATGCCTTTTTGGACGACGAACGAGCCGATGGTCAGCGTCGTCGCAGAAGGGCTTGCGGAGTGGGATTACATCGCTGCCCCTGAAGCCCTCATCCACAAGATGCGGATAGCGATGGAGCGATTTGATTTGCTGCGGTCGGGGGAAACGGTCGTCGTCGGGGTTTCGGGCGGTCCTGATTCGCTGGCGCTGTTGCATGGGCTTTGGCGGTTGCAAAAGGAGTTTGGCTGGCAACTGATTGCCGCTCACTTAAATCACGGGTTGCGGGGCGCTGATGCCGACGCTGACGAAGATTTCGTTCGGTCGGTGTGTGAGCGATGGGGCATTTTGTGCGTGACGCGGCGGGAAGATGTGCGGGGGCTGGCGCGGGCGGAAAAATTGTCGGTGGCGCAAGCGGGGCGACGGGCGCGCTACCGTTTCTTCGCCCAAGTCGCTCAGGCGTATGGGGCGACAACGGTTGCCTTAGGGCACACCGCCAGCGATGTCATAGAGACGGTGTTGCTGAATTTGTTTCGCGGGACGGGTTTGGAAGGGTTGCAAGGCATCCCGCCCAAAAGCCCGTTGACTTTGCCCGATGCCGATGGGCGATGGCGGGAGACAGGCATTTGGCTGGTTCGCCCCCTGATTTTTTGCTGGCGGGCGGAGACGGAAACTTACGCCCGCGTCTATCGCCTGCAACCGAGGACTGACGCCAGCAACTTTGACCTGCAAGTTGCCCGCAATTGGGTTCGTTGGCAATTGCTCCCGCTGCTTCGTCAGCGCTTCCCGCAGGTGGACGGGGCATTGTGGCGGCTGAGTGAATTGGCGCGGGAGCAAGGCGAATTTTTGAGGGCGCTGGCAAAGGAGTGGCTGAAAGAATGGGGGCAAAGGCAAGGCAAACCGCCATGGGAAACCCTCGCCGTGCCCCGCAAGGCTTTCTTGGCTTTGCCCAAAGCCTTGCGACGGCAGGTCTTTCGGCAGATGGTGGAAGCGATGGCAGGCGCCCTCAACGAAGTTTCCTTTGAGCACACCGAGCAAGCCTTAAACCTCATCGCCCGTCACAGCGATCAAGCGATGTGGCATTTGCCTGAGCGGTTAGTCGTTCGGTTGGAGCGGGGGATGATTTTGTTGGCGAAGGTGCCATCTTTCGCCATCGGGGCGTCCTAAACTTAAGGCAGGGCGCTTTTCCATTGACGGCGCAGGCGATTGGGTGGGTGCGGTGACCGACATCTTCCCGCCGAAGGAGTGACCGAAAAGACGATGCGCATGTTCCGATGGCTGTTCGTCCTCAGTTTGACGATGGCGGTGCTGTTTTATTTTCTGGCGCGGGAGCAAATGGAGCGGGTTCGGGAGATGCGCTATGACCAGTTTTTGCAGATGGTGCGGGATGGACGGGTTCGGGAGTTGGAGGTCAGTGGCAATCGTGCCTTTGGCAGGTTGAAAGATGGGACGCCCTTCACCGTCCAATTGCCAGATCGGACGGAGTTTTTGGAGCAATTTTTGGTGCGCCATCAAGTGCCTGTCCGTTTCCGCCAAGCGCCGTTAAGCCCCGCCCAGTGGCAAAACCTGATCATCTCGCTGCTGATGATGATTTTGGTGGCGGGCATCTTCATCTACCTGTTTCGGCAGCAATTTGGGGGGCAGCAAGTTTTCAACTTCGCCCGCAGCCGTGCCCGCCGCTACGACCAAAACCAACCCCGCATCACCTTTGAAGATGTCGCCGACTTGGAGGAAGCCAAAGAAGAGTTGCGGGAAATCATTGAGTTCCTGAAAAATCCCCAGCGCTTCCAAGCCTTGGGGGCGAAAGTGCCCAAAGGCGTCTTGCTGATGGGACCGCCTGGGTGCGGCAAAACGCTGCTGGCGCGTGCCGTCGCCGGGGAAGCAGGCGTCCCCTTCTTCCATGTCAGCGGCAGCGAGTTCGTGGAAATGTTCGTCGGTGTGGGAGCAGCGCGGGTGCGGGACCTCTTTGAACAAGCGAAAGCCAACAAGCCTTGCATCATCTTCTTGGACGAATTGGATGCCGTCGGGCGATTGCGGTTTGCGGGTATCGGGGGTGGTCACGATGAACGGGAGCAAACCCTCAATCAGTTGCTGGTGGAAATGGACGGCATTGAACAAAACAGCGGGCTGATTGTCATCGCCGCCACCAACCGCCCCGATGTTTTGGACCCCGCCTTAACCCGCCCTGGTCGCTTTGACCGACGCATCATCATTGACCATCCCGACTTGAAGGGGCGGGAAGCAATCTTGCGGGTGCACCTAAAGGGCAAACCCTTAGCCGACGATGTGGACATTGAGAAACTGGCAAAACAAACGGCAGGCTTTTCGGGGGCGGATTTAGCCAACATGGTCAATGAAGCCGCTATCTTGGCAGCCCGAAAAGGACGAGACCGCATCACGATGAGCGACTTGATGGAAGCCTTAGAAAAAGTCATCGTCGGTCCCGAACGAAAGAGCCGACTGCTTAGCCCGAAGGAGAAACACATCGCCGCCTACCACGAGAGCGGGCACGCCCTCGTCAGCAAACTCCTAAGGGTGCGAGAAGTGACGAAGGTGACGATTATCCCGAGGGGGTTGGCGATGGGCTACACCCTGAACTTGCCGCAAGAAGACCGCCACCTGATGACGCGGCAAGAGTTGCTGGACGAGATGACCGTGTTGCTGGCGGGGCGGGCGGCGGAGGAACTGGTCTTCGGGGAAGTGACGACGGGGGCTGCCAACGATTTGGAGCGGGCGACGGAATTGGCGCGTCGGATGGTCTGTGAGTTTGGGATGAGCGAACGGCTCGGTCCCGTCACTTTGGGGCGAAAAGCAGGACCGATTTTCCTCGGACGCGACATCGTGGAAGACCGAAACTACAGCGAAGCCGTCGCCAGCGAAATTGACCGAGAAGTCCGTCGCCTCGTGGAGGAATGCTATGAACGCGCCAAGCAATTGCTCATCCAAAACCGTCATGCCTTAGACGCCATCGCTGAACGGTTGCTGGAAGAGGAGACGATAGATGGCGAGGCGTTGAACGAATTGCTGAAGTCGGTAGGAGTGCCGTTGCCCTCGGATGGGAAAGAAACCGTCCCATCAAGCGAACGGCATCAGGGAGGTGACCATGATGGGTCGCCCCAAAGCGGTTGACGACCTGAACCCACAAGCTCTTCTCGCCCAAGCCCAAAAGGCGATAGCGACGAAGGACTGGCAACAAGCCCTCCAAAGTTTTGAAGCCATCTTAGGCTATTTGCGCCGAAGGAAAGGGACGACGAAGATGGCGAAGGTGGCTGCCCTCCTCGGTTATGCCCAATGCCTTTTAGCACTTCAAAGAGCCCTTGAAGCCGAGAAGGTGACTCGGCAGGCTTTGCGCCTTGACCCTGAGAACCCTGAAGCGCGCCAGTTGCACCTCTCCGCCCTCCTCGCCTTAGGGCAATGGCAAATTGCCCTTCGGCAGGCGAAGCAGTGGGTGGCGGAACATCCTTCCGATTGGCGCCCTCACTTGCTTTTAGCCCGCCTCTATCACGCCCTGAACGATCAGGAACTTTCCCGCTTCCACCTGTTGATGGCTCTGCATCACGGACGAGAAGTTCCTTCCGTCTTCCACACCGTTGCCCAATTGCTGGAGCAACAGGAACGAGTTCGGGAAGCCATCACGGTGATGCGCAAGGCAGTTCAAGATTTCCCCGATGATGCCGCCAGTTGGATAACCCTGGGACTGCTCCTTCAAAAGGAGCGGAAACTGCGTCGTGCCCTGCAATGCTTGGAGCGGGCGATAGAACTGGGGGGCGATACGCCAGCAGTGAGATTGGCGCTGGGGCAAATTTGTTCGGACTTGGGGCGGATGGACAAAGCCATCGCCCACATCCAAAAAGGCTTAGAACAAGACCCCGACAACTTGGAACTTTGGGATTTGCTTTCGTTCGTTTACCTGCAACAGGGAAAGTTGCGGGAAGCATTGGGGGCGCTCCATCGCCTCCTTGACCTTGCGCCCACCGACCCCTTCGGGCATTTTAAGTTGGCGTCGCTGCATTACCAGATGGGCAACTATGCGGAAGCGGTTCAGGCTTATCGGCGGGTCATCGCTTTGGCGCCAGGCACCGAATTGGCTCAGGAAGCCCAAGAGATTTTGGAGATGGTTGACCATGTGCAGTTGGAGCAAGTGTTCGTCCTGAGCATGGAAGACCCCGTCTTTCGTGCCCGCCTCATCCGCGACCCGAAGTGGGCAGTGGAGTCAAAGGGTTTTGCCCTCTCCGATGCGTCCTTAGAAATCCTCGCCAACACCGATTTCTCCCGTTTGCCCAAACGATGGCGCTCGCCACAGGGTCGGTTGAGTTAAAACCTGCCTCAAAGGGGGCACTAAGGATGGCGGAAGGGTTGCGCGAAGATTGGCAAGTTTACGACATCACCATCATCGGCGGCGGACCGTCGGGATTGTTCGGCGCCTTCTATGCAGGGATGCGGCAGATGTCCACCAAAATCATTGACGCCCTCTCCCAATTGGGTGGGCAACTCACGGCGCTTTATCCCGAAAAGTTCATCTACGACATGCCCGGCTTCCCGAAGGTGCGCGCCAGCGAATTGGCGCAACGGCTCATAGAACAGGCGATGCAATTTCATCCCACCGTTTGCCTGAACGAGACGGCATTGAAACTGGAGCGGCAGGACGAAAAACTCTTTCGGCTGACGACTTCCAAAGGCGTTCACTACTCTCGCACCGTCCTCATTTGCGCTGGGCTGGGCGCTTTCTCTCCCCGCCGATTGGGCAAGCCCGAAGTGGAGCGATTTGAAGGCAAGGGCGTTTATTACACTGTCACCGATGTGGACGCTTTCGCTGGCAAGCGCGTGCTCATCGTCGGCGGTGGCGACAGCGCCGTTGATTGGGCCCTCACCTTAGAACCCATCGCCGCCAAAATCACCCTCATCCATCGCCGTGACCAATTCCGAGCCCACGAACATAGCGTGGAGCAACTGATGCGTTCCCGCGTGGAAGTGCGGGTCTTCCACGAGTTGGAGGCAGTGCTGGGGGACGAACACCCCGAAGCCGCCGTCATCTTCCACAACAAGACGGGCGAAAAAACGACCATCCCTGTGGACGCCGTGATTTTAGCCTTGGGCTTTACGACCAACCTCGGTCCGCTCCGTGAGTGGGGCTTAGAAATGGAAGGCAACGACATCAAAGTGGACCAACGGATGATGACCAACATCCCAGGCGTCTTTGCGGCGGGCGATGTCGCCACTTACCCTGGCAAAATCAAACTCATCGCCACTGGTGTTGCCGAAGCGGCTGTCGCCGTCAATCAAGCGAAAGTTTTCCTTGACCCGACGGCACGGTTGCAACCCGCTTTCAGCACGACCGTCGGCGTCCCGACGCAACGGTAACGGGGTTGAGAAAGGGGCGGAAAACGATGCCAGACGACGCAGCGCTTTCGGAAGGGGCAAGGCCTCGTCCAGAAACGGGGCGATGGATGGAGCCCTTTCGGGCGTTGCGCCACCGCCCTTTTCGGCAATTTTGGTTAGCCCAAGTTATCTCCTTGACGGGCAGTTGGATGCAAGGGGTCGCCCAACGATGGCTCGTCCACGAACTCACCCGTCCTCACTCCGAAGCGATGTTGGGCATCACCAATGCCTTAACTGCCTTGCCTGTCCTTTTCCTTGCGCCCATCACAGGCACTCTCGCCGACCGTTTTGAGCGGCGCCGCATTTTGTTGGGCGTCCAGTTGGTCGCTACCGCCATCGCCCTGACCCTCTGGCTGCTGACGCTGACGGGTTGGGTTCGCTTGTGGCACATCCTTGCGTTGGCGTTGATGATGGGCTGCGTTCGCGCCTTTGATGTCCCGACCCGCCAATCTTTTTGGGCGGAGTTAGTCGGGCGGGCAGATTTGATGAGCGCCATCACCCTCAACTCCGCTGTCGTCAACCTCTCTCGCATCCTCGGTCCGTCTTTGGGCGGCGTCATCATTGAAACCATCGGCATCACCAACTGCTTCCTCTTCAACGCCCTCAGTTTCCTGCCCCCCATCCTCGTCCTTTGGACGATGCCATCTTGGGGCGTGACGAATGCTCAACAAACCGACCTCTTTGCGAGCCTTCGGGAAGGCGTCAGATATTTGCGTGGAAACTTCGTCGTCCTTCGCCTTTTGTTGCTCGTGGGGGCGTGGAGTTTGTTCGGGGGGCAGTTTGAAGTCTTGTTGCCCGTCTTGGCGGACAAAGTTTATGGCGTCGGGGCAAAAGGCTATGGCTTTCTGTTTGCGGCGTGGGGTGTCGGGGCGCTCTTTGGTGCGGTGTTCGCCGCCAGCATGGAGCAACGGCTGCGGCGCGGGCAATTGGTCGTAGTGGGAAGTTTTTGCGCCGCCCTCAGTTTAGCCAGCCTCAGTGTCGTCCGTCAATTTTCCCTCGCCATCCCTTTGCTGGCATTGGTCGGTTTGGGCATGGTCACCCAAAATGCCACCTGCAACACCCTCGTCCAATCCTTAGTGCCCGACGACCTGCGGGGGCGGGTCATGGGCTTTTACTCGCTGATGTTCATCGGCTTGATTCCTCTCGGCAGCCTGTTTTACGGGACGGTCGCTTCAATTTTGGGCGCCCCGATGGCACTGTTGACGGGCGCCGCTTGTTTCGCCCTCGTCGCACTGGCACTGATCTCGCAGGGTATTCCTCGCTTGCCCTGAAGGACAAGGTTGTGCCAAAGTTGATGCCAGACGGATAACCCAAAGCGAGGCGATGCCCGATGGCAACGCCCCAAGAGCCACAACAGCCACAGCGATTTGTGGAGCGCCGCCAACCCGAAGGTTCGCCACCTTCGGAAGCCCCTTCGGAGTTGATTGTCTGGCAAGCCCGCCAGCGCTTTGCCCTTACCCTCGGCGCTATCTTACTCCTCTTGCTCCTCGTCGGTGGGGGAATGGCGCTGCTGTTGCTGCGGGAGTGGCGAACCCCGATCGCCCAAGCGCCTCCGCCCCCTAAAGCCTCAGGGCAATTCCTTCAAGCGCCACCATCGCCCCCAACGCAAGGGCAATTCGCCCAAGCCCCACCACTGCCTTCCCCCCCTGCCAACCCTGCCGTCGCTCCGCCAATGCCAACGCCCTCCCCT
>Ga0209393_1000021_pt1 | contig 85121 bp, 85 predicted proteins | sample SSWtaG_2_FD_184117 | JGI IMG/M metagenome (GOLD analysis project Ga0209393, IMG submission 184117) | Hot spring microbial communities from Sandy's Spring West, USA to study Microbial Dark Matter (Phase II) - SSWsed_130316 (SPAdes)... | ecosystem: Environmental > Aquatic > Thermal springs > Hot...
AGAACTCGTAGATTTTGCAAAGATAAAAGGATTAGACATCCTAGGTACGGGAGACGCTCTTCACCCAAAATGGATAAAAGAGCTTAAGGAAGAGCTAGAGTATATTGGAGATGGAATATACATTTCTAGATCTAAGAAAGATGAAAAAACGTATTTTATTATACAAGTAGAAGTTGCAACTATACATCAGTTTAATGGTAAATCTAGAAGAATACATCACGTAATCCTTATGCCTAATTTGGAAGTTGCTATACAAATCTCTGAAGCTTTAAGAAAATATGGAGAAATAGAATCTGATGGGAGACCGATCCTTAACATAAACCCTGCAGAACTAGTTGAGATTGTAATGGAGATAGATGAGCAGAATATAGTTTTCCCTTCTCACGCTTGGACTCCTTGGTGGAGTATGCTTGGAGCATTCAGCGGAGTAGACCATATTAGAGAATGCTATCAAGATATGGTGAAAAACATTTACGCTATTGAGACGGGTTTAAGCAGTGATCCTCCAATGAACTGGAGAGTAAGCTGGCTAGACAACTATACCCTTGTAAGCTTTAGCGATTCACACAGCCCATATCCATATAGGCTTGGAAGAGAAGCAGTAGTATTTAATCTATCGAAGCCAAGTTACAAAGAAATACTTGAAGCATTAAAGAATAAGGATCCATCCAAGATATTAATGACTATTGAAGTCCCGCCAGAATATGGGAAATATCATTGGAGCGGTCATAGGAATTGCAGCTTCGGTCCAATAGAACCTGAGGAAGCAAAGAGACTAAATTATAGGTGTCCTGTATGTGGAAGAAAACTTACGAAAGGAGTTGAAGATCGTGTAGAAGAACTTGCAGACAGACCTAGAGGGTACATCCCAGAAAAGAAGATAAACTACATACACTTGATACCTCTACAAGAATTGATCGCCTTAAGCATGGGGGTTGAGGTAGATAACGAATCCAAACTTAATAGTGTTAAGATATGGAGTGAGTATGAAAAATTGATTAACACATTTGGAAATGAATTCAAAATACTATTAGAAGTCAAAGAAGAAGAAATAGAAAGAGTAAGTGGGAGGAAGCTTGCAGAATTAATATCTTTCATGAGACAGGGTAAACTCAAGATTATCCCAGGATATGATGGTGTATACGGAAAGCTTGTAGTAGAGCATAAACAGCAGGAAAAACCAGAAAACATTAGAAAGCTCGAAGATTATTTCTAGACCCAACGTAAACACCTTAGCATTCAGTTACTAGACAATTAATCAATATCAGCATTAGAAAATCTATTATAGAACAATGGAGAATTAACGGTGTATCGATGTAAAGTATATCTTGGAGAAAGGCGGGAAGAAACCTCATTACATGCTTTTAGGATAACGAAGTACTCTAAGAAGAGACGATGAAGTAGGACTATGCTTAGTCTCTAGACTATAAAGACGCTTAAGAAAATACCGGAGTATACTGGCACTCATCCAGAGCATCTACCTGAAATCAGCCTGCTCCTACAACTCTTATCTCCTTAAGCATAATCCGGCAAGATATCAACGTAGGCAAAGGATTAACATTAATTCTTAAAGATGCAGCAGAAAAGTCTCGACAGGACCGGCTAAACCGTTAGTTAAAAATAATATATTAGGTAGCCCCGGGCGGGATTTGAACCCGCGACCTGCGGCTTTCCTGCAAACCTAACAAGGTTTTCTCGAGTTGGTACAAGGCCGCCGCTCTACCCGCTGAGCTACCGGGGCTCAACACTACAATATTGAAACTAAACATTCTCCTTTTTATGTTTAATTTTCTCAGCTGATTAACAACCGGAGGAAAAAGACCACCCTGAAAGACTGAAAACAAAATAAACTCAATCTATTAACTATCTTATAAAGCTACCAAAATCTAAACATTTATACACTAAAGAGAACAATGGATAGATGTGGGGCCGTGGTCTAGCTTGGCTATGACACGCGGCTCGGGCCCGCGAGATCCTGGGTTCAAATCCCAGCGGCCCCACACAGCAAATCTGAGAAACCTTCCTAACCTCATATGTTTAATGAGTGAATCATTCATTAAACATCTTCATGGATGTTTAGAGTTATTTCAATGGGCCCGAGGGGACTTGAACCCCTGTCCTCCGGCTTTCTACGAGTCTTCACCGCAGGCCGGCGCCATATCCATTCTAGGCCACGGGCCCATCTCCATGTATTGTTAAGGTTTTCCTTATTCTTCTATTTTATCTAGTCTATTTAAAGACTGAATGGCCAAGCTGATTTCTTAAATTCTATCTCCAAGTTAATGGTGTTTTACATGTTGTTTCCGTCTTCAAGTGTCGAGCTCTATCTTTATATGGTGGGGCATCGTATCTTGAGAAGGGTTTTGTGGGTTATCGCCCGAAAACAAAAGCTCCTTTAAAATTATGGAGATTAGCTGAAGATAGAAGTAGTAGATTAATCTTAGCATTAGATCTTCTAAATAGCTCTTCCTTCAAATGGAATTCTAGAAGTCTTCTCGAGAGATGCTCCAGGCTGCTTGATAACTTAAGAGAATACATCGTAGGTGTTAAGATAGGTTTTCCACTACTATTATCGGTCGGTGTTGATGGAGTAGGAGAGATAATAGCAGACTTTAAGGGAGAATTCTACTTTCTATCAGACTTTAAGATAGGAGACATACCAGAAGTAGCTACACATACTATGAGCTCTCTACAAGGTCTAGGATTTGATGGTGCAACTATACACTTATTTCAAGGAGGTTTGGCAAGGATAACTAGAGACTCTATTGATTTATTCGGAGTATTAATGATGAGCCACCCTGAAGCAATACTCTTCGAAAAGAACTTTAATGAATTAATTAATGAAGCATTAAAAGCTAGGGTAGATGGTGTAATTGTTGGAGCAACCAAGAAAGAATACATACGGGAAGCTAGAAAAAAGTTACCTAGAAAAACGATCGTGTGCCCCGGTATAATAACTCAAGGTGCTGAGCCTAGTCAAGCCTTAAGATATGGTGGAGATTTTGAAATAGTTGGAAGAGCAATTACAGCATCCGCCGACCCTATCCTATCTACTAAGAAAATTCTGGAGGTTGAGAGAGGTGTACTCCAAAGATAGGTTAGCCGAGATCTTAATATCTACTAACTGTGTAAAATTCGGAGAATTCATTCTTAGCTCAGGAGCTAAGAGCAACGTTTATGTTGACATGAGGAAGATAATCTCTCATCCAGCTGAATTCATGGAGTTAATTAGGATTTACACGAGAATGGTGAGCAATTTAAAGTTTGACATCCTAGCAGGTGTAGAATCTGGAGGTATACCGTTTGCTACAGCAATTGGAGTAGAACTAAAGAAGCCAATAATATATGTTAGGAAAGAATATAAGAATCATGGATTAAAGAAGCTTATTGAAGGAGAATTCAAAGAGAGAGATATAGCGTTAGTCATTGATGATGTATCTACAACAGGCAGCTCTATTGCTAGAGCTGTAGAAGTCTTAAAGTCAAACAACTTGATAGTCTACGATGCATTCGTCATAGTTGATAGAGAAGAAGGAGCAAGAGAGAAACTACAACAACTAAATATCAAATTACATTACTTGATAACACTTAAAGAGATTATCTCTCTGATGTCTTATCAAGCCTCGATGCCATATACTAAGGAGATTAGGGGAAAACCCCATGAATAATAAATCATCCACGAACAAACTGCTAAATGATGAAGCAGGAAGCATACAGCTACCTCGCCGGATTCAATCAAAATATATTGCTGGTGAAGTATGTAGTGTAAGGCAGCTAACTCCATCCATTAAAGAATATACTATTGAGCTGGAGGAAGAGATTAATCCAAACCCAGGACAATTTGCAATGCTCTGGATACCCAGCATAGGAGAGATACCCTTAAGCTTTGCAGACTACTCTACAGGGACTGTAAAATTCATTATTTGCAGAGTAGGCTTCGTCACCACCTATATGCATCGGAATATCGTTGTTGGCTCAAGAGTATTTCTAAGAGGACCTCTTGGAAATGGTTTTACATTATGCTCGCTGAAGAACTGCCTATTGATAGGAGGAGGATGCGGGCTTGCGCCACTCTATTATCTAGGTAGAATGCTAAGTATGAAGAGTTGTAGATTGAAGACTTTGTTAGGGTTTAAGAATTCTAGCGATGTATTCTATGTTAGTGAGTTCAGTGAGATCTCCGATACCCTTGTCTCAACTGAAGATGGTGAAGAAGGATTTAAAGGAACCGTAGTAGATATGCTGAAGAACATTCTAAGAGAGGATACATTCGATATGGTTTACGTATGTGGGAGAGAACAAATGTTGATAAAAGTGGTTAGAGAATGTTTAGCAAAAGGCATGAAGACTGAGGTTTCTCTTGAAAGAATAATTAAATGTGGATTAGGTATCTGTGGGTCATGCTCAGTTGAACCCCTAGGATTAAGAGTTTGTAGAGATGGTCCAGTATTTGACGGCAGACTCTTATTACAGCTTGATAATCTCTCGAAAAATGATAGGGAAGAAATATGTATAAAGAATTAAAAAATCTAGAGTATTTTTGTAAGATAGATTTTCCAGAGAATCTTTCAATAGATTTATCAACATCTATATCAAACCTTTCTCTTCGAAATCCTACAGTATTAGCTTCAGGGATATTGGGGTCGTCTTACAGTTTATTGAAACGTGTAGAGGATGCTGGCGCGGGTGCATTAACTACTAAGACTATTACTAAGAATCCACGTGAAGGTTACGCTAATCCCGTGTTCGTAGATCTTGGCTACGGCTATCTAAATGCAATAGGTTTAAGGAATCCTGGAGCAGATAATTTTAGTAAGGAACTCTCTAAAGCAAAGAAAAACATCCAGATACCGATAATAACCAGTATTGGTGGGAGTAGCGTAGAAGAATTCATATACGTAGCGGAGAGAATGGTAGAATCGGGCTCAGACGCTTTAGAGATTAACCTTTCCTGCCCTCATGTTGAAGGGTATGGTCTAGATGTCGGCTCAGATATAAAACTAACACAGCAAATAATAAAACAGTTAAAAAGTATATCTTCGAAGCCATTATTTGCGAAGATCTCATTACATCAATCTCGCGTAGATATTCTAGAAAAATATATTGATGCAGGTCTTGATGGCATATCAGCTATCAACGCGGTGAAAGCTTTAGCAATTAATGTTAAAGCATTATCTCCTATCCTCTCGAACATTGCCGGAGGATTATCAGGACCATGTATAAAACCTATAGCCTTAGCAGTTGTATACGAAATCTATAGAGAATTTCCAGATATACCAATTATTGGAGTTGGAGGAATACAGAGCCCTGAAGATGCAGTTGAGATGATCTTAGCTGGGGCATCCGCAGTCGGTATAGGCTCAGCCATAGTTAGAAAAGACTTAGAAATATTTAGGGAGGTAACGGGAGGGATTGGGAGATTTATGCTTGATAACGGATTCAAATCTATAAGAGAACTCATAGGATACATACATAGAAGATAATCATAGCATAAATTCTAGAACTAGAGATTATGCTTCACAATAATATCTACGTCTAAGTACACAGAGACTATGAGAAAAAGATTATTATCTTAACTTAATGAGTAATCGATAGATGATATGTAAAGATGAGATAACTAGCGTCTTAGAGAAGTATTCTAGGAACCAGTTAATGATAGGTGTTCTTGGGACGCACTCAGCTTTAGAAGTATGTAGAGGGGCTAAAGATGAAGGTTTCAAAACGGTAGTCATATGTCAGAAAGGTAGAGAAAAAACCTACTCTAAGTATTTTATCTCTAGAGAGAGATTTGGAAAAGAAGTCGGTATTATCGATGAGGTAATAATCTTAGAAAGATTTAGAGATATAGCTAGAGATGAAGTTCAAGAAGAGCTTAGGAGGAAGAATACTATATTGATTCCACATAGAGGGCTATCTGTATACGTAGGATACGAAGTAATAGAAAATACGTTGAGAATACCGATCTTCGGGAATAGATATCTTCTAAAGATTGAAGAAAGAGGAATAGACTTCGACCAATACAAGTTGTTAGATAAAGCAGGAATACCCTATCCGAGGATCTATAGAAGTCCTGATGAGATCGATAGACCTGTAATAGTTAAAGTATCCGAAGCGGTCAGAGAATATGAGAGAGCTTTCTTCATAGTTTCTTCCGCTAAGGAGTTTGAAGAAAAATCAAAAACCCTCATAGAAAAGAAGCTAGTAACAAGAGAGGCTATTGAGAAAGCAGTTATCGAGGAATTAATAGTAGGAGCATACTTTAATTTTAACTTCTTCTATTCCCCACTAGATGGAGAGATCGAGCTGCTTGGAATAGATATAAGGAGGCAGACGAATCTCGACGGATTGTTAAGGCTACCGGCTACTCAGCAGTTAGAGGTATTGAAGTATGTCGAGGTTAGAAATATCGAGGTAGGTCATATAGCTTGTACCATTAGAGAATCTCTACTTGAAAGAGCATTTGAATTAGCTGAGAGATTTGTAAGGGTCACTCAAGATGCTTATCCACCTGGAGTTATAGGACCGTTCGCTCTCCAGAGCATAGTAGTTCCTGGCCCCCCTCACGAGGAAATTATAGTATACGATGTTAGCGTAAGAGTTCCAGGATCTCCAGGGGTAAAATTCACTCCATACTCTGAGAATCTTTGGGGTTTCCCGGTAAGTGTTGGTCGAAGGATTGCTATGGAGATTAAAGAAGCATTAAGAGGAGATAGATTAGAGGGGGTTCTTACATGATTAGTAGAAATGAAATATTGAATACTCTATCACACTATGATGAATCAGATATCAAGATAGGGACATTGTGCTCTCATTCCTCTCTCCAGATATTTCATGGAGCTCGAAGAGAAGGTATACCATCAGTAGGAATAGTGTTGAGGGAGAATAAACCATACTATGAAAGCTTCACTAATGCTCTTCCAGAGATATTCCTGGAGGTTCAGGACTACAAAGAAATATTGACTGATAATTTTCAGAAAAAATTGATCTCGGAAAACGTAATTATTATTCCACATGGATCCTTCGTAGAGTATATTGGAGCGGAGAATCTTCTAGAAAGATTTAGAGTACCCATGTTTGGTAACAGATTAACATTGTATTGGGAAGGTGATAGAAGGAGGCAGAGAAGATGGCTTGAGGAGGCTGGAGTAAACTGCCCGACTATCTATGAGAACCCCTCTAATATTGATAAGCCTGTAATCGTTAAACTCCACGGCGCAAAAGGTGGAAGAGAATATTTCAAAGCTTCCAACCCACAAGAATTCTTTATAAAGTTTAACGAGCTTAGAATGAAGAAACTCGTAAGCAGCTTAGACGACATAGTCATAGAAGAACTCGTAGCTGGAGTAAGATATTATCCCCACTTCTTCCTAAGTATTCTTGAAGAGAAGAATCTTCCAAGCTTGGAAGAAGGAAGACTAGAGCTTCTCGGGATAGACCGAAGACTTGAAGTTATAGATGAAATACATAGAGGATTACCCCTAATTATTGAGGATTACCTAGATTATACTGTGACGGGGAACGTCGGCGTAGTTGTTAGAGAAAAATATCTAGTGGATTTGCTAAGATATGCTGTTAGAATTGTTTCGTCTGCAAGGAAACTCTTTTACCCAGGTTTAATCGGCCCATTTTGTATAGAAACTATATATAATCCAGCTAGAGGATTCATCGTATTCGAAGTTTCAGCTAGAATAGTCGCTGGAACAAATCTATATCCAGATGGTTCCCCATACTCAACATACTATTATAATGAACCTGTGTCTATGGGTAGGAGAATAGCGAAAGAGATAAAGAAAGCAGTCAATCTAAATTCTTTGCATAAACTAGTTTATTAAAGAGTAAGCAATTAACGACAATTAGATGGGCTGAACCTGCAACTTTATCAAACCATGTAATCTTTTATTATCTACTTAAGATAAAAGATATATCTTAGTTTTAGATTATCGTCAGAGGGATTTCGTGGTTAGAGTTTTAGAAGATATAGGGTTGTCTTTCGATGATGTTCTTCTACTACCCGGGAAATCATCTATAGCTTCTAGGAGGGAGATCGATACAAAGTCTAGGTTTACTCAAAGAATCACGATAAATATTCCTATTGTATCTGCAGCAATGGATACTGTTACAGAGTCTGCTATGGCTATAACTCTTGCTAGAGAAGGTGGAATAGGAGTTATACATCGTTTCATCCCACCGGAGAGGCAGGCAGAAGAAGTAGCTAAAGTGAAGAGAGCGGATAATGTAATCATTGAGAAGCCTATAACAATAGCTCCAGATAGAACAATTGGAGAAGCAAAAGAACTTATGAAAACCCTCGGGATAAGCGGGTTACTAGTCGTAGACTCTGAAAATAGGCTTCTAGGGATCCTTACAAGAAGAGATGTATTATTCGAAAATGATTCTGCGTTTGTAAGTAGATGCATGACCCCTAGAGAAAGAATGGTCGTTGCTGAATCAAACATATCTCTAGAAGAAGCTAAGAATATCTTCAAACAATATAAGGTTGAGAAGATACCTATAGTTGACCGTGAGAACAGGGTTAGAGGTTTAATAACATGCGTTGACCTATTAAAGAGAGAAGCATATCCGAACGCTTCTAGGGATTCTAAAGGTAGATTACTTGTCGCAGCCGCTATAGGCGTGAAAGAGAAAGAAATAGACCGTGCAAAGCTTCTAGTAGAGGCTGGAGCTGATGCAATAGTGATAGATGTTGCGCATGGGCATACAAGCATGTGTATCGAGACTATAAAGAAGCTTAGGAGAATCTATGGAGATGATGTAGAGATAGTTGCCGGTAATGTTGCTACAGCTGAAGGTGTCGAAGACCTAGCTTCAGCAGGAGCAAACGCGGTAAAAGTAGGCGTAGGACCAGGCTCCGTATGTACTACGAGGATAGTTGCAGGTGTAGGCGTACCGCAATTATCTGCTATTCTTGAATGTGCTAATGCAGCTGAGAAGATGGATATACCAATTATAGCTGATGGAGGCATACGTGAAAGCGGAGACATAGTTAAAGCATTAGCTGCAGGGGCTTCCTCCGTCATGATAGGTAGGTTACTAGCTGGAACAGATGAGAGCCCTGGAGCAGTAGTAGTTAAGAATGGTAGGAGATACAAAATCTATAGAGGGATGGCTTCAATATATGCTATGCTAGGTAGAGAGGTTAGGTCTAGGGAAGACCTTACAGAAGCATTGATAGACTCTTCTGAATACTCATACTATGCTGAAGGTGTGGAGGCATACATCCCGTACACTGGCTCAGCTTCAGAGATGATAAAGAAGCTAGTTGCAGGATTAAGGTCTGGAATGAGCTACCTAGGAGCGAGAACTATACCTGAACTAAAACGTAACTCTATATTCATTAGAGTTACACAAGCAGGAATAAGAGAAAGCATGCCTCATGATGTTGAAGTAATATAGATTTAGTGATTAATGTTATGACTGGAGTAGCGATAATCGGATTACAATGGGGAGATGAAGGAAAAGGGAAGATATCATATCTACTATCAAGAAGTGCTGAATATGTTGTAAGATTTCAAGGTGGAGCAAACGCTGGTCATACGGTAGTCTTAGATGATAGAGAGCTTAGATTTAATATGCTTCCCGCTGGCTCAGCTTCTGGAGCAAAGCCATGCATAGCCTCTGGAACAGTTGTAGATTTAAGCGAAGTTGTAGAGGAGATAGAATTACTTAAGAGTATAGGGGTCAATAATCAGCCTCTTATAAGTAGGAATGCGAGCATAGTATTACCAATACATAAGAAACTAGATAATATGATCGAGGGGATTAGAAGTAGAGAAGCTATAGGTACTACGAGGAGAGGCATCGGACCAGCATACTCAGATAAAGCTCTAAGAATAGGTATAAAGATAGGGGATCTATTAGACTCTGCATCTTTGCAGAGCAAGATAAAAATTATAGAAGATTTCCATAAATTACCGGTTGGAGACATTGAGGAGTGGGTTAAGTTGGCTGAGAAGCTCTCGGGAAATATATGCGATTTAGAGATCATACTAAATGATGAATTAGATAGAGGAAAAAAGATCATCTTTGAAGGTGCTCAGGGAACACTACTTGACATCGACCAGGGAACATACCCGTATGTTACATCATCCAATACTACTATTGGAGCAGTATTTACTAGCTGCGGGATTGGGCCTAGAAAGATCTCAGAGATAATTGGTGTAATGAAGGCATATACTACTAGGGTGGGAGCAGGGGTGTTCCCAACCGAGTTAAAAAATGGAGAAGGAGACGTACTCCGGGAGAAAGGAAGAGAGTATGGGACAACCACTGGTAGACCTAGGAGGGTTGGATGGCTCGACATCCCCCTACTAAGATATAGCATAATGATAAATAGTATAGATTGGATTGCATTAACAAAGCTTGACGTTCTAGGCGGTATTAGAAAGATAAAAATATGCTTAGAATATGACGTTGAGGGAGAGAGGGTCAAGATAGCTCCTCCAAATGTTAGGACCCTTGAGAAAGCGAAGCCTATCTATATACTCCTAGATGGATGGTCTGCTCTAACCAGAGAAGAGTGGAGGGGGATAGCGGTTAAGGGGTGGGATGCACTACCTGAAAATGCGAAAATCTACATTGAGATGCTTGAGGAACTTCTCGGCAGACCTATCAAGCTAGTATCAATAGGAGCATCAGCTGGAATGGAGGTTGCTAAGTAGTGGAGCCGATAGAAGCAATAACACCTATAGATGGGCGGTACAGGGAGAAGCTTACACATCTAAGTAATTACTTTTCAGAGTATGCTCTTATGAAAGAAAGAGTTAGAATCGAGATAGAATATTTAATTAAATTCATAGAAGAAGTTGAGCACTCAAAGGTTCCTCTTCTCCCAAGTGATTGGAAGGATTCCCTTAGGAAGATTCATCAAGAATTTTCTCTAAATGATGCTAGGAGGATTAAGGAGATTGAGAATACAGTAACTCATGACGTTTTCGCGGTAATAAAGTATCTTATGGATAGGTTGGATCCAGATAAGTTACAAATCTTGAAGCCATATATTCATATAGGTTTAACATCTGAAGATGTAAATAATCTTGCATACTCAATATTATTAAATAGATTTAATCGAGAAGTTCTAGTTCCAGCTCTACTTAAACTTGTAGATAAATTATCTAACATATCTCTCCAAAACATTGATGCTATAATGCTTGCTAGGACACACGGTATGCCTGCTGTTCCTACAACATTTGGGAGATTCATTGTAAACTATGCCTATAGGGTTGCTAAGATTCTAGAGGAGATAGCTAATACGAAATTTACTGGTAAGCTGGGAGGAGCTGTAGGAGACCATAATGCTTTGAAATTTGTCTACCCAGAAGTCGACTGGTTCTCCTTTAGTAGATCTTTCGTTGAATCTCTAGGGCTTACCTATTTCCCAGCTTCCACACAGATCCTACCACATGAACAACTATCAAGCTACCTGATGAAAATAGCAATACTAGACTCTATTCTATCCAACCTATGTAGAGATTTATGGATGCTATCGATGATCGGGTATATCTTTTTTCCACCCAGTATCGGCGAAGTACATTCATCAACTATGCCTCATAAATCTAACCCTGTACTCATTGAGAATGGTGAGGGGTCCTTCGACCTTGCATCGGAGATCCTCTCATATATGAGTAGGAGGCTGCTTTCTAACAGGCTTCATAGAGACTTGTCAGACTCTGTAATAAAGAGATTCTATGGGCTACCTCTATCCCTAACCTACATGGGACTCCAGAATCTGATAGTTTCTCTTGATAAAATGCAGGTCAATAGAGAAATAATGTCTTCGGATGTCAAGAAATATCCAGAAATCTTGTCTGAAGCATATCAAGTATACTTGAGAAAACGTGGCCACCCTCAAGCCTATGAAATAATTCATAGATTGATTAGAGAGAATCCAGAGAAAATAGTTGAAGAACTAGGGAAGCTCCTTCCAATAGAGGAATTTGAGGATCTCGCTCGACTTAGTCCATCTGAATACCTTGGCGTGGCGGAAAAAATAGTTAGAATGCTAACCCAAGAAATTGAAGAGATAAAGTATAGGATATCCATGCTAGATTAGACTAGTTCACTATACATCTTTCTGTCAATTTTAGAAGCTTATGTCTAGACAACTTTATATAAATTGATAAAGACCCGTATAACATGGTTCAAGAATATTCTGAGCTTAAGAGACCAGACCCTACGACAGCTATTGCGTATATGGCTGTGGCATCAGCTGTTACAGGAGTTGGTTTTCTGTTAACAGCACCAATACCATTGATTCCTGGAGCGATCCATTGGCGGGTCCTAGCGTTCCTCCCATGTGTTTTTGGGATACTGTATGGACCGATCGTAGGATTCGTATCAGGTGCGGTAGGTAACACTATCTGGGCGCTGATAGGAGGATACTTTAACCCGGCTACTCCTGTCTTCGACTTGATAGGCGTAGGTCTTACAGGGTTGATCCCTGGGCTATTATGTAAACCTCAAGACTTAACGTCTACGAAAGGATTATTCAAGATTGCATTGATCAGTCTATTATCAGGCTTAATAATGGTTCCAATAGTTGCAGTAGGGTTTGACTTAGTAGGCGTAGCTCCTTTTGGACCTGCTATAGTCTTCCTCGCATTAAGTGACCTACCGCCAATACTAATAGGCACCCCGCTAGTCGTGGCCGCTGTTACACCACTACTTCTAAGGAGGAACTTAATTAGATGGAGGCTATAGGCTGTCTAGAAGTTAGAAACTTGAATTGTAGATTTGATTCTAAATGGATACTGAGAAATGTTTCTTTTGAGGTTAAGCCAGGTGAAGCTTTAGCGATAATCGGTCCGAGTGCATCGGGAAAAACAACCCTAGCGTACTGTCTATCAGGAATCATACCGAATAGAATACCGGGAGAAGTATCTGGAAATGTAATAGTTGATGGAGAAGAATTCTTAGGGAAACCAATTAGAGAAATAACAAAAACAGTAAGCATAGTCCTACAGAACTATGAGTTGCAGATCTTCGGATTAACAGTTGAAGAAGACTTGGAACTAAGCATTAAAGATAATGATGAAAGTATACTTGAATGGATTCTAAAATTTTTTGAACTTGAGAAGTATAGGGACTACTATGTTCACGAACTCTCAGGAGGCCTAAAACATAGACTAGTCATTGCTTCAACAATACTCTCAGACCTGAAGTACATCGTAATGGATGACCCAGTAGCAAATCTCGACTGGAAGAGTAAAAAGACCGTAGCAAGAACTATAGAATTGCTAAAAGAAAGAGGAAAAGGGGTAGTGATACTTGGGAGAAGATTAAAAGGATTAGAGAAGGTTGTAGACCGGTGGATCTACTTGACCCAAGATTGTCTAGAGAATGTTAATCAAAAACTTCATCACCCCAATATTGAAAATAGGAAAACTCTACCAAACACTATAGACGACTTTGTAATCGAGTTCAGAAATGTATACTATAGATACAGCAGGGAATACGTTTTAAAGAACATATCATTGAGAATTAGGAAAGGTGAAGTCTATGCAGTTATGGGTCCAAACGGCTCAGGCAAGACAACTTTGATGAAGCATGTAAATGGATTACTGAAACCTTTTAGAGGTAACGTTATAGTGAAAGGCATAGATACTAGGAAGTGTAGTCCAGCTGAAATGTCAAGATATGTGGGTATGGTTTTCCAAGACCCTGAGAAGTACTTTGTCTCAGAAACAGTCTGGGATGAAGTAGCATTCGGTGTAAGAAACCTTGGGGGGAGTGGGGAAAATGTTGAAGAAGCATTACGTATGGTTAACCTGTTGGATAAGAAGAAGTCTAGCCCATACTCTTTAAGCATGGGTGAGAAGGTCAGATTATACATAGCATGCATACTCGCAATGAATCCTGAGATAGTAATTCTAGATGAGCCTACGACGGGTCAAGATGAAGAAACATTAAAACAAATAGAGGATGCAATTGAGAAGCTGAAGGACATGGGGAGAACAGTTATAGTCGTGACACATGACTCAGACTTCGCACTCTCTGTTGCAGATCGATTAACTATATTAAAAGATGGGTCTATATGTGCGGAAGGAAACCCATTACAGCTCTTAAGTAATTCCTCATTGATCGAGGAGGCTGGGATAGAGCCTCCATCCATACTGAGTGGGGAGAAATGTTTAGTAGGATGAATCTTGAACTAGACCCGAGGGCTAAGATAATCCTATTCATTACATGGTTTTCTTTACCATTCTTTTGCAAGGATATTTATAGTCTATTAACGATACTTATGTCTACAATCTTAGTCCTAATCTTACTGCGTTCAGCAATTTTAGTCTTTAGAAAAATGAGAATAATGCTTCCACTAATATTGCTAGCATGGCCTCTATGGACATTTCTCAACCAGTGGTCGCTATTTTATACATCAGATAGAGGGATAGACCCTTTCTTCGGTTTATTTATGATGCTTAGACTATTATTAATCATAATTATTTCTACAGCTTTTATACTGTTAGTCAAGCCTACTGAGATAATTAGAGCTGTGAACTCCCTCAAACTACCATCTTCGCTTGGAGTAACCATAGCCTTAGCTTTTAGAAACCTATACATTACTGCAGAGGACTACAAGTCAATTAAAGAAGCCCATACATCTAGAGGCTTAGAGCTCGATAAAGGCTCTCTAACAAGGAGGATTAAAAACTATATTCCATTATTAATTCCCCTGATTATAAAGAGTATTGATAATGCAGAGAAACTCGTATTAGCGTTAGAATTACGTCCAAACATAATGACAAGAAGGAAGATTAAGCCTCTAAAATTTTATGATATATTAATAATAGTTGGATGCATCCTAGTAATTATTTCTGTAATTTATTATAGTTTCCACACGGTGAGGTGAATTGCATCCTAGAGTCTTAGAGTATGTAGGTCAAGAGAAATACACCATAAAAATAGGTGGATTAGTGAGGGAGCTGCCTATAATACAGGTTTCAAACAATGTTTGGATTGCTTCAAACGCAGATTTAATCCTAGGAGATATTGAATTCATCCAGACTGTTGCAGATTTACTATCTGATAGGATTAAGATGTTTAACCCTGAGATAATAGTTACTCCTGAAGCCAAAGCAATAGCCTTTGCATATGAAGTAGCTAAGAAGATTGGCCATAAGAAAATGGTTATCGCTAGAAAATCTGTTAAAGCCTACATGAGGGATTACCTATTAGAAGAGTGCTCATCAATAACTACTAAGGGTAGTCAGGTCTTAATATTTGTGAAAGAAGATGTAGAGAAGATAAAGAATAAGAGGGTCTGCATATTAGATGACGTAGTATCTACAGGTGGGACTATCACTGCATTAGAGAGGCTAGTCAAGAAATCGGGAGGAGAAGTAGTCAGTAAAGCTGCAATCTGGATTGAGGGACCATGGTATACAGGTGAGTTAATATATTTAGATGAACTTCCAGTATTCATGAAGAAGCAGAGCAATAAGTTGTAGAGATATTTGAAGAATAGTTCCATCGCTTATCTGTGGAAGCTTAAAACCAAATAAGCTTGAATAACTCTTATCTATCCTAATAAGGATTAGATACAGAAAGACTTACGAACTCTTTAATAGCCACTTTAACTATAATTGTACCTGAGTTCATGAAGAAAGCTGAGGAATTGAACTATAGGTTATATTCGGTTGAAGCTCTTAGGATTCTTAAGAGGATCATGTCTTACGATAAGCTTTCATCTATACTAAACATTCCACCGACAGCTTTGAGTAGATATGTTAATGGGCATGTTATTCCAAGCCTTGAGACAGCACGGTCGATCCTCAATATATTCAAGAGAGAATACTTAATAAAGGAAGTAAATAATAGGATAGTAGTTGATGAATTTGGTGCAGTAGATAGTAGCATGATAATATATGACCCAGTACTTCTCAAGCATCTTATAATATCAGAGTATGAAAAGATAAATTCAGTAAAGATAGACAAGGTTCTAACTCTTGAAACAGATGGAGTACCGGTTGCATATCAGATAGCTTCAATGCTTGGTAAAGAAGTTGCAGTAGCTAGAAAAGCTAAGAAGCTTGGTATTAGGGACTTCTTAGAGATAAAGCAGGTCTTTGAATCTGGAACATACCGATACATATATATATCTAGGAATGCTATAAAGAAGGGAGAATACGTATTCTTAACAGATGATATCATTAGGACTGGAGCTACGATAAGAGCATTGGTAAACATTTGCAAAGAAGCTAAAGCAAATGTTTCAGGAATATTCGCTGTAATATCTTTAAAGAAGATGCATGCTAAGCTAGAAGATGAACTGGGTATCCCAGTGAACTCGTTTATAGAACTATAATAAACCATGATCTCTGACCGCTAATAAACTTTAAACAGTCTTTAATGCTTCTGCTACTTTAACTGCATCTAAAGTTTCCTTTACATTATGCGTTCTTACTACATGAGCACCTAAATAAACTGATAAAGCTTCAATCGCAATTGATCCAGACAACCTATCTTCAGGTTTTTCTCTATTAGTTAAAACACCTATGAAAGATTTTCTAGATACTCCAACCATTATCGGTCTACCCAGCCTCCTAAACTCTTTAAGGTTGCGGATTAACTCAATATCTATCTTCCACCACTCTATCCCAGTATCTCTATGAAAGCCGATAGCTGGGTCGACAACTATCTTCTCCAATCTAACACCGTGGTCAATAGCGTATTGTATCGAGTTCTCTAGAATAGTTAAAGCTTTAGGGATAGCCTCCTTTGGATTACTTAATAATCCCAGTCTACGTGCACAGATTATCAATGATAGATCATGTTCTGATACCATATCTACGATGGTGGGATTCGATAATCCTGTTACATCATTCACTATTTCTACTCCAGCTTTAATTGCCTCTATTAACGGTTTAGGTCTATGAGTATCAGCTGACACTGGAAGATTCGTTGATGATTTCACAGCTTCAATTGCATAACGTAGCCTCTCTGCTTCTTGTTCTTCACTTATCAATGTATCACGTAAGTAAGGCGCAGTAGACATAGCACCCACATCTATTATATCTGCACCCACTTTCTCCATATACAATGCTGCTTCAGCAATTTCTTCATATTTTGTCTTTACAGACTCCTTATAGAATGATTCTGGACTAACATTAATCACACCCATAATCCTAGTAGGTAAACCATCACCAACTTCAACTCTACCAAGCCAAGCGAACAATTTCTCCATGCAATGTCACTATATAATCTACTTGTTATTACTAAATAACTCTAATTAAGATTTAAAAGATAAGAATAAAATAGAGCCGGGAGACCAGCTGGGAATAGCTTAACGGGTACATCCTTTAATATTGGTATACAAATAGTCTAACTAGACTCATACCTTTCATCATTCATCAGCCTGGAAGATAATCGACAGTTTTAATTGTCTATTTAGAAAATATGTTTTTCTCTGAATCTTCAGCGCTCTTAGCTGCACTTTATAAATTACTGTGAGAGAAAATAATGATCATGTCTTTCTTCATTTTGGTGTTGAGTCTCCATCTTCTTAGGGATGCTCAATTTAGGTTCATGTAAACAGCAACATATCAGGGGTGAGCAGGATTATTAAAGAAATATTTATTAGATATTCTATTTGCTTGTGTAGTTGAATGGTCATGCAGTTGGAGGATAGAATCTTAAAGATGGAGGAAGAAGAGGAGGAGTGGGAAGAGTTCGAAGAAGAATTCGAGGAGGAAGAAGAGGAAGGCTGGGAAGAAGAGGAAGAAGAATTCTAGTCTGCGGGAAGCAGAACGACTATCCGCTTAGATAGATCGACAACCTTCTCAAGATTTGTTTGACTTACTAACCTCCTAATTTTCCTCTTAATTTTCTTTAAACTTTTTTGTAAAACTATCATGTCTGCATTAATCTTCTCGGCTTCACTCATAATCGCCTCAACTACATCTCTAGAAGCAGTTATTCTTAGGTCTGCATTAATCCTTTGAGTTTTAGCCCAGTCAAGCAAGTTTTGAAGCTTATTTCTAGTCTGCTCAATGTGTGTTGATATCATCTCAGGATAGAGTGAAGTAGATAAAGGAAACTCTATTATGTGGAGGAAGACTATCTCTATATCCCCAGTGAGCATTTCTAGTAAATCTGCAAGAGCCTTAAAGTTCACATAGTCTTTAACTGCTAAAAGTATCCTGTATTGATTCTTCCTACTCATTCTTCTACTATTCTCCCTTCTCTTTTATGAGTGTAGAGAACCATGGATGTTACAGTGCTCTTAACTCCATCGATCTTCATAATTTTATCCTTTAATAATTTTCTAAAGGTGACAACGTCATCTGCTCTTACGATAGCGATTATATCGAACTCTCCCGTAACTTCGTAGACGTCTAGTGCTTCTTCAAGCTTATTAATCTCGCTTGCCACGTCTTCTAGTCTTGAAGAATCTACGAATATGTGTATTATAGCTAGTATGCCCTTAGGCATCTCTAAATCCTCCTTAACACCATGATTTTACCATGATACCTAGATATAACTCTATACAGCTTGTTTTCATGGGTCTTTTCAATCTTTATTTTCCCGGTTATTCTCCTAATTAAGGCGATAAATTCCAGTCTCCCAGAATCTATTAAGATCGATATTATCTTCTCTAAGTCGCCTATAAATACCATAGATTCAGCTTTATAGCCTATTTTCCTAAGTTTTTCAGCAACTTCTTCAAGTTCTCTCAAAGCTTCACTTCTTAATTGATATAGCTGAGCTCTATCTTTTATATTTGATAAGTTGAGATTAAATTCTTCAGGGTCTACTATACTGATAAGGGTTATCCTAAATCTCTTGTCTAAGCTTCTAGTCACAGTATCTACTACTGCTTCAGCTCTTTCTATAACAGGTCTAACTAATATACCGACATCATATATGTGGGATATCGGTAGGATTTGTTGAGCTGAGGTAGAAGATGCAGCCTTAAGCCCAATCTTTCTTCTATAGATTATATACATTACTATCCCTATAGTAAGCCATAGTGATCCAAGAATCCGACCGTTAGCATGAAAGAGTAATGTAAGAATTAGTAAACACGCCACCCCGATAAATCCTATAACCCCTACTATAGGGATCCTAAAGATTCCTCCGCCTATTTTGAGAGATATCTCACCGGGTACCTTCCATGGTCTATAGACTTCTTCTCTCAGGTTTCTCAATTTTATGAAGGCCAGCATAAGTATAAGATAGCTGACTAAGGCTCCGAAGATGTAGAGTTCTGCTACAAACGGTATGTTCCCGAAAGATGCTAGGAATAAGCCGATTAAGCCGAACAAGACTATAGTCCTGGTAGGCGTCTTAAATCTTGGATGTATTCTATAGAACCATCTTGGCAATAGCTTGTATCGGCCCATTGATGCTACTAACCTTGAGACTCCGACAACCCCGGTATTTGAAGAAGCATAGCATAGGATGAAGCCTGCTAAAGCTACAAGCTTTGCTCCAAAACCTCCAACAATAGGGTAGGTTCTAACTAGTCCAGCTATTGAATATTCTAATTCTTCTGATATTTTCTCCCATCCAACCGAGCCTATGGATAATATTGAAAATCCCATTACGGACATGAAGACGGCGATTATTGAGAGCTTAGCAGCTTTAGGGATATGCTTCGCTGGACGCCTAGTTTCTTCAGCAGCTTGAGCTATCGATTCTATCCCTACAAATGAAGCCATTGCAAGCGTTAGTGAATACAGTAGATTCTGAATATTGATGGGTACGCCAGCCATGTATGCTACTTCACTTTGAATCCTCGGGGAGCCGACTATCTGTAATTGTTCTAACAGTCTAGAGAAATCAAAAACTAATAAGAAGCCTGGGATTAAGACGAATCCCTGAATTATCAAACCGAGGATTACTAACCCCATGGAGACCTCTACAGAATACTTTATACCTAAGTAGTTGATGAGCATCAGCGTCCCTATGAAGATTATTGAGATTACTCCAAGAGGCGGAAGCCCCATTAAAGCTATAAGATCAGTAAACTGTGGAAGAAGATAGGAAAAGTATCCTGCAGCAGCTAAAGCGAATAGTGAGATATCAATTGTATATCCTAGTATCAATGCCCATCCAGCAGTAAATCCCACCAAGTCGTTGAACCCCTTCATTGCGTAGACTTGAACCCCTCCAGCATATGGATAGGTTGGAGCTAACTCAGCATATACTAAACCTATGGAGATATAGATGAATGCTGTAATCAAGAATACTATTGGAGTAGCTCCTGCAGCATATAATGCGATCAATCCTAATGCGATGAATATGTCTGCTCCAACGTCTGCATATCCAAGAGAGAAAGACCCAAACCAGCCAACTTCTCTCTTTAGCGAGACTTCTTCATTCATGAGCTTATACCCCTAGCTTCTCCTTAAGACTTCTATGAATTCTTGACAGCTTCTATTACTATTATTTCTTCAAAAAATAGCTTCCTAGATAGCTTAATATAGGGGTTAAAGCCTTCGCTTCTAAGATACAGTAAGATTTCATGTAGATCTCCAGTGAGAGTTGATACAAGGAGAAGTAGAATACCGCCACTCATAATTCTAGATTTAGACTCGCTAATTACTCGTTTTACGAAATCAAATCCACCTTCAATGGTTTTATCTTCCAAGCCTTCTCTCGGTAAATACGGAGGATTAGAGACGATTAAGTCGAATATATAGTCTTCCCTAAACATAGATAGCATGTCTCCCAATATAGTATGGGAGATGCCTGCATAAGGTGATGATTTTAGCCTTCTCCAGGTTTCTCTAACAGCCTTGTCAGAAATATCTACTGCAACTACCTCATTAGACACCTTCGATAAAGCTACTGTTGTAACCCCACTCCCTGAGCCAATCTCCAATGCTCTTCTAAAAATTTTCCCTCTAAAGCTTTCCATTACATCCAGTAGGAGGAATGTATCCTCTGAAGGTTCGTAAATTTCGCTCATGGATAGACTCTCGTAGGTGTTCTAGGGAAGAGGCATGCACTACGGATATGGGGGAGCTGTAGAAGCCACCAAAGCATCCTCTCGATACCCAGCCCGAAGCCGCTATGAGGCACGCTACCATATTTTCTCAAGTCAATATACCATTTATAATCTTCAACATTAAGGCCGTTCTCCCGAATCCTCTCTAAGAGAAGATTGTAGTCGTGTATTCTCTGACCTCCACCTACTATCTCACCATAACCTCCAGGAGCTAAGAGGTCAGCATTCAAGCAGACAGAAGGGTCGTTAGGGTCAGGCATGTGGTAGAAAGCTTTAGCCTCCTTAGGATAATGGGTTACAAAGAAAGGTTTCTCAAATTCTTTAGAGAGAATTCTCTCTTCATCTGCTCCGAAATCATCCCCCCAGTTAATATTTACATTCTTACTTTGAAGTATTTGTAAAGCTTCAGCATACTTTATCCTTGGGTACGGAGGCTCAGCTATCTCAGGCTTCACGACTTTATCTAAAGCTTCTAACTCTACTTTAGACTCCCTACTTAGATTACTAACAATAGCGTAGACCAATTCTTCTATGACCTTCATTATATCATAGAGGTCTGCGTAAGCCATTTCTACTTCTAGATGCCAAAACTCTGTTAAATGCCTCCTCGTCCTACTAAGCTCAGCTCTGAAACTAGGCTGAAGACTATATACTTTCTCCAGACTATATATTGCAGCCTCCTGATAGAATTGAACGCTCTGCGTAAGGTAAGCAGTTCTACCAAAGTAATCTAATTTAAATAATGTAGCACCTCCTTCAACTGCTGCTGTTATGAAGGTAGGGCAATTAACTTCAATGAACCCATTCTCTCTTAGCCACCTACGCGCTATATCCATGAGGTTTGCTCTAATCTTCATGATCATCGCTACTTTAGGGCTCCTTAAATGGAGGTGTCTATTGTCTAGTAGAAACTTTAATCCAACACCCTTCCTTATTGGGAAGCCTTCCAAACTAGGTCCAAAAACCTCTATGTGATTACAGTGGAGTTCTACTCCTCCGAGAGCTCTCGCATCCCTCCTAAGCTTACCTCTAACCTTTACGGCTGATTCCAAGCCTACGTCTAATGCTTTCATAAAGCTTTCACTGTCAGCTACCCCCTGCTTAACCGCTACCTGTATGATACCTGTCGAGTCTCTTAAGTCTAGGAATACAAGTTTTCCATGCCGTCTTTTAGACCTTACCCACCCGATTAATTCTACTTCTGAACCTTCTCCACATCTAAAGGCATCTCTAACGTATAGCGTCTTTAACACTCCTAATCCTCCAGATCATGATAATACATTCGAGTTTTTTTCTATTTCTATATTTGACTTTTTATGTTATAGGGGTTCCCTCGGGGACAGGTTTCTCGGGGATTAGTGGAGCGATGTTCTCTTCGGTTGCAGTGGCTGCTAGGATCATGCACTCAGATACTTCTCCTTTAATCTTCCTAGGTTTGAGGTTGAAGATGAATGCGAAAAGCTTGCCGATGAAGTATTCTGGCTCATAGATATGGCCAAGACCGGCTATAGCTTGCCTTCTCACTCCACCAAAATCTACTTGCAACTTGATGAGGCGATCTGTGCCTTTAACTCTTTCAGCTCCAATAACCCGTCCAATTCTCAAATCAAGACGCCTAAACTCTGAAATATCTACTTCTCCCGCCATACAGATCATAGATCATTACATCCTTACTAGTTATTATCATTTACCTATGACTACCCCTAAGCTTCATCCATCAATTTACCCGAAAATTTTTATACAACTAAAAACATACTAATTGTTGATGGTGTGTTATAGCATGCCAAAGAAGAAGGCAGCAAAGAAGAAGGGAGCAAAGAAAGCGGCAAAGAAGAAGGCTCCAAAGAAGAAAGCAGCAAAAAAAGCTAGAAGACCGAAGAAAGTAGCTGCTAAAGCTCCACCAGCCGAGGAAGTTACTGGAGCATAAAATATCTCTTTATGCCCCACTATTTTTTCTTTTTTATTCTACCACGCTGGGTATTGTTCTTCTTCTAACTCTGAAATTTTACTTCTAGATGATACTATGTAGAATATGAGGAAAGCAGTCGTAGCGGAGACTATCGAAGGGACTGCTAAGAAGAATACTATATCCAGAGACCTGTACAGGAATAGGTCAGACATCAACCTATCTACTTCCGATAGCCATGCTAGATAATCACTCCGGACAGGATACAGCATAAAGTTTGAAAATATCCAGAATGAGAAAATTATTAAAGTTGATGTAAAAACTATTTTTGCAGCTCTATAAGGTTCTCCGGTCAAGAGCCCTACAAATGCTGAGCTTACAATCCAGATAATAAGAGGCCATATACCAAGGTATATTCCACCGCCTAGGGATGGTGCACCCAATGCTGAGGAGAGGGGTGTAAGGAGAAAAGAATAGATGTCATGAAGCATTTTCAACAAGCCAACCTGTAAGGGGAGTTCAGCAGACCATGCTTCACTACTGAATGCCAGTAGAGAACCAATGGTTACTGAAGCCACCATAGTACCTAAACCTAAAATGAAACTCTTCATACCTCTGCGTATAATTCAAACTGAGCGGATAAATCTTTCTAGATCACTCTAAGCTAATACAGACAAATAGAATATCAGGGTAATCTATTGAGACTATACCTTTACGAGATAATTAAAGATACTTTCCTCCTAATAACTTCTTGAACTTAGCGATGAGACCCTCCGAATATATCAATACATTATAGTAACTTATAAATATGACTTAGGAACTTCAATTTCTTGAGGATAAACAGTCCTTGAGTACTCTGCAGAGATACTAAAGTAACGGTATCGGAGAGTGCTCGAAGATGGCTTGGCTGATAGGTTACGTATTAAGTGAGAGATTTAAGAGAAGCGGTAGGAGTAAGAAGAAGAGGGATTATATCTTAGACTTTCCAGGAGTAAACGATAAAGAGACTGCTTCTCTTCTAGTCGGTAGGGAGATTGAGTATAGAGATAATTTCGTTAGAGTGGAAGGAAAGATTGTAAGAACGCATGGTGTGAGGGGGAGAGTTAGAGCTAGATTTACTAAGCCTCTACCTGGAGGATTCTGGAAGGGTAGAGTATATCTCCGGGTGGATAAGCCTCTCCTTGGGGTAGCTAAATATGTGGAGGGTTCTTATCAAACTGTTTGAAGTATCTTCGCCTAACTTCTTGTATAGTATCCGCTTCTTGAGGTTTCTTATCAAGCTTTATTTTAGTTATCCTAGCGAATCTTAATGCTAACCCAGATCTATACTTACGGCTCTTCTGGATCTCATTATAAGCAACTTCCACGACGATCTCAGGTTTAACCTTAACTGTGTATCCTTCCTGACCGATCTTCAATTCTAGAAGTTTCTTCGTGATCCATTCAAATTCTTCATCTGTCAGCCCTTTAAAAGTTTTACCAACGATCTCAAATCCCCCAGTCTCAGGGTCATAAGCTGCAAGGTGATAGTTGCTTAACCATCCAGTCCTTCTACCATATCCATAGTCAGCTTTAACTATAACTAGGTCGAGGTTTTCAGAAGGCTTGATCTTAAGCCAGAGCCTCTCTCTTCTACCTGGCTTATATCTTCCATCAAGCTTCTTTAGCATTATACCTTCATGCCCAGCTTTAATAGCTGAATCTAAGAATTCCCTAACCTCATTCTCTGAATAAACTATCATTCTAGGGATTAATATGTCGGGGGAAGCTATGCTCTGTAACTTGTCCCAGCGTTCAGAATATGGTAGGTCTATCAGTTCTTCACCATCTAGGTAGAGGATATCAAAGAGGTACAATCTCAAAGGTACATGCCTCGCCTCTTCTAAACTTCTAGCCCTCCTAAATCTTCTCAGGAGGATCTGGAAAGGTAAGGGTCTACCTGATGAATCTACAGCTATTATCTCTCCATCCAAGACAGCCATACATTTCTTTATGCACCTACCTACCTGCTCAACTATATCGGGGATACTCTGAGTTACTTCATTAAGTCTTCTAGAAAATATTCTTACACCATTGCTTCCAACGTGGATTTGAACTCTTACTCCATCTACTTTATATTCTACAGCATAAGGTCCAGGGTACTCTTTAAAGAGTTCACCTACATCTTGGCATTGTTCTGCTAGCATAGGTCTTACAGGTCTGTATACTTCCAGCCTTACTGATTTTATGGCTTGGCCACCAAATACTTTTACTAGTTCAGCTAATTCACCTATGTCGCCGAGAAGCATGTATGCACGATAGATGGATTCAAGAGATGCGTTAGCTATCTCTCCTAGAGCTTCTAGTAATACTCCTTCATTCACTCCATGCTGCATTTCTCCAATCACAATCTTCATAAACCATTCACGTTCAACCTCATCCATCCTAGCAACAAGCCCCGAGAGGATATTCTTCTTCTTTTCTCTAGAACCATAACCTTTAATCTTAGCTACTTCAAGGAGTTTCTCAGCGACTTCTCCAATAGTTAGAGGCTCAGCAACCAGAGTCGACTGTAACTCGTGTAGCTCTGTTAGAGTACCATAACCTACTTCTAGTTCATCACTTGTAGTTTCAGGAAGAGGCTTACCTATGAGTAAACGTGAAGCATACTCAACCTCAAAGGGTTCAAGATTCCTCAAGAATCTAACTATGAGGGAAACCTTATCCTTTCTACCTGTAGTCTCCTTAAGCCTCTCACATAATTCTGCAAACTCTCTGAAGAAGGTCATCCTTTACTACAATAAACGAGAATAATCAATGATATATCTTCATCCTTGAATTTAATACTACAACCTATACCTTTGTATATTAAGGGTCTAATCTGAATATTCCTAGTAAATTATGGTTTCTGTTTGTTAACATTAAAATTCTAGTTTAACAAGTAACTAGTGGAAGAAATGGCCAGTAGTAAAATTGAAGGAAAGATTCTTTATCAATGTGTTTGGTGTAAGAGGGTCTTTGAGAAAGAGAAGCTTTCAAGAGTTGCTGAGACTAGATGCCCATACTGTGGATTTAACGTTATAAAGAAGGCCAAGCCATTTAGAGCTAAGCTAATAGTAACCTCAGACCTTAGCAAAGAGCAGAGAATTCTAACTGGGAACTAGTGTAAGTATCGCAAGAATATCTTCTGGATACTTCTAGGTAACAATTCTATACTTGTCTTGAGGTAAACCTATAGCTTCTTCCCTCTAATCTCAGCTATTTTCTTAATAATTTCTTCAAGGAAGTCTTTCGATGCTCCAGGATCTATTATTGAAACACTGCTAGCTGATACAGCTATTCCAGCTGCTTCTCCCAGAGCCTTCTTACTTGAAACGAATGTATACGGGATCTTCTTTTCATCGCATAGAAGTGGGAGGAAAGCAACTATCTCTGGTGGGTCAACATCTGTAGCTATTATAACAAACTTTGCTTGACCTCTCTCTATGGATTTAATGACCTCGTTTACGCCTTTCCTTATCTTCCCTGATTCTCTAGCTATTTTCACAACTTCAAGTGTAGCTTTAATAAGCTCCTCCGGTGGATTGAAAGTCACATAGCTTGGATTAGGCATACGCCTTCATCTCCATTTATCCATGACAGATAAAGGAGCACCTATACAAATATGTTATGTCTAGAGAGCCAGCATCTTACGTTAAGCCTCTATAGCTTTAGTATGCTCTGAATCTAAGTTATATAGTAGTTTGAAGAGAGAACAGCTTGCTCTTCCTTCTCAGCTTAGTAGGTAAAGTTCCTAAGTATATAATGAGGCGGCGCCGATTTACAGATGAAAAATTTATTCATCTCCTACTCCATCTATGATACATGATCGGTGGGCTAAAGATTGATATAGTAGATATAAAACTTCCTGAAGGATGCAATATAATCTTCGGTATAACTCATTTTATAAAGACTGTTGAAGATGTCTATGAAGCAATTGTAAACTCAGTGCCAGGTGCAAAGTTTGGGCTAGCATTTGCAGAAGCTAGTGGACCATGTCTCATTAGACATGAAGGTACAGATGAAGAACTTAGAAGACTTGCAGCTGAAACACTCTTAAGAATTGGGTGTGGGCACACATTCCTAATAATCATGAGGAATATGTATCCAATTAATGTAATGGAGAAGATTAAACTTGTTCCAGAAGTCTGTACGATACTCGCAGCTACAGCGAATCCACTGCAAGTCATAGTTGTTGAAACTGAGCAAGGTAGAGGTGTGATGGCTGTAATAGATGGATACAAGTCTAAGGGAATAGAAGATGAGAAAGATATAGAAGAGAGGAGAAAATTTCTACGTAGGATAGGCTATAAGTTCTAGAAATACACTCTACATATCTAGAAAGATTAGCAATCTTCCTAAGCTAAGTCTAATACTGATGTAGCAAAGACTAATTAGGTCCAGTTAGAATAGAGAAGGTTCATCAAGAAGTTCAAGCAATAGGTTTATGAAGTCTAGAAGATGAAGATAGAAGAACTAATACTAAAATGGGCTTTAAAGAATGCATTAGACCATGGAGGCAAAGCTCTCCAAAATGCTGTATTGTCTAAGATTATTAGAGAAGATTCATCCCTAAAAACGAGGATAAAAGAGTTATTACCTCTAGTTGAAGAGATCGTGAACCAGGTAAACTCAATGAATATCGATGAACAGAAGAGTTTACTTGAGGAACTAGCTCCTGACCTCTTAGTATATGAGAAGAAGATTGAAGAAAAGAAGCTTCCCCCTCTTCCTAATGCTGTTAAGGGTAGGGTGGTTACACGTCTTCCACCTGAGCCAAGCGGCTACATGCATATTGGTCACGCTATGAGCGGGTTACTAAACTATTTCTATGCAAGAATGTATGACGGTAAAGTATGGTTAAGATTCGAAGATACAGATCCTAGAAAAGTTAAGCTTGAATATTATGAAAGTTTTAGGAGAGGATATAAATGGCTTGGCATTGAATGGGATTATGAGAAAAACAATAGTGATGATATAGAGTTATTCTATGGTTACGCTGAGAAGATAATAGAGTTGGGGAAAGCATATGTCTGCCTTTGCTCCCCTGAAAAAATAAAATCTTATAGAAAGAAAGGTGTAGAATGTGAGCATCGAGGTCAAGATGTAGATGAAAACTTAAAGTATTGGAAGATGATGCTCAGTGGGCGGTTTAGAGAAGGTGAAGCAATACTTAGACTCGTTGGAGATATGAAGAGCAAAAATACCACTATGAGAGATCCTGCAATTCTTAGAATAGTTGAATATAGCCACCCCCTTGTAGGTGCAAGATATCGTGTATGGCCTCTATACGATTTCGCAGCTTCAATAGAAGATGGTATATGCGGTATCACACACGTCTTACGTACAAGCGAATTTGCTTTAAGAGATGAACTACAAAATTATATTAGGGATCTTGTAGGAATGAGTAACCCAACATACATAGAATACTCTAGATTTGAGTTTAAGGGTACACCTGTCTCAAAGAGGAAGCTTAGAGCTGTGATCGAAGCTGGTCTAGCAGATAGATGGGATGATCCCAGGTTCCCAACTATTGAGGGATTGAGGAGGAGGGGGATAATGCCTGAGGCAATAAGAGAATTCACGTTAACACAAACAGGTTTCTCATATGCTAAAAGAGAATATGACTGGAGTTTACTATATTCTGTGAATAGGAAGACTCTAGACCCAGTAGCTCGTAGATTCTTCTTTATACCTAATCCTGTTAAACTAAAGGTTGAACAATTAGAATCGGGGGAAATTACCATACCTTACCATCCAACTAATAAGTCTCTAGGAATGAGGAAGATAACTTATACTGATGAATTCTACATTTCAAGCTTTGATGCTGAAAATATGAAGGCTGGAGACATCATAAGATTAAAATACCTAGTTAATGTTAAAATAGTTAATGCTTCAAGATATGGAGTAACAGGCATCTGGGTGAGTGGAGGTCCAGCTCAGAATATCCCAATAATACAGTGGGTTCCTTCACATGAATGCCTTAATGTTAAAGTATTAATTCCAGACGTCTTATACTTGGATGAAGAGGAAATTAACCCAGAAAGCTTAAAGATTGTTGAAGGATATGCTGAAGAAAATATAGTAGATATAAAAGTTGACGAGGTTGTTCAATTCGAGAGGTTTGGGTTCTGCAGGTGCGACTCAGTAATCGATAGAATATTCATTAAAGCGCACGACTAGAATATCCATATTCAATATGTTATGAACGTTTCTGTTTTCCATAATATTCTGTCCACTTAAGCTTTCTAGGATCCCTCTTGAATTCCACCATACTTACTCTACATTTCCTTGAGCAAAACCATAAGAGAGAACCATCTCTCTTAACATATAGCATGCCTTTACCATGGAGGAATTCTCTTCCACAGAATGAGCATCTGTGTCTAGTAGGCATAGAGATACACTCCGAGCTATTTTATCTTCTCAGCTTCCCTCTCAGTATCAAGTAGTAAGAGAATGTCTCCAAGACGAACAGGTCCTTTAACATTTCTAGTTATGACTCTACCTGCATCTCTACCTTCAAGTATTCTTACTCTAACCTGGGTAATCTCACCTGTAGCACCTGTTCTACCAACTATCTGCTCAACAACAGCAGGCACAGGCTCTTCTACACGCTCAGTCTTAGCAGGCTTGCTCATTTCTCTTACCTTTTTCTTTTAAAAATCCTATTCTTAAAGATTGCATTCAGATTCTAAGAACCCACAAGCTTTCAAGCCTATCTATAAAGTTTGATCAGCTAGATATGTAATTTACTTCTCGTTATGGATATTCTCAACTAAGGAAGATTATGGCTATTAATGAGACTAAGCTTTGTAGAAGAGCCCTGAATGTATAGATGGTCTGTTGTAGATATTAAAGAACTACTAACTTTAGAAGCCTTATATGGAAGGAATTGTTCAAAACACTATAATCTATCTAATGAAGGCTACTATTAGGTAAATCATTCCTGCCTAAAATCGAATAATTTAGGGAGAGCGGCTGGCTGATGAGTTAAAATAGCTGTGACTGGCGGGGACTCTATTTTTCACCGTTGCGTACTGGGGGTATCCATAGTACCCTGCCAGCCGACAGCTTTTACCACTTATCGGCCAGTAGGATTTGTCGTTAGAAGATATGCTCTTCTTAAAGACTTCAAAATCACTAATTCAAACTTGTAGACTGTCAGCTTTTTTGGCAGACGGTTGGCTATCTCGACAACGGTTCTCTGAAATATTTGCATTCTTCTTAGAATTAATATGTAGATTTGCTAAAAGAGCTGCAACGTGTTCTCTAAGTCTATGGTTGTATCGACCTCCATTCTTGTTAGGCGCAAATCCTAGCAATCCCTCAAGCCTCATAATAGGTAAATGCGATGGTAACTCTACCGTAATTATGCTAATTCAACGCTATCCTTTACCTCCAAAAGTCTACACACCTCCTTGTATACATATTATCAGCCAACTCCTTGATAATCTCTCTAAATATCCTTTTCCTATCACTCTCCATAAGCCTTATAGACTCTCTTAAATTGTAATCGAAACCCTGACTTAACAGTTTCTTTAGAATCGCCCTCCACCGTACAACCTGTTCTTACCTGTTTATTAGTGGTCTCAGCTTTATCTTAAACTCTAACTCCTCAACCGTCAACACTCTAAAACCGTCTTTTGGAACGATTGTGAGCAACTGGACATCAACCCCATCGCTCTTCCTAAGACCATCCCCTCCCTAAGCTTCCTCAATACTCTTACATCCTTGAAAACATAGATCCTTAACACCCCCTCTTAAGCAACCACAATATCTCAAAATAAATTTCTTTAAATAATGTATTCAATATAGATTTCATCAGCGTCTTTAAGCCTCGTCGACTTCCTCACACTGAATATCCTCTAACCATCAAAGACATAGTGGAGTTTTCTTTCTATAAGTTTTAAATTCCTTAGATACATCACCATATCAGATGTAGATTTGAATGCTCCTGCTTTAACCATCCTGTAGATCCTCCTATATGTTGAAACATCGATAAGCTTCTTCTCCCTCAGTTCTTTCAATTTCCTTCTCTGAGCTCTAACCTTAAGCATCCACTTCTCTTTTCTCGAGACTACACTCTATTTTTAAAGATGCATAACCTACAACTGATGATTTATCTCCTGTTATATCTCCGCTTGTAGCATACTTCAATAGCTCTGCTCTACTTAACCCAAGCCTCCTAGAGGCTTCTAAAACAGCTGAGACAGGTCCATAACCACACATTGAAATACCCACTTCTCTTAATACTCTATAGAGTGTTTCAACGTCTAGCTTTCTAATATTATCAAGAGCTATCGAGTCTTTCTCAACAGCTATGTGGTGAGGCTCGTAATGAGTGAAATCCGTTGAAGCTACGAGCATTATACTTGTTCTCTCTTTTAACAATTCTGCAAGAGCTCTCCCAACTTCTAGGGAAGCCTCCATGCTTTGGTCAAGCATACATATAGGTAGAAGACTAAACTCTCCTAAGACATATTGAAGGAATGGTACTTGAACCTCAATTGAATGTTCCCGAACATGAGATAATTCATCCAACGAGAAGATATCAGATAATTCTGCAAGCTCTCTCCCAAGTTGAGAATCAATCTTAACCTCGCCCAATGGCGTAACCCATACTCCATCCGGGTATATCGAGACATCTGTTCCAATGCCATAATGATTCGGGCCTATCACTATCACCGTCCTAGGTCTTGATCTACCATCTAACTCTAAGTAGCCGTGAGCTGCTACAGGACCTGAATAAACATATCCAGCATGGGGGGATATTAATGCAAGAGGATGGCTCCTCTTATTTATGGTTCCCGATGGAAGCTTGCCGGGTCCAATACTATGGAGGAAGCATTCTTCAATCTGCTTCTTCAATGAAGTTGTTGATGAAGGATAAAACATTCCAGCTACAGCAGGATTCCTCCTCGGCATACCAAAATATAATAGAATATCACAAGTATTTATCATTGTTTTTCATGGTATATCCTTGGTTTAAATGGTAGAGGAGCTATCTTCTAGGAAGAGAGCTCTACTTTCTCTCTCAGCTTCTTTCTCAGCATTCTTCTGGAGAAGCTTCTAGACGATGATAAACTATCTTCTTCAAATCTTCACTCTTTATCTTCAAGACCAAAGTACTATCTCGGTTAGTCAATATTTTATAGTTCTACCCCTCGTAAACATAAATAAATTTGGAGAGGGGCTGGTCGATGAGCTATAGTAGCTGCTCGACTGATGGGAGAACCTATTCCTAACCACTCTCTGGGCCGACCATATCGACCCTACTGGCTCGCAGCTTCTATTGTTCATCTGTCAGCAGGATTTCTACTCTCTGGTTATTTACTAGGAAATCTCTAGATACCTCTGGATGAATGCTTCACATTAGACGGTATCTAGAAGAACATGGAGATGAGGTTAAAGAAGAATCTATTAGGCAGTCTAATACCGAGTCTCTAGAACCTGCCAGAGAGACCCATAGATATGAGTGTTGTGGCTTGAAGGATAGGGAGGGATGCACTCTACATCCAGGATCAATCTATCTATACGTTAAGGATGGAAGGTGGTAGGCATAGACCACGTATATCATAAACGTAAAGGAGGATCGACTAATAACATAAGCTTCCTCTAAGGATGACGTATATATGCAGACCGTAGATGAAGAAACGATAATGGAGGCAATAGAAAAGGTTAAGAAGTATATAGGTATGGGTATATGGTGTGTCCTAGAATGTTTAAGCAAGGGTTTTCTGGGGAATCTTTTTAGAGGTGTTTTTAGGTTGGGTCTTATGGAAAATATGGAAAAGCGTAAACGAGACCATATCAGAATATGTATTAAGAAGGATGTTGAATTTAAGAAGAAGACTACATGGTTTGAGTATGTTGAATTGATACACAACCCTTTGCCTGAAGTGGATTTTAATGAAATAAAGCTTGAAGCAAGTTTTCTTGGTAGAACATTTAATTATCCATTGGTGATTGAAGGCATGACAGGTGGTGTACCCGAAGCATACAGGATCAACAAGAATCTAGCAGAAGCAGCTCTCCAACTCAATATACCTCTAGGTGTGGGAAGCCAGAGGGCAGGCATACTGAATGAATCTCTTAAAGAAACCTACCGAATTGTACGAGATACTTCATCCAGCATTTTCGTAATAGGGAATATTGGCGCCGTCCAGCTAATGAAGGAAGGCGTAGAGCTTGCAGAGAAGGCTGTAGAAATGATTGAAGCAAATGCTTTAGCAATACACATCAATAGTTTACAAGAATTGATCCAGCCGGGTGGAGCTACAACGTTTAGGGGAATTATTAAATCTATAGAAAAGACTGTGAATAGATTGAGCGTACCGGTTATTGTCAAGGAAGTTGGATGTGGTATATCTAGAGAATCTGCAAAAAGCTTAGAAGAAATAGGCGTTAAAGTTATAGATGTAGCTGGAGCAGGAGGAACTAACTGGACGCTTATTGAGAAGATTAGAGCTGAAGAAGCAGGAGACTTGGAGAAGAAAATGCTGGGTGAAGTCTTTCTAGAATGGGGGATACCTACGGCTGCATCAATAATAGAGGTCTCATCAACAGTTAGAATAGAAGTTATAGGTTCAGGTGGTATAAGAACAGGTTTAGATGCTGCTAAAGCTTTAGTCCTAGGAGCAGACATGGTTGGGATCGCTAAACCCTTATTAAAGCCTGCAGTAGAAAGTGTAGAATCAATTTTAAGCTATCTAAGAAAGATAATATTAGAGTTAAGAACGGCAATGTATTTAACAGGCTGTAGAAATATCATTGAACTAAAGAAGGTTAATAAAGTATTAACAGGCCCATTGATTGAGTGGTGTAGACAGAGAAACCTATCTATCTAAGGCTATATTTTGGTTTTTCATTATCTATAACATATGAGTGAAGCTGAGCGAACCTTTATAATGTTAAAGCCGAGCTGTGTAGAGAGAGGTTTAGTTGGAGAGATCCTATCTAGACTTGAGAAGAAGGGTTTAAAGATCATACAGATTAAGTTCTTGAAAATGAGTAGAGAGATAGCCGAAGAACTTTACAGCATACATAAAGGTAGAGATTTCTATGAAAATCTTGTAAAAACACTAGAAGGTAGAAGAGTTGTAGCGATCGTTATTGAAGGCAGGAAGGCTATTGAAGTAGTAAGAAAGATGATCGGTGCAACCGACCCAGCTCATGCAGAACCTGGAACAATTAGAGGAGACTTAGCAATAGAACTTACAGACAATCTTATACATGCATCAGACAGCATAGAATCATATCAAAGAGAGTACAAGATATTCTTTAAGGATGATGAGCTACAAACACTATAGATTTTTAAGAATTCTAAAACTAGATTATTATTGATTCAAGCTATATTAAGAACACTTGTAAGCATAAGTATAGGAGCTGATATCCCTAATATAAATACACTAAGTACTAGGAATACTAAATCTTCTCATAATAACGATGATGGTAGAAGCCCAATACATTTAATAAGAATGTAGTAACTAAGATAGCATAAAGGTATAAAGCCGTAACATCCACAATAATCCACTTAAGATACAAAGTTTAGAGAGAATTCGATAATAAGTATGAGGAGAGGGGCTGGCCGATGAGTTGTGTAGCTGTGAGGAGGCGGGCTAAGATCAGTGCACTAATGTTGGGGAATACTTATGCTCACCCTACCAGCTTAGCAGCTTTTACTGTTCATCTGTCAGTAAGATTTCTACTCTCTGGTTATTTACTAGGAAATATGCTTTCCGAAATATCTTTAGTATCCTTAACTATAGCTTGTGTATGCTTTCTCTAGTGGTAGAGAATCGATAATCTCTTGGAAAAATTAAGAGTAGCTGGGCATCAACTTTATCAGACTTCCATAGATTGTTCTCCCTCCTAAGTTTCTTCAATATACTCGTATCTTTCAGCAAGTATACTTTGACATCTCTCTTAAGCAATCTTAAGACATCATAAATCTCTCGGAATAGTGTATCAATATAGATTTCATCAGCGTCTCTACCACATTCCTAGAAGAATTCTGCCAAGTCTCTTACTGGCTGCTTGGAAATCTTCACCATACTAGTATCCCTTAAATATCTAGAATTTACAACAATTAATACTGAAACTTCTTTAAACATGTTATAGACATACATCTACGTAGATAAATTCATTACACCCATAAGTGAAAGTAGAGCATATCAACTATCAAATATATTAGGATGGGTGCTGGGGATGTAGATTCATAGACCTTAATGTAGGTTATTGAGGAGACGTAGCCTCATCACTATAAGATGCATGAAGTATAGAGCGACAATAGAGATTTTATAAGTGTTTTCCATAAGCATCATAACTGGACATCCCTAGATGAATGCTACACGTTAGATGGATATCTAGAAGAGTAGGAGGAGAATGTAAGAGAATCTGATACTAAACCTAGTAAATGTAATTATTGTGTCTTGAAGGAGGTAAAGAAGTATATATCTTCCATCCAAGATCAATCTTCCTATATGTTAGGGATGGGAAGCTGAAAGCTCTAGCAGATATAGACCACATATATTATAAGTGTAGGGATGGGTTGAATGGATAACCTTCTTTGAGATGATGGGGGAATGGTTAGGATAATTAATTTGACACTCCATAACTAAATATATATTCTCGAGATGGGGATAGGAGTATAGATGAGTGGGAAGATTCTACCGAAGCAGCCTGAAGCTAATATTGGGACTTTAGGTCATGTTGATAATGGTAAGAGCACGGTCGTTCAAGCAATTACTGGAATCTGGCCAGCAAGACATTCCGAAGAGCTTAGGAGAGGTATTACTATAAGGATAGGTTATGCAGATGCAGCAATATATAGATGCCCTACATGTGAAGAACCATTCAATTATACAACTGAAGAAAAATGTCCAATATGTAGATCTGAAACAGTTTTTGAGAGAGCTATATCATTTATAGATTGCCCAGGGCATCATTCATTAATGGTTACCATGCTTTCAGGAGCAGCATTATTCGATGGTGCAGTATTCGTAGTAGATGCTAGACATACATTCCCCCAACCACAAGATGGTGAACATCTACAAGCAGTCTCAATAATGGATATAGATAAAGTGATAGTTGCACAGAATAAGATAGACGTAGTATCTAGGGAGAGAGCTCTCCAAAACTATTATGAAATAAAAGAATACCTTAAGATGACTAAATTAGAAGATTGCCCCATAATACCTATCTCCGCTCAACATAAAGTAGGTGTAGAACTCCTCCTCTGGGCTATACAGAAATTTATCCCAACACCATTTAGAGACCTCTCAAAACCATTTAGAATGCCTATACTACGTTCATTCGATGTTAACCCTCCTGGAACACCTGGAAACTTAATTAGAGGTGGAGTTATAGGAGGCTCAATAATTCAAGGAAAGATAAGAGTAGGTGATGAGATAGAGATAGCTCCCGGCATGCCTCTAGAGGATAAACCGGGATCAAGATATGAATCAATCTATACAGAGGTTGTGAATATTAAAGCTGGTGGCAGAGATGTTGAAGAAGCTATGAGTGGTGGTCTTACAGGTATAGAGACGAAGCTTGACCCGGCATTAACTAAAGCAGATGCCATGACTGGAAATATAGCTGGTAAACCTGGAACATTGCCACCGACATTCTATGACTTAAGCTTAGAATATACTCTCTTCAAGTATGTCGTAGGTGTTAAAGATAAGATGGAAGTTACACCGATAGCTGATAAAGAACCTTTAGTATTAAACGTTTACTCAGCTGTAACAACAGGGGTCGTAACACATAGAACAAAGGATAGAATTGAGATAAATTTAATGAGACCGATAGTAGCACAATTAGGAGACAAAGTCTCAATATCTAGAAAAATCGGAGCTGGATGGAGATTAATAGGGTACGGAGTAATACGATAGATAAATAGAAACCGTGGATGGAACATTAAATGAAAGTTCTATTTGATACGAGTCTCTTGATAATGATCGTGGAGCAGGGGAGAGACCTAATAAGAATTGTAGAAGATACGATTGGTGAAGTAATTGAACCATACATACTTGAAGACATTATAGATGAGTTAGAGAAAATCGCTAAGAGAAGAGGTAAGAAATCGAATCTAGCTAAGCTAGCTTTAAAGCTAACTGAAAGAATGAGTAGGATAAAGTATTTAAAGCATTTACCCGTAGATCTTAAATTACTTGAAGCTGCAAAAGAACATGGAATGGTTTTAGCAGCTGTAGATCAAAAAATAATAGAAGAAGCTAGAAGAAAGAAGATTCCTCTTCTAATATTCCATGAAGATTTAAGAGTAACATTTGAAGGTTGGACGCTATAAATAGGTAATCATTAAGATTTTTAGATAGGAATAAGAAATAATTATTAGTAAAGATAGATGAGTACAAGGCCGAGCCTTCTCCTAATAACTATCATATCAATCACATTGTTAGTAATAACCCTAAATGAGGTGGCGGCTTCTCAAGAAGATAACACTGTACAAATAATTTTCTACATGGATACTGGTTTAGGTGGACCTATAATCATTAATTGGTGCAGTGGTTCAGCAAGAATAGGAGAAAACATAACCTGTACTGTCGAGTCTGAAATTACATACGATAATGATACAAAAATAGTCTTCGAAGGCTGGTACAGGAATATAGGGAATAGAGGTTTAGGACTAGTTACTGAGGATAAGAGTATAACGATTACGGTTGGAGGCGAACAGACTCAACAAGAATATATTGCAAAATATAAAGTTTATTATCTAGTAGACCTTGATTTAGGTTACCAGATAGTTAGTGAATGGAGACCTAGATATAGTTCATACGTAGTAACAGTGCGGGAAAGCTGGAAGCCAGAAGAAGGTGTAAGGAAAGTTTTCTTGAAATGGGTTGGGGACATAACCGGAAGTAACCCGAGCATCTACATAGACAAGATTACTAGACCCTTAAGAGCTAAAGCAGTCTGGCAAACTCAATACTATGTAGATGTAATTTCGGAACACCGATTATCTGTAGAAAGTGGATGGTTTAATGAAAGCCAGACAATCTATATTGAGCCTTTGAACCCTGTAATATATGAAAATAATCTAGAAACAAAGATCTTGCTTGAAAAATATCTTATAGATTATTGGTGGGGTGATAGAGATGACTTCGAAGTTGGTAAAGACTCTTTTGAATTAGTAGTAGATTCACCTTTAATGATAAAAGCTTTTTGGAAGAAGCTCCACCATGTAGTTCTTGAATCAGATTATGTTAAGCCGATACTTTTTGATGAGTGGATAAGAGATGGCGATAAGCTAATCTTTAATCAACTAGAAAGAGAGATTATCTGGGTCAACGGTACTAGGATAGTCTTCGATAAATGGGTAAATGATATATCTTTACCTAACAAAGACATAGAAGTCATTGTAACTAGCCCCATAAGAGCTCATGCTATCTGGAGGGTCTACTATCTAGTCTCAGTAGAATCCTCAGAACCTAGTATCAGTATAAAAGTTGATAGGTTAGGATGGGTTGAGAAAGGATGTAACGTGAAGATTGATGCGACCCCGATTGAGAGAGATTTAGGGAAAGGAGTCAAGATATTATTCAAAGAATGGAGTGGTAGTATTATAAGCCAAGACCCGGTGATAGAAGTCTCAAGCTTGAACCAGCCAATAATAATTAAGGCATTATGGATTAAGAGGTATCTCATTACTATTGATGCCCCAGATAAAGCTGGGATAGAGAAAGAAGCATGGATACTGGAAGACGGGGAATACAATATCCTAGCTCCTATACGAGTCTCTATAAATAATTCAACAAGAATGGTTTTCCATAATTGGGTTGGATGCAGCTCGGCTAAATATAATGTGTGTACTCTAAGCAATGTTAAGCAGCCTCTAATAGTTAAAGCAAACTATTTCATAGAAAGGAGAATGAAAATAGAAGCAGTATCGCTGAATAATGGAATCATAGAAGATGTATACTTCATGATTAAGCATGAATCAGGTGAGATAAAGAAGCTGTCCTCTGGAAATATAGCATGGATTAAGATAGGACACTGGTTAATTGAGAATGCTACTTGGAGAGGATACGATGTAACTTCAACGAGAGAATTCAAAGTAACAGAAGACTCAAGCGAATTTTTAGGAGTATCGGTGAGAATATATAGATTATCATTTAAGGTTAATGATTACCTAGGTTTTCCAGTTAAAGACGTAGCAATAATCATTAAAACAATTGATGGGAGAATAATATATGAAGGTAAAACAGATGAAAATGGGTCATTGGATGGTGCTGGTCCTCTACCTCCAGTAGATATGCTCGCATACATTAATTATATGGACTATCAAATAGTGAAGAATGTAAGCATGAAGACTTCAAGCCCAATCTACATAACTATACCTATTTCACAGACATTAATCCAACTAATTACAATTACAATTATAACTGGAGCCTCTATAACCACTTTTGCTATCATTAGGAGACTCCGAAAACCACGGGAAATACCAATTGAGATACCTATACCTATAGAGCCAACCCCGCCTGCAAGAAGCTTAGATGAAACTATTAAAGAGAGAAAAGTTAAAAAAGCACCTGTAGTGACTCTTGAAGACGTAATTGAGAAACTAAAAGCGAGTGGCGAAAAACCTGAAGAAATCTTAGGGGAATTAGCTGAAAGAGTAGAAAAGAAGGAAAAGCAGGAGAGAAGGAGAAGAAAAAGTACTAGCTTCCGGTAGAATATTTTAAGACTAGGTTTAGTGGCTTGACGTTGTGGAACCGCCACTAGGTACGAACAATTCAACATTAAGCTTGCGGTCAATTTGGTCAACCATTACACCATGCAAGAATAAGCGACTCAGAAAGCAGAAAGAATTAATAGACAGGTTATCGGGAGTGTTGACTGGTCTCCCCTATCTTCTTAGATGGGTCATCTACCCCAGTAATTCTTCTATTCATCTTAAAGAATCCAAATGACACTTCAATAGAGTCTAATCCTAATTAGAGACGATTACTGAGAAAGCATTAGATTGTATTTCTTTTCTTTCTGTCATCTTCTTAATTCTTTCTAGAGGCCAATATTAAATTTTCAGTATGGATGGAACATGATCAGCAGCCAGCTTTATAATTGACAGTCTATCTAGAACTTTTAAAGCTATGTGATATCACCTGTCTCAGATATTTTCTTGTCTTCGTATGGTGCAACATGCCTCCTATAGAATTCCTGGATTACGCAAGAGAGTACACCTATAGCTCTATTATAATTAAAGTATCTAGGAGGATATAGGTGGAGGAGGAGTCTAAAAATAACATAATTGACTTGTCCATCAAGTTCTTCAACTGGAGCCTTCCTAAGCTCATCTATTAAAGCATCAATCTTAGGGTCTAATTTCTCTCTATGCTCTTTCTTAATGTAGGGCATACTCCATAATCTATCTTACTACTATATTTGTCTTAATTCAAGATGGACCATTCTGCTCATTATACTTTGAAAATAGGTAGAGTAGTTCTGACCAAGATAATAGATACACGTCTAATTTACTTCCCTTATTGACCTTCTCTACCTTCTCAGGGATTTTTATGAAGCCATTAGATGCTATTAGTGGTCTAATCATAGATGAATCTCCAAGAATAGGTTTAGCGATAAACCCCCCTCTATTCTTAACTAGCTTAACAAAACGTATTCTTGTAAATGAAATATATTCTCTAATAGTTAAGTCCTCACCTATTTCTGCACGTACTCTTGGGAATAAATCTTTAATCGGTAAATTCTGCATATAAGATATTAATGGAACTAGTATGTTTATTGTTCCAGAGATGGTAGATTGAATATGCCCTGGAAGCATTATTACTGGTTTACCATCTATTAGAACTATACTGGTTGCTCGACCTGGCTGCACTCTTAACCCCCTAGCTATAGGTATACTCTCAGGCAGCTTAGACAATGTCATCCAGCATAGATCTCTAGCTCCAAGTGAGACACCTCCAATAGTTACACATATATCGTTTTCTCTAAGAGAGTTCTTAACAGCCTCAATTATCTGATTAGGTGAGTCTGGAACTGTCTCAAATCTTATTGGAATCCCACCAAATTCCTTAATATAGTAAGAGATCACTATCGAAGATGTTTCAAGCTTTTTCCCATTAGCTTCTTCAATGTTCGAAGTTAATTCATCTCCAATACCTATCAATGCGACTCTAGGTTTATCGTAAACTTTAACTCTATATCTCCTAGTATCTAGTAGATACCGTATGGTTTGAGGCCTGATAATATCTCCTTTCTTCTGAATGATCTCTCCAGTCTCTATGTCTGCTCCTCTAAATGTTACATGTTCTCCTCTCTTAATAGATTCTAGGATCTCTATGTATTCTCCACGTAGCCTAACTCTCTCAACTGGTATTACAGCATCAGCACTCTTTGGTATCTTAGCTCCTGTTACAACATAAACAGCTTCCCCATCCTTAATGTCTAGATAATGTTCCCTGATGGAATCTATTCTTCCTATAACTTTTAATCTTAATGGATTGATTGTAGATGCTTTCAATGTGTCGGAGCTTCTAACAGCGTATCCATCAAAATGCGCAATATTGTCTATCGGTATAGGGGTGGATGAAACAATATCTTCAGCTAGAACGTAGCCTAACGATTCATGAACACTAACGTCAATAACCCTAGGGGACAGCCTTGAATTCCTCAGAATTTTTTCTAATGCTTCATCTGGTGAAGTATACTTAAAATACTTTTCAATCTGTTCATCCATGCTGTAATTATATCCCTAGCCTATCAATATTTAATGATTCTTGTAATTTCATGGATATATTTGCAAACGCTGAATAAGAAGAAAAAGCTAACGAGAATCACTCTAGTAGATAGCTTCACTAGAAAATGTAAAGGGAGGTTAATAAGGAAGCCCCGTTATATTCTAGCTAGTATGGGAGACCCGAAGAGACCTAGGAAACAATATGAAACACCTGGTCATCCATGGAAGTCGGATAGATTATCAATGGAACTCCAGCTTCTCGGAGAATATGGTTTAAGGAATAAGAGGGAACTCTGGAGAGCGGAAACTATTCTTAGAAAGATTAGAGCGCAAGCTAGGTCTCTATTCGTTCTCACAGGTGAGAAGAGAGTTCAAGAAGAGAATAGGCTTATACAGAGATTGTACAAGATGGGGCTTGTAGATGAGAATGCAACCGCAGACGACGTATTGAAATTAAACGTTAGAGATATCTTAGAAAGAAGGCTTCAAACAATAGTTTTCAAGCTTGGATATGCTAAAAGTATACATCATGCAAGGCAGCTAATAACCCACGGTCATGTCTATATTAAAGACAACAAGGTTAAATCTCCAAGCTACCATGTAATGAGGGGGGAAGAATCATTAATAAGAGTTGCAATACCCCTAGAAGCAAAATAACATACTAGTTTAGCCACGTAGTTGATAGACTTACATCATAGTTTAACACTAAGATCGGTAGTCACAATTCATGATTTTGCTAAGTAGACGAAATGAGGAAGCTCATCAAGAAATATCTTTAATGCAAGCTCTACCCCACTGGGGGACCCTGGAAGACACATTACAACCCTCCCAGCATAAACACCTGCCATTGCTCTTGTCAAAGCTGCAGCTGCACCTATCTCTTTGTAACTCTCAAGTCTAAGTATTTCCCCAAAACCTTCAGCTTCTTTATCAAGTAATGGCTTAACTGCCTCAATAGTTACGTCTCTTCTAGCTAGTCCCGTTCCTCCCATAAGGATTATTACATCTACGTCTCTCTCAACAGCGTTCTTAAGAATTTCTCTAATCATATCGACATCATCATCTATAACGTCTGTTTCAATTATTTCATGATTCTTCTCGTTAATCAGTTTAATAGCTATATCCATTGTTTCATCCATGAAGGGTTTTCCTTCAATCTTTAATCTATACCTCGAAGAGCTAACAGTATATAGCATGAATCTTAGTTTCCTAGGGCTTCTATGCCTATGTTCTTCATAGGGTTTAAATGACTGCATCATTCTTCACTTTTCTAACGACTCTTATATCGGTGATTACAGTATCTGGATACTGTCCGTCGACTGTTTTTTCGTACATTTTCACTGCATCCCATACATTAAGCAGAGCTATGCTTACTGCAGTTAATGCTTCCATCTCAACCCCCGTCCTCTCTGTAGCTTCAACTAAGACCTCAACTTCTATGCCTTGATCATTAATCTTCGGATTTACTTCTACATAGTCAAGCCTTAATGGATGGCATAGAGGAAGAAGCAGAGATGTAAGTTTAGCAGAATTTATTCCCGCTATTCTAGCAAGCTGTAATGGATCCCCCTTTTCGATACTTCCAGACTTTATCCTCTCGATGGTTTCTCGTCTGAGTTTTATGAACCCCCTAGCGATTGCAGTTCTCTTAACGAGAGGTTTACTGGAAACATTTACCTGCTTTATTTCAGAAGGCATAAAAGTAATATCTAACTGCTTATTCTTAAATCTAGATATTATTCTTAAGAATGTTCCTAGCTGGGGTAAAGCTTCAAAGAAAAAGATTTAACTAGCTTATGAAAAGGTTATAAGGGTTATGAAGATTCTATGGGCGCCTTGGAGGATGAAGTATATTAGACGTTTTGAAGATAGAGAAGATAATGGATGCATCTTCTGCAAGGGAGTCCAGCAGAATAAGGATAGAGAAAATCTTATCTTGTATAGAGGTAAGAACTGCTTCATTATCTTGAATAAGTATCCATACAATACTGGGCATTTAATGATTGCACCATATAGACATATTGGAGAGTTAGAGAAGTTGAGTGAAGAAGAATTAAATGAGTTGATGAGATTAACCGTTTTAAGTGTTAGGATACTTAAAAGAGAGTATAGACCGAGTGGATTAAATATTGGAGCAAATATAGGTAGAGCTGCAGGGGCTGGCATAGAAGACCACGTACATCTCCATATAGTTCCTAGATGGGTTGGAGATACAAACTTTATGCCTATAGTATCTCAGACAAAAATAATGCCAGAACTACTTCATGAAACATATGATAGATTGAAAAAATACTTTAGAGAAGAATAGGGTAGTTTCTTCCAGCTATTCTATTGGAATCTAGTGAATAATATACTGAAGATTCATTGGCTAATAATGATACACGGCTCGCCATATCATAGGAGATGATTTTATAATTTATTAGTGTGGATAATTTTCTAGAGAAATCTACTATATCGTTCATGCTTGGCATAGCCTCTCTTGGAAGCCTCTTCTGACTCTCTCCTACGTGCATGTATGCTTTACATTCTACATAATCTGGTCTCGCAATTCTTATGAGTTCAGCATACTTCTCAACATCCTTCATATTGTATCCTTTAACAAGAGTCAGCCTTACTACTTTCCTAGACTTTTCAAAGCTAGGCATTAAATGTATACTCTCATTAAGTCTAATCCAGCTATCACGTATGAGAGGTCTACATATTCTAATGTGTGTTTCTAGGTCTGGACCATATAAACTAATGTAGAGATTTGTTGGTTGAGCATCTTCCTCGATTAGTTCTTCCAATCTTTTAGGCATTGTTGCATTAGTTACAAGGAAGGTTGTCATACCACGATTATGGGCGAGCTTGATTAAATCAGCTAAGTATGGATACAGTGTGGGTTCACCATCTAAGGAGATAGCAATATTGTTTGGTTCTAAAGCCTCCTTGAATAGTTTTTTATCAACAGCTGGATTCCCCTTGAATCCTGAAAGAAGCTGCCTCTGCTCTAAGATAAGTTTATCAAATATTTCTTCTGGATGGTCCCATTCTCCCTCGTATGTAGCAATTCTATTAATAGTGTGGAATCTCCAACAAAATATACACATCATGTTACAATACTGTAGACTTGGGGTCATCTGGAGACATCTATGGCTCTCTACTCCATACCAGCTCTTATAGCAGTGTTTCCCACCTCTGAGAACATTCTTAGTCCAATGGCATATCTTAACAGCGGAGTGTCGACCAACTATCCGGTAACCGCTTTTCCTCAATCTATCTACATCATCAATATAAGTTCTAACCGTAACCATCAATACACCTGAGATCATTAGTACCATACGAAGTAATTAAGTTTAGGGATCTTCTCTGAGATTTAGTATCTCGTATGCTAATTCTTCATTAGGTGCTGCTATAACTCCAAAGTTTCTACCGGCTGAAAGGTCTATCTCATCGGCTACCCCATCTACGGTAAGTATTTTATATGTTCCTCCTGCTAGCTTCAATAGGAATATAGGTGCGAGAAAATCAAATGGTCTTAGGTATGGTCCTAGACAGACGTATCCATCTACCCGACCTGATATAATGTAGCATATCTCTAAAGCTGTTGATGCTAGGAAAGATGAAAAACTAGAATTACAAATTATCTTTTCAGCCCACTTCCTGTATCTTTCATCTCTAATAGACCACATACTAACAATTAAGTAGGAATCTTTCAGTGAACGCACGTTTGTGAGTTTTGGTTTCCCACCGGATGCTACTACGGAGCCGTCTCTTTCACCTATGTATATATCTCCACTTACATGATCTACTACGCCTCCCACGATTATGTCTTTAGAATTCATGCTCTTAGAGATAACTAAAGTAGTTGAGTAGATCGGTATACCTCTGGAGGCATTTCTACTTCCATCAACTGGGTCTATTAAGACGTAGTAGTCAGGATTACCGGAACCTGTTATCCCTAGTTCTTCTGAGATTATTGCTACATTTTTTAGTTTATCTGTAATTATGTTTAATATCGTTCTCTCTGCTACCAAGTCGAATGCATAAGACCTATCTCCATATGCTCCTATACTTTTGGGCTTAAGCCCCCAACCACACTTTATAGATTCTTGAACTACATCTCTTACTACTGTAAGAGCTTCTTCAGCTAATTTCAGCAGGTCTACCATCTTATATCATTCTAACAGAGTGTAGTGGTCTTATTTTAACTACTTCCCGATTATAGAGGTTCTCAGGTTCTTCGCCTTTCAAAACCTTGATTATTCCTTCAGCAGCATACTCTGCCATTTTATTTCTCGTATCATATGATGCACTACCTATATGTGGTGTGAGAACAACATTTGGTAGATTTATTAATGGGCTATCAGCTGGGAGGGGTTCAAGCTCGAAGACATCTAATCCTGCTCCTGCAATCCATCCTTCTTTCAATGCCTTCACTAAAGCTTTTTCATCAACTACAGGTCCACGTGAGGTGTTAATTAAGATAGCCGTCGGCTTCATCATTCTAAGTTCTTTCTCACCAATTAAATGCTTAGTCTCAGGTGTTAGTGGGACGTGGATTGAGATAAAGTCTGATTCTTTTAAGAGTTGAGGTAGCTCCATATATTCTACTCCAAGCTCGTTCTCCAACTCTCTTCTACGTATAATATCGTAGTAGTAGGTCTTCATATTGAAGCCCTTAGCTCTCTTAGCTACAGCTGCTCCTATCCTTCCTAAACCTATTATTCCAAGCTTCTTATCATGTACATCGTATCCAAGCATCATGGTAGGAGCCCAAGCCAGCTTCCATCTACCTTCTCTAATCATCCTATCGCCTTCAACAACTCTTCTAGCAGTTGCTAAGATTAAAGCAAAAGCTAGATCAGCTGTTGTCTCTGTGAGAACCCCAGGCGTGTGTACGATGTATATACCCCGGCTTGTTGCATATTCTACGTCTATGTGGTCTACACCTACACTCATAGTCCCAATGACTTTTAATCTAGGTGAGGCATCCAAGACTTCTTTATCCATCCTTTCATTAAGTGTGCAATAAATTGCGTCAACATTCTCTACATTTCTCAATATCTCTTCTCTACTTGGTGGTGAAATCTCATCTCGATAGATTACTTCACAATACTGTTTAAGCAATGCTAAACCTACTTCAGGAATAGTCCTAGTAACATAAACTATAGGCTTCATGTCTACTTTCCACCCCTCTTCACACCAAGAGATTTCCTAGCTCTAACATATAACTGTGGCCATCTAGATGCAATCTCCTTCTCAATAATCTTTGCAAGTAAATCACTCATACTAAATCTTGGAATAATATTCTTCCAATAATTTAAAACAGCGCTTGCAATAGGAGAATAAAAAGCTAATCTGGGCTGCCTCTTTGCATTCTCAATAGCAAGCCTCCAAAACTTCTCATCTATCCTCTTTGAAACCACCGAATTCTTCTTTACTGATTTCTTCCTCTTCACCATACCTCCACTATCTCTCATTCTTTTATACCGATTGTTCATGGGTATAAGGTAAAACATCTAAGATTAAACTTTTACCTAACTAATCCAGTAAAAATGGTAATTCATTGATTAATGGATTATAACTAGCCAACCTAATCCACTGCATATAGGATTAAGCAATATAAATTTCTTCATTAAGATTTCTAATATAAATACTTCTGTTGAATAAGTAAACAGAAAAATGGAACGACTTTTCTTCTTGAAACAAATCGGTTTGGTGTCGTATACTTGGAAATTTAGTTCATTATGTATTGAATTAAATAGTTATCGTCTACGAAGATAGGAAATGGTAGATGGTTTACAGTTTACCTTCTACGGTATACAATCTATTAGACGATTCCTCCTTACGAAACATTGTTGTTAAGCAATGTATTTATTAAACTGTAAAGATTGTGTTAACGGTGTACCTTGGTTTCTGAGAGAGATGTTTTGGAAGCATTGAAGAATGTTGTAGACCCGGAGCTTGGGAAAGATATCGTGAGCTTAGGTATGGTTAAAGATTTGAAGATTGAGTCAGATGGGGTTGTATCTTTTATTCTCGAGCTTACAACTCCTGCATGTCCTCTTAAGAGCGTCTTGGAGAAGAATGCTAGAGAAGTTGTTGAGAAGTTAAGCGGTGTTAAAGAAGTTAAGATAAAGGTTTCTTCTAGAGTTCTTCCTTATCCAGGTCAAAAGAGTATATTGGGTGTGAAGAATATAATTGCGATTGCTAGTGGTAAGGGTGGTGTAGGGAAATCGACAGTAGCTGTGAATTTAGCTCTAGCATTAGCATTGAGAAAAGCTAGTGTAGGATTACTCGATGCAGATATCTATGGACCAACTATACCTAGAATGCTTGATATAATACGCCCACCCTTCTATGTAGGTGGAGATAGAGTTGAGCCAGCATTATCCTATATGGGTATTAAAGTTATGTCTATTGGGCTTCTCGCACCAGAAGATACACCAATAATATGGAGAGGGCCATTAGTAGGGAAGGCGATAGAAGAAATGTTGAATCAAGTAGATTGGGCTGATATAGACTACTTAATCGTCGACCTCCCACCAGGTACTGGAGATGCTTCACTTAGCCTTGCCCAAGCAATTCCTCTTACAGGTGTAGTTATCGTTACTACTCCTCAAGATGCAGCTTTAAGAATTGCATTGAAAGCTTTAAGAATGTTCAAGAAGCTTAACGTTGAAGTAGTAGGTATAGTAGAGAATATGAGTTACTTTGTCTGCCCAAACTGTGGTTCTAGAATAGAGATTTTCGGGTCTGGGAGCGTGTATAAAATATGCCAGGAACTTGGAATCCCATATCTTGGTGAAGTACCTTTATGCCCAGAGGTTAGAGAGAGTGGTGACCTAGGTAGGCCCGTAATTATTAGAGACCCAGATTCTCCAGCTAGTAGAGCATTCATTGAGATCGCTGAGAAGATCGCAGGAAGAATCAGTATTCTAGTCAGAAGTAAGATGGAACAATCTGAAGCATTTGAAAAAGAAGATTCTTCATAGAATTTATATAATGGGCTCCAGACCTGGAATCTTTATCCTATTGTACAGTATATCTAAGGCTTTCAACATCGAGTATATCCAGATGAAGTACGTTATAGTTATGAAAGCATAAGTTTCAAGAGGTCTAAAAGTTTGAGCTGTAATAGATATCCCAGTATTCAGGAACTCTCTAACACCTATAACTATCAGAGCTGTAGTACTTTTACCCATTGATGCAAGCTCATTCGACCATGCAGGTATAACAATTCTTAATGCTTGTGGAATAACAACGTAGAGGAAGATCTTCCTCATAGGCAGCCCAAGTGATAGGGCCGCCATTAGCTGATCCTTGAAGACTGCTTCCATAGCACCTTTCAAGTATCCTTTCTGGTAAGCTCCACTATTCAATGCTAAAGTCAATATAGCTGTAACCATAACGTCCATACTAATACCAGTTATCATTGGGATGGTGAAGTAGAATATGAAGAGTTGAACAATTAACGGTGAACCTCTAAAGAATTCAACATAAACATTTACGATCATCTTAACGATCCTACCTCCGAAAATATCTCCTAATGCTGCTAAGATACCTAGTATTAATCCTAATCCAACCCCTATGAGGGTTACCTCTACTGTTATGAGGAAACCACTTATTATGAAGGTTGAATAATCGAGCAGGAATAACATCTATTAATGTATCACCCCAGAATCTTGGCCATGAATTTCTTAGCTCTCTCAGTATTTGGAGATGTGAAGAAGTGGTCTGGAGAACCAACTTCTAATATTTGACCCTGGTCCATGAATATCATTTCATCTGCGACTTCCCTTGCAAAGCGGAGCTCGTGGGTTGCTACAAGCATTGTTGTACCTCTATCTGCAAGATCCTTCATTACAGCTATAACCTCCCATTTCAACTCAACATCTAGAGCAGCCGTAGGCTCATCAAAAAGTACTACTTCTGGATCCATGGAAATTGCTCTAGCGATCCCAACTCTCTGTTGCTGACCTCCAGAAAGCTGAGCTGGATAATAGTTAGCCCAATATTCCATTTTGACGAGCTTCAATGCTTCATAAGCTTTTCTTCTTGCTTCAGCATCTGATAAACCTAATACATGTTTTAAGCCTAGCATTACATTTCCTAGAGCTGTTAAATGCCGAAAGAGTGAAGGATCCTGGAAAACAAACCCTATTCTAGCTCTAAGTTTATTCAAGTCCAGCTTAGAAGCATAAACGTCCACTCCATTAAAGTATATCGAGCCTCTCGTAGGCTTCTCAAGTAAACCTAGACACCTTAATAATGTTGATTTGCCAGAACCACTTGGACCAAAAATTACTTTTGTCTCACCCCTACCTATTCCTAGAGAAACATTATTTACTGCTACGACTTTTCCATAAACTTTCGTTAAGTCTCGGCATTCTAGTACGCTTGTCATAGCCCCAGCTCCCTCTTCTTACGGCTGCCCCATTTATCTAGGTAAGTCGCGACTGGGAAAGTCATGACTACATATATTATTGCAGAAGCGATGTAAGGGAGGATTAACGATCTTTGTGATGCTCTAAGAATATCTGTGTGCTTCATTAATTCCATCACTCCAATGATGAATGAGTATGCTGAATCTTTTATTAGTAGTGCAATTTCACTACCTAAGCCTGGTACTGCTAGAAACAATGCTTGTGGTAGAATAACATACCTCATTGCTTTTAATTGTGTTAAACCAATAGATACAGCTGCAAGCATCTGTGTTCTACCTACACTGCCAATAGCACTTCTAAAGATCTGGGATTGGTTTGCTCCACTAACTATTCCTAAAGAGATTACAGATGTGAAAAATGGGTCTTTAAAGATTGGGACTAACGGTCCAATACCGAAATACAAAAGTAGCATTACTGCGAGCACTGGAACAGACCTAAAAAACTTCTCATAACTATCTGAAAAATATCTTAGAGGAGCTACTCCATAAATTCTCATGAATGCCAAGGATACTCCTAGGCCTAGCCCGAGTAAAAAAGATAGGAAGGATATTGCAAGGGTTACTGGGACTGCTTTCAGCAGGAATATTATTTGTTCAAGTGGCGTCATGGTTATTTATCAGGTTATCTAGCTTGGAGGTGTGGTCCACTTCTTATATAGTTCAGTAACTTTACCTTCAACTATCAATTCAGCAAGTACTCCATTTATTTTCGATACGAGCTCATCTGAATCTTTATGAGCTATAAATGCAACTGGCCAGTATGGTTTGCTAAAGACAACGACTAACGGTGTTTCTTCAGTCATTATCCACCAAGTAGTTACGGGTGTCTCTGCATAGAGTGCATCAATCCTACCTAGCTTTAAGTCTTCTAGAGCTACACCAAAATCATCATAAGACCTAGCAGCTCCCGAAGAAATTACCCCTCTCTTAACTAGATCCATTAACTCTGCTTCTTGAGTCGTTCCAGACCCCGTACCTACAACTAGCTTGTAATCTGCAACTTGTTCAAGTTTCTCAAGTCGAGTTATTCCCAGCTTCTCAGCTTTATCTTTCAGCATTATTAACTGTGATTCAGTTATAGTGTGATATAGAGTGTACTGAACTACTTCAAGTCTTTCAGGGGTTACTGAGAAACCGCTAACCCCCAAGTCTATATCTTTATGCTCAACTGCAACTATAATCGTAGCGAAATCCATTGTCCTCCAATCTACTTTTAATCCAAGTCTCTCAGCAATTAACTCCATCAATTCTACTTCAAAACCTGTTAATTTACCTGTTTGAGGATCTAAGAACTCGAATGGAGGCCAGTCTGGAGATGTCCCAACGATTATTGTCCCCCTTTTTTGAACATTCTCCCAAACTACATCTCTAGCAACTCCCGTTACTGTTTTTTCGATGGTAACAGTCTGAGTTATAGTTTGAGCTGCTCCCACAGTCGTAGTGTAGGTTCTAGTAACGGTTATTTCTCTGGCGGAAATTAAAAATGGCTCAATAGCTACTACAGCAGCAAGTATTACGATTATTGCGACAAGTAGAGCGACTACTCTAGAGATGCCTTTAATACTTTCTCGAGAATACATACTCCTATGCACGTAGTATTATTGATTATAATGATTATTAAAAGTTTTCTAGAAGATTCATTCTACTTTATTCTTCTTCTACGAAATCCGATATCTTCGGTATACTTAATGGGAGTCCCTTTCTCTTCCTTATCTCTTCTATGACTTTATCTCTTATTGATGAGGGCACGGGCTTCCAAGCATAGAATTCTGTTGCCCAGAATGCTTTACCCATTGTTGCTCCACGCATAACCTCGCTTAAATCGAAGGTCTCAGCCGCAGGGATCTCTCCAGAGACTACTGTTATGTATTCTTGTTGAGCAATCTGTAGGATTCTACCTCTCTTAGATGTTACAACGCTTGTAACCGCACCCATTAAGTCTGGTGGGACTTTAGCCTCAATCTTTAAAACCGGTTCAAGGAGTATTGGGTTTGCACTTAATATGCTTGCATACATGCTTCTCCAGGTTGCTGGAGCTATCTGAGCATATCCTCTATGAACAGGATCTTCATGTAGTTCAACATTTACCAATATAGCTTTTATACCACGCATATTCTCTCCAGCCAACGGGCCTTCTTGTACAACTCTCTGGAATCCTCCGATAATCATCATTTTACTTTCTTGAAGGTATTGTGCACCCTTAGTCATGTCAACAAGGATGTTTCCTCTAGGGTCGATCGCCCAGACACCTCTAGCCATATCTGCATCCCATCCATGGTCTCTAAGTATCTTAGCTATCTGCTTTCTATCCATCTCATCGAATAACTCTCCTCTTCTAATAAGCTCTATGATCTCTTCTTCAAGTGGTTCGACTTGAATATAGATTCTATTATGCCTATTGGGGGATTTCCCTTCAAATACTCTACCTCTCTGAGTGATGGTTTCTCTGTAGAGGATTATTGGTTTACTAGCTACTACTTCAAGGCCAGCTTTAGCTATCCATGTTAAAGCAATCTCTAGATGAAGTGTACCCATACCGCTTATCAGGTACTCGCCTGTTTCAGGTCTTACAGTAGTTACAAGGGTGGGGTCTTCGATGCTAAGCTTATTCAAGAAGTCTACTAGCTTCGGGAGGTCTCTACTATGCTTAGGCTCAACAGATATTGTAACAACCGGTTCAGATACATACTTTAAAGATTCAAAAGGTATAGTTTCAACAGTCGCTAAAGTATCTCCCGCTCTAGCTTCTTCTATTCCAAGGAGTGCGGGAATATTCCCTGCGGGTAGAGTTCCAACAATCTCTCTATTTGGACCCATGTAAACTGTAACCTGCTGAATCCTCTTCCTAATGTTTCTTCCAACTATTAGTATGTAGTCTCCCTCATTTACAGTCCCACTGAATAGTCTTCCTGTGGCCACTACTCCAGCTTGCGGATCAACTTTTACATCTGTAACAACCATTACTACTGGTCCTTTCTCATCACAGTTCAACATTGCTTCTCCTACCTCATCTTCTATATTTCCTTTCCAGATCTTCGGTATCCTATACTTCTGAGCAATATGCGGTGGAGGGTGATGTGTTATAACCATCTCGAGTATAGCTTCATGGAGGGGCGTGTTCTCCCTAAGCCATTCTATATCATTCTTTGTAAAGGCTTTTAGAACATCTGAGAATTTTATTCCCTTCTTTTGAGCTTGCTGGAGCGTGAACCCCCATCTATCTTTCGCACTACCAATAGCTACACTGCCCGCTTGAAAGCTTACCTTCCACTTTTCTCTATACTCTGGCTCAGCATACATCTCTATCAGCCTATTAACTTCTAGGACTATCCTCCCCAAGGTTTCCTGTATCTTTTCAGGAGTAAGTCTAAGCTCTTTAATTAATCTATCAATCTTATTAATGTATAGCACTGGCTTTACTCTTTCTTGGACAGCTTGCCTAATAACAGTCTCAGTTTGCGTCATCACTCCTTCAACAGCATCTACGACAACTACAGCTCCATCTATAGCTCTCAACGCTCTAGTTACTCTACCACTAAAATCTACGTGACCTGGAGTATCTATCAAGTTTATCACGTATGGTTTACTATCCATCTCATAGTAGAGAGATATATTAGCAGCTTTGATCGTCATCTGCCTTTGCTGCTCTTCTTCTAGGTAGTCTAGTGCTAGTGCTTTCCCAGCTAATGTTGGAGAAAGTAAACCCGCAGCTGCGAGTAAGCTATCAGTTGTGGTAGTCTTACCGTGGTCTACATGGGCAATTATACCTATATTTCGGATCTGGTCTTTCTGGTGGAGTATATCTAAGATTTCTGAGATCTTCTTAACTCTAGGCATCTCCTCTCTTCTCCCCCATTACCAGCTTCTCCCATCTATTTAACGCTACTGATCCAAAATGGTTGGAAATCTCTAGAGACCCAAGCATATACTATAATCCGTATAGAGACTAAGATGGATTATATACTTCATTAAGATTGACCTGTGCTTCTCGGCAATCTATTAATTAAGTTGGAGCTTCATCGCTAATGACTTGGTAAGCTGTCAATCCAGTTAAATAAAGTAAAGGACCAAAATCACTAGGACTTCCATTTACTTAACTTGGCAATCCCTATTTTCGCTCATTTAAGATGCCTACCAACCCACTATCTTATATCGGGATTAATAAGAATATTACTGTCAGCTGCACTAGTGTAGCGGAGCCCATAATTCTCATTAATAGGTCATCCTAGATTGAATACTTGAAGTCTATTGTTTCAATGGTGAGTGTGAATTAGGCTTCTACGTCTGGCTTCCGTGCTAGGTTAATATAGTCTGTTCGGGGTGGTACAAACACGTCTATTATTAATACTTCTTCGATGGCGTAGAATCCATGTTCCTCATTGGCTGAGATAGAATATGAATCGCCTTCTGAAACCTCTATCTTGTCTTTTCTGGTTGTAAAGTATCCTCTTCCTTTGATAATTAGCCCATACTGGGATTGGGGATGACTATGTAAAGGCACCTCCGCACCAGCTTTAATGTTAAACATCATTAAGAGACAATTATCATCATAGCTTAACGGGATCGTTGAAAACCCCTCTCTAATACCTATCCAGGATGCTTTCCTCCAGACTTTAACCATGAGATCACTAAGGAAGTCTTCAATTAATTAGTGTTTCCCATTTTCAGTGGAGTCTCCAAGAAATATATCTTAGTAAATTAACTAATTCTACGGAGTAACTTGGACAAGCCTGTTTCCAACATAAAACTTGCATGTAGGTTCTATCAAGAACCAGGAGGATGGGAAAGGGTATCGTTAAATCTATCTTCAAATGGGTGGATAAAAATAGGTAGAAGAGTAGTAAAAGATGAGTTAGAAATAGAATATGCTGTGGAGAGTATTGATGGATTGGAGATTCTATTATCATTAAAAAGTAGGGTTGGTTTCCCGAACGTGGAGATGTTCAAGAAGCTTCTCGAATGCTTACTGACCGATTGCTGGTACATTGATATATATTATTGTTTTAGTTTTAGAAATATCAATGTAGAGAATGTAGCTAAAGAGCTAGGTTTGCATCTTAACTCTAATGAAGTAAAGAGGTTGAAGCTTGGAGGTTCTGAAATTCTAGTTGAGACATATCCCTCTGTCGGTAAGATTGTAGTAAGCCATAGAGTTGGTTCAAGAGATATTGGGTGCATAGAAAAAATCTACTCGAAGCTTTTTAGGAAAATCTTAATCAATGAGGTGAGCCAACATTGAGTGAAGAATACAAACGTTCGCATGTTTTCGGGATAGATTATGGTACAAGCGATTTTAAGTATGGTCCTATAACGATCGGTGAGGTGCCCGAAGTAACAGAGAATAGAGGATACTTTACCGAAAAGAGCTCTATTATGTCTAGAGTGATGGGTGTGAGTAGAGATATTGTAGTCGGAAAAGAACTCCCACTGTTCCTTGAATCAAGAGAGGACGTTGCAGAAAGGCTAGTCTATCCTATGAGGAATGGTATAGTAGAAAGAAATGATGTGAAAGCTTGGCAAGTAACGAAAGAATTAACTAGGTATGCTCTTGAGAACTTTGCTCCAAGCGACCCAGATTTTAGGGGATTCTATGTTGTTGCAAGCCTAGCAGTGGTAGCTCCTAGATACATGTATGAGCAATTATTCGATATATTTGGAGAACTAAATACTGAAAGAATGCTTGTTAGAGCTGCTACGATAATTCCTCAACCTCTAGCGGTTGCTATTGCACATAAGATCCCAACATGTGTAGTTGTTGAGAGCGGTCATGGGAATACCCAGGTATGTCCAATCTCAATGTATCCGATAAGAAATGCGGTTCTAGCTCTTAATAGGGGAGGAAGCGCAGCGAATGTTTTAACTTCGGAGATTCTTAAAGATACTGGTTATGGAGACTTAGCTAAAGAAGAAAAACTAGTTAGAAGAGTTAAAGAGCAGATAGGCCTCCTACCGAGACGTCTTGAAGAAGCTATAGATTTTGCTAGGAGGAATCCAGACAAAGTAAAGAGGGAGATAAGGATAGAAGGTACGAGGATTAAGATAGATCTAGGAGATGAAAGTTGGACGAGATTCTTGATCGGTGAATATGTCTTCAATCCTGGACATGAGATCTTTCAAAGCTACTTCAAAAGAGGGATGCCTAGACCAAGCGATGTCAAAATAGGGGATACATACTTCTATGGAATGACGGATATGGCGGAAGCTATAATTCAAGCAGTTGAGAGATGCTCTATTGAACTTCAACCTCATCTATACTCTAAGATTATCTTGTCAGGCGGAAACTTTAACTGGAGTGCACCTAGGGAATTAGAAGGAGTCGCCGTCACTCCAGATGAGAAGATAAGGGTTATGTTGAAAGAGAAGGGGATAGAGAATATTCAAGCAACAGTTGCTAGAGAGCCAACATACTCTGTTTGGAGAGGATGTATAGTCTATGGATATGCTGTTCCCTATGATTTTAAGTGGAGATGGGAAAGAATGGAGGGATGGTTAAACTATGCGTAGAAGACCAACAATAGAAGATATAATATCTAGTCTACTAATAGATGAAGGGTTCTATGAGGTATCGAGAAACAATGGATCGATGGAGGTGGATAGTCAACTAATCCTTTCTGATGGTAAGGTAGACATAGCTGTAAATATTCTAAGTGAAGATTCATGTAATTCAAGATCCATTATACATGAAACATTAATTGAGACCCTGAGACTTCAAAGTAAATACGATGGTGTAATTCTTGCAGTACCGAGAAGATACTCAAAGATTATTGATGAAAGCGTCTTAGTTAAGTATGGAGTAGGTTTAATAATCTACGACATGATGGGAGCAGAAGAAATTATACCTCCTAGACTAAACAATAATAGAAAAGAAAAAGTAGAAGGTATTCGAAAAAATACTCAGAATGTTCCTATTAACGAGATTACTCTCCTAAGGTCTGAGATCTCTAGGATTACGAGGATACTTGAAGAAATGGAGGCTAGACTGGATAGAATAGAGAGAGAGCAGAGAATACTAGCAAGTAGGATTAGTGAGCTAGAAAAGACAAAAACCTCCATAATCGGTGAAGAAAGAATAAGCCAGCAAATAAAGAGTAAACCTCCAAACTATAGTAATGAAGAAGCCCTCCCCTCCTATCTTAGAGATAATCCCTGGATCGATATACTCTCTAAGAGGATGTGAATACCCTGAAGATAATAGTTCTAGGGTCGGGCTCAATAATTCCAACAAAAAATAGATTCTCAACATCATTTCTCATAGAGTATTCTATGAGTAGGATACTCTTAGATATTGGACCAGGAACTATAGAGAAATTGAGGAGGATGCATATTAACCCCAATTCTATCGATAGATTATTCATAACTCATTTCCACTTAGACCATACACTGGATCTTCCAGCATTGATAAAGATTAGGATGTTTAATGAGCTTGGTGGCCCCCTCCAAAACCCTCAAATTCTTAACATCTATGGTCCAACTGGTTTATCAAGCTTTATAGATAAATTGTGTTCTCATGGAGGCGTATATGGATATCTTTCAGAAATGATGGGTAATCTAGATTTTCTTAGAATCCATGAGGTGGGAGAAGGTCTCGTGGAAGAAGCAGGCAATCTTAGAGTTTATGCCGTATCCGTTGAGCATTATAATGGTTTAGCATATAGGCTGGAATTAGGTAATGTAAGCATAGCATATTCTGGAGACTCTATGTACGATGAGAAGATGATAAACCTTGCAGAAGGCGTAGACATACTCATACATGAATGTTCATTTCCAAAAGAATTACTCCTAGGGAAACATACTTCTGATGAAGAATTAATAGAGATTGTGAGAAGAGCAAAGCCTAAGCTGCTCATTGTAAATCATCTATATCCAGCTTGGGAAGGTAGGGAAAAAGAGCTTGAAGATAAACTTAGAAAAAATACTGGATGTAAAGCCTGCATAGTGAAAGATATGGATATTATATACGTATAACCGAGATACTCTGCCCAGTTGATCAGTTATCTATGATAAACTATAGTTTTAAAGAGAAGTTAATCCACGGGAAAATTGGGAAACTTGATCTTAAGTGACTTCGACCTCTGGGCATACATTAAGGGTGGACGTCTGATTATAGAGCCTTTTGATGAATCCATAGTTAGAGAGAATGGTGTAGACCTTAGAATAGGTAGGATGGTTGCTAGGATGAAGAAAACCGATAAGCCCCTAGACACTAGGAATACAGAGAAGATCGAGGAATTCTATACTATCGAAGAAGGAGAAGACTTCATAATATGGCCTCATGAACACGTCCTACTCCATACTCTTGAGTACATCAAGCTTCCAGTAGACTTGATGGGTTTCGTAAACTTGAGGAGTAGCTATGCAAGAGTCGGATTAACGATCCCACCAACAATCATTGATGCAAACTTTGAAGGAGAACTAACTATAGAGCTTGTAGGCGGAGACTTCCCAGTAAAGCTTTACCGTGGGGATAGATTCCTACATGTTGTCTTCGCTAAGCTATCATCCGCTGTAGAGAAACCATACCAAGGGAGATATCAAGGGCAGAGAGGGGTTAGGCTACCCTCATTCAGGTAACATCTTCAATATACATCAATGGATAGCCTAACTCATCAATCCACCTCAGTCTTGCTTTAACTCTTACATCACCATACTCTACTATGACTTTAACATCAAGAGATTCCGGGGCAATTACACCATAATTGTATGGCTCAATCAACCCTCTTGCAATTCTCTCAACATTAATCTTTATCTCTGTTTTTACTCTAAATGGCTGAGTACAGAAAGCATTACTTAGAGCTCTTTCAAGCTCTTCCTTCTTTCCCAAGTTCACAGGCATACCTACAAGTTGGTGGAAAATTGTTCCAAGAGATACGCCAGCCTCGAATATTGCATGCTCTCTATCAGTCAGTTTTGAAAAATATTTAAGAGCAGATGGATTATGTCTTCTAGAAACCATACATCCATACATAGCTAACTATTAGAAAAATCTTATTTGAAAAGACGGTCGATAGGGCTCACAGCGAAATATAGAAATATTTAACAATCTCCTCAAGAAGAGATATACCTGGGGACTACTGGAAGTTGAGCATAGTATTGTATAGGCCTGACGCAGTACTCGTATGGCGTAATGATGAAGTCGTAAAAAGACTAAGATGGTATAGGTCAGTCATGTTGAATAAGACTCCAGCGAAGTTTATGATATTAAAGTCTATCCCTATAGATGTCAAGCTTGATGATGCTTCAGATGAAGAATTGTGGAAATACAATGATGAACTCCATAGAGAAGCCTTAGAGTTATTCAATGAATATTTTGAGAAAGGCGCTAATCTAGATAAATTGAAGATTGTAGAACCTTCTTTCTTAGACTTAAAGATTAATCTTGCATACCGTATATTGAAGAGATGTCATTTCTGTGAATGGAGATGCAGTGTCAATAGACTAGAGGGGCGGATAGGCGTATGTAAACTTGATCATAGAGGATACGTATCTAGCTTCTTCCATCATTATGGTGAAGAAGCACCTCTCATAGGCATAGAAGGTAAGGGAGGCTCAGGTACAATCTTCTTCGCATCATGCACTTTCCACTGTGTATTCTGTCAAAACTGGGATATCTCACAACCTAGTGGAAGTATTGCAGATGCGGGTGTAGAATCTGATGCAAGAAGGCTTGCATCTATTGCTAGAAGGCTTAGAATAGATGGAGCTGCAAATATAAATTATGTTGGAGGTGAGCCTACTCCTAATCTCCACATAATCCTTGAATCTCTTAAGTATCTAGATGTAAATGTTCCAATCCTGTGGAATAGTAACATGTACATGAGTGAGGAAGCAATGAAACTGCTAGTAGACATCGTTGATATATGGTTACCGGACTTCAAGTATTGGAGTGATGAGTGCGCTAAGAGGCTTTCGAAAGTCGGCTCAAAGAAAGGTTATAGAGAAGTAGTAACTAGAAATCATCTAATTGCATCAGAGAATGGCGACATGATTATTAGGCATCTCGTACTCCCAAACCATCTTGAATGTGATACCAAGCCGATACTTAAATGGATAGCAGATAACATCAAAGATAAGGTTTTAGTGAATATTATGGAGCAGTATAGACCTGAACATAAAGTCATCTTAAAGCCTGAACTCTATAAAGATATTGCTAGGAGACCATATAGAGAAGAAATACTAGAAGCATACAATTATGCAAAACAGCTAGGAGTAATCTATGAACCAGTATCATAATCTATGCTCTACTTTGAGTATTTTCAAGAAAGAATGATTTATTACCGGGTAGTTGGATAAAGTCATCTATGGATTTTGAAAGATTAAGATCGGATTTCCCTCTCCTCTCTCGATACACGTATCTAGATACCGCGTCCAGCGGAGCCATGTCAAAGCAGGTTCACAGAGCTATAGTTGAGTTTATTGATAAATGGATGTATGATGGTGAGGATTGGGATAGGGTTATAAAAGATGTAATTGAGGCTCGAAGATTATTTTCTTCGATGGTTGGGGTTAAAGAAGATGAAGTAGCACTTATACCAAATACATCTACAGGATTAATTGCTGCTGCCTCCTCAATGAAATGGAGGAGAGAATCAAACATAGTAATTGCTGAACATAATTTTCCAGCAAATTTCAACGTTTTCTCGTCTCTCTTAAGGAATAAGATGATTAGAGAAATTAAAGTTGCAAGATATATTGATGGAAGAATCCCAATAGAACAATACGAAAAGCTGATAGATGAACATACTCAACTAGTATCAGTAGACTTAGTTGGATGGCTTACAGGATACGTTGAAGACCTGAGAACGATCTCCATAATAGCTCATGAAAAAGGAGCTATAGTGTTGAGCGACATATTCCATGCTGCTGGAGTATTCCCGATTGACCTAAGAGGTCTAGGTATCGATATAGCTGTATGTGGATCATACAAGTGGCTACTAGCACCTAGTGGAGCAGCATTCTTATGCATTAAAAAAGAACTACTAGATACTGTCTTAACAAATTGTTGGACAGGCTGGCTAGGTGTAGGAGACTCTGTAATTGAGAGAAGGGTTAGAGGAGAGACTAGATTGTTTGAGAGACCTCTACCTTTACTAGACTCTCAACCAGCTAGTAGCGCTTCTAGATATGAATGGGGTAGCTGGGCTGGGCCAACCGTAATTGGGTTAGCAGAATCTCTTAGATTCTTTCAGAAAATCAATATGGAATCCAGCTGGAGAAGGATACAGAGTCTTACATCAACTCTCATAAATGAATTAGTTGAGAAGAATTTCAAAATCTTCTCTCCAATTGAGAAAGATAGAATGAGTGGGATAGTAAGTCTCTCAACAAGAAATTCCTATGATGTTGCTGAAAAATTATTAAGAAGTAGGGTTGTAGTCTCAGCTAGACCGGGAATCCTAAGAATATCTGTAGACTTCTATAATAATGAAGAAGATATTGAAAAGATTACATGTAAGCTTGCGGAGATGAAGGAAGCTATAATCTAAGTAGATTTAATGATCTTTACGGGGTCTTTCGAGATATCAATTACTCCTGGGGATATGTCTTCTAGTAGGAAACCATAGTGGCCTTCCAGCTCCTCCATATCCTTACTTAAAATCTTATATTCATCATCAATGTATAATTCTCTTTCACGGTTTCTACATGTATGTATGATTTTCTCTCTAGATTTTACATAGTATGCTTCTACATTCTTAGTTTGTTTGCATATTAGGATCATCCATCTTCCATCATCTCTGGGTTCTGGTAGAAGACCATCAGTTGGGGATGTATAGCCTGGAGACCTATACCCAACTCTTACCTTACCACATCTTCTACACTTCCAATATTCAAAGACTTTAAGCAGTTTCTTTCCATCGAAAACGTTTACCAGCCCACCGTAAACATATTCATGGCTACACTCACTCATACTCTTACTCACTCTTTTTCAAGTACTACTACTTCTACTTTTGCTTTTTTCTTAAATTCTTCAACATCCCTACTACTTCCAACTATAGCTCCATAATGCATAGGTATAGCGATCTTAGGCTTAAATTCATTTACTGCTTGAGCTGCTTCATCCGCAGTCATTACGAATGTTCCACTAACAGGTATTAATGCCACATCTACCTTTAAGTCCTTCATCTCAGGAATGAAATCTGTATCTCCAGCATGGTATATTTTAACTCCACCTACTTCAACTATGTATCCAACTCCGCCAGCCATCTTAGGATGATATACAACGCCAGGCTCTCTAAACTTATTAACATTATACGCAGGGATAACCTTTACGCCTACTCCTGAAACCTCTAACTCTTCTCCGGGCTTAACAAACTTTAACAAGCCTGTTTTCAGAGAGCTAATCTGCTTCCTACAGGGTTCTGCAGCTACAATCTCTGTATCCGCTGTAGCTATTTTTCTTAAGTCATCCAGGCTGAGATGATCGAAATGGTCATGAGATATAAATATGTGCGTTGCTTTTTCTTTCGGCTTTATCTTGTATGGGTCAAAGTATATCCTCTTATCAGAATGCCTGACATAAAAAGAATCATGCCCAAGCCAGCTAATCTCAACTCCTTGATACACATATGGCATATAATAATGATTCACATACTCTCTTAAAAAATTTCCTAATCTACTAATATAGCACGCAGCCTCACACATAATTAATCGATTAACTTCTAACTAAGAGAAGAGAGTGGAGAATAGAATATTAAGATATTTGAATTGGGTAAACCAATGACACTATATAGAAATGATGATTGACGTTCACTGTCATCTCACAGATAGTGTTTTCCAAGATAGACTCAGCCAGATAATTAATGAAGCAAAGAATGTTGGAGTGCAAGCATTTATTAGTTCAAGCCTTGGATTTAAAGATTCCATAAAGCTTCTTGAATTAAGCGATTACAAAACTATCTATCCCTCGATTGGTCTCATGCCATACGGATTGGAAGATTATGAAAAAGTATTAGAATTAATTGAAAAGAACTCAGATAAAATAACTGCAATAGGTGAAGTTGGACTAGACTACCATCCTTCAATAAATGTTGATAAGAACCTACAGGAGAAAATCTTTGTAGAGTTTATCGAGCTTGCTAGAAGACTCAGCCTACCATTAATAGTACATTCTAGATCTGCAGGCAAATACGCACTACAAATACTGTTTAAACATAATGCTGAGGAAACGATAATGCATGCTTTTGACGGTTCTGCATCCCATGCTGAAGAAGCAGTAAAGAAAGGATATTACTTTAGCATCCCACCCTCAATAGCTAGAAGCCAGCAGAAGCAAAAAATAGTGAAAAGAATACCCTTAGAAAATCTTTTACTTGAGTCTGACGCACCCGCTCTATCACCTATCCCAGGGGAAATCAATAAACCATCAAATATTAAGATTTCAGCAGAATGGATAAGTAGGCTGAAATCTATCTCAATTGATAAGGTTGAAGAAAAGACGACAGAAAATGCACAATCAATCTTTAAGATAAAAATAATCTAGTATATTTGATACCAGCTGGATTTGTGTTACAATATTTTTAACACCATTATCAAGGATTGAGATGCTACAATGAAAAACCATAATAATTATGTCAGCTAGCAGATATCAGCAAGAGAATTAAAATACCGAAATCTAGCTTCAACATTCAAATAAAGAAGTGATAAGGATAGTAATGTATAAAGCATTTCAAGATTACCATATTCCATCCTCCTTCTTTAAATAGATTTCAATATATCTGTCCAACCCTGTTATTGAATAGTCAATTCTCAACGCATTATTCACATCATCGTATTGTAATTACTTCTTGAAATAGAAAGAAAAAACTAATAGGTTGGAATAAGATTAAAGTCTCAGGTGAAGTAAATGAGTCTAGAAACGATTACAACACTCCCATGGGTTGAGAAATATAGACCTAAAACACTAAATGATGTAGTCAACCAAGAAGAAGTAATTACAAGTTTAAAAAATATCCTAAAAACAAAAGCTGTCCCACACATGCTTTTCGCAGGCCCCCCGGGGGTAGGCAAAACAGCAACAGCGCATGCTTTTGCAAGAGACTTATATGGAGCAAACTACATAGAAGATGGATGGTTTGTAGAAATAAATGCTTCAGTAACTCCTGATACACCTATACTTATCAGAGATAATGGTATAATCCAGCGAACGACCATGGGAGAATTCGCTGAAAGATATTTTCTAAGCTCAACTATAGAATACGTTCTAATAGAGAATGGACCTGAGATACTTTCTCTAGATGATAAACTCCAAGTTGTTTTTAAACCAGTTTCAGCTATTTCTAGGCATAGAGTAGATAAAGTCGTCAGGATAAGATATGAAGGCGGAGAAGTTAGGACGAGCCTAGACCACTCAGTCATGATTATTGATCCTTCTGATGGAAGACTGGTGGAAAAGAAGGCTTCAGACCTAAGAGTAGGAGACTACTTAATATCATTTAAGACAATGCTCTCAAACCAGTATTCTGAAAAACCTTCTATAGCTATAGATCTGAGAACAGAGCAGGTAATCAAGCAGTTAATAAATATAATAGCCTATGCTCCGTATACTACGGTTGACCGGTCCTCATGGTTAATGGATCTGTACACGGCTGAAGGATGCGTAGGTTTTGGCGGCGCAAGTGGAAGAGTAATCTCCAGCTTAGGGCTTAAGAACGCCCAACCAATAATAAACAGTCTGGCAAGCTTCTCAAAAAACACACCTGGCATAGACTCATACATTCAAATAGGCTCATCAGGATTCAATCGCTCTAGAAAGAGTCTGATAAACATAATTATATGTAGCACACCGTTAGCAATATATTTCGGAGATGTATTTTATGCTAGTTCTAAAAGAAGAGCAGCTACTAAGCATATCCCTGAAGACATCTTCAATATGAGCCCTTCTGCAAGGATAGAGTTCATGAAAAGGTACATAGGGGGTGCATCTGGTAGATGGGGTGAAGTCTTAAGATACGCATCAAGGTCGCAGGAAGCATTAATAGACTTAGCATGGTTAGCAAGCATAACAAATACTGAAAGCTCAGTTTTCCAAAACGAATGTAGATTGATATGGAAATCGAACAGATTCTCATATGTTAAATCAGACCTCCTCCCATTTTCAGTCATCCTAAACCTTGTAGGAAAAAATCATGGAGAAAATATCCGTCGTCTACTTAGACATCAGCTCTATGGAAAGAAAAATAGGAGAATAAGTAAGTCGGTTTTACTCAAGATTCTTCAGAAAATCGATATAGATGGGCTAACGTCTAAGGAGAAGGAAATCTATAATCGTCTACTAGATTTAGTAAGGTCGCCTCTCTATGTCTTAAAGATAACGAGCGTGGAAATAGAAGATTATGATGGTTATGTTTACGATGTCTCAGTACCAGGTTCAGAAGTATTCTGGGGGGGAACTAAACCTGTCTTACTGCATAATAGCGATGAGAGGGGGATTCAGACCATTAGAGATAAGGTTAAGATGTTTGCTCGCCAGATCCCTATGGGGGGAGAGGTTGGTTTTAAGATACTCTTGCTTGATGAGAGTGACCAGTTGACGGATGATGCTCAGCATGCTTTTAGGAGGGTTATGGAGCAGTATTCAAGTACTTGTAGATTTATCTTGGCAGCTAACTATAGCAATAGGATTATTGAGCCTATACAGAGTAGATGCGCAGTTTTCAGGTTTAGACCATTGCTAAAGAAAGATATTATTGGAAGGATAAAGTGGATCGCTGAGCAAGAGAAGCTCGAAGTAGATGATGCAGCTCTGGAAACAATATACGAGTTCAGCGAAGGGGATATGAGAAGAGCGATAAACACTCTACAAGCGGCTGCTTCTATATCTCGTAAAATAGATGAAAAGACAGTCTACTATATCTTAGGTTATGTGAGTAGGGGGGAGATTAGAAAGATACTTGAATTAGCAATGAGTGGAAACTTTATACAAGCAAGAGATGAGTTAAGAAAGTTAATCTACGTGCAGGGGCTAGCAGGCTCAGACATAGTTTCAGCAATATACCGTGAACTATTCTATCTAGACCTAAGTGAAGAAGATAAACTTGAATTAATCGATTTACTTGGAGAAGTAGACTATAGAATAGCTGAGGGAGGGACAGAAGAAGTCCAGCTCATGGCTTTCTTAGCTAGACTCGCAGCTAAATCAAGGAAGCTTAGCGTAGGGAGATAGGGATGCCTCAGCTCTGGACGGAAAAGTATAGACCGAAGAAAGTAGCTGAAGTAGTAGGTAACCAAGACTCCGTGAAAGCCTTCCTCGAGTGGATGAAGAGCTGGGAGATGGGAAATCCAACTAAGAAAGCTGTACTACTTTATGGACCTGCAGGTGTAGGTAAGACAAGCTTAGTATTAGCTTATGGAAGAGAGTACGGGTACGATGTAGTTGAAGTTAATGCTAGCGATTGGAGGAATGAAGAAAAGATGAGAGCAGTAGTTGGGGAATCATCCCAATATGCTTCTTTAGATGGATACTCAAGAAAGATAATACTAGTAGATGAGGTAGATGGGGTAGCGGGTAGAGAAGATGCTGGAGGGATATCAGCATTGAGGAAGATAATTAATGAAACAAGAGTACCAATAGTAATGGTTGCAAATAACCCATGGGATCAGAAGCTAGCACCTATTAGAGAGCAGTCATTAATGATAGAATTTAAGAGGCTCAGTAAAACCGCTATTACTAAGAGGTTAAAAGAAATCTGCGAGAGAGAAGGGATAAAAGTTTCGGATGATGTACTGAGTAGGCTTGCTGAGAGATCAGAAGGTGACTTGAGGTCAGCTATAATGGATCTACAGGCAGTCGCTGCTGGGAAGAATACTCTTACTGAAAAAGACCTAGAAGTATTGGGGGAAAGAAATAGGGTTAAAGAAATATTTGAAGCTTTAAGATATATCTTCTATGCAAAATCTATCAGAGGTGCTAGAGCTGCTATAGAAGGTTTAGAGCTGGAGCCTCAAGCAATTTATACATGGATACTTGATAATGCTCCTATGCAGATAACTGAGCCAGACGAATTAGCTCAAGCCTTCGATTTACTTGCGAGAGCTGACATATATTTCGCAAGAATAGAGAAACTCCAAAAATGGAGATTGATGAAGTACGCTATTCCAATAATGACTGGGGGGGTTGCAGTAGCAAGAAGAACACCGCCTAAAGGTTTTCAGAAATTCACTTTCCCCCACAAGATTAGACTCTTCCAGCAATACAAGAATGAAAGAGAGATTAGACAGAGCATAGCATGGAAGATTGCTTCCAGACTCCACCTCTCTTCATACAAAGCAAGTAAAGAGATGCTCCCATACATCAGCTTCATAATATCCCATGCAGATAAATCAAAACTAAGAATAGTTGAATACTTTGAATTTACAGATGAAGAAGTTGAATATTTAAAGAAAATATATGGAGGATTAGAAGAAAAGAAAGACGAGATTAAAGAAGTAAAAGCGAAGAAGCCAGCAAAGCGTTCTAGAGGAAAGTCTTAAGAGGATAATTGAGGGAGCCATACAAGCTAGGATCAAATACTATATGAATAGAGTTTATAGACTTAGAAGACTCAGACTATCGCAGAGAGAGATAGTAATGGAAATTGAAAGACGATACAATGTCAGAATATCGAAAGCATATGTAAGTATGTAACTTAGAAAACTCCATAATCCAAGGAATAGCGTTAAGATGCTGCCCGAATACATTAAACCGTCTGGAGAGTTAGCTTATATTGCCGGAACAATTGCTGGAGATGGAACTACAAGAATAGGGAAGACTAAGGAAGGCCATACTACTATTTTTTAGAGTTGAATTGTAGGATGCTGATTTCGCTATACAATTTGCAAGATGTCTTGAGGCCATTGACTGTAAACCACTCATTATAATCCAAGATGGATTCTATATTATTGAGCATATTCAAAGATATTATACGAATTGTTGAAGAAGCCATTATATTCAATGTATTGTCTGAGCTTCTCTAGGTTTGATGGCTTCTTCAACAAAACTATCGCAGGATTTCTTAAAGGATTCATCGATAGTGAAGGAAGCGTGGATAAGGATGGGTCTATACATGTTTGTAATACAGATTTAAAACTACTAGATTATGTTAAGGAGCTTCACCATAAAGAGGAAGGTGGAGAGGCTACTAAAAACACTCCAGCCCCCAAGATCATTTCATACTTACTTCGACAACATTCGTCTCTTAGTGGTAATTAATACAATATTTGTAACATCGTATTTCAAGTCTATGAGCCCGAGCTCGAACTTCCATTCTTGGGTTAAATCATGAGTAGAGGGCTGAACCATCGAGGGCTATACACTAACTACTTCTCCAGGCCTGCTCCCTACCTGGCTAGGGTACGGCCCCTTCACCATCTAACCATAGAGTAATGGTCTTATCTATGCATTCCTCCAGAAGACTTATTATTCACTTATACTATTTTTAACAAAATGCAGGATCCACATATTATTTCCGCTTATGATATGTGGCGGCTCTTGTCCATTAATATTCAGACGGCCTCCTCGGTAGGAGAGGTTCTAGCTCTTTCTTCAATATAGATGTTGGAATACCTGGTAGAGAAATGTAGGATTTCCTACCTTTAGAACCTTCACTTACAACTCTTATCTTTATTATCCCAAGGTCATCAAGTCTTTGGAGTGCTTCCCAGAAGCTCGTATAAGACCTAGGTTCTACATCGTACTCCTCACAAACCATTTTATAGTAATCATTTAATACGCTTGATGTAACATATGCAGATTTTTCAACATCTAAAGCTTGAGCTAGAGCTAATAGTATAAGCTTAGAATGTTGTTCAAGAAACTCTAAGTGCTCTCTCCTGATAGTGGGGTAAACACTTGCAGCAGCTTTCCTCACATGTTCAGGTGCTACTTGAGAGGCATTCTCAGCTTCAGCATACTTCCCAGCTCTCCACAATATGTCTAAAGCATACCTCGCATCCCCCCTCTCACTTGCAATATCAGCAATTAATTGTATTGCATCTTCCATCAGTACGTCAGGCCTGAAAGCTAGAGATGCTCTATACTTTATTATGTCGTATAATTGGTTATAATCGTATTCTTTTAGATGGATTATATTTCCTAAAAGGCTACTCCTCGTACTTGCATCAAGTGTATCAAGTATCTCAAGGTTTCTAAATATAAATATAGTAGATACTCTCGGAATCTTTAATCTTTCTTCTCCAATTCTAGAGAATAGGTAGAGTGGTTCTGAACCTTCTTCTCTTATTAGCATCTCAACCTCATCTAGAGCTAGGATAGCATAGGACCCTTTGTAATCAAGGTAATCTAGAAGTTTATGGATGAACTCCTCATTTGATAATCCTCTCTCAGGTAATCTAGCTTTCAACTGCTCTATCAGCTTCCTCAATACCGAGAAGGCAGTTCTATTTATCCTACAATTTACATACAGAAACCTCAAGTCTACTCCTTTCTTCGAGGCTTCTGATACAGCTTTCTGACCAAATAATTTCACCAATGCACTTTTACCTGTACCGACAGATCCTGAAACAATAACCCTAGTAGAAATCGATGGTGCCCCATCAATAACACTACTAAAAAATGTCTTTAACGTATTCAGCTCATTCTCACGATGTGGAAGATTTGGAGGAACATACTCTGGTGAAAGCTTTTCCTCATCTTTAAATAGCTTCATCACTATAGTAAACAAGAAAACGGATACATATAAGTTAACTCATGTCAACAGCAACTTAGTGAAGCCTTCTACTTGGTTAGATACTTCCATGACAAGATTATGCCTATTGTTGTTAGAAGTATAGCGAAGACTGTTAGGTATGTGAAATCTATTAGTAGGGTTGCATAGTTTGTCTGATATATTGTGAGTTGGCGGAGAGCATCGGTTACATAGCTTACAGGATTTATGGATGCGATGCCTTGAAGCCAATTAGGCATTATCTTAGTTGGGAAGAACGCATTACTCGTAAACATTAATGGCATAGTGAATAAGTTTACTATTGCCATTTGTGTTTCATGCCTAGTAGACCGTAGAGCAAAAGCTAGGAAGAGAGATGATAAACCAGTCGAGAAGAGGAAGATGGCTAAGTAAACTGCTAGTAGATTTAGCAAGCTAAATGTTGAACTAAATCTTATTCCCAAGAATATAGCTAAACCAAGAATTATCGTTGACTGGAAGATAGACCGTATAGCTGCATTAAATACTTTAGACAATATTATAGCTGACCTCGGAACAGGTGTACTTAACACCTTATATAGAAATCCAAACCTTCTATCCCATACAATAGACATCCCAGAGAATGTTGAAGTAAATATCGTTATCATGGAGATCATTCCTATGGCTAGATAGCTGAAGTAGTCGGAGACGCCAAAGACTGACACCATGGCTTTCAAGCTAATCATCGAGAGGGTGCTTCTAAGATTCTCCAAGATTACGTAGTTAGGTATAGTTACTAAACCATCTATTGATGGGTTCAATAAGCTACCGGGGACTCTTATGTCTGGAATATTTATCTCATCTAATATAGCAGGTGAGAAAATTCCCGCAATATTCATTGATTTACCGAATAAGACCATCCACATAATTGGCTGTACTATAGCCATCAATAGGATTATCGGCTCTTTCATCCATTTCTTAAGTTCTCTACTAGTTAAACCCCAGAATCCCTGAAGCATCGCCTTAAGCTTAACTTCATCATATGACTCTAACATCATCTCCTCGCCCTCCTCAATGTGATTCTTTGTGATATTACTGTTTCTCTAGCCTCCTCTGAATCTCTCATAGCTCTACCAGTGTATGTTAAGAAGACTTCATCTAATGTCGGTTTACTGATTGAGAGTTTTATGACATGGTATCCTTTCTGTCTGAGATGGTCAATGATGATGGGAGCAGCTATTTCTCCATTCTCTAATCTTACCATATATGATCCATCGTTTCTCCTTCTAACTTCTTTAACATAATCTATGCCTTTGAGTATTCTTGTAACATCATCTCCTTCCTTTATTATGACCTCCATAATATCGCTACCTATTGAATTCTTTAATTCTTGAGGTGTCCCTGTAATCACAATCTTCCCATAATCAATTATCGCTATTCTATCGCATAGACTATCTGCTTCCTCCATGTAATGTGTCGTCATAAGTACAGTCATATTGTATTCTTCCTTCAATCTCTTAATGTAGCTCCATATAGCTGACCTAGTTTGAACGTCTAAACCTAGAGTAGGTTCATCTAAGAATAATACTTTGGGTCTATTGATAAGACCGCATGCAAGCTCTAATCTCCTCCTCATGCCACCGGAATATGTTTCAACCTTCTTATCTTTGAATCTCATCAACTCCATAAGTTCTAGAAGCTCAATCGCACGTTTCTTCGAGATATCTCTAGGTATCCCATATAAGTCTCCGCATAAAATTATATTTTCATATCCTGTGAGGTCTTCATCAGCTGTATATTCCTGAGGGACTATTCCTATTAACCTCCTAACTATGCTTGCATGTTTAACGACATCATATCCTAGTATGAATGCTCTACCTTCAGTAGGTTTTAGGACGGTTGTCAGCATATTGATAGTCGTTGTTTTACCTGCACCATTAGGACCAAGTAAACCGAATATCTCACCTTTCTTAACGTTGAAGGAAATATGATCTACAGCAACCAAGCTTCCATTAAAAATCTTTGTTAAGTTTTCAACTACTATAACGTCTTCAGCCATCTATTCCTCCCTCCATTTCCTTCTCCAATTCTCCAAGCCTATGAGTTGCGTCTTTCAAGATCTTTATAGCTGATTCAACATATTCTTTACCGTCTTTTTCACGTAATTTAGCTTCTAGACTAAAGAATGCCTGCATGAAGTTTTTCAATGCATTGATTAGCTCACGTCTTTCATCACTACAACTTTTATAGAAAGCTAAGTCTAAAAAGTATGGTGCAAACAGCCTCCAAGACGTAGTCATGAATGCCTTAACCTTTCTTTGTTCTTCAAGGAGTTTTCTACCTTTCTCTGTTAGAATATATTTCTTTGTACTAATTTCACCGCTTTGAGTTTCTTTTATGTATCCTCTATTTTTTAACCATTCAAGCAGCGGATAAATCGAGCCGGGGCTAGGTCTCCATAAACCTCCACTATGTTCTTCAACTAAATCCATTATTTCAGAACCCGATCTAGGTTCTTTAGATAATAACTCTAGTACGTAATATCTTAGTAACCCCTTAGGAGCTACAGCCATATGCCTCATCCAATGTCTTAACATAGGCCACATTTAGGTTATCGATTTTGATATCATCATCGATATATTTAATGCTATCTCTTCTTCAAGATTTTAGGTTTTTAGAAAATTTAGAATTAAGAAAGCAAATTAATCAATCAATGTAGGAGACTCAATTCTGACGGCAGCTGGAGAGAAACATTCTACTACATCTTTAAAATCGTCATACTGAACAATGTAAACGCCATATTCATTAACAATACATAACTCTTCTGAGCCACTTTTCATCTTATCAAGGAAGCATATTGTATTTGATCTATTATCTAAAATCTTTACTCTTTCAAGATCTTTTAAAGCACTTACTATGACTACCTTATTAAACGTACAATATGCATTGAAAGGTCTATCTATGGAATAAGATGAGAAAGTCTACTCAGATAAGTAATTATAGAAATAGAGTACAATAGAAGCTAGAATAATTAATGCTATGCCAATCAAGAATACGCCTATTTTTGCGAAATCTCTTAGAGAAGAATCTGCAAACATCTTATCCACTAATTTGAAGTTTAGTTTAGACTTTACTTAAATCTTTCTAATATTTGGCGAACTATAAGTTGTTAGGAGAGGAGCGGTGGCAGACATACTCTAACATAGATTTCTTCGCATATCATATTTTTTGGATTTACTAAAGATTTTTAACGAAAAAATAATTGAAATAACTAGGACGTTCTGTTTAATCTAAAAATAAATGAAGATGTTTACCATGTCTTAACATAACCGCAAGAGTTGTTAGGATCGACCCTATGACTGAGATTTTTGATGTATTTGGGTTATCTGGATATGGTATTCCATTAAAACATTTACCTGAAATAATGGATGAAGATCTTTTCTAAATCATCTCGTTAAGGGTGATGATGTAGGATTATCTGTTCTTACTAGGCTAGTTAGACTATTAAAACTATTAAAACAAGTTGAAAAATTAAGTTAAACATCTAATACTAGTGTTATATATCTCCCAACAGTTCCAAAGCACAGAAAGTTAAACGTAATTGATATGGAGACAGCTGATAACTATGTTGCGCAGTCCTAGCAGTCTATGATTATTCAAAACGACATGGAATCACATACGATGAAGTTTCATTAATCTTAGTAGAGATTGGTTTGGATTTAATGCAGATATAGCAATAGAGAAGATTAAGATAGTTGATGGGATAGGTGGAAGTAGAGCAGGCTTAGACTATATGTATGTTGGAGACATAAAAAGAAATATCTTCTAAAGTAGAAATAGGTAAACCAACACATAATCAAGTTTCAACTATTGTTAGATACTTAGATACAGTATATATGCGGCCGCCGGGATTTGAACCCGGGACCACTGGCTTTCTCTATACATTATAGTATTCGGAAGGCCAGTGTCCTTCCAGACTAGACGACGGCCGCTATGTATTATTGTCATCTAGGTTGTATTTTTGCTTAACTTTAAATTTTCGCTAGATTCCCAGTCATTTCAAAGTATTTAATAGAGGATTTTCCCCGTCTGCTCCATTTTCAGCCAAGTCTCTCTGTAGATAAATTTAACCAATTATATCTATCTTCCAGAGAAGATGGGGGTCGAAGTCTTAATAGAAGAGTTTAGGAAGCTGCTTGAGCTTATCAAGCTAGAGTATGATAATTCTGAGAAGAAGGTTGTCTTACTTAAGGATGTTCAGAAGCTTGTTCTCCCAGGCCAGGTCTTTGAAAATTTAAGAAGAGGAACCACGTTAATGATTAGTAAGTGGGCAGCAGCTAAACTCTATGAAGCAGGTATAGTTGACTATGGAGATAAAGTGATAGATTTAAAAAATTTGATACAGCTAGAATGGAAGGAAAAGAATAATCCAGGGGAATTACAAGAATTACCGAGATATTTCTATTTAATGATAAGAGAAGATGCGGATAAACTTGACCAGAATATAAAGAATATCATTGTAGACGTAATCTCACTAAGACTTAACAAGATACTCGTGTTCGCTTCTAAAAGAATCGATGCAAGCTTAGTAGAGAATCTTACAAGGGAAGAGGCACTCCTCTATGAAACAATTAGAAGTTTGATTGATGAATGGTTAAAGTCTATCTCACCAATAGGAGGGGCCAGGTAGAGATGAGCAGCATTACAAGTATTGAAGATAAGATCGTAGAATTCTTTAAACAAGAGAAGTACCGTTCTATAATAGCAAGATCTGCAGCTCAAAGGGCAACAAGCATAGCTTTAGATTTCAATGACTTAATAATTTTTGATGAAGAACTAAGCCATCTCATCGTAAATGAGCCTTTAAAGTACCTACCATTACTTGAGAAAGCAGCATGGAATCAATTAAGGATAGAAGACCCAGAGTATGCGGTAAAGGTGAAAGAATTCAAAGTAAGAATTTACAACCTCCCCGAGGTAATCCTGATCAGAGATATTAGAGCATCCCATCTTAGGAAACTTATAGCTATCGATGGATTGGTTGTAAGAGCTAGTTCAGTTAAACCGATAATAAAGACTGCTGTCTTTAGATGTAGAGCATGCGGTGCAGAACAAACTATCCCGCAAGATGGACAAAGGTTAGTCCTACCTGAATCATGTAATAGCATTAAATGCAGAGGAAGGAAGCAGAAATTCGACTTAATAGAAGAGAAGAGTGAATACTATGACTACCAGATGATCGGGGTTCAAGAGAAGCCTGAAGACCTACCGCCCGGGCAGCTACCTAGAAGCATAGACGTAGGATTGAGAGGAGACTTAGTAGATAAAGCTAGGCCAGGTGATAGAGTTATAGTGACAGGAATACTGTATGCGATTCAAGAGAGGACAGCTGAGGCACCGTTAAAGACTTCTAAAATGTATCTTGAAGCAGTAAGCATAGAAACAGCGAGTAAGGAGCCTGAATCACTCCAGATAACACCTGAAGAAGAGAAGATGTTAAAAGAAATGGCCCGTGCCCCAGATATACATCAGAAACTCATAGAGAGTATCGCACCATCAATCTACGGTCTCGAACATATCAAGAAAGCAATAATGCTACTACTCTTCGGAGGGAGAACAAAACAATTCCCAGATGGTGTTAGAGTAAGAGGAGACATACATGTCTTACTAGTCGGAGACCCGGGAACAGGGAAAAGCCAACTACTAAGATATGCTGCACAGATCGCACCACGAGGACTCTACACCTCTGGGAGAGGATCTACAGCCGCAGGTCTCACAGCCGCAGTAGTGCGCGATAAAGGAGGGAACATGATACTGGAGGCTGGTGCGCTAGTTCTTGCAGACATGGGTGTTTGCTGTATTGATGAAATAGAAAAGATGAGACCCGAAGATAGAGTAGCTATCCATGAATCGATGGCGCAGCAATCTTATCATAGAGATTTTGAGATCCTAACATACAACTGTGGAAAAATAAGAATAGGGGAATTTGTTGATTCATTATTCAGAAAATATTCAGATTATTCAGTAAAATTTGATGACTGTGAGGTACTAGAGATACTGCCTGAAGTGATAATATACACCATTAATAACGAATCTTTGAAAACTGATATGTGTATTCCAGTCAGAGTGAGCAGACATAAAGCTCCAGACAAATTTATTAAAATAACATATTCAAACGGGAGAGAAATAATTGTCACACCAGAACATCCAGTGTACGTATGGAGAGACGGTGGGATAGTCACTATCCGTGCAGATGAAGTAAAGATAGGAGAGTTTGTTCCAGCGATAAAGTTTTTACCTAACAATTCATCTCCAATAACCCTAGAGACTGAGATATTACCAAGTGAAAAAGAAAAGCAAATTAAGCTCCCTCATACTTTATCAGCAACCTTGGCAAGGTTACTAGGATACCTAACCTCGGAAGGCTATTTCTATTCTGGCAGGACATATGAAGTTAGATTTTCAAATAAGGATGAGATGCTAATAAAGGATGTACAACATATATGTAAAGAACTCTTCGGATTAAATCCTACTGTTACCGTGAGTAAATACGGGGTCAAAACATTACGTTACCTTTCAAAAAAATTATATGATTTCATTAAGCATAACTTTCCTGAAATAGTTAGAAAATTCTCTGAGAGAAGGATACCCAAACAAATATTATCTGGGTCGGCTGACATTGCTAGGGAATTCTTGAAAGGACTATTCTTAAGTGATGGAAGCATAGATTCATACTCCATAACGTTTAAGACATCTTCTAAAGGATTAGCTGAAGATTATCAAGACCTCCTCTTAAAAATAGGTGTAAGTTCCTCGATTATAAGGGATAAGAAGGGATACTATCGAGTAAGAATATTATCTGACAGCTTAGAAAGATTTACTAAGAATATCATTCCTAAGAACAGTAGATTATATCCAAAAGCCTTGAAACTAGTAAGAAGATCATTAAATGCACTTGAATCTCACGATGTTTTTCCACCGGATGTGGGAGAGAATTTGATAAAGCTTATGAAGAGTGTGGGGCTAAATTATCGTGGTCAATTTGACCAACATTTGAAAAATTACTACGGCATAACGAGAAAAACCCTTATAAAGGGAGTACGAGAGATATGGAACAAAATAAAACATGACGTTAACAAGATTAAGAAAGTTAAAGACTTAAGAGAGTTACGGGCATTGATAGGATATTCCCAGCAAAGACTAGCATCATGTATTGGATTAAATAGGTCGTCAATAGATTATGCTGAAAGAGGAGGATACACCGATGAAAAGAGAAGGTGGATGTTAGAAATAGCAAAAGAAAAAATTCTCCAAATCTATAAAGAAACTGAAGATAAACTGCAGGAATTAAACAAATTGTTAAGTTCAGATATAAGGTTCATTCGGGTAAAAAAAGTCGGTATACTAAAGAAAGAAAAAGAAATGGCTAGCGAATGGGTTTATGATATTACAGTTGAGCCCACTCATACCTTCATCTCACACGGCTTACTTCTTCATAATACTGTTAGTATAGCCAAGGGTGGGATCGTTGCAACTCTTAATGCTAGAACATCGATCCTTGCTGCAGCGAACCCTGAGCTTGGAAGATATAATCCATATGAATCATTTACGGTTAATGTTAATCTTCCTATTACGATCTTGTCTAGATTTGACTTGATATTTGTTCTTAGAGATGAACCTATCCCAGAGCATGACCAGAAGATCGCTACGCATATTCTCAGCTTACAGAGTAGGTCTACGCCGCCTATTGAGCCTGTAATAAAACCTGAGATACTCAGAAAATACATTGCATATGCTAAGAGGGTTCAGCCTGAGCTGACTCCACGTGCAGCAAAACTCATAGAGAACTTTTATCTCCAAATGAGAAGTATATATCAGCAGACATCAACTATAGCTATTACGGCCCGCCAATTAGAATCTTTGATCCGGTTGGCTGAAGCTAGAGCTAGAGCAGCCTTAAGAGATTACGTTACAGAAGAAGATGTAATGGATGTTATTGATTTAATGAAGAGGAGTCTATCAGAAGTTGGTATAGATGTTGAGACAGGGAAACCAGATATAGATGTCATAATGACTGGAAAACCGAAAAGTATAAGAGATAAGTTTAGCATTGTTCTAAAGATTATAGGAGAAATCCAAGATAAGAAAGGATATGTTGAAGACGCTGAACTTAGAGAAGCTTTAAGAGAGTATGGAATAGAAGACCAAGAAATCAAGATGATCCTGAATAGATTGCTAAGCGATGGGAAATTATTCACCCCTAAACCTGGAATATATAGACTAACTTAGAGTATACACATTATTACAATGAAGACTTACAGATGTATTACAATGTTTCTATAGAAAGGAAAAAAGAAGACAAGAATAATTTATCTATTCATGCATGCTCTTATAGTTAGGGAAGCGCCGTTGAATATTAAAGATTTACCTATACCTCAGAATGTCATAGACAATCTAATTAAGAAGAATATTAGCGAGCTTTATCCACCTCAGATCGAGGCCATCAAAGCTGGTATACTAGAAGGAGAGAATATTATACTTTCTACTCCTACAGCTTCAGGTAAGACTCTGGCTGCTCTACTTACAGCTTCTATCCACCTCGCCCGAGGGGGTAAAGTTCTATATCTCGTACCTTTAAGAGCTTTAGCCTCAGAGAAGATAGCGGAGATCAATGAAACCTTGTGTGCTGGCTCAAGCTTTAAAGCAGCTATCTCAACAGGCGATTATGATTCTTCAGACCCGTGGCTTCAAGCATTCGATATTATTGTATCAACAAATGAGAAAGCTGATAGTCTTCTAAGACACGGCGCTCAATGGGTTAAAGACATATCGTTGGTAATCCTTGATGAACTCCACTTAATAAGTGATAGTGAACGTGGTCCAACACTTGAGATAGTGATCACTAGACTTAAGAGAATCCTGCAGAGAGCTCAATTTATAGGATTAAGTGCAACTATAAGTAATGCTGGGGATCTCGGTAAATGGCTGAATGCAAAGATAATCCAGCTAGATTGGAGACCTGTTCCATTAAAAGAAGGTGTATTAACAGATTCTGTGATAGAATTTAAAGATGGAGAAGTCAGAGAATTAAAGATTCTACATAAAAATATTGTAGTTAATGCTGTGTTAAATATAGTTGAAGAAGGAGGTCAAGCTTTAGTCTTTTCTCCTACTAGGAAGAAGGCTGAAGATTATGCGTTTAAGATAGCTCAAGCATTCACTGAGAGGCTTGACGCAATATCGTGGGAGGAAAGAGATAAACTAAGAGAATACGCAACAGAACTGTTAATAGAAGAGAGGAGTAGCTTTACAGAGAATCTAGCTAAACTTGTAGAAGCAGGTGCAGCATTCCATCATGCTGGATTATCTTCCCATCATAGAAGGATAATTGAAGAAGCTTTCAGAAAAAGATTCTTGAAAGCCGTAGTAGCTACTCCAACCCTAGCAGCAGGAGTAAATCTACCTGCGAGAATGGTATTAATAACTGAAGTAAGGAGGTACATCCCAGGATACGGTTACCAGAAGATTCCTGTAATAGAGTATAAGCAATTCTGTGGTAGAGCTGGTAGACCTTTATATGATGAAATCGGTTATGCTTTAACGGTCTCTCGAACAGAAGAAGAAAAAGAATACATTATCGAAGAATACATTAACGGAGAATTAGAAAAGATTGTCTCTAGACTATCCTCAGAGAAACATTTAAGAATTCACGTCCTATCAATAATAGCTTCATCTGAAGTTGACAGTATTCCCAGTTTATTAAAATTTTTTGAAGAAACATATCTCGGCCACCTATATGGTTCAAAGAGTGTAAGAAGTAAAATAGAGTCAACTATACAATTCTTAAAATCATATAGATTCATCGAGGTTAACGGTCAATACCTGAAGGCTACAAGACTTGGAGTAAGAGTCTCTCAATTATACATAGACCCTCTAACAGCTAAGATACTATTAGAAAACTTTGAAAAAGCCCCTACCACTCCAAATACTTTCGGCATGCTACACTTAATTGCTTTAACCCCTGAAGTACCTAGAATACCTATGAAGAAGTTAAGTATCTCTCTGCTTGAAGAATATCTAGAAAAAAACAGAGACTGGATGATTGCGCCAGCACCAGACCCTAACGATCCAGGTTACGATGAATACTTAGATGCTGTAAGATTAGCCATGGTCCTTGAGGGATGGATTGAGGAATTACCTGAAGCTGAACTGTATGACAGATTTGGTGTACAGCCTGGAGACATGGCAGCTCTTAGAGAGACTGCTGAATGGATTGCTTACTCTGCTTCACAGATAGCTAGGGTTTCTGGAAATAGTAGGTTCGTCATACCGTATGAAAGGCTAACGGAAAGAATAAAGTATGGTGTTAGAGAAGAACTTCTACCCCTCACAAGATTAAAGGGTATAGGAAGAGTGAGGGCAAGAGCTCTCTATAGAGCTGGATACACGTCTATCGAGAAGCTGAGAACCGCTACAATTGAAGACCTGACAAGAATCCTTGGGATAGGTAGAAAGACAGCAGAGAAGATCCTAGAACAAGTCTAGCCAGGAAGGGAGATTACTACGACTGGTTCAGTCTTCTATAAAACTCATATATAGATTTTTCTTGATTCTGCTCTATTGAACCTGGTCTCATCTTTCTAATGATCCTTATTGCATCTTCTGGTGTAATGCTTTTCTTGGCTATAATGTAGGAAGCCAGTACGACCCCTGTTCTACCTAGCCCAGCACCACAATGTACGAGAACCCTACCTCCCGCTTTAACTTCCTTCATTATCTCTTTAACGATTTTTTCTACTAATTCTACGCTTGGTGCTGAATGGTCTTTGATTGGAAAATGCAAATACTTAATGTTGAGCTCTTCCAGCCATTCATTAGGCAAAGGTGACTCAGTTAGAGATACTATCATCGAGATCCCTCTCTCTTTCACCCATTTTACCTGCTCGAAGCTTGTAGGTCTACCAGAGCCTGCAACATATTCATCTATCCAACCAAATCGGTGTGGTGTATCTTGAAAGATTGACCTAATCTTCCTATATATCTCTCCCCCCAAGCTCACGAAATATCCATGATAATCTGGTATTTAAAATACAGTTATTATTATTTTTATCTGATTAAGAATGAATATGCGCGGGAAATATTTTTCATTTAGCTTTTAATTTTATTCTTGGAATGACCGAGCTTCTTTATTTAGGAGATTGTTATATCAGTGAATTTGAAGCGATAGTAACAGATGTAAAAGAGGGGAGCGTTATACTTGATAAGACGGCCTTCTACCCCGAAGGCGGTGGTCAGCCAAGTGATACAGGCTGGATAGAGTGGGAACAAAATAGGTCGTATGTCATTCACGTCCTAAAGAAAGGTGAAGAAGTACATCATGTATTAAACGGGGGGTTGCCGAGCAGAGGCGCTGTAGTGAAGGGAATCATAGATTGGGAGAAAAGGTATAGACATATGCGTTACCATACGGCATTACATATACTTGCAGGGGTGGTGTACCATCTATACAACTCTGCTATTACGGGAAGCCAGATTAGTGAAGATAAAGCTAGGATAGACTTTACTCTAGAAGATTTAAGTAAGGATAGAGTTGAGAGAATAGAGTATGAAGCTAATAAGATTGTCGATGAAGGTAGAAATGTTAAGATAAGATTCATACCAAGAGAAGAGCTAGTAAACAATCCAGAGCTAATTCGTATAAAACCTGAACTGATACCCAACCTCCCCTCTTTGAGGATAGTTGAGATAGAAGGTTTCGACGCCCAACTAGATGGTGGAACACACGTATCGAACACTAAAGAAGTTGGAAAAATAAAGATAGTAAAAACTATCAATAAGGGAAGGTTCAATAAGAGATTGGAAATAGTCTTACTGTAAATCTATGGAGAGATAGTGCATGAAGCTACTAGCGGGTCCAGCATCTACTGAGATTGCTTACAAGATATCAAGGATTATGAAAGCTGATCTAATAGAAGTTGAACATAGATTCTTCCCCGACGGTGAAAATTATATTAGAGTGAAAAAAGACGTCAGAGGAGAAGATATAGTTATTATTCAGGGTATGCATCCGCCTCAAGACACCCATGCAATCCAGACATTTCTTCTCATTGATACATTAATAGATTTAGGTGCAAACTCGGTTGAATTAGTCTCGCCTTACCTAGCATATGCTAGACAGGATAAGAGATTCCTAGATGGTGAAGCTATAAGCTTCATGACATTATTAAAGATCCTCAAGAACCTGGGATTGGGAAAAACGTATACTGTCAATATACATTGCCCCTGGCTTATTCCAGAATCTCCAGTCCCTATCATAGACTTAAGAGGAGAGAAACCCTTAGCAGCCCATATCCGGAGATATAACTTCAGCAACCCAATCGTAGTCTCCGTTGGTAAGAAGGGTCTTGACATGGCCAAAATGGTGGCAGAATACTTAGGAGTAAGATATACGGCAGCTCAATCTGAGAGAGATAAGGTTACAGGTACTGTAAGAGTAGAACTTGACGGTATTCCAGGGATAGAAGCAATAATAGTTGACGATATAATAAGTACGGGTGGCACAATGGTTGAATTAATTAAACTTTTAAAGAAACGTGGTTTCCAGAAGATTTACGTAACATGTATCCATGCTCTACTAGTTGGAGATGCTGTTGAGAAAATCTTTAACGCAGGTGCAGATAGGATAATAGCGTCAGATACTATCCCGAACAAGTTCGCTGAATATAGTGTCGCCGGAATAATCTCAGAAGAATTAAAGAAAAAACATGGATGAAAAACATCTCTTCTTATTATCAGGATTTGATGTAGAGTTATCATTCGGTGAAGTAAAAGCAGTTCTCTCTCTTCTCCATCCCAATCATAGAATAATCAAGAGAGAAGGTAGAGTATTAATTGTAGAAACGTTGAGCAATGTTGCAGAAGAAGTTGTAGAGAGAACCGCATATACTAAGCTGTCGGCTCGATTATTGTTTGAGACAATGACTGATGAGAGAGATATACTATCCTCAGTCGATGCCTCACTTATTAGAGACCTAATACCACCTAATTCAACAATAGTAGTGAGAGGGCTAACGATTAATGGAGCAAGTGTTAGAAAAACAAATCTTGAAAGAAATATTGGAAGCTTAATAATCGATAATCTACCTAGCTTAAAAGTTAACTTGAGAAAACCAGATTATACAATAGTCTTCATATCTTCTCCGGAAAAAACGTATATTGGTATCCTCGGGAAGACTAAGCCTAGGAGATGCTTCTATTATAGGGTTGCTGGGCGAAGACCATTTATTCTACCTTCAGCTATGCAGCCTGATCTATCTAGATGCCTCGTTAATTTAAGTAGAACAAAGATTGGGGGGAGAATATTAGACCCTTTTGCAGGAACAGGAGGCATAATGATTGAAGCAGCACTCTTAGGCTACGAGGTTTACGGTATAGAATTGAAGAAATGGATAGCTATGGGAGCTTTAAGGAATCTAAGATATTATATTCCAAGTTTGGAGAATATAGTCGTAGGAGATGCGAGGAAACTAATGTTTAGAAAATGCTTCAATAGTATAGTTACGGACCCCCCTTATGGTAGGTCAACTACAATCCCTGATTATTCTCTAATCAATCTACTTGAAATATTCTTCTCCGAGTCACAGGAATGTCTAGAAGATGATGGCACAGTAACCTTAGTTACACCTCAAGAAATAAATGTTGAGGATATCGCATCAGACATGGGCTATACCCTACAAGAATCGTATAAGGTAAGAATACATAGGAGTCTTATAAGAAAGATCATGGTGTTCAGATGAGTACGTTAAGGCTAACTTTCCTCGGTACAGGTGGAGGTACCCCAAGCATTAATAGAGGACTCCCATCCATCGCAGTAAACTTCAGTGGAGAATTACTATTATTTGATTGCGGAGAATCAACTCAGAGACAGATGATGAAAGCAGGCGTAGGATTCAAAGCTAAGTTTACTATATTCCTCACACATCTCCACGGAGACCATGTGCTAGGACTGCCTGGGCTACTCTACACCCTTTCAATGCTAGATAGAAAAGAGCCGATCGTAATCTATGGACCTAGAGGAGTAGAAGATTTTATAGAAATGTTTCAGAAAACAAGATATGGAAAGATCCAGTTTGAAGTAGAAGTTAGAAGAACCAAGGAAGGACTAATCCATCAATCTAGAGAATATGAAGTTGAAGCTATTAGGTCTAGCCACACCATTGAATCTTTCTGCTATATGTTTAGAGAGAAGAACAGGGTTGGAAAGATGAATGTAGAGTTTCTAGAACGTATAGGTTTACCTAGAGGACCTTTATGGGGGAGGCTTCAAAGAGGGGAATCAGTAGAATGGGGCGGTATAATGATAAGACCTGAGGATGCTGTTGGACCACCGCGCCCCGGTAGGAAGATTATCTATACGGGAGATACTATGCCTGATGATAGAATTGCTGAGTTTGCAAGAAATGCAGATGTATTAATTCATGACTCAACATTTGATTCAAGCTATGAAGTGGAAGCTTCAGAACAAGGCCACTCAACCTCGAGGCAAGCAGCTGAGATTGCTAGAAAAGCAAGAGTAAAGAGGCTATACCTCTTCCATATAAGCCCTAGATATGAGAATAATTCAGAGAAGCTACTTCTTGAAGCTGTAAAGATATTCCCTGAAACATATCTTGCAGAAGACTTTCATACATATGAAGTCCCATATAGTGATTAACCTACTAGAATAAGCCTGTAATTCTACTCCGTTAACCACTCAATTACTTTATCTACATCGTCACTTTCTATCTCTACTCTTATGGGTGGTAGAGGCGACTCTGAAAAAGGCTCAGTAAAAGATGCCTGCTTTACATAGGCAGCCTGCTTATTCATATAGAATACTAGTTTACCATTAAGCTTAGACTGTCTTAGAATACTTCTCGCTGCAGCCCTAATCTTCCTACTTCTAAGCATATTCCTCAGATTCTCTAAAAATTCTATGCCAGCCCCTTCGCCAACTACAACCTCTGTATTCCCTTGAACTTGAACACGGAGATCAATACCTGGAAACAGGTTTTTAACCGCTTGCATAACTTTCTCCCTACTCTCAGTTGGATAAACCTCAGCCTCAATCTTAATCTTCATACGTTATTCACAAAAATGTAAGGGAAAGATGATAAAAATCTTTAATATGATAAGCCTACCTACCTTCATATTATATTCACAGTCATCTTAAAGAAAATCTTAATAATAAAGAAGAGAGGGAAAATATGGATGATGTGTCTGACCAGGCTGACCCTGAAGGGAATGATCGAGATCTTGAGCGCTGAACCAGACTAATGATTAAGATCACTTCGCTTAAATACCCGTTAGACAAGCTATATCCTGAGAGTTGAGAGGGGAGACCATCGCATTCATAATGCAGAATGTCTTAAACCCTGAGAATAGGCAGGTTATCCTCGATTTCCTCAGCTTCCTCGAGGGTCAAGGGT
>Ga0209393_1000022_pt1 | contig 81673 bp, 91 predicted proteins | sample SSWtaG_2_FD_184117 | JGI IMG/M metagenome (GOLD analysis project Ga0209393, IMG submission 184117) | Hot spring microbial communities from Sandy's Spring West, USA to study Microbial Dark Matter (Phase II) - SSWsed_130316 (SPAdes)... | ecosystem: Environmental > Aquatic > Thermal springs > Hot...
CGCTTAATTAATTAATTAATACTTAAAAACATGAATCCTATAATCATCAGGACAGGTATGAGGCTGGAAGAGGCTGTAGAAAAAGCTGTTGAAGAATACAACAAGTATAGGAGGAAGGTAGCGGAAGCTAAACTCTTGAATATAAATGGTGATGAGGTTTTGTTGGAGATTTCTGGGACATTATGTCATACCTGCGGCTTCGTAGATTATCTTGAAGATTTCGTCTATGAGATGGAGAGGGTAACGAGTGATTATGTAGCATCTTTAAAAAATTATGAGCAGGTTGGAGATAATAAATTCACCGTTAAATATGAAGTTAAGAAGGTCAAATTTTGAGATAACTATACATTCTGTTCAAACATGTATTCTTGACATCTTCAATGCCAGTCTTCATTGGTGAGAATAGTGGAATTTATTAGGTAGTAGATCTTGGATCAGATAGAGAAGAGTGGTTGAATAGTGAATGGGAGATATTTGGCTAGTAGATCTCTCAGCAATCCAGCTTAAGTCAGCATCATATCTAGTGAGGGAAGGCTTGCTTAGAGGAAGATTAATAATTCATAGAGCAATATTAATGGAGATTGAGAAGCAAGCATCTCAAGGAGATACCTTAGCTATAAGAGGCTTAGAAGAATTAGAGAAGGCTTGTAGAAGCTGTAATGTTGAAATAATCTATGCTGGCTCATCTGGAGAAAGCGTTGAGAACGATAGGCTAAGCATTCTAGATGAAGCTAAAAAGCTTGATGCAACCCTGATTACATGTGATCCTACAACAGCTAAGCTAGCTGAGTCGATAGGTATTAGAGTATTGTATGAGCTCCCCCCACCACCTTTCAAGATAGACGACTTATTCTCTGAAGATACTATGAGCGTCCACTTGAAAGAAGGTTTACCGCCAAGGGTTAAGAGGGGGGTTCCAGGGAAATGGAGACTTCAAGAAGTCTCTGACAAGCCTATGAATCGTGAAGAATTAGAGTTGTTGATAGCCCATCTTCTGAAGGAAGCTTATACTTTTTTTGGAATAAATGCTTTCCTAGAGATTGATAAACCTAATGTAAAGATATTTCAGCTTAGAGATTATAGAATAGTCGTTACTAGACCACCCTTCTCGGATGGATTTGAGCTAACAGTAGTTAGACCGATATTAAAGAAGAATCTAAGAGACTACAATTTACCATTAGAAGTAGTTGAGAGGCTTGAAAGCCATGCTGAAGGTATACTTATAGCTGGTCCGCCTGGAATGGGTAAATCAACTTTCGCTCAATCTCTAGCTGAATACTATAGACAGATGAATAAGATCGTTAAGACTATTGAAAGCCCTAGAGACTTACATCTTTCTCCAGATATTACACAATATTCTAAGTCCTCTTCAAAAGAGGATGAGCTACATGATGTTCTCCTACTAAGTAGACCAGACTATACGATCTTCGATGAGATTAGAAGCTCAGAAGATTTCGACCTCTTTATAGACCTCCGATTTGCTGGAATAGGGATGGTTGGAGTAATCCATGCAACAACACCAATAGATGCTATACAGAGGATCGCTAACAAAGTAGATGTAGGAGTCTTACCATCTATAATAGATACTGTGATCTTCATGGATAAGGGAGAAGTATCTGAGATATACACGTTAGAGATGGCTGTGAAGGTTCCGTCAGGCTTAAAGAAGGCAGACCTAGCTAGACCGACAGTTATTGTTAAAGACTTCCTCTCAGGCGAGCCTAAGTATGAGCTGTATGTTTTCGGTGAGAGAACCTTTGTAGTACCAGTAAGGAAGTTTAGAGAAGAAGTAAGTACTCCTATGAGGCAGATAAGTAACTTTCTACATAAGTATATTCCAGAATTCAGGATTGAGGAGGATGAGGATACGATAAGGATCTACATTCCTGAGAGATACTATAGAATCTATCTAAGGAAGTGTCAGAATAAGCTACTTAAGCTGGCTAGGAGGCTTGAAGTAAACCTAGAGGCAATACCTAGATCCTAGATAATATGATTAAAAATTTAAATCATATTTTTTTCTTTAACGCTACGCTAATAATGTTTCTGAAGATTTAGGTGGATGATGACGTTTAGGAGCCTTTTTAGCAAAATTCTAGTACTTCACCTATTTATTATTTGTTATTTCTTAAGATCCTAGCAATCTTCTCTAGTTTTTCTAGAACTCTTAAAGCATCCTCTCCGAATACTAGTATCATTGGTTCTTTACCCCAATCTCCAAGATGATAGATAAGGTCTGGAGCTCTCCACCCGATTTTTTCAAGGGCTGTCTTAACCCCCCATGGTATCGTCTTTCCTTCAGTATATTTAATTTCAGGAGGTTCTTCCCTCCTATCATAGCTACTTACAACGTATCCCAGCTTCCTTGCAGCTGAAATTACTTCTTCATTATATTTGATGTTTATCGCCGACCTGAGATTAGGGTAGTATCTCATTAAAGTTAAGACTGCTGAGGCTACATGTTTTGATGAATTAAACCATGGGCATGATGATGCTCTAGCTTTACTATCTACTTTAACTATCCTACCAGGTATACCTGCGATATCATCTAAGCTTTCTGGATTCTCTATAGCCATTACTAGGTTGCTCTGAGACTCAGGTATGAAATCCGCCACCCAGTCAGACTCTTCGATTATGTTTACCGCATTCCTAAGACTCTCTAATACTCTGAATTTTTCAGCTTCTTTAACAACTTTACCTGTTGGATTTACCGGGCCATGCCCACTACCAATAGCTAAATTATATCTAATGGCAGATGTAACGAATTCTTTAGCTGTTTGGACAGCTTCGGGAATACTATATCCTTTAGCTAGTTGAGCAGCTATTGCTGAGGCGAAGGTACATCCTGTTCCATGAGTATTCTTTGTATCGATACGTTCTTCTACATAGATTCTAAACTCTCCTTGATAATAGAGTACGTCTACAGCTTCTCTTCCATTGATGTGTCCTCCCTTAATAACTACAGCTTTTGGACCTAGAGATGAAATCTCTTCAGCGGCTTTCTTCTGGTCATCCACATCTTTAATCTTGATCTTAGCTAGTACTTCAGCTTCCCTAGCATTTGGTGTTACTACTGTAGCTAGAGGGATTAGTTTTTCAATTAAAGTATTTACTGCATCTTCTCTCAGTAGTCTAGCACCACTTTTCGCAATCATTACAGGGTCAATGACTATTGGTGCATTAATCTTTCCTAGCTCGTCTGCGACTGCTGATATAATCTCTACTGTATGAAGCATACCAGTCTTTACTGCATCTACACCTATGTCCTCAACTACTACTCTTATCTGCTCACGAACCATCTCAACTGGGATGTCATGTATCATGGTAACAGTCCTGGTATTCTGAGCTGTAATAGCTGTTATAGCAGACATGCCGTGGACTCCTAAAGCTGCAAAGGTCTTTAAGTCTGCTTGTATACCTGCACCTCCACCTGAGTCTGAGCCAGCTATCGTTAACGCTCTAGGAACCCTCATACCAACTCTAGGATTTCCTCAGTCTTTAATATATTTGTATACTAGTGGCTTATCATAGATCATTAAAATCTCTTGACAATATCTACTTTCTCTTTCAATATGTTTAGTAGCTTTCTTTCTCTCTCTGTTATACCTGAGTTCTTATCGTCTTTCAGCTTCTCTCCTTCATATGCTGTGGCCATGAATGTTTCAGCCATATTTATCAAGTCCATTATTCTATTAACATCCCCAGCATGTAGATAGATTGTTAAATCATTTACTAAGAGTATCCTGGTTGGATTGGATAGATATGTATCAATTAAAGGTTCAATATTGATTCTATTCTCTTCTGCATACTTTAATACTTCTTCTCTAGTCTTCCCCATCAATCTAGGTGCCCATACCCTCTCTAGCCTAAGATACCTAACCCTTAGAACATGCTCTGTATATTCTCTTATCGACCCTCCCACCCCGTGGATCCTCGATGGAGCTATATCGATAATTGTAACATCATCTGAATAACTATTTTCTATTAGAAATTTTAAGAATTCTACAAGGAATATTGTTTTACCTGAACCGACATCTCCTATTAGTAGAGTTTTTCTCCTAAGATACTCCTCCAAGAATATTCAACTCTTCAATATACCGTATAGTCTTAAAACATCTTCAAGGTCTGGCTTACTAACTTCTTCAAGCTCATATCTAACCTTTACATATGGTTTTTTCAGGTTTATTAATCTTCCAAGGTCTATAGGTGTACCGAGGATAACTAGGTCGCAGTCAATATTGTTGATCGTTTCTTGGAGTTCCTTAATCTGTTCTTTATTATAACCCATAGCAGGGAGAACTGGACCGAGATGCTTATAAGTTTGATATACCTCCTTAATAGACCCAACTGCGTAGTCTCTAGGATCTACAACTTCTCCTGCATTATACATCCTAGCAGCAATCAACCCTATAGAGTAGCTCATGCCTCCATGTGTTACTGTAGGACCATCTTCCACAACGAGGACTTTCTTACCCGCGATAGCTTTAGGATCTGATAAATAGAGTTTAGATGATGCTTTAATTATTAATGCATTCTTGTTTATCTTCTTAATATTCTCTTCAATTATCTTTACATTCTCTTGACTTACTGAATCGACCTTGTTAATTACTACAACATTAGCCATCCTAACGTTTACTTCTCCTGGATATGTTGAGATTTCTTGATTTGGTCTAAGAGCATCTGCAACGGTTATCAATATACTTGGTTTAAAGAATGGGAAGTCATTATTTCCACCATCCCATAAAATAACATCAACATTTCTTGAAGCTTCTCTTAAAACCTCTCTATAATCAACTCCAGCATAAACAGTATTTCCCATTTCTATGTGTGGTTCATATTCTTCTCTTTCTTCAATTGTACACTCATATCTCTCAAGATCCTCAAATGAGCTGAATCTCTGTACCCTATACCTTAATAATCTATTATACGGCATTGGATGTCTAACGATATTGAATTTTACATTATGTTTCTTCAGTATTGATGCTAGTCTCCTCGTAACTGTGCTCTTACCAGCACCAGTTCTTACGGCTGTAACCCCTATAACAGGCACATCTGACTCAAGCATAGTACTCCTCGGACCGAGAAGCATGAAATCCGCTCCAGCAGCCAAGACTTCTGAAGCTTTATGCATTACATCTTCATGGGTTAAATCACTGTAAGATAAAACAACTAAGTCTACATTATACTTCTTGATTAATTCAGTGAGCATCTCTTCAGAGTATATTGGAATACCATTAGGATAGTTTTCCCCCGAGAGTTCTGGTGGATATATTCTACCACTTAATCCAGGTATCTGAGCAGCAGTAAATGCAACTACTTCATAGAATGGATTATCTCTAAAATACATGTTGAAATTATGGAAATCTCTCCCAGCTGCACCCATAATGATTACTTTCTTTCTATACATCCTCCTCTGTAGATTAATTCCTTCCAGCTAGACTAAGAATTTTGCGATCGATGATCTGTCTGATGATTTGAAGTTAAGAATATGTTAGTGGGTATTCAAAGTTGAAGCGATTTAATGAACATTATTAACTTCCATAAAAATAATAGTATAAGCTCCTTATAGCATAAATTATAAGGATGCTTAATTGTCTAAGTGGCGGAGATGATAGATAGCAAGAAGATATCTTTATTAGCTGTATTTACAGCATTAGGAGTGTCTCTAGCACCATTCTTCTGGTTCCAGTTCATCACGACGAAAGCTTATCCTACCCAGCACTTCGTAAATGTACTAAGTGGAGTAACGATCGGGCCATGGTGGGGAGCGGTTGCAGCAATACTTATTGGAGCAATTAGGAATATGCTCGGAATAGGAACTCTCTATGCTTTCCCAGGAGGGGTGCCTGGAGCAATACTTGTAGGACTAGCATACAAACTCACAAGACGTGCAAAAAATAGATTCGTAAAATACTCTGCAGCATTTCTAGAACCTGTTGGAACAGTCTTAATAGGTGGAACATTCTCACTGCTCATCTTCGCACCACTGATAGGTGATGTAAGGCTTACTAGTATGATTAGGGAGCAGGGTGTTCTAAGTCTTTTACCTATCTTCTGGGCTGGATGGGCTGCAAGCTCTATCCCAGGGTCGGTCATAGGTTACGTAATAACTCTAACTCTAGATAGATTGGGCATAATAACTACCTTAACATCAACTATGAAGAAAGTTGAGATACCTAGCTCAACTATTTCTGAGACCATACATAGACATCGCTAGTATAAAAGTTAGCTAAGACACCTAAGCCTATGCTGATGAGATAAGCTAGTAGATCATTCAACTTGAAAAAATCTACCAACACGTATAATGCTCCAAGAGTTACACCCATCCCCATAAGACGTGAGAGATGGAATAACCCGGCTCTAACCCATATACTCGTCCTCGTATTCCTACTTCTGAAAGTCCATAAATCGTTAAGGATAAAATTATTGATTATCGCGATCTCCGTAGCTAATGCTCCAGAAAACATGTAATATACTTGAAGCCAATCCTTCAGAACAATGTATGCAGCCATGTTAACTAAGATTCCAACTCCTCCAACAATATTAAATTTGATAAACTCTGCTGAGAACAGTCTTCCCAGTATCTTAGAAATTAATTTAACAAATCTGCTCATATAAACCACTTAGATTATAGATATAGCTCTTTGCATTTAGCTAGATTTGTTGCAAAATTCCCTCTAGAGTCTACCGGTGTCTCAAGGATTAATGGTAAATCTCTGATATGTGGGTTGTGGAATAATTCTCTAAAACCGTTCTCACCTATCTTCCCTATTCCTATATGCTCATGTCTGTCAAGATGAGATCCGAGGTCTCCCTTTGAATCATTAATATGTACTACCTTTAGTAGTTTTAAACCTACTATCTCATCAAAATCTCTAAGAGTATTCTCTATTGCTTCTCTAGTTCTAAAGTCGTATCCTGCTGCAAAAGCATGGCAAGTATCTATGCATACTCCAACTCTATCCGGGTACTCAATCAGGTTTAGTATCCTTCTTATATCTTCAAATCTAGAGCCGACGCTATTCCTCTGCCCTGCCATATTCTCCAACAAGACTATTACATTATTGTCTACTTTACTGAGAGCTGTATTGACAGCTTCTGCTGCTTTCTTTATTCCTGCATCAAGCCCTTTACCTAGATGGCTCCCGATATGTACAACTAGGTATTTTAATCCAAGTTCTCCGCTTCTTTCTAGTTCTTGTATAAGTGATGAGACAGATTTCTTGAAAGTTCCCTGTACAGGGGAAGAAATATTGGGGAGATAGGGCATATGAGAGACAGCAATAGAATAATTAAATTCTTTCATCTTTCTCCTGAATTCTTCAATCTCCCGGTTACTCAATTTTTTTGCTTTCCAGCCTCTAGGATTCCTCGTGAATATCTGGAAAGTAGTACATCCAAGTTCACGAGCTCTATCTACAGCTTTATCTATTGTTCCTGATATTGAAACATGACAACCCAGCCACATCTAACCTCTCCTAGAAGCTTAGCTACTGATGCGGATAAACCTTGCGCTAGAATAAAAACAAGGGGCTAGGGCTGGCCGATGAGTTATAGTAAGCGTCGTCTCATCTCCCTACCATATCTACCATTATCCTTGTTGTTTGTTAATCCTAGATAGTCTTTGATACAATCTAACGGTAGGTCTAGCCGTACTTCATTCAGCAGTATTGTTAGTTTGACACTATCCCTTACCCCGAGTGCTTTACAAGCTTCCTTGTAGATAGCGTCATCAGAGAAAATTTCAGTAATCTTCCCTGCAACGCTTCTCATCTTCTTATATAGCTGAGTGCTGAGCCTGCATAGAACTCTCCAAACTTTCCATGCTCCCAATAGAATGATATTTTTAATAGTTACGGTCTCAAGGTACACAAAAATTTTACTCTACATTACTATTGATAATACTTTAAAATAAAATTCAGTATCTATTTCCCATCTACGTTATTTTAGCTTCTTAAATTCTGTCTGCTTGACTGATTTTAAACTGAGAAGTTTCTCCCTCGCCTTTAAGGGGTCGGATGTTTTCAGTATGACTGTATCGCTATCTACCGTTACTGTATTATCACATTTGAAACATCGATAGCTAGCTTTTGCATAGGTTATCTGGATGTGGCCACAATTCTTACATACCACGACTTTGTATATCCGCTTTTTCATAGCTCCTAGAATAAAAGAATAATCTTAAATTATTCTTTTAACATTCTCAAGTATCTCAGAGGATGTTAATCCATATTCTATCCCGAACGCTATCGCTGATAGGTTCCTCACTTCTACTTCCTTAAGTTTTATGAATGAATAGATGACGGCTAGCTTGAATATATCTTGTAGGAACATCTTCCTGGCTTTTCTTATCGATTCTTCTTTAAACCATGATTCTATAGAGGTTACCGTCCTTAAGGGCTGGGAAAGATCCGTAATCTTTAAGAGGCTTTCATAACATGTATCTTCTAATTCTCTGAGCACTTCTTCAGTGTTTGTAGCTTGAACCATTCTATCAACCATTCTACCATTAATTCTTACTCCAGAAGATAACATGAATTTTCTTGCTTCAGCTGGTGTCAGATTCCAGAGTCTAGACCTTAATGCTGCCGTCACTATGTATCCATCAATTTCATACGCTAATAATGATTCTAATGGTTTTCTCTCATCTCTTCTCATCTTCTTAATTGTATAAAATAGCTGTTCATAGAAAGACCTATCTAGCGATGTCTCGAATATTAGTGGGTCTTTCTCTCTCTGGTAAATTTCTAATGCATTTAACAGATCTTTATACATAGGCGTGTCTCTAAGAGTCTCTACAGTAGCCTCTAATTCTTTCTCAATTAATGCTTTAACAACCAAGTCTCTCATCTTGAGATGTTCTTCAGCTCTAAGATTTATCTTCGGAGATACTTCTTCATACGGTGTTCCTAAAGCTCTAGCTTTAAGGATAATCTTAAGATTCCTGTAAATATGCCTGAGGAAGTATGTTTCAAGAAATACAGCTCTTGGAATATACTTAATAAGCGAATACTCCGTGTCTATCAAGCTTGTTTGAAAGATTCTCTCAAGATTCTCTGAGGTTAATGGTTTAGGTGGTTCTCCCAGCACGCTACCATAGATTGTTGGTCTCAGCTTATCAACCATCTCTCCAAGATTCCTAGAACTTGATAGATCTTCGTATATCGAGTATTCAAGTAGCATACCCTTCAAAGCATATGATCGTACTATCGAGTAGAGGCTTCCAAGCTTTGTAGTTGACATATTAACTCTCTCCCTCGAACAAAATCTTCAAGACGTGGTTAATTATCTCATCAATTTTACCGTGAAATCTATCCTTGATTCTTTTAGCTTCTTCATCTGCTTTCTTTAATAACTGTTCAGCTTCTCTCTGAACTTCTCCCTCAATATTTCTCAATAAATTATCAAGCTCGATTCTAATCTCGGAAACTATTTTCTCCCGAATCTTTCTAGATTCTTCTTCTGCAACTTCTAAAATCTTCCTTTTGAAATCTTCACCCTCGGAAAGTATTTCATCGATCTTCTTCTCAAAATCTTCTAAGATCGAGATAGCTGTAGAAATAGACCTACAACTCATTCCTGAATAAGAGATAATCTTCGTCTATTTAAGTAAAAGTTTCATGGAAAGAAAGGTCAGAAGAAAAGTCATAGCTATATTTAATTCTATAAACCTTCAATAACCCTAAAGACGCTAATATACCATATCCAAAAACTACAAAAACTACCGTGTCATAGATAGAAAGTGGAAGCCCGGTCGTCTAGCGGCCAAGCCATCTGGTCAGAAGAGGGCTAGGGATCCCGGGCTTTGGATCATTGGCCGCGTAGAGAAGAAACCCGGGGACGCCGGTTCGAATCCGGCCCGGGCTAAACCTTCTTCATTCAATCTTGTTTCTCTCCGTAATATCTTAAGAATATATCTATTTCTTCTTCTGTTGGGAGGTTTTCTTGGTCCCCTCTAGTTGTTACTACTAATGTACCAGCTGCGATAGCTCTCCTAAGTGATTTTTCAATATCATAACCTTTTAATAAGCCTGAAAGGAATGTTCCTGCTAAAGCATCTCCGGCACCTATTGGATCTATGACGTCTACTTCATACCCTTTTACCTCACAATAACTTGATCTTGTCGCTGCAATAGCTCCTTTAGCTCCCAGCTTAAGGACTACAACTTCAACTCCAATTGATAAATAATGTTTTACGATTTTTTCAACGTCTGATTCTCCTATAAGTATTTTTGAATCATCTAAGTCGGTGAATAGTACATCTGATTTCTCAATAAATGGTAGAAGCGTTTTTGAGGCATCGTCTAAACTTTTCCATAAAGCGGGCCTAATATTTGTATCGAAAGATAACATTACATTATTTTTCTTAACTATTTCTACAGCTCTCCATGAAGCTCTAAGTAATGAGTCACTTAAAGCAGGGGTTATTCCAGTTAGATGGAGTATTCGTGCTCTACTAAGATATTCCGGGTCTATATCAGATTCAGATATTCTACTCGCTGCTGAACCTTTCCGATAATATATAACCGAGCTTCTTCTAGGAACTGGGAAGCCTCTCTGGATAAAGTAGATTCCCGTAAAAGCTTCAGGGTCAAACTTTATCTGAGAGACATCAACACCTTCTCCTCTAAGCCAGTTATAAAGGAATTTTCCAAATTCATCATTACCTAATTTTGTAATAAACCCTGAAGATAATCCTTGCCTCTTAACACATACCGTAACATTTGCTTCTGAACCCGCTGCATGCTTCTCAAAATATGTAACATGTCTCAGGGGCCCAGGGGTTACTGCATTGAACTGTACTAGGATTTCCCCTAACCCGACTACGTCTATCTTATTTGACACCATACCATATTCCATGCAATTCCCATATTTATATGATGTTAAATATTCGAAAAAATGTTGATGCTTATTTGTAGATTAAGGTAGGTCTACCGAGTACTTCCCCTCTCCTTAGTTTATCTAATGCTTGTGGGAAATTCTCGAATTCAAATGTTTCAATTACAGGTTTTACTTTGCCTTCTGCTATCATTCTCAGGCTTTCAGTAATATCATACCTCGTGAAAGCTAGTGAAGCTATAACCCATTTTTCATCTAGCCCCCATTCTATGACAGGTAAACAGAGTTTCCCAGGCGGGTATCCCAGTAGAACTAATATTCCACCTTTCTTTAACGAGTAAAATCCCTGCTCATATGGTGTTGGGTCAGGTGAAGTAGCTAATGCTAAAACTATATCTGCCCCTCCTAAATCTTTAATGAATCTTACTGGGTCTTTTTCTAAAGTGCTTATAACATAATCCGCGCCAACTTCTTTTGCTTTTTCTAACTTTTTCTTACTTCTCCCAACAGCTACAACAGTGCATCCCTTTGCCTTGGCTACCTGGATCCCATTAAATCCAAGTCCACCTACACCCCAAACTACTACTAAGTCTCCTTCTTTCGCATTTGCAAGTCTCAATCCCTTAAAAGGTGTGGCTATAGCATCTGTAGCAGAGGGCGCATATTCCCATGGAACGTTTTCTGGAATCTTTATGACGTGGCTTGCTTTTGCTAATACATATTCAGCGTAGCCTCCGTATACGTGTCTTCCAGTCTCAATAAGGTTAATGCATAGTTGCTCTCTTCCACTTATACAGTATTCGCACTTTCCACAAGTATACCATAGCCATGATAGGACAATTCTATCACCTATCCTAAGATCTTTAACTTCTTCTCCTACCGCGTAGACTTCTCCAGCTATCTCATGTCCAAGTATCGTTGGCATTTTGGGGGGAGGGGGGAATTCGCCATCTATCGTTGCTAAATCTGTGTGACAAACTCCTACAGCCTTAGTTTTTAATAAGATTTCATCATGACGCGGGTCTGGAAAATCTATTTCTTCTAGAGTGGGTTCTTCTCCAGATTTTCTAAAGATGTAACCTCTTCCCTTTACCATTGTGACTCATTGTACTAATGTATTCAGATATTTATATTCTATTCTTCAATCATAATATTATATCTTAATAGTAATAATGATGGTTAAAATTTAATTATGCCTACTGCAAGGTATAATCCGATGTCTGAAAAAGTTGAAGGTAAGATTTCTAGGAGAAGGTTTATAACTGCCTCGATAAGTGCAGGAGTCGTTGGTATAATAGTTGGAGCAGCTGGAGCATGGTTACTCAAGCCTGAGGTTGTTGCAGAAAAGACGGTAACTACGACTCTTACACGCGAAGTAACAAAAACTGTAACAGCGACTGCTCCTATAACAGTTACTCCGCCTCCAGTTGGCATAGACATTGTTGCTCAAAGAGCTATAGATGGAGTAAAGAGTCTGATAGCAAAAGGTGCAGCTAAGCCTGGAGACACAATTAGGATTTTGCACGTTGCAGGTTCTCGTGCAAACCTAGAAAAAGCTATAGAATTATGGAGTAAGTATATCCCAGAAATTAAAATAGAGTTGATAACGTTAGGTCAGGAGCCTGACGTATATACCAAAGCAATGAGTGAAGCAGTAACTAAAGCGGGAACATTCGATGCAGTTACAATATTTAGCACATGGCTCGGTGATATCGTTGAAGCAGGGTTAGCAAGACCCATAGATGATTTCTTCTCAAAATATGATCCAGGCTATACAGGTGATATAGCTCCAATAGAACCTCTGGCATCATATACGACTCTATACAAAGGAAGAAGATACGCGTTAGTATTTGACTCTGACGTATTCACACTATCATATAGAAGAGACTTACTCACGGACCCGAAACTTAAAGACCAATTCAGGTCACAGTATGGAATGGAATTAAAATTGCCTGATACTTGGGAGGAACTTATAAAGATGGCTGAATTCTTTACCAAGTTAAATCTAACTGCTCCAAGCGGTGGAAGAGTTTGGGGAGCGTACTTCTATGCTGAGCCAAGATTTGCCGCATATATTACTTGGTTAAATATCTTCATAGAATCGGGTGGTATATTGTTTGACTTGAAGACTATGGATCCGAAGATTGATACTAAGGAAGGAAGATACGCCTTTGACGTGATGCTTAGACTTAAACCATATATGCCTCCTGAAGCAATTACTGCATCTTGGGCAGACCTTTACGATAAATTTGTTAAAGGTGAAACAGTATTCACTGCTGCATGGCCTTCTCTTTCAAAAGAAGCCCATAGACCAACTGCCTTAGTGAAAGATGTAGCTGGATCAGCTGTCCTACCTGGGGTTGAGGTAGATGTTGCTGGAGCCAAGAAAATTGTGAGAGCTGCTCCAAACCCAGTAAATTGGGTTGCAGTCATATCGAACTATGCAAAGAATCCTGAACTCACATATTTGTTCTTCCAGTTTGCAACTAGCCCTGATATAGGTAAAGATGTTATCTTAACAGGTGTAATTCTAGATTTATTCAGAAGGTGTTGGTTCACTGATCCCAAATATCGACCAGCCTTCGAAGAAGGATATGGATCTGAATTCGTTGATGCGTATTTAAAGAGCCTTGAAATCTCGTTCCCAGACTTGTTAATTAGAGGTGGGCCAGAATATCTTGGAAAGCTTACTGTAAATGTTAATGCTGTAATGGCTGGAACGAAGAGTCCCGAGGATGCATTATCTGAAACTGCTGCAGACTGGGATTCAATAAATAAGAAGTATGGAGTTGATGCGCAATTAGAAGCATGGAGAGCATTGGCTAACCTATTCCCATCAGATGTTAAAGAAGTTTGGAGAGCTAAAGGATATATGTAAACCTTAAAACCTCCTTAATTTTTATTTGTATAGTAAGGTATTAAGGAAAAAAGTGGAGTTGAAATTATTTGAGAAACAGCCCTCCTAAGATAATTACATACTTAGCTAATCTACCACTCAATTTACTACTCTACGCTACACTTATAATTCCATTTGCCCTTATGATATATCTAGCTTTCCTAGCATGGAATCCCGCGGCTGGAGTAAACTGGTGGGAGGCGCCCTTCACGGGAGTTAATAACTTTATTAGAGCTTTCTCAGACTCCAGGTTCCTAGCTGCACTTGGAAGAACGACAGCCTTCGTAGTAATCGTGGTTACGATCGAATTCTTCCTAGGCTTAGCCTTAGCATACTTTATGCTTGAAGAATTTAAGGGAAAGAAGATTTCATTATCATTAATAATCTATCCATTGATGTTACCATGGGTTGTAGTTGCTTTAATCTTTTACCTTTTCTTCCAAGACTATGGTCCCATGAATAATGTTTTCTTAAAATTAATTATCGGCGAATCAGCTCAAAACATACATTGGTTTCTATCTTCAACCACCGCCTTCATATCTCTAATCATAGCCGATGTATGGCAATGGACTCCATTTATTTTCCTAGTAATGTATTCTGGCTTATCTGCAGTCTCGAAAAGACTGATAGAAGCTGCTCAAGTACTAGGTGCTTCATCTAGAACAATATTCTGGAGGATTCAATTACCCTTAATAAAGCCATTAGTATTAATAGCCATAGTCTTGAGAGCACTAGAAGCTTTCAAGGTATTTGATATAGCATACGTAATGACAGGAGGCGGCCCCGGAACATCTACTGAGACTATTTCATTATACATATACCGAGTGGCTATAGAGTATCATGACATATCTTATGCTGCAGCCCTCTCATTAATAGTCTTAGTCATCCTAGTAATAGTAATTCGAGCATTTATCTGGTATTCTTTTGAAAGAGGTGTTAAAAGATGAGTCAAAAGATCATAAGCAAGTTAACAAGATACCTAGTTATAATAATCTTCCTATCATGGATACTGATACCTGTTTTATGGATGGTTACACTGGCTTTCAAGTCGTATCCTGAATGGAGAGTTGCATACTTCTTTCCTAAGGAGCCAACCTTCATGAACTTTATTCTAATCTTTGAGCCTAAACAAATCGTTGGAATGATGGGGGCGACTGCACTAGTAGACCCTGTTACACTTCCTTTTATTAACAGCTTACTTGTAGTAGGTGCATCAACAGTTCTCTCTGTAATGATAGGATTTTTCACAGCATATGGTGCAAGTAGATATAATAGTCCAGGGCCTTTCTCCCTATTCTTCACTTTATTGACTAGGATGCTTCCACCGGCAACCTTTGTAACACCCATAATGGTATACTACTCTAATCTAAAGCTGCTTGATAGCCATCTCGGTCTTATATTGCTATATTCCGCGGTAACAGTAACTTACGGAATATGGATCCTTAAGGGATTCATTGACCAAGTCCCCATAGAGTGGGAACAGGCAGCCCTCTTGGAAGGCGCGTCGCATTTACAAGTAGTATTTAGAGTCACATTACCAATAGTTAAAAGCGGTCTAGTAGTATCAGGTCTCTTCATATTCTTATTGAATTGGGCTGAATTATTATTTGCCCTCGTGCTAACGAATGTTCAAGCTGTAACTCTACCTGTCCACATAAGCAAATATGTTGGTGCGGTAGGGCAACTATATGGTCCACAAGCAGCACTCGGCATCTTAAGTTCTCTAATCCCTGTTATAATAGGATACCTCATACAGAAACATCTAGTAACAGCATTCACCTTCGGTATGGTGAGATAATGGATAAGTTGATAGTAGAAAATCTAACAAAAAGATTTGGAGATTTATTTGCTGTAAAAAATGTATCTTTCAATGTTAAAGAAGGCGAATTTTTCTCTCTCCTAGGTCCGAGCGGTTGTGGGAAGACAACTACTTTAAGATGCATAGCAGGCCTAGAAATACCAGATGAGGGAAGAATAATTATAAAAGATAGAGATGTAACAAGACTACCACCTCAAGAAAGAGATGTAAGCTTAGTCTTTCAAGAATTTGCGGTATTTCCACATATGACTGTTTATGAAAACCTTGCCTTCGGTCTTAAGGTTAGAAAAACCTCAAAAGAAGAAATTAAGAAGAAAGTCTTAGAGATCGCTGAAACATTAAACTTGAAAGAGAGCCTTAGTAAAATTGCTGGAAGACTGGGGCTAAGTGAAAAGCAAAGGATAGCTCTTGGTAGGAGCATAATAGTTGAGCCGGAAATACTCCTTCTCGATGAGCCTTTAACCTTGGTGGATGCTAAGGTTAAGGAAGCAATGAGAAGAGAGCTAAGAAGATTACAAAGAGACCTTAAGATAACAATTTTATACGTTACCCATGACCAATTAGAGGCTATGATGATGTCTGATAGAATCGCCGTGATGGATGCTGGAAGGATATTGCAGATCGGTACTCCAACCGAGATATATGAAGACCCGAAAAAAGTTTTCGTAGCAAGATTTATCGGTAGCCCAACGATAAATCTGTTTGAATCTAAGCTAATAAGAGAAAAGGATGAGTATGCATTATTAATTAAAGATAGAGAAGTAAAGATCCATTTAGGCAAGACACCAGAAAGAAACGTATTAAGTAAATGCATTGGATGGAAACTTATAGCGGGAATAAGACCTGAAGATATCGAAATAAGTAAAGAACCTGAACCTGGATACCACTTTAGTAGTACAATAGAGTTCATTGAGATGATGGGTGAGAGAATGGAAGTATACTTGAAATTAAATGAAGAATATATAAGAGCGTTGACACCTCTGAGAACCGACCTGAAAGAAGGTGATCACGTATATGTTAGAATACCTTTAGATAAAATACTCCTTTTTGATGCTGGAACAGAAGAAAGAATCCTGTGAGGTGATGGGAATGGTATATCTAGAGGTAAAGAATATTTCAAAAAAATTTGGAGAGATAACCGTCTTAAGGAATATTTCTTTTGAGGTAAATCAAGGAGAAATATTTGCAATCGCTGGTCCACCTGGAGCTGGAAAGACAACTTTATTAAAGATTTTAGCCGGGCTCATTAATCCAGATGAAGGTGTAATATATCTAGAAGGAAGGAACATAACAGGAATTCCTCCAAGTGAAAGAAATATTGGGATGGTTTTTGAAATGCCTCCCGTATACCCAGATAGGACAGGATTTGAGAATATTGCGTTCCCATTAAGATTGCAAAAGCTTCCAAAAGACCAGATAGAGAAAAGAGTTTACGAGATTGCAGAATTACTTGGGATAAAGCATTTACTGGATAGAACCCCCACTACATATAGTGGAGGAGAGTATCAAAGAGTTGCATTAGCTAGGGCCTTAGTTAGAAATCCTAGGATTCTCTTATTAGATGAGCCTCTGAGGAATTTAGATGCAAAAATCCAAGAAAGTATGAGAAGTTGGTTAAAGAGACTTCAAAGAGAATTAAAAACAACTGTTATCTACTCGACACATGACCCCTTAGATGCCATGGCTATGGGAGATAGAGTCTCAATACTAATAAATGGAAGCATAAAACAGTTAGGCTCTCCTACTGAAGTCTACTCAAGTCCAGTCTCTCTAGAAGTTGCAGAATACACGAGTATCCCCGCTCTCAACATATTAAAAGGAAAAATCAGAGAAGTAGATCAAAACTTAGTTGAGATTGATATTAATGGTATACTTAAGATAAGAAAGAAACTAATCAAGCCAATAACCGAGAAATTCAGAGAGAAGGAAATGATTATAGGTATAAGACCTAGGGAAATAGACATTTCTGAAGTAGGACCTTCTGAGAATACAATCGCCGGTAAATTAGTTTTAGTGCAAACAATTGGTTCAGAAAATCTCATCACCGTAGAAATCGATAGGTACCTTCTTAGAACTTTATCAAAAAAGAAACTAACATTGACTGAAGGTTCAACCATATTTCTTACATTAAACCCTGATAGAATCTATCTTTTTGACCCTGAGACGGGCGCCGCTCTATACTCTTAAGAGTTTCCAGTTTCTAAACTTGTTTTCACAAGGATTTTTAATATATTTTGTTAGTAAGAAAGATATTTTAAGTCTTTATCCCTCTTAATACTAATAGTTGTCATGGTTACTTGCTCTAAAGACTTAAAGATTGTAAACTCCCATTTTCATTTAGGTGAGTGCCGGGTTTTTGACTTAAATGTCTCTGACAAGGAAGTAATGGATGTCTTAGACACTTATAGGTTTTCAGCTATGATACTTCAACCATTCCCAGGAGCTTTTCCGCAGCCTCCAGTACATGTTCTTAATAGAATCTATGAGTTATCAAGAAAATATGAGGGGAGAATATTCGGTATCGTAAATATTAACCCACATGTAGTTGAACAGAGTGAGTGGAAGAATCAAGTAAAGAAATGGATTAAGGAAAAAGGCTTTGTAGGAATTAAAGTACATACAATAGGACATGCAATAAACCTTATGACTAGAGATGCAGACATGATCTTTGAAACAGCTAATGAGCTAGAAGTACCAGTTATGGTCCATACAGGTCTTGGTCAACCTTTTGCTTCTCCAACACATTTATGTCGTTATGCAGAAAACTATCCAGACCTTAAGATAATACTAGCACACGCAGGCTTCATATTCTCAGCGGTTGATGCACTATTAGTAGCAAAGAATTATAAGAACATATATCTTGAAACATCATGGAGCACGATGGAAGATATTCAGTTATTTATTGAGAGACTTGGTGCGGAGAAAGTCATGTTTGGGACCGATTTACCTACAAATGTTCCAATAGAGCTCGCTAAAGTAAACAATATGAGCCTAAATGATGATCAGAGAACCTGGTTTCTATGTAAGACAGCTGAAAAAGTCTTCAACATAAAAGTATAGGGTATCCGACTATGAAGATACTTTCATACGAAATCATGGGTGAGACCTCTCTAGGAATAATGCTATCCGAAGAAAACAAACTTGTAGACCTAAAACTTAACTCGGAAACATTGTTAAAAGAATATTCGCTACCTAAAGAAGTATTTACTGATTTGAAGACTTTCATCGAGTATGGTCAAGCTTTCCAGATAGCAAAACAGATAGAAGATGATGCTTTAAGAGGAAAGATCAAGAAAGGAGTCTATGAGCTAGAGAAGGTTAAAATTCTTCCACCCATAAGGAATCCATCAAAGATTATCTGCACAGGCCTTAATTTCGAGGATTATAGAAGGATCTTAGGCTTACAATACCTACCCGTTCCCCAGATATTTCTTAAAGCACCGTCGGCGATAATTGGTCACATGGACCCGATAGAAATACCTGAAGGTTATGGTAAAGTCTATCATGAATACGAGCTTGCATGTATAATCTCAAAAAAATGCAAAAATGTTAGTGAGTCTATAGCGGAAGATTATATCTTTGGATATACAATATTTAACGATATTACGGCACACGATATAGAATTATTAACAAGAGAGCTTCAGCAATGGGCTAAATCTTTTGATACGTTTGCTCCAATAGGGCCTGTAGCCGTCACGAGAGATGAACTTAGAGATATATCGAACCTAAAGATGGTTAGAAGAAGAAACGGTAAGATAGAATCTGAATCCAGTACGAAATATATGAGGTTTAAGTTTAATGAAATAATCTCGTTTATCTCTACTTTCATTACTCTTAATCCGGGTGATATTATAACGAGTGGTAGTCCTCCTGCTGGTCCAATCTATCCTGGAGATATAATAGAAGCTGAAATCGAAGGTATCGGAGTACTCAAGAACCCAGTTGTAAGCGTGAAGATAAGAGAGGATTATGCAAAAGCTCTAAATTTAAAGTGATAATGATGAATGTGCTTGCTATTCCTTATTTTTTAACGTAGAGTATTATTTGGTCTGCCTCAACCTCATGGAGTTGGCTTCCTCTTCCTCCGACTTTAACCCTCTTCCCATTATCTAGCTGTAAAGTAAAGGTAACGCAAAGCGGATTAGACTCCGTACAGACTACTTCTCCTTTTCCAATGAAGAGTTTAGCGGATCTTGTCCATCTACCCCGAACCTCTGCAAAAACTTTGAAACCAGAATCATAAAGTTTAATAATTTCTGAGACGGCTGACCGATGGTTAACAAATCTTTTAGGATATTCATTAATATCAATAGATAACGGGAATAGGTATTCCAATGAAATCCATAAATGATAGAAGTAGTTAGCTAGTGTTTCAGCTGTGACAACCTCATCAAAGAGAATGCTGTATTCATCTTGGCTTAAGTTATAGTAGGGTGTAAGGAGTTTGCCAGGTCCATACATCCCTATACTTGAATCAACTATTAGACAAAATTGTCCTGCGGGGCTTATTTTAACAGTCTTAATTCTCTCCAGAAACTCTTTTAGAGACTTTTCATACTGTTCTGGATAGATTATTAAACATATGTGAACACCCCTTACCTTTGATTGTATAAGTTCTTCTGCAAGCTTACTGAAAGTTAAATGGTCAACACAGATCTGTATCTCCACTTGAGCTTGTTGGATTAGCTTCTTAGCATATGCGATTAGGGTTTGCCGACCTTTAACGATCCACATATGGGGTGCAGTCATTATACGTCTAGGTTCAAGTTCATTTAATAACTGCTTTACATAAGTCTTTAATTCAGAGAGCTGACCTATCTTCTTCTCAATTATTGTCGTAGGATCTATTGCGCTATAATACTTTGGTTTACCAGGCTGGACAACTATGAAGCCTTTCTTCTGAAGAGATAGTATTACGTCGTAAAGTTGGGGTTGATGTATCTTTAATTCTGTAAGTATTTCAGAAGATTTGCAAATACCTTTCCTCAATATTGTCGTATATACTTTTGATTCAAGTTTTGTTAATCCTAATTCTTCTAAAGCTTTTAAGAGAGATTCATTCTTAGTTTCTAACTCAGCTTCATCAATCATAATGATATCTATACAATATAGCCATTCGGCCTAATATAAGCATACATAAATATATTATGTGGAAAACATTAATAAAATTGCGTTAAAGTAGTAGAACTATTCTCGTCTTGGAGGTTTAAAATTATCTATCTGCCTCTACGGGCCAGTAGTTTAGGCTCCAGTATATCGGTGGTATGTCTGCTATTCTAGCACCTATTGTAAGATGTTTTAAGGCTGGTAGGAGTCTAAAACTCGGGGTTATCATTCTAAGCCTGTATGGTTTATCTGTACCATCGCTTACAATATAGTAGATTATCTCTCCTCTTGCTGCTTCAGCTCTACCTAATGCTTCACCCTTCGGTACCTTTATCACTACTGGGTGTTGTTTTAGTTTGAATGGCCCTTCAGGCATCTGTTCAATTGCTTGTCTAATTATCTTCAAGCTTTCTCTTATTTCTTGGTATCCAACCATTGCTCTAGCATAGCAATCTCCTTCGTTTCTAACAGGTATCTCAAACTTTAAGAATGGGTAAGCATCGTAGGGGTCGTTCACCCTAGTATCATACTTTACTCCCGAGGCCCTGAGAGTAGTTCCAGGAACACCTAGCCTAATCGCATCCTCCCTCTTTAACACTCCTATGTTACGTACTCTCTCAAGGAAGATCTCACTATTAAAGAACATTTCATAATAGTGATCGAGCCTTAACTCCATGAAGTGTGTTACAGCTAAGACATACTTGCTAAAGTCTTCACTCAGCTCCTCTTGGCTAGGTTCTCTACCTATCATTCTCGAATAATAATACTTGAATTCTTTAACTAGTTCTTTTGGAACCTGCTTGGGGGCATCGTTTCTGACCCCTCCAGGTACATAGTATGCATGTGTAAACCTCTGACCCGTTATCAATTGAGATAGGTCTAGAATGAATTCCCTATCATTTACACACCATAGGAACATTGTTGTGTGACCTAGAAATACTCCGTAGAGTGAGAACCAGTATAGATGGCTTGCGATACGGTCTAGTTCAGCTACTATAGTTCTAAGATACTTTGCTCTCCCAGGTATCTCAACATCCATAAGCTTCTCAACCGTTAGACAATATGGTATAACCATACCGGCAGCATCGAGAATAGCTGGTCTCTCTAAATGTGGGATATTTGTAATCCAAGTCTTATACTCAGCCATTTTTTCTTCACCTCTATGGACGAACCCTGGGTCAGGCTCGAGATCTACGATGGTATCTCCACTAACGGTTACAATCATCCTAAAGTGACCCGTCCCAGGATGCTGTGGTCCATAACTAAATGTTAGTCTCGGCCCACCTGTATCATATACTTCTATCTTCTTTTTCTCTTCTAAAACCATATTCATTCTCTCCCAGGAACTTTGTATTCTTTTCTAAGAGGTGGGATATCCATCCAATACTCGGGGAGGAGTATCCTCTCTAGTTTTGGATGACCATTGAAGATTACTCCCAACATATCGTAGACTTCTCTTTCATGGAACTCGACGCTAGGCCAGATAGAGTATAGAGAGCTTACCGTGGGGTTTTCTATGTCCAGTAATACTGATATGTTTAGTATAACGTCATTCAATTCTTGATCTTCTAAACTCCCGAGATGGTATAATACCTCGATATATGGTCCTCCACCTTCTCTTAACCTTGATAGATCCACTCCTGTTACACCTTTGACGTGGTCGAACCCATGTGTATCTCTAAGGTATCTTGCAACCTCAACTATAAACTCTTTCTTCACTACAATCTTAGCTATCTTCCCCTCTACGTATACTTCTCTCACCAAGTCTTCTCCAAACTTTTCCTTTACATCATCTATTATCTTTCTAAGCCTCTCCCACGTCATACTATTCTAACCTCGATTTCAAGATCTTATCTCTTAGAAGTAGGAGTCCTTGGAATAATGTTTCAGGTCTAGGTGGGCATCCTGGAACATATACATCCACAGGGACTATGTCATTTAATCCTTGTAAGACGTTATAAGAGTCTTTAGCATAGAGTCCCCCGGATATTGCGCATGCACCCATAGCTATAACCCATTTAGGGTTTGGCATTTGATCATAGATCAATCTAACCCTCTGAGCCATCTTCATGTTTACTGTTCCCTCTATCAATAATACATCTGATTGCCTCAAGGTTCCTGTTGCAGGTATCCACCCAAACCTTTCCGGGTCGTATCTTGAACTTGAGACTGCCCCAAACTCTACACTACAGCATGCAGTTGTTAGATGAGCCGGCCATAGAGAAGCCATTCTACCCCAGTTAACAATATAGCGGATTAATGAATTGTTTTTAATCAGTTGAAGAACATAATGTGTGTCTCCCCCTTCAATAACCTTTACTGGTCTCCCTAAGCCATACTCTTTAATTGCTTCCTCTCTTTCATCATCTGGAATAACTTCTTCAACTATAGCCTCAATAATGTCTTTTGAGTAGGCAAGAGTATAACCAAACACGCTAGTCTTCTTCGGGATCCTTCTAGTAAGATTAAATTGGTCAAGAACCATTTACATGACCTCTGCTACCCTATTGTAGATATCAACTTCTTCTAGGGTGAAGGTCATATTTAAAAATGATTGTATTAAAAGACTCATACTTAAATTTTTCAAAGCATTATTACAGTTTCTCCATCTACATTCTGCATATACTAGTTCTTCTTATCAAATTCTTCAATGTTTGAGAACTTACCGAGAATCCTTACACATAAACCATTGTAATCTATCGCTCTTTAAACTTCTCTAAAATAAGCACATAATTCATCATTGTAAGCCTTACCTACAACCACCATATCATAATCTCTAGACCTTAAATCATTAAACATCCTATATAGGAATACTATTTTATCTTTTAATCCTTTCTCACATCCATGATATACATGGTCTATATCTGCTAAATCCTTCAATCTTCCATTCTTAAGATATAGGTAGATTGATCTTGGACGCAAGGTAATCTTCCTGGATATTAGTAGCTTTATCTTTACTTATTTGGTGACTGGTATGTTTCATTTTCAGGTATGGGTGTAACGGATTTATCTACTCTTGAAGAATGTCTATATTATGTTTGAGCGAGAACTGGATATTATCCGAAGATAACCTATTAGACATTATATCATTGAGATACTTAAGAATACCGATATGAAGAGGGCTTTCAAGCAGTTGGCTAGAGACCTTACAGAATTCTTTAAAGAATTCTGTAGAGAGGTAGAGTGGGGTGTTAAAGGTGGCTAGAGGGATCTTTGTCGATACTAAATGGAATCCTAAGAAATATAAGAGCTCAAAGAAGTATATATGCTATGATCCAGAGGAGAATGTATTCTTTGAGGTTGATAGTCTCACCGAACTCAAAATACTACGATGAGATATACTTAGACCATCACTGTTTCTAAGCATGTAGTAACAGTTAAGAGAGTTAATCAGTAATGTAAGAGGGTCTACTATTTTACTAGGCCTTGGAAGTGGAAGGAGGTTAGGGAGAGGTTCAGGGAAGAGTTGAAGGCTAAGACTGGTAGAGCATCAAAAAGTGATGAACGAGATGCATATCTCTATGGAAGGTCTATGAACTATCATTAACCAAGAAGAATACTCATAGGTACTTTAGGCTTTTAACTATTGTCGATGTCGAGATGAGACCCTTGTTGATGAAGGAGGAGATGTTGTACAAGAATCTCCAGAGAATCCAGAATTCCAGTATAGTCGGCGTTGATGTTGGAAGTGGTGTTAAGATATTGGAGAAGATAATAGATGATGTTAGAAAAGAGGTCATTGATAGAGCTATCAAGATGATTCCAGGATTCACAAATACAGCTAAATATCTAGGGCTGGACACGGATGATATTAACGGATTAACAGGATTAGCTGGACTACTAGTCCATAATAAGTCAGCATCTTACCGAAAATCTATTAAATATCTTGGACTCTATAAGGCTAAGGATAGGGATGCTTGGAAGATAAAGAAGTATAGTAGTAAGGCTCAGAGACACCTAACAATGCTTACAAACGCAATCCTACGGAAGAATGGAGAGACAAGTGCACTAAGATATAGAGATCTCAGGAAGATTCTGAAGGTAGTAATTGAGGCAAGGAAGCAGATGGCGCTCGCTGGGGGCCTGGGGTATAAGCCCTGGTAAGACCCATAAGGTCATATTTATAGTCCTCGGCAAGCCCACAAGGCTCGAAGCGGGATCGTGCAGATTTATCTATGAGTGGCTAAGGCTATCAGACCGACCCTCTCCTTCCTAATTTTTTAAGTTTATGCCTTTCTAAATTTCGCATCCTCCATGAAAATTTACTTTAACTACTACTCTTCTTTTATGAACGTTTTGATATTGTTTTAAATCTGCATAACAATCAATACAATGAGTGCAACGTTATTCCTAGAAATATCTATAAGGGATTCTTCTTAAACCTGGTTTGTAGGCAAGTGTAATAATTAGCCCTGCTATAAATCCTCCAACATGAGCTGCGTAAGCAACTTGAGAGTATGGAGCTACCAAAGCATACAATGTCTGTATTAATGCAAGTATGATTATTACAACTATCGCTGGAGCTACTATTGGGAAACCTATGAAAGCAATTAATCTCCTCATAGGAAATAATACACCATACGCAGCCATTACACCATAGATTGCGCCTGAAGCTCCGATCGCAGGACTAGTTAATAGCGTCATGATAGGAAAGAAAATAAAGATGTAGTATGCATGGATGATAGCGGCCACTATACCGCTTATAAAGTATAATGCCATGTAACGCAGTTTTCCGAGAACCCTCTCAATATCTGGTCCAAATATGAAGAGAGCAAACATGTTAAAGAAAAGATGAAGAACATCATAGTGGATAAACATAGAAGTCAGTAACCTATAAGGCTCAGCAAATCTAACAGTCAGTAAAGGAATAGTTGCAAATTCTAAGATAAGACGTGGATTCATCCTAACTAGAAGAAATAAAACAACATTAATCAATACGATAGTCCAGGTTAAGTAAGCATTCTCACTCCTTGTTACGTACAATCTCTCAAGCCTTAACTTTATCAAGAACAGGATACAATATAAATGATGTCATTATAATCAAGCTTTTTAGTATAGCAAGATAGTAGGGCTAGTATCTATCGAGGTTAAAGATATGGTAAGATACTTTACAAGATGACCTATCCAAGCAATTTACCTACATATGATAGCGGGTTTTCAGACTTCATTAGTTCTCTCAATAGTATTGTTGCATAGGAGCCTGGAGGCAGAGAAAATTGAAGGATTAGAGAATCATTATCTGTTGAGATTACCGAACAATCCCACTTTGTAATCGCCATGGGTCTCAGAGAGCCTTTAGTAGATGCTTCAGGTAGATCTACTAGCCTGAAATCTTTAAAATCTAACGATTCTTTCTCCATTATTTCAAGCATTATCTCGCCTTTTGAGTTTCTAGGTATTGGAGAGAGATATCCAGGAGTAGGCAGTGCTATAGCCATTTTCTTGTCTTCAATGAGTTTCTCAATCTGTTTGATGTTTCTATTTGTAACCGTTATAGGTCTGTTTTTATCAGCTCTTCCGCTTGCGTCTAATGGTAGAACGATATCTCCAACTTCCAACTCATTAAATTTACCTTCTTCTATTATCTTAGAGAGGGTTAGATTAAATATCTTAGCGGCAACTGATTCAACGATTAACCTCCTCAACCTTAATGGGAGAGTTCTCAAGCATTTAACATAATCTTCAGGATATGTCAGGAGAGACTCAATCATCATTCTTTCATAAGTTAAGCTTTTTGGGAAACTCTTTCTAGCCCATTCCAAATCCCATCTCTCTCCTAACTCTTTTCTAACCAATTTACTCTTCTCATTTTCTAGATTTGAGTAATCTGAGAGGAAAGCAGCTACAGCTTCTCTTAGCATCCTCTTTAATATTAGTGACCCAACAATCGGTGTAATAGGCCTAGTTATTCCAAAACGTTGATGCCCATAATAATTTGGAATACCTTTAATCTTCAACTCTCTTACTATTTCTCGAATTATAGATACATCAGTAGTTCTTGGATGTCTTATCTTAACTTGGAATACATTACTCTTGAGTAAGCGTGATGATAATTTATGTTGAACATATTTAATAGGTTTAACTTCTAAGAGATTATTTATCTTGAGTATTTCTATATTCTCTAACACATGAGACGGTATAGTTATGAACTGCCAGCTAATACTCATCTTATCTTTGATACCACATATACCTATCTCTCTACTTTTAAGATTTAGTTTCGTAGCAAGTAAGCTTACAGCTCTAATAGAATCAAGCCTAACCTTCTTCATAACACATAGAAGATGACCACCATATCCCCCAGTAAATGAAGACGACTCAAATAATTTCTTTGCATCCATCCCAGTTTCTAAAATCTCCCAGATTATGAAGTCTTCAGGCCTAGTCTTTATCACTCCGCCAATACCCTCACTTCTAGAAATATACTGTGTTATTCCGATGAATCGTTCAATATCCTCGATCTTTAAAGATGGTAGAATTAGTCTATAATTATCCATAAACGGTCATAACCTAGTTCTTCAATAACATAAGCATACTATTCCTCAGTTTTAAGAATTAGAGTAGTGGTAGATTTCCAGTAACTTTATCTATTTCTTCAGATGGTGCTGGACCTATACCTAATGCTGTAACTGTACCTGGTTCAAGCTCCGTTAACCCTGCATCTTCAATTATGGCTACAGGCAACTTCATCATCTTAGCTTTATCATATAATTTTAAGAGCTCCTGGAGATTTGGAACTTTCAATACAACTTTCTTCTGGCCTTCATCGACCCATTTATTATACCATTCAATATTCATCTTCCTACATTCTTCAGCAGATGATAATGATGCATGAGCTGCTTGAACAGCTATCTTTCCAGTACTCATCTTTAGGTCACTCCTAACAACGATAGCTTGCTTAAACTTGAACATGATTCTTCTCCCTTAATAGTAATGTGGAGAATTTAATATTATACTGTTTCTATCTCTCCACCCATCTCTGTGACGATATTCTTAACTATGTTCTCTATCTCATTAGCTTTCTTGACAGCTTCATATTCTTTATTCGACATAACAGAGACTTGAATCTCTATCCTAGACACTCCCGCCTCAATAGTCTTAGGATGAGTCTTTACATATAATCCAGGATATTTTTTAACAAGATACTCGATCTTTGGAGCAATACTCGATTCTGCAATCTTTCTAACATGTATGGTTCTATCAACTCTGTATATTTTTCTGATAGTCTTTAATATTAGCGGCTGTAACTCCTCTTCAAATATACTGTATAGCTCTGCAGGGACACCTGGAAGGCAGGCTATCCACGTCTTTCCATGTCTAATTATAACGCCTGGAGCTGAGCCAACTTTATTACGTAAAGGTTTAGCGCCTTTTGGAAACATAGCCATCTTAATCCTTGCTGGTGTAAGCTCAGGAGAATCTACCACTCCCTGTTCTGCAAGCACCCTGTATCTTTCCTTAAGCATTTCATAAGCCACCCTATTTAAGACTAGTCTCCTGTTTAAAGCTTTAGCAACTCCTTGAAGTGTAAGGTCATCATATGTTGGTCCAAGACCCCCAGAAGTTATAATCCAGTCAACTCTTCTTCTAAGTGCTTCTCTTATAGATGAACTAATATCTTTTAGAGAGTCACCGACTGTCACCATCCTAATTATTTTCCCACCCATAGCTGTTATCTTCTCAGCTAGCCACTTAGAATTTGTATTGAGAATCCTACCATCAAGTATCTCGAACCCTATTGTAATCAGCTCGAATAACGTCTGCCTAAACTCACTATACCTAGTCCACATGTCTATATAAGTAGTATTTTAAGGCTCAGTAAAAATCCTAGTTTTCCTAACTTTTAGTTAAAATTAAATATCCGAAAGAGTTAAAAACTCTGATTCACAAGCAACTATCTAGATAACAAACCTTGGGTGCTACCAACCTTGAACATGAAGGGGATATACTCTAAGTCAATTGAAGAAGAGATCTCAACCACCTTCGATAATCTATCTAAATGTGAAGGTGAGGAATTAACTAAGAGATGCGGAGTTGTATTTCTTAAAGGATCTGGGAAGAAAAGTTATAGAAGATTCGTCGTAAATGTTTTGAATAAAACTTACTCAGTAGAACTAGAAAGTAGAGAGGTCATGGATTTAATCTCAGGGAAGCCCGCACCTAAAGAATTAGCACTAGTTATCTTAAGATACTTAACCCATTCTACTGGTGGTAGAGCTTCTGAAAATTGGATACCTTATGAGAAGATTCCTGACTCAAGAAAATATCTAGACTTATTTAGGAAAAACGTTATCAGGCCTTTCATAAGAACCTTTGGAAATAACCCTGAAAAATATGAATTAGCATGTAAGAGAATAGGTGGAAAGAAGGAAAAACTAGGAGGGATAAGCTATTCATTCTACTTCTTACCGAGAGTTCAGTTATTAACACAATTATGGAGAAGTAGGGAAGATTTCTCTCAACCAGCCGCTAATGTATCATTTAATAGCTCTGTAAGATACTACTTAAACGCTAGGGACTTGCTTCTAGCAGCGAAGATAATGGTTGAATCACTAGAAAATGAAGCTAAGAAGATATAGACTTTATATAGATGCGATGCTTAGTATACTAGTTACTGAAACTCTATATACTCTATATTTTGTAAATAACTGAATAGTTTACAGAAGAGTACCAGATAAGTTAAGCTTATACCATAATCATTCATCCATTATATGGATGTTTGAGAGTTTAAAGAAAGCTTTCTCGCAAATTGCAGAGAGAGTAAAAATGACTGAGTTGTCAGAGAAACAGATAGAGAGACATATTGATGAATTTAAACTTCAGATGATATTGAGCGATGTAGCAGTAGAAGTAGTAGATAAACTAGGAGAGAAGCTAAAAGAAGAATTATCCCAATTAAAGTTTAGGAGATTCACCGATCCATCTGCTCAGATTAGAGAAGTCATATGTAAGATGATTGAGGAGATACTTCCTCCCGAAGGCTTAATTGAAAGAGTTTTAGAGAAGATTGAGGAGAAGAAGAAGCAGGATGAGCCTTTAGTCATACTATTTGTTGGACCTAACGGTGGAGGGAAAACAACTACTGTGGTAAAGATTGCAAAATACTTTAAGGATAGAGGTTACAGCTCGGTTATCGCTGCTGCAGACACTTTTAGAGCTGGAGCAATAGAGCAGATTAAGAAACTTGGAGAAGCTATAAAGGTTAAGGTTATAAGCCAGAGGTATGGAGCTGACCCAGCTGCAGTAGCTTTGGATGCAGTAATGAGTGCACGCTCAAGTAGGATACCTCTAGTCTTAATAGATACAGCTGGAAGAACAGAAGTAGACATAAATCTTCTTGAAGAGATGAAGAAGATTAAGAGGGTTGTTAAACCAGACCTTGTAATATATGTTGGAGATGCATTGATAGGAAATTTAGCAGTAGAACAAGCAAAGAAATTCGATGAATACGTTGGAATAGACTATGTCGTTTTAGCAAAGCTAGATGCAGATGCTAAAGGTGGTGCAGCAATCTCAATAAGCTACGTTACAGGCAAGCCACTACTATTCATTGGTACAGGTCAAAGACTCGAAGATATACAACTATTCAGTAAAAAATTCATCCAACAAATACTAATCCCTCAATGAATGAACCAATTTCCCCTACTAGATTAACAATCTCTGTTAGTTGTGTATATAAAGTAGAAATTATTTGTGAGGTTTGCTAAGGTCTCAGCCTCTACCCTCTAAGCTGGGGCTATTGTTTTAAGGGAAAAATTTTAAGCTGAGTAAACAAACTATTTTATGTTGAGATCAATTAATATTCAAGATATATTGGAAAAGTTAGTTGAAGGGCAGCCTGGTCCTACACCTTCATTTACATCAACCCATCTTCTCGAATTACTTTTATACTTAGGTAGAGAAGCCCCTGTAGGTAGGAAGAAACTGAGTTCAACTCTTAAGATTGGAGAAGGGGTGATTAGAAGCATGCTAAGTAGATTAGTAAATGCTAGTATAGTAAATGTAACTAATGAAGGGTGCGTATTAACTAGTAAAGGGATGAAGATATATAAGCAGATAAGTAGCATACTTATTGAAGTAGGTGAGCTAGACATAGAGATCCCTTGGGATCAACCACACAATTATGCAGTAGTCTTGAAGAAGCGTTCACATCTTGTAAAGAAAGGGCTTGAACAAAGAGATGCAGCGATCAGAGCAGGGGCTGAGGCAGCTTTAGTGATGACGTATCTTAACGATGAGCTCTATATGCCTGGCGTTAGTGTACTCAGTGAAGAAAGACCAGATTTTGCTTCACAGATAATTGAAAAGATTAAACCTGAAGAAAAAGATGTAATAATCATTGCAGGCGCTAAAGAATATAAGAAGGCAAAATATGGTGCTCTAGCAGCAGCTCAGACTCTACTTTAATGGTGGAGAATATGAAAGCAGCTGTATTAAGAGAATTTAAAACACCTTTGAGATTAGAAGAAGTAGAGGAAATAAAGGGTCTAACTAGAGATGAAGTACTCTTAAAGATCGATATGACAGGGGTCTGTTATAGAGATATACTAACTGTTGATGGATACTTCCCTAAGACGCGGCTTCCAATAATCCTTGGACATGAAATATGCGGCAGGGTTGTAGATGTTGGAGAAGATGTAGTTGAGTTTAAGAAAGGTGATAGGGTTGCAAGTTTAACTTATATTCCATGTGGTGAGTGTATTGAATGTAGGAGGGAGGAAGAAAACATATGTAGAAGAAGACTATGGTTTGGGGAAGACATTAATGGTTCTTATGCAGAGTATCTTAAAACAAGTCATAGAAGCTTGGTAAGAGCTTCTGAAGATTTATCCTCTGAAGCTATAGCGATCTCAGCATGTGTAACGGGAATGTTGATACATGCATTGAAAACTAAAGGGAAATTAACCCAAGATGAAAGAATATTGATAACAGGCGCAACTGGAGGTGTTGGAGTACATGCTATTCAGATTGCTAAGAGTTATGGTGCAGATGTTATAGCAGTTACGGGAAGAGAGCAATACGTAGATAGATTGTATAAGCTGGGTGCAGACTATGTAATTGTTTCACGTAATGGTGCCTACTCTAATGAAGTAAAAAGTATTACTGGAGGTGTTGGAGTAGATATAGTCTTAGAGTGTGTTGGGTTAAGCCTCATAGAAAGCTTAAAATCTGTCAGATGGGGGGGAAGAATAATACAAGTTGGAAACATTAAACCTGAACCTATTCCACTAATGTTGGGACACTTTATCTTGAAAGAAGTAAGCTTACATGGCTCTCTATCTTGCACTAGGAAGGAATTAGCAGAGGCACTGGAACTTCATAGAAGTGGGAGAGTTAAGCCTATTACAATTGTTCTTCCGCTAGAGCATGTTGAAGAAGCTCATAGAATGATTAGAGAAAGAAAACATTTTGGAAGGATAATGCTTAAAGTAACCTGACTCAACTTAAAATTATATATTTATCTTAAAATTGTGTATTTATTTTAGAAAAGATATTCCTATACCTTTTAATCTTCCGGTCCAATATATTCGATGATTTTCAAACCTGATAGACGGTGTTGACTAACCGTACCTCTTTACTCTAACCAAATCCGTTCAAAGCCACCAACGATATTAATTAATTTAATTAATTAATCCTAGACTGCCACGGTAGCTTTATCAAAGTCTCTCTTGATATTCTTAACTATCTTCTGTAGAACTTTCATATCGCCTTCAATGTTAACGCAGATAATAGTAAGCTTTTGACCTCTCTAAAGAAATTATACAGTATCTCTTCTGTATCGAGTACATCTTCTAGAGGCGTTTAAAGCCTAGGATACGAAGAATCCATGTATTTTCTCCAGCTCTCTTGGTTGAACCTCTTCTCCATAATCTCTATCTCTCTCAAAAATGCATTTTCAAGGTCTATGTTCATTCTATTAGCTAATTGGAGGAAGAGAGCAAATGCTTGAGCAAATTCTCTCGAGACGTCGTCCTCAGCAACATCATGTCCTAGACCCGGAGCCTTGTATCCTTCTCTAACAAGTATGTATCTTCCTATTTCTGAAATCTCCTCTATTAAGTGTGTAAATATCTGAGATTCCCTGAAAAGATTCCATTTCCTAGCTTCCTCAAAGCTTAATATGATCTTCTGAGCATCTTTAATCTCCAAGCTCGAATCCCCCTGCCTAACATGATAGAACTCAGAAGAAAATAAACATATATATTCTCTTGTAGATAAAATTGAAGGTGTAGAGTTATTGTCTAGCCTAGAGGATCAGTTGAATAAAGCTATTGGAGAGTTGCAGCTTCTAGACCAATTAATAAATGAAGTAAGAGCTAGAATCTCTACTTTGCAAGCTATTATAACAGAGCATGAAGGTGCATTAAGCTTTATCGAAGAATTACTAAAGAGTGAGTCCAATATGAAGATTCTAGTACCTATAGGTGGTGGAAACTATGTTCACGCAGAGATAACTGATAGAGATAAGGTCGAGGTCAGCGTTGGAGCTGGCGTAATAGTTACTAAGAGTCCGCAGGAAGGAAAAGAAATTATTGAGAAGAGAAGGGAAACTCTTCTCCAAGCAGTTCAAAACTATGAACAAAGGCTTCAGCAGTATCTTAATAGAGCAGAAGAGTTAAGAAGAGTAATTGAAGCTATCTCCGCAAGGATTAGGGAGAGAGAAGCCCAGAGATGAATCAATCATGTCCCAAGATGCCAAGACTCGAGATATTTCTTTTGCTCATCGGTTAGTTCTTCTAACTCTAGCCCCATAGACATCAATTTTAATCTTGCAACCGTTAGATCAATCTCCCTGGGGACCGGGACCACGTCTTTAGGAAGATTCTTATAATTTTTAACGATATATTCTGCAGAGAGTGCTTGGAGACTAAAAGACATATCCATTACAGCGCTCGGATGACCTTCCGCGCATGCTAGATTTACAAGCCTGCCCTCACCGAGAAGATAAAGTCTCCTACCATCCCCCATCATATATGTTGTTATGCAGTCCGTAATTTTTTCAATCCTTACGCTTAATTCCTCTAAATCTTTCTTGCATATCTCTACGTCAAAGTGTCCAGCATTTGCAAGTATTACGCCATCCTTCATAGCTTGGAAGTGTTCTCTTCTAATTACATTTATGTTCCCAGTAGCCGTTATAAAGATATCACCATGCTTTGAAGCTGAAGACATAGATTCAACTCTAAACCCATCCATAGCTGCTCTTAAAGCATTTATTGGATCTATCTCAACGACTGTTACTCTTGCTCCAAGCCCTCTAGCTCTATAAGCTATTCCAGAACCTACTCTACCAAAGCCTACAACAACGACATCCTTACCAGCTATCAAAGTATTTGTAGCTCTAATCACTCCATCTAAAGCAGATTGCCCAGTTCCTATCGGATTATCAAATAAGCTTTTAGAGGATGCATCATTTACAGCTATTATAGGATAGAGTAGTTTACCTTCGCTAGAGAGAGATCTTAAACGATATACTCCCGTGGTCGTTTCCTCACTTCCACCCATTATATTCTTAACAAGCTCTTCTCCTAGTTCTCCAATAATATTTAGAATGTATGCTACTTCATCTGAGGCAATCTTATAGTATATTTTATGTATAGATGTAACTAAGTCGGCGCCATCATCGATCGTTATGTTGGGTCTATTGCTTAAAACATATCCAATACATTCATAGTACTCTTTCTGATTCATACCTCTCCATCCAAAGACGTGGAATCCGTCGTTAACGAGGGCTGCAGCAACATCATCTTGCGTACTTAATGGGTTTGAAGCACATAGATAGACTTCAGCTCCACCTTCACGTAAAGTCTTGACAAGTATGGCTGTCTCTTTTGTTATATGGAGGCATGCACCTATTCTAACATTCTTTAAAGGCTTCTCTTTTGAGAACCTCTCCATAATCATTTTAAGCACAGGCATTTCACGTTCAGCCCATTTAATCTTCTTATAACCTGAATCACTTAGACTTGGATCTTTTATCCAGTAATTCTTAAACCCCACAATTACCCACTAGTAATGTAGAAAAGACGTGGTCGTTGATTAATATTTCCTTCTATTAAGATATAGGACTAATCAAGAGTTAAGGTTTAATTCCAACACTACATATCTAGGTCTAGGTGAACCGTAGATATTGAATAAGAATTGGATTGAACTTGTTAAGACGAGAGAAGGTTACGAGATCCTCCTAGATAAGGTCATGGCCAATCTGCCTCAAACATTTGGCAAGATTGGAGATAGAGTTCTTGTCGTGAACCCTATTATAATACACGAATCTAAGAGGACGATAATAACAAACTTTACTAGTATAACGAGTACATTGGGTAGAGAGCCTGACCATCTTGCAAGATTCATCCTTAAAGAATCTGGAAAAGCTGGAACACTTCAGGGAGAAAGACTTTTGATTCAGGGAAGGGTTACTAATGAAGAATTAAGGAAACTTCTAGAATTGTATGTTAAAGAATTTGTTAAATGTCCAATCTGCGGAGGATTAGATACAAAGATAATAGCAGAGAAAAGATTTAGGTTTCTACTCTGCGAGGTCTGTGGTGCCAAGAATGCAGTTAGAAAGATATGAGCGGAGAGGCTATTATCCATATCTAGATGTGAAGAACCAAATATAATAAGTAAAATTAAATCTTGGAGTAGTAACGATCGAAAATTAATATTTTGGTATCTAAATGTATAAATTAGGATTCGGTGTGGAGAGGCTTCGTAAACCCCCTGTAGCTATACAGGTAGTAGACTTAATTAATCTAGCTAGACTCGCTATGTCTAGGACTGATGTTCAGCCACTTTATTGGACATTCATCAGAAACGGTAAGAGAATGATAGGTCATCTATCTTCTATTCCATACTGGAGAGGAAATCTACCAATATTTACTTACACATATATAGACGAGGAGCCTAAAGGATACGTAGCATACACTAACATAGGCAAGGAAGAAGTGTTCTTCACAAGCAGTTCTGACGATACGAAGTATGCGTATGGCCCAGTAATAGAAACAGAGAATGAGCCTGAGTTGATTACTAAAGCTCTCAATAGAAAGAAGCAGTTAACTGAGAAGCCATTAACAATAAAAACAAAGGATCTTACTTCTCTAATGAGGGTCCTCGTTATGATGAGTGATGCTTCTGTATCTCCACCTCTCTGGCACTTTCTCAAAGATGAAAAACATATACTTGGATTAATAGTTCCATTCTTCGATTACTATGAAGCAAACGCATTACCAGTCTTCTTCTACTTTGAAAGCCTAGAACCTCCTGCAACACCATTCATAAAGTATCTAGCCTCAAATAGTAGGGAAGAAGTATCATACACATCTTATGTATCAGACATGAAATACTTCTACGGCAGAATAGTTACTGTCAACAATATGCCTTTCTTCGAGTCTAGTAGGAGGAAAGCTTAACCCGGCTTACTGTTTCCACAATTCTTTCTTTAATAGGTCCCTAACAGCTGTTCTCATCAATGCACTCCTACTTGGATAAACCCCTCTCTTCACAAGCTCATCCATGCCCTCTATCAATGCCTCAGGCATTTTAACAGAAATTAGTTTCACGTGGTTCCACCTTGGGAATATGTTAATTAAGTTATTGATAAAAATTTTTCGTTAATAGAATTGAAAGATACCAAAAAATGAATAGAATCTTTCTTTAAAAACATCAAGAGCATCATATTCTGAATAACCAGATACATAGGGAGCTTCTCTCTCCTTTAAAGGTCTAGAGTAACAGGACTAAATCCCCTAGATAGCAGCTTCTCAAATAGAGAACCAGCAAAGCTAACGCTAGTTAAAAAGATAGAGGACGTTATGAGGATAGACTTAAGAATTACTACCAAGTTAATACATTTGAAGCCCGGTCGTCTAGCGGCCAAGCCATCTGGTCAGAAGAGGGGCTAGGGATCCCGGGCTCTGGATCAAGAATACCAGAGGGGAACCCCGGGGACGCCGGTTCGAATCCGGCCCGGGCTAAATCTTTTTATACTTTAAGTTATTCTATCATGATGTTGTATATTGGGAATCCCTCTCTAGATTCCGTATTCTAAGTTGTATGATCATTGAATGCTATAGTAGTGGGGCCTTATACGTTAATGCAAGCTAGAAGACTGAATAAGATGGTGGTTGAAGGATTAGTTAAATACTGGATATCTAGATTTATTCTCAGGTTTCTTCAGTATGGCTAGGATGCATGCTAGAAGAAGGGGTAAATCAGGCTCTAAGAAACCTATTAGCAAGCTTCCTCCCTCCTGGTTGAAGGTTACACCAGAGGAGGTTGAGGCACTTGTTGTTAAGTATGCTAAGGAAGGTTATCCTCCAAGCTTAATAGGTGCGATATTGAGGGACCGCCATGGTATCCCTCTAGTTAAACAAGTTACTGGGAAGACTATAAAACAGATACTTGAAGAGAATGCCGTTAAGCCTAAGATACCTGAAGACTTAATGAATCTACTTGAAAGAGCTAGGAGGATGAGAATCCACCTCGAGAAGAATAGAGCTGATAAGTACAATAGACATAGACTACAGCTTGTTGAAGCAAAGATCCATAGACTTGTTAAGTACTATAAGCGTATAGGAGAATTACCAAAAGATTGGGAGCCTAAGCTTATCTACACGTACAAGTAACTTAGTTAAAGAGAAAGCCTAGAATGCATAGGTTAGCAGGAGGAGTATTGTCTATGGGCTACGAAGAATTCATAGCTTTAATCAACAACTCTACTGATAAGATTAGAGAATTCATTAGTCAGGGGAATAGCTTTATAGTATTCTGCCATATAGATGCTGATGGACTATCTTCAGGAGCCATATCATCAGTAATGCTCTTAAGAGCTGGTGCTCGATTCATTACTAGAGCAGTAAGAAGTATAGATGAGGTTCTAGAAGCCATCCCCCGCTTTCAAAGCGATACAATAGCATTCTTAACTGATATTGGGAGTGGATACTTAAGTATTCTAAGAGAAAAATTTCATGATAAGCAATTCATTATACTCGACCATCACCAGCCTGATGGAGAAGCGGAGAAGCATTGGATACATATCAACCCACATTTATGTGGTGTAGACGGTGCAAGAGATATAAGCAGCTCGGGGATAACTTACCTAGTAGCTAAATCTCTTTCAGAAGAAAATATCTCACTCTCACCTGTTGCAGTTGTTGGAGCACTGGGAGATTTACAAGATAAGTCTTCTGAGAAGAGAGAGCTAGGAGGATTAAACAAGATGATAGTTGAGGAGGCTGTTAAATCAGGTTTACTAAAAGTCTCTGATGATCTCTTATTCTATGGTAGGAGCTATCGCCCCATACATTTAGCACTTGCATCAACTACAAGCCCATATATTCCAGGAATCTCTGGAAGCGAGGCACATGCTGTAAGCTTTCTTAACTCTCTCAAGATAAGACTTAAAGAAGAGGATAGATGGAGGGTTTTCACAGAGCTAAGCGAAGAAGAGAAAAAAATTATCTATAATGGTTTAATGAAGTATCTTTCTTCTCTTAATTTTTCTCCTAGCATTGTTAAGGAGTTGGTAGGAAAAATTTATGAGCTCACTAAAGAAGAAGAATGGACTCCTTTAAAAGATGCAAGAGAGTTTGCATCGCTACTAAACGCTTGCGGAAAGACAGGGAATGAATGGATAGGTCTTGCGATAGCAATGGGTGCTAGAGGAGAAATACTTTTACAAGCACAGAAGATACTTGAAGAATATAAGAGAAAACTTTCAGAAGCTTTAGATTATCTAATCAGGAGAGAGAACTGGCAGGAGCTTAAGCATATAGTTGCCATAAACGGTGGGACTGCAATTGATGAAAGAATGGTAAGCTCAGCATCATCCATACTCTCTTCTTCGGATCTTCTCCCAGAAGATAAACCATTAGTAATGTTAGCTACAAGTGGAGATAAAGTAAAAGCTTCAGCAAGAGCTTCAATGAAATTAATACGTATGGGATTAAATCTAGGATTAGTATTGAAGAAAGCAGCAGATAGAGTTGGTGGAGTAGGGGGAGGTCATGATGTAGCTGCGGGAGCAGAAATACCTCTAGCTAAGAAGACTATGTTCTTAGCAGAGGTTGATGCGATTGTCGGAGAAATGCTTAAAAGTTAAAGCAACCGCAAAACTAGAATTAGCTTTTGAAAACGCTGAGGAAGCTGAGATTGCTCTAAAGTCTATTCAACCTGATAATTATCCGCTTCCCCACGGACTTGAATTATCTATGAAGGTTAAAGACAATAGGCTGGAGGTCTACATCGAATGTGAGAGAAATCTATTATCTCTTCTTAATACTCTAGATGATATATTATCTATGGTGAATCTTGCTTTTAAATCGGTTAAAGTTATTCATTAAAACATCTATCGAAACAATATTAACCACCACGAATCATTAGACAGGGATATATAAAGAGAGGAATAAAAATAAGGGGTTGAATATATAGGGTGTAATAGCTATACTAGTAAGACTTTCAAGACCACGTTCTTCCTCCTCTCGTAATCGCCATACCGTCTGTAGATACTTTACGCCTATAATTTTTACTGATTCATCCCTAATTGCACTATCCATGTTCACGTCGGAACTCAGCAAATCTTCTCAGCGTAACCTCTTCTCCCGCAAGGCGATTGTAACGAAAGTAGATACAACATATATTGTATCTGGCTGTTCTGGTGGCAAACCCTCAACATTACCGTATATTGTCCTCCTAACAGGAATATTGACGTCATTGATAGATATACTCCCAACTATCTCCGACCTCTCCTCGGAACCTTCACGTCTTCTAGTGGTGGAATTGAAAGAATATCCTACTACCGTCCTCTGAGTAAACATATAGTCTGTGTGAAGTCAAGTTTACTACCCTAACCACTCTCCATCACCTCAAAGAAGCTTCTCCAAGAACACTAGCTTAAACATTCTAGGACACACCATATACCCATACCTATATGCTTCTTAACCCTTTCAACAGCTTCCATTATTGTCTCTTCATCTATAGTCTGAGTATAGTAGTTCATCTTCTCAGAACCTTCAATATTATCAAGGTTATCAAAAACCTTTAAAGTGAGCCCATATAAAATATCTTCTCTTCCCCGATTCTACCTGCAATATAGACGTATAGGTTGTCATCGAACGCCTTACTTACAACCACCTCATACCCCGTAGATTTGAGCTCGTACATTATCCTGTAGAGAGGATACTCTATAGGAATCTTCAGAGAGTATAAGATACTAGCATAGTCGGCATAAACGTTGTAAGTAACGTCGAGATATTGGAGGAGATTGTTGAAGATGCTAGGAGAGAGATTCTTGAGAAAGCCACTCAGATTATCCCAAGACTCATGGATATAGCTGATAGTCTAGGACTGGATACAGATGACATCAACGTCAACTGGAGAACTAGTATACAATATGTCTACGTGGTACAGTAGTTCTGTAAGGTTTCATGGACTTACAATGCTAAGGGATATGATGTTAGGAAGAAAAAGAAGTATAGTCGTAAAGCTCAAAGATATCTAATAATGCTTACAAATGCTATTTTATGAAAGAATGGTGGAAAACGTTCACCAACTTTCAAGAATATGAGAAGGGTTCTAAAGATGGTGATAAAAGCAAGGAAGCAGATGGGGCTCGTCGGGGGAGGGTCTATTTGGTCCTCGGCGAGCCTACAAGGCTCGAAGCAAGGCATCACCAATTTTATTGGGTGGTTGGGGCTACTAAACCAGCCCTCCCTAAATCTATTTTAAAGGAATTTAGGTGTAAAAATTGATTTTCTACAGTCTCCTAATCATCTAGATTAGCTGAGCTTTTCAAAGCATACATTACATTCATTTATATCTATGAGTGGTTCAACATTCTTATGCAGTCTACAAAGAACGCCAGCTTTCTCGATTCTCTTAACATTTGATTAAATTCTTCGCTTATCTCTTATAGGGATAGGGATTTAGATTCTACAGACATCGTATTCGCTTAATGGTCTAGTATTTTGCATGTTTGGAAACTTCATACCACATGGGCATCTCTGAGGCTCATTGAGTTTTCTCCAAATACATTCTACAACTTCTCTTGGTAATAGAGGTTCAATCTTCCAGCTTATCCTACATGATTCTTCTAATGGGACTCCTAGATAATGTAATGCATTCTCTATAACTCCATGCTTCCATAGTTTCTCGGTTAATATCTGTTCAGCTTTACTAGTCAACTTAAGCTTTCTATTACTTCCCGAGACTAATCCTGTATTCCGTAGCTTCTTAATCATTAGGGATGCAGTAGACTTCGATACTCTTAGCTCTTCCACAACCTGCCTATTTCTAGCGTATCCAGTTTCCTTAGACTTCCTAAAGATCGCTATGAGGTAATCTACTTCTCTAACGCTAATCTTAAGAGCGTCTTCCAAATGCTACCACCCCTAAAAATGTTAAGATGGATACTAACCCAATTCCACCGCTTGGTGGGATTTCTAAAAAGCTTGCTAGAAAGTAGCCCAGCATCATTATCCCTATCGAGGATATGTGTGTAAGAGGAATACTAAACCTTTTAAAGACTTTGAGGGAGAGAGCTCCAGGTACAGCTAATACGACATGAGTAGCTAAGACACCTATTGTTGAAGAGAGAATAGCTGCTGATATGGCTGCCAGACTGTAGAATGTGTATCTATAAATTCTGACGTTTAGACCCATTGCTTTGGATCCATCTTCATCGAAAGCTATATACTTGAATTCTCTGTAGAACAAATGTATGAATGGTAGAACTATTAATGATGTTAGAGCTATCTTAAATAAATCTTCAAGAGTGCTTATAGCAGATGTTCCTGCAATGTATGCCCATGCTCTAGACATGGCTAAACTAGATACTTGACTAGATAAATATCCGAAAACTATAGTCATTGTAGTAGCAATAGATACTGTGAATGCTATAGATACATCTTCAGAGAAACCTCTCTCGACCAGTTCTCCAACAATTATCGATAGACATATAGCTACTATTGTAGAGATTAAGGGGATTGGTATAGGTAGATTGAAGATCGTGTTTATGTAGACACCTAGAATATTTCCACCTAGTATAGAGTGGAGAAGCGTTAATCCGAAAGTTATACTTCTAGAAGTTGCTAAGATCATACTTATAGAACCTACTAGTAACCCGCTTAAAGATGCTACAACGTAGCTTAAGATGAGAAGCTCAAGCATGATCCTCACCTATGATAAACCCTTGTGATGTCTCAGTTACCCCAGGATAAGCCTGCTTTAGGATATCTAGTCTAAGAACATCTACCGCCTTACCTATAGCATAGATTTTCTTATTTAGAAGTATTACCTGTGGGTCATATGTAATACAAGGACTTAGCTCATGAGCTACTAAAAGTATATCAACACCTAACTTTGCATAAAGTCTACTCAACAAGCTTGCAACCTCGCATTTAATATCGAAATCCAACATTGAGAATGGCTCATCAAGCAGGAGAAGCCTCGGGCTCTTGATTAATGCCCTTGCAATAAGTACTCTCTGCCTCTCCCCACCACTTAATCCCGTAAATTCTTTTTCTGAGTAACCTTCAAGCTCTACTAATTCAAGCATTTTCTCTACTTTTTCTTCTGTTCTTCTATCAAGGATTCTAGGTGGTAGAGCTTTACTTAAAACACCCATTGCAACTATTTCTTTCACAGTCATGGGGACATGCAAATTTATATTAACTACTTGTGGTACGTATCCAACTATTCTTCTAATCTTCGTAGCCTCCTTAGAAACATCGAACCCATATACTTTAATTATACCTGAAGTCGGCTTTATCAATCCTAGTATGCTCTTCAGTAATGTTGTTTTACCCGCACCGTTTGGTCCCATAACAACTGTGAAGAATGGTGAATCCAGTTTAAATGAAATATCATCCAATGCTTTAAGTCCATTAAATCTTACTGTTAGATTCTTAACAACTAGTTCATCCACCATGTCTTCTCACTTTAATGATTAGAATAATTATAATAGAGAGCAAGACTAGGTTAGCAAGGATTGACAGCATCAGTAAGATATTGAATGATGGGCTTTCCACCTCCACGTTATATGAGATATTAGGTGACGATACTAGGATAGCTGTAGATAAAGATGCAAACTCTGGAGTCTCAGCAAGCCTGCTTAACGGTATAATATAGTATCGGAGTCCTTGTCTACTAAGTAGTTCTAGTAGTTTCGGATTCTCTATCGCTTCTATATCAGAAAATAGTATGTAGTCAGCTTCACGATTTATTAATCTAGTTAACATGTTAGAGAGATCTTTCTCTGAAGGTTCTACATCAACCTCACTAACAACTACATCTACTAACTTCAATCCTAGGTCTTCAATAACATATTGCATTAAGGGGGTGTAGATGATAACTCTTATATTATATCTGTTATTTTCCAATAGAAGACTAATCGTTTCCTCTACTTTGTTTAAACGTGTTAGATAGTCATTCAGCCTCTCAGCATAGTATTGTTTATTAATTGAGTCTACTTCTATTAGTTCCTCGGTGATTGCAGAAGCTATTGCTTTAAGGCCCCCTATAGAATAGAAATATCCGTGGATATTTACGTCCCCTGTCTTAGGATTTATCAGTAATTTTAGACCTTTTCTTTCATAATCTGGTAAACCGATCACTCTTACTTTTACTAACCCTTCACTAATTACTTGATAGATCTTTTCTTCAACTGCGAAGTGATGTGGACCTGTTGTAACTACTAGTTTAGCTTTAGATAGCGTGTTTAGAATAGAATCCATAGATGGCTCATAATGGTGTGGGTCGGTATATGGAGGTAAGATAGTCACGACTTCGATTTTTTCACCACCTACCTCTCTTACTACTGAAGCTAATTGTGTAACAACAGCTGCTACTAGTATTTTCTCCTCGTTCGCAAAACCAGTAAGCAAGTTAGCTAGGCATATCTGGGAAAATGTAAATGAGGTTATTAATATTAAGGTCACAATCCTAACTCGTACATCTTTTCTCTCTTCAACCATTATTCTAAGTTTTACTTGATAAAACAATGATTTAAGTTTTATCGAATAAAACTTCCAATCCAGCATCAATACTCTTATTGAAGTTATACGGGAATGGATTTTGATGTCGAAGAAAGCAGGGGCGGAGAAGAAAGCAGCAAAACAAGTCGTAACAATATATTCTCCAGATTACTTTGGATACAAAGAGATAGGTACTACTCTTGTATCTGATCCAAAAGAGGCTGTTGGAAGAACCCTCTGGGTAAGCCTATATACCTTAACAGGAGATTTCGCAAAACAGTATCTATTAATAAGGTTTAAGATAGTTAAAGTAAAGGATGACCTAACAGCTGAAACTATATTCTATGGACATGAATATGGTAGAGAATTTCTCCGTAGCTTAGTTAGGAGAGGGACTACGAGGATAGATGGTATCTTCAATCTAACAACGAAAGACGGATTCCAAATACGAGCACATGCAGTCGCTTTTACAATTAAAAGACTAAACCCACACTGCCTAAAAGTTAGGATGATAAGAAAAATAATGCAGAAAGTTCTAGAAGAAGCCTCTAAGAATTTAACGCTTGCTCAATTAGCACAAGAAATGGTTCTTGGAAAAACAGCATCCGATATATTCCAGGAAGCTAAGAAGATTACATTATTGAGGCATGTAGGAATAGTTAAGTCTAAAGTATTAAAAATCCCAGAATGGATTTATACTGGCAAAGAAATAGAAGAGGCGACTCTCTCTGCATTTACATCCAGGGAGGTTTAAGAAATCTCTTAGAGAAAAAGTAGCTGAATATGCAGCTCGAATACTATACAGTGGGAGGGCCGATGAGTATATTGAGGCAAAGAAGATAGCTGTAGAAGAAATGGAAACGAAAATTATGCCGAGAAATTTTGAAATAGCTTTAAAACTCCTAGAAGTAGCTCTAGAGTCTGAGGGTGAAGAATACTGGGTAAGACTTTGTGAGATGAGGAGCGAGGCTTTAGAATTAATGAAGATAATCTCAGAGTTTAATCCAAGGCTAGTTGGAAGTGTATGGAGAGGCATAGTTAAACCAAACAGTGACATTGATATTGAGGTAGATTGTGAAGAACCAGAAACTATAATGAAAAAACTTAGAGAGAATAATTTCGAGATTATACAGGTGGAGGAGATAGATCTACCTGAACCTCTTAGAGAAGGAAGCCTCGCGAAGATAAAGACTAAGACTAGGAAAGGCTATAATGTAGAGATAATACTGAAAGAACACTCAGCATACCTGAACCCTTTTAAATGTGACATCTATGGGGATGTAAAGAAAGGCTTAACATTATCTGAGTTGAACAAAATAATGAGAGAAGAGCCTACACGATTATTCATACCTAGGTAGCGTCATACTAATTACCAATAGCTTGACATCAGAAGAAATAGTAACCAGTATAGTAGTTTAAGTTAAGAAGTAAGTTGAGAAGGATGAATACATGCATCAATCTAGATTATCCCAGCCTTGAATTATATTCTAAGATGTTCAATTAGAGGTTACATCATCTTTGATAGAGTATGGTCTAAGGAGTATCTTAAGCACTTTCAATAGATTTTTAAAGACTTATTTTAGACTTTCTATATGTAAGCTCGGAAGATAGTTTCTCTAATCCATTTTCTTCAACATACCCAGCGAGGTAGCCAGCTGCACAGCATGCTCTAAATAAGTCAACATTATGCGATAAGAGGAAAAGTATCATTGCTCTTAAAGTCATAGAGCCTGTTCTCCCTAGGGGTCTAGAATACCATGAAATTTTGCACTTATCACCATCACTAACAACATCTATATCTGATTGTAGATAGATGATTTTCCCATGATCAACTGCTAGTTCTTTAGCTCTCCTAGATTTATCATTTATAGACTGCATCCTAACAGAGGATTCTTTTATAATAGCTATCTTTGACTCTCTTCTCAGTCCCTCAGATAATACGATGCTTCTAGGATTAATCTCCTGATACTTCTCAACACTTTCACCAATGTATACTACAGGTTTATTCAATGGATCGTCAAAGTAAACTTTAGTATCGAGTTTACTGAGGATCTCGATAATCTCTTCATCTGGATTTACTAATCCTATAGGTTTAGATTCTTGAGAGAAGTCTATTAAGGCATCCTGCAAGTCTCCTGGCCCCATTACTAATTCAGCTTCTGGAGGTATCCCTATCGGTGCTATGATGATTTCCCCACAATATTCTGTAGATGCTGGTATTCCTTTCTTAACTTTATGAAATGTTACAGTTATATCTGCTCTTACAGCTATATCTTCAACTTCACCAGTATCTGGATTAATCCCTGAAGGTATATCTACTGAGAGCTTGAAAGCTTTACTTGAATTAATTATTTGGATAGCTGTTCTATATGGTTCTCTAATACTACCTCTTATACCAGTACCGAAGATTGCATCAACTATTGCTTCAGCTTTCTCAACTAGGGGCTTAAGTCCTTGCAGCATATTAACGTCTTCGACTATGAATAGTTTTATGGTTTCTCTCATGGCTCTTATAGCTTCTAGGTTTAACTTAGCTTCATTCGTCCTAACTTTCTCCATTGGACTAAGAAGTATGACTGTTGTCTTGGCACCCATGGAAGCCATATGCCTAGCCGCAGCCATACCATCTCCACCATTATTTCCTGGTCCACAGAATACGATAACTTCAACCCCTCTTAACGTACCGATCCAACTATGAACAGCTCTGGCTACAGCTGCCCCAGCATTCTCCATTAGAAGAATCCTCGGTACTCCAAGCCACTCACTGTTTTCATCTATTATCATCATTTCCCTACTTGTTATTGCAAATCTTTCCAGCTCGAACATCACGTTTCTCCAATAATGTATATGAGCTGGATAATTAGCTTATCTTTATTTTCGAACTTTATAGCCTTCCTCTCTTCATAGTATCTTCAGATAATACACTACTCTGTCAACAGCATAGTCTACTAGATTATTCGGGACGTTCTCTACTCCACATGCAATTATTAGCACCCTTCTAGTATTCCATTCAATCATTGTTCTCACGCTATCTCTATGGGGGAAGATATGTATAAGACCTATATCATCAGCTAAAACTATTGTATTCGGTTCAATTTTTCTAATTCTACCAGTAATGTCTATGAATTCTTCATCACGTCTTGCAAATCTTAAAACTGGTTGTCCAACTATCTTATCTAGATCGTATAATCCTATTGGTATGAGTGTTTCTATTGACGCGAGATTTCCAGCGTCTACTACATTGTTTATCATAGGTATAGATGAGCCACTAAGGATTCTTCTAACTAATGCTTCACTAGAAGGTCTAATCTTAGTAGGATCTATACCGATCTTCCAATAAAAATCTCGGAAAGCTCTGATGATTGGGTTATCCTTTAAATTTTCAAGAGTATAACTTATGGATGTTCTTAGTTTTGCAACTTGCTCATTGAGGTTCCTAGATTGTCTAACATCTACTTGAACTTCTCTAGTTGAAAGATAAATTCCTGGAAATGTACGAGCTAATATTGAGTCTATCCTTACTTCAACCATGCAGTCTCTTCTAGTCCTCTTCTAATCCTACAGATTCTTAAAGATTTATTCTGGCGGCGGTAGGTATGAAGTTCGCCTTTCAATAGCAGCTTCCGGGATACTAAAGAATGATATAGCTGAGAATATTAATGAGAGTAGACCGAGTATTCCTGGGATAATTAAGCCAACCATGTATATGCCTATTAAGTTGAATATTTCTGAAGGTGCGGTAAAGAAAGCTGGTGAGAATCCTATAGATAAGGCTAACAGTATGAATAATGCTATCACAATGATGGCTACTATGATGGTAACTATCCTCATCCAGCCTGCTCTCCTAAACCATTTCACATTATATACTGTTGCAGCTCTGAAATGAGATACTAGTTCAAGTATCCATTCAACTATCGCTAAGACTGCTGTGATACCTACTACTGTTAAGAATAATCCGATAGTTCTGAGAAATTCTTGGAATAATCCTGGTGGAGGAACACTTGGATATTCTCCTAGAGGTAGTCCAGTTATTAAACTTCCTATCATAGGAAGCCAAGAAGCTATTATCACTACAGTTAGTATCATCGTGATAAACATCAGTATGCCTGTAGCTTTGAATATTCCCTGCCTAGTATCGCTTCCAGCCATGATCCATGCGATCCCTACAAGAATAAATCCAACAATATTCGCGAAGGGTATCAACATTAAGATGTACCCGATCCCACCTAACCACTTATAACTCCTAGTCATTAGTGGATTGATAGTACATCTAATATATAAAGGATTTGGGAGGTTACATATGCCGCATCCAGTCTCACTATTACTAGAATAATTAGTTATTATACGCGGTGACTAGTTAATGATCTATGTAGAATAACTGTGCTACTTCTTTTTGAAGAGAGGTAGAATTCCTAAATGATATACATCTGTTCTATACTCTCCTTCTACAAGTATTGCAGCTATTTTTGTAACTTTTCCTCCTGCTTCTTCAACTATCTTCTTCATAGCTCTTATTGTTTCTCCAGTGCTAACTATGTCATCAACTATTCCTACCCTCTTTCCCGATATCCTCTCCCTGTATCTTCCATCTATGCATAGAACTAGTTCATGCCTGCTAGTTATCGGTTTAAACTTTACTACTATAGGGTCTTTCATGAACGGCTTCAACTCTTTTCTACAAACTATGTAGTATGGGTGTCCAAGCTTAAGTGATACTTCATGAACTAATGCTATTCCTTTACTCTCAGCAGTCATTAATACATCTGTATCTTTAAGATAATCTGCTAGTATATTCGCACAATGAGCTATGAACTCTCTATCTCCTAGGCTATCAAAGTATGCTATCCAAGTATCTTCACTTACTTGAACCATTGGTAATCTCCTCTTAAATCCCTGTATATTCAATTCATAATACTCCTGACCAGTATATGGCAAGATAGTATCTCCATTCATAACAACCACCAAACTATTCAACAACTTAATAATCTCTACAAACTAGTAATTAAAGATATCCTTTAACCGCTAAGATTAATTGCAGTCCACTCACACTCTGCGAATATAATCTCCACTTGATACTGTAAACTTTTCTGACTACTTATCCTAACTTCTCTAGAAGCTAATGATTAAAACCATTGATGTTCGTGAAGAGGACTGCATTGAGTAGATACAAGATTATTCAGAGCTGCAGTATAAGAGATTCTTGGAAGCATGCGAAGGATGAGTGGGGGGTAAGCCTACATAGAATCTGTTCTAGAACAGGTTCCTTCCCGCCTTCTCTAGCCTACTACTTCATTATGAAGTATTCTAGACCTGGGGATAAAGTCTTAGATCCTTTTAGCGGTAAGGGCACAGCACCCTTAGAAGCATGTCTAAACGATAGAGTTGGTTTAGGAAACGATCTAGCTCCCGAAGCGTATGTTCTAACAATGGCGAAGATTAGACCTGTAAGTTACCGTGACGTAATAGGCTGGATTGAATGGGCTAAGCCTAGAGTAGTACGGAGAGCACATGACTATGACTTAGATGAAGTTGACGATGATGTTAGGATATTTTACAGTAGCTATACTTTAAGACAGATTCTTGCTGTCAGAGAACTAATCCAAGAACTTGAAGATGGAGAGTTATCAAACTTCTTAAAAGCATTAATGCTTGGAATACTTCATGGACCATCAAGCATCCATCTAAGTATTAGGAGTTCTCATTCATTCTCTATGTCTCCAGGTTATGTGAAAAGATATGTGAAGGAGAATAACGTAAGGAAGCCTAAGAGAGAGGTCTTAAAGTGTCTGAAGCTGAAGGCTGAGAGAGTATTTAGAGATGGTATTCCAGCAGTAAAAGGTTATGCTTTCATGGTTGATGCTAGAAGCCTCCCATTAGAAGATGAGAGTATAGATTTCGTGATTACGTCTCCCCCATACTTTAATATGCAGACGTATGCGTGGGATAACTGGCTAAGACTATGGTTCCTCGGATACTGCTATAAACGTGTAAGAGAGAAACTTTTCCAGACAAATTCCATAAAGAAGTTCAAGGAATTCATTAAAGATTGCTTAAAAGAGATCTTCAGAGTATTAAAATGGGATAGAGCTGCAGTAATAGTTCTCGGCACAGTCAAACTTAATGGTAGAATCGTAGATATGGCAGAAGAAGTTGCACCAATAGCTGAAGAAGTAGGATTTAATGTTCAATCAGTAATCTATGATGGCATACCTAAATCTAGTAAGTATCTATGGTATCTAGATGGTGGCCAAGGAGTAAATAGGGAAGTAATACTTGTATTAACGAAGGGAGAATTCACTCCATACAATGTCTGGATAGATTGGATGAATGCTAAGCCGACTTCAATAATTAGAGAATACATGGAGGTGTTACCAGCATGATATTCGAAACACATGGAGATACCTGCAGGCTGGGTTATCTAAGGCTCATCCCATGCATAATGGAAGATGATGAGCCTAGGAGCTTCGACTTCATCTCAAGCATACTCTACGACATAGTTAAAAACCTAGGAGATGTAGAATTAATCTCACGTAAAACTATTGGGTTAATTACGAGGCCAGTAAATGCCAGGAACTATGTTACACTAGCTGCCGAGATCAACATAATAGATAGAAAAACCCAGAGGCTTGGATTATTTGGGAAGATATATTTGATTCTAAATTCCAGCGAAATATTCAGAGATTTTATAGAAGGCAGAGTTCATCTATCTACAAAAGAATTAATAACATTAAATGATGCTGAGAAACTTTATTTCCTATGGGCTTTAATGTCCTCGGACCATCCTTTCATAGAATCAATAATCAGCTGGGTTATAGAAAAAGAAAAATTTACAAGACAAGAAGCTATGAATTATATTATGGAGGAAGCTTACCCAGCTTCTCTCAGGAAGTTATTAAGTATGCATCCTGAAGGTAGGAGAAAGAGTATTGAGTTAGAGATATCTGAAGCAGAGAAGTTTAGAGAGAAAAGATTGTCTATTAGAGATAAAACAGAATGGATAAGAACTAGCCTTTATGCTAAGTATCGTCATATCGCTCCACCACGTCTCGAATGGCTCGTAGATATTGGGATTCTTAGAAGAGATGGGAGAGGAAAATACTCCATAGATGAACGATTAATACGTGGTCTCGATAAGATTTCTAGGATCTCTAAGATGAGTTTACACAAAGTAGAAGAGTATATCTTTGAAGAACTTTCAAAAAACATGTTTAGCAATTTGAGAAATGCGGGTAGATACGAGGTATCTAGAACAATAGTTGAAGCATATAATAAGCTTGAGAAGTATGGACTTAGACCTATCAGGCTTGATTACCTAGAAAAGGTTACAGCATTACTTTTGATTGAGAAGAAAACATATGCAAACATATCGATGATTCACGATGTCTTTAATAGTTTAGCTATAAGATTTCCTGATAAAATCTATATCTCACCTGCTCCGAGTGGAAGTGTTAACGTTGCAAAAATGGACTTAACTGAGACAGAAGTCTAACATTCTAAGATCTAAATCGAAACTAGAGTTGAATATTTAGATTCTTAGTAGTCTAAAATTTTCCTTAATATTACTTCATAAATCTTGAGAGCATATTCCTTAGAATTTAATCCTTCTACTATTCCAACGCCTGTCTTCAGCAAGCTGAAGGTACCATTACCATCTATTTTGAACATTAAGCTAAAATCAGTAGTTCTAGATATCTTATATCCTTCATTATATAATTTCTGGGATAAGTTCTTAATCTCAACTGGTATCACTTGACCTGGATTGATGATATATGTAATTTTACCTTCTCTAGAACATACTTCTTCAATCTCTGGATATTCAATTTTTTCTTCCATAATCTTTCCTTCCCCACATATTGGGCAGTTAACTGATTTCTTCACTTCAAGCAGGTTGGTAGACAACTCTTCTAAATCATATATCAATAGTTTTCCGAAGAGTCGTGGCTTCCTCTTAGTTAATAAATTAACTGCTTCATAAACTTCGATACTCGATATTACTTGTAATATTGATGGATGTACACCTACGGTAGAACATGTAGGTAGATTCTGGTCAGAAGTATTTGGAAATATACATTCAAGACATGGTCCTTCTCCGGGGATTAAGGTTGAAACCATGCCGTATGTTTCTATTGCTGAAGCATATATGTATGGTATAGATAGTTTATAGCATGCTTTGTTTATAGCTCTTCTTGCTTTAAAATTATCAAGCCCATCTAATACTACGTCTACTTCTTTGATGGCTTCTAACGCTGTTGAATCATTAATGTATAGTGGGTGTGGGTCGATCTCAATATAGGGATTCATTTCTCTTAATCTTCTCAAAGCTACTTCAACTTTTGGATAACCTATGTCTTTAAAAGTGTATAGATGCTGTCTATGTAGGTTAGATTTCTCTACTATGTCTCTATCTATTATCCGAATGTATCCTACACCCATAGCTGTTAAAGTCACCGCTATTGGTGACCCCAATCCACCCAATCCAACGATGGCTACCCTGGAATTCTTAAGTTTCTCTTGACCTTCAAAGCCAATAACATTGAGTACAATCTGCCTAGAATATAACTCGAATTCATCATCTGTTATAGTCTTTCTCTCCATAGTTATCCTCCTCCAATGGCAGGTATGATTGAGATTTCATCTCCATCTTTTAATAATGTTTTAACTCCGTTTAATAAATATGCATTTACTCCATTTACATAGAAATTGAAGAATCTGTTTAATTCTCCATCTGGAGAAACTATACGGTCTTTTAACTCAGGCTTCGTTCTACATAGATAATCAACGATGTCTCTAAGTGTAGAAGCTTCAAGTTCTCTTACCCGGTCTCTGCCTTCTGCTAAAACCGATGAGAGAACAAGCTTAACTCTAGGCAATACCCTCAACCCCTAATATCTTAGATAATTCACTAATAGAAGAGGGTTTGAGAGTAATAGGTCGGGCACTGTATTCTTGAATAATAGTTGGAGTTTTCAGTCCAGAGCCAGTGAGGAGGCAGACAATCTCTTCATCTATATCTACCAATCCTTCTTCAATCATCTTCTTAAGCCCAGCTACTGTTACGGCTGCTCCAGGCTCAACAAACAATCCTTCCATCCGTGCAAGATCTCTTATAGCTTCAAGAATTTCTCTATCACTCACTGTGATAGCTACCCCTTTCGTTCTCTTTATTGTTTTTAGAGCATATACCCCGTCTCCTGGATTACCTATTGCAAGGCTAATCGCTATGGTATTGATTTCCCGAACTGGCTTAATGAACTCCCTGTTTTCTCTATATGCTGAAACTATAGGTGAACAGCCATCAGGTTGAACTCCAGAGATTCTTACTTCACCATCTATCAACCCTATAGTCTTTAATTCTCTTAACCCTTTATCTACTGCGTTTAATAATGCTCCACTAGCCATAGGTATAATTATATGGTCGGGAGTTCTCCAACCAAGCTGTTCACATATTTCATATGCGAGTGTTTTAGAACCTTCAACATAGTATGGTCTAATATTCACATTCACAATACCGATATTATATTCTTCAGCAAATCTAACTGCTAACCAGTTTGCTTCATCATACGTTCCATCAACAACTACTAATCTAGCTCCATAAGATAAGGCATGGGAGAGTTTCTCTTTTTCTACACCCTTCGGAACAAAGATGTAGCATGGGAGACCAGCTTTAGCCGCATGAGCTGAAGTAGCTGCTGCAAGATTTCCAGTTGATGCACATCCAACAGCATTCAATCGAAATTCTAATGCTTTAGAAACAGCTACACTTGCAGCTCTATCTTTAAATGAGTGGGTTGGATTGGTGAAGTCTTCTTTTAGATATAACTTTCTTAAACCTAGCTTCCTAGATAGTCTAGTTGAAGTAATGAGCCCAGTGTATCCTGCCCCTAGAGAAACGATGTTTTCTGGGTTTATTATCGGTAGAAGCTCAATGTATCTCCAGACATCCTTCCTCCTAGTTGACAGTCCTCTAATGTCGATCTTAATGTTTTCTAAGTCTTTGTATTCTACGTCTAATGCACCGAAACAGCTAGGACATACATATTGAAGTGTTGGAGGATATTCTCTTCCACAGTCTCTACATTTTAGATATATCTTCTCTGGTAGTTCTCCTAACCTCCTGTTTTTTCTTGAAGAAACGAGTACTTTATAAATCTTATCTTGTCTCTCATTCTTAAGTTGATATCTGCATTTCTTTCAGTAGTTCTTCTTCATTATCGAATTGAAAGATCCTACCTGGTTCTCCTGCCATCCTGTATATTCTCCTGATCAATTCTAACCTCTCATTAATTGTTGGAAGCTTCCTTAACCATTCAATATATCTTAAACAGTCTTCTTCGAGTTCTGGATATCTAGCGTTTATCTGGTATATTATCTCCTTCATGTATTCTAACACATAATCTCTATATGCGAATATGCTATCTGCAGATATAGTGAGGATGTTTCCTTCTTTGATCTGTTTAGCTAGCTTTACTGCTTGGATGAAGGCCATACCCGTTGAGGGGCCAGCTGGTATTCCATTATTCCATAACATTACTAATCCTGCGTATGCGTCAACATCGTCGATGGTTACTATCTCTCTGCTGATTAGAGAAGAGAATATTTCTGGACTCCATTCACATTCTCCGATTATATGGTGGACTCCAGGTATGTGATGGAATCTTGTGGGCTGGACTCCTATTATCTTCATCTTCTGTTTTTCAAGACTACATCCTGTCGAGATTCCCATAAATGTTCCAGTGCTGCCTAGAGGTATACATGCATAATCTATTTCTCCAAGCTCTTTAATTTCTCTCCAAGTCATGTATAAATGAGCCATGACGTTCTGCCAACTATTATATTGGTCTATATTTACGAGGTTGAATCTATATTTCTCAGCGAGGCTTCTCGTGTAGAAAACTGTCGTTTCTCTAGGACATAGATCATACTCCTCTGTAATGTGGAGAATATTAACTCCGAGGGCTGTCAAGATCTTTAAGTTCTCAGAAGGAATCCTGGGAGGAGTAACACCTATTACCTTAAATCCATGGTTTAAAGCTATTATAGCGAGTTCTCTCAGAAAGTTTCCTGAAGAAGCAGTTATTATAGTCCTTCCAGGTCTTATAAAGCCCTTACTATATATGTCTTCAAACAATAGAGTTGCAGGTTTCCTCTTTATAGTCCTCAATGGATCGGTTAAGAAGTCTGTCGGGTACTCTAATTTTACAATGATAGATGTATTGTTGAAATTGATAATCCTACTACCTGTAGGCTTTAAGTAATGTTTTCTCGAACATTCAAGAATATCTTCTATAAGCAATCTTGAATCCATCAGTAAGGTATTCTTGATGTATTGTAATTATTTGTTTATTTTCTTCAACTATCTGTGTAATGGAGATAGGTTTATATAACGATGTTATAACCAAAAACGTAAGGGGTGCATAAATCTACAGATCCAGTTAGCTGAAATAGAAAGATTCATAGGCAGGTACGCACTGGGTCATGAAGTTGGGCAGGGCTCCAACCACTTTCTCCGTATAAAAGCAGTGGGTGGAAGATTAACGATAGATCAAGCAAAAACAATCGCAGAATTATCAGAAAAATATGGTAGAGGCTACCTTGAAGTTACAACGAGGCATGATATTCAGCTTCACTGGATTAGAGATGAAGATTCTCTAGAAATCTTTAGAAAACTCGAAGAAGTTGGATTATATACTGATATGTGTGGACAACATTATCCAAGAGCAGGATATGGCGATGTAAGAAATGTAACTACATGCCCATTCACAGGAGTCCTAGATGGAGAATTATTTGAGACATATACAATAGTTAGAGAGGTAGTCCAGTTTTTTACTGGGAAGAAAGAATATCTAAACCTGCCCAGAAAATTCAAGATAGGGATTACATCATGTCCAATCAATTGTATCAGAGCAGAAGTAAACGACCTTGCATTAGTAGCTGTTGAGAAAGAAAATGAACTAGGCTTTACACCATTTGTTGGTGGAAGCATAGGCTATCCACCTGTTCTGGCAGAACCACTAAACATCTTCATCCCACTAAATAATACGTTAGAGTTTACTAAAGCTGTTGTAGAAGTCTATAATCAATATGGTTTCAGAGAAAGGAAAAGCATATCTAGATTTAAGTGGCTTCTCAAACAATTAGGAACTGAGAAAATAAAAGAATTGATACAAGAATATATGAATAAATCATTTCAAACATTTGATAGTTTTTGTTTAAATCTTTCCTGGAGAGACCATGATACATTAGTTCGTGAGAAAAATTATGGGCTATATTCTTTAACCGTGCCTACATTTACAGGGCTACTGAGTGTATACCAATTTAAGGAGATTATCAATATATCTGAGAGATATAGTAACGAGATTAGAGTATCACCTTCACAGAAGCTTATAATCCCCCATATCCCAGAAGAAGAATTAGGTAAGGTTAAAGTAGAATTAAGGAAAATAAACTTGGATCCTGACCAGCCACCCATCAAGTATATGATAAGAGGGTGTCCAAGCGATTTCTGCGGTAAAGCAGTTAAAAGTAGCAAGGACAGTGGATACAGCTTGATAAACTATCTTGAAGAAGAGCTTGGAGAAGAATTTAAGAAGCTCAAGATATGGATAGCGATAAGCGGTTGTCCAAATAGCTGTGCTCAGCATACTATTGCTGATATAGGGTTGCAAAACGTAGTAATAAAGAAAGATGGGCAGAGCATACCATGCTTCAACATTTATGTTAGAGGAAAGAATAGTAAATTATCCCAGCTCCTACTTAAGAATATTCCTGAAGATCTCGCCAAAGATGTAGTCAGAGATATTCTTAAGTCATTTATTAAAAGTGGTTATGAGAGCTTTAATGAATTCGCTGAAGAATTGCTTAGAGGTGGATATACTTATGACGGTAGAGCTAGTTGAAGTTGAGCCGAAAAGATACGTATTAAAGATTCTTGGACTACCATGTCCCTATCCTGTACTATATACAGTTAAAACACTCGACAAGATACAGCATGGAGAAATACTAGAGGTAGTATTCGATAACCAGCCTTCATGCGAAACGATTAGAGAAGCAGTAGTTAGAAGAGGGAGCCAAGTATTAAATCTAGAACGCTTAGAAGAAGCATTATGGAAGATTACGATCAAAAAGTAAACCAGTATTCAATTTTTTAAGTAGAATAGAAAAACTTATCAGAAGGGTGCTGGCCGTAGGATCTAGTGTAAAGGATGGCGAAGGATCCAGTATGTGGTATGATGGTTGATGAGAAGAATGCTAGATATATCTCAGAGTATAAAGGTAGAAGATACTACTTCTGTTCATCAATATGTAAGGACCTCTTCGATAAAAACCCTGAGAAATACCTAAAGTAGAAATCGGTTTAAGAATTAATAGTAGCTAACTTAAATCATTATCATTTTCTTATAATAATTTGATAAATTATCGTTAAAAGTATGTTTTATGGTTTTACTAGCTTAAGCATATAGGTTGTAAATTTTTTCCTCAAGTATGTTGTTATGAAGCCAGCTTCTAAAGCTGTAGATTGAATTTCTTCTAAATGGGTCCCATGGCCTGCCAGCGCATCATGGTTAGTATCGTAGATTATTAAGCTTCCGCCCCTCTTTAATTTTTTCATAACCTCGTATATGCTCTCCTGCTTTTTCGAGAAGTGGTGCAGGCTTAAGAACATCAAACATATATCAATAGTATTTGGAGGAATATCGTCTAGTCTCCATGCATCTGTATTGAGAAGAATTATGTTCTCTAGACCATGCTCTTCTATCTTCTTTCTCACGTATCTAAGATATCTCTCATTAATATCAACAGCATATACTCTTCCACTGGGACCAACTATTTTAGCTGCAGGGATTGTTAGGTATCCTGGACCGCATCCTAAATCGATCATATACATTCCATCTCTTAATCCTATTTCCTTCAAGATCTTCCAAGGATCTTGGAATACTCGTCTAAGTGGATTAATGAGTATAGCGAATTCAATGTATTCTATTATACTATTCATAGTTTTAAGATAATTCTTTTTCTTGGATGAATTCTCCATGCCATGAATGATACCATACGTCTCCTGTAAAGCCGTTTACACTAAGCATTCCATGCATTCTACCATTTAATTCGTAGTCTAAGGTATAATATCCATAGAATTTGGTTGGTCCCTTAACTTCTATATCTTCTCTAGGATAGACATTTTTCAAATAACTGTATGCAATCTTCTTAGCTTCTTCACTGCTTATTGGCATCTCGTTATTTGGACCCGCTTGCCACCATGGAACCCCTATGTTACGCATTCTATTATGCATACCATACTTTAGATTCCACATCATATTCGGTCCAGGCTCAGGTGTTATCACTCCACTATATGGGTCTACTAATAATTCAAAGGCACCTATCCCTGTATCTTCTTCAATAATAATAGCGTAAAAATGATTAGTAAACTCCATTACCTCACTTATTTTAAAACTGCCAAGTCTAGATATATATGCATTTAATCTTTCTATAGCATTTTGAATATCGAGTCTTTGAAGTGCACCATAGTTCCACCCATATGGAGGAACTGTATCTTGGGGATATTGCTGATACCACCTGCCCCACCATCCACTACACATTGGACATCCGTACCATCCATATGGAGTGGGTGCACCATAGAAAGGTGATATATTATTCTGCGCAGCTACAGAGCCTATTAATATTATAGAAGCCGCCGACGCTAATCCTACAACAGCTGATAACAAAATTATTAGTAATATCTTCTTCTCCATCATCATGTCACCTAGCAGCAATGATGAGTTGAGTGTCTATGCGTCTCTATCTTTTTATCTGATGTTCTCCTAGTAAGGTATTTATCTGGATTTTTCTGGAACTCCATTCTACAATCTTCAGAGCAGAAGTAGTAGGTAGCTCCTTCGTAAGTTGTTGAGATTCTATCTTTTTCTATCCCCATTCCACAAACAGGATCTATGGCTTTATTTTTCCTAAACATTCCCTCCTCACTAGTAATCAAATAGATTTAGAATGATTTAAGGAGCAGGTATCTCCTGTAGCTGAAAGTAATGTTTTGTATCTTTAAGAGCTCTCCTTTATCTCAATTAATACTGTATGTTCGCTTAAAGAAAAATATGCGTTTACTCTTATCCTCTCAAAGATAGGTTGAAGATAATGTGCGATGAAGAGTGAGCCTTTAGGTCCTAGAGTATGTGTTAGGGTTATTGTTTTCTTATCATCTTTAACGACTTCATTGTATTCGAAGAGATTTCCATAGATAGATAAGTTTTTAAGATAATCTAGAATGGAGTCCATGGTGAGCGTCCCCTCTTTTGACAATATGAATGGTTCGGAGATTTCTTTTCCTGCGTTATAGCTTACATTTATTATTACTTCATCAGGAATTGATTCAAGCAAGTATCTTAACGCTATACTTGAAAATCTAATAAAGTTGAACTTCTTAGCATATCTATCGAAATTAACATAAGATAGAAGAATCTGGTTTACCAAAGTGTTAATACTTATATTTTGACGATGAGAATCTTCTTGCAATATCTTTAGAGCTAGCTCGCTTATCCTAAAAGACCTAGTAACAGTCTTCTCAGACTTTACCAAGACTATCTTATATAAAAGAATCGAGCTATAAAAACGTTAAATAGATGAACTCATCTTTAAATTCTGTATCATCTTAGGTGTATTATTATTGATGCTAGCTTCTCATACCTTATAATTATTCTTCTAAATGATTTTAGCTATCCGAAGAATCTCTCAGCAGCAGACTTCATCTTCTTATATAGCTCTACAATCTTCTTTGAGTCATGCTCATTTCCAGGCCTTATCGTGAAGTTTAGAGGCATAGAATCCTCATCTACAACTACATGTATCTTTGAGCCCTTCTTATGCTTGAAACCATCATATCCTACAAGCTCCCTTCTTAGCCTCTACTATTGAGCTATCAACAGCAACTATACTATACCCTCTAATAGATACTAATACCGTTCAAGACAATCCTATCATCAGCTCTAGGCCTACCAACCCTAGCCTTAGGAGGGAGAAGAAGCCTGATAATATCCCACTCTTCATAAGAAATCTCTCTAAACTCCATAAGAAAACATACTCCAAACAAGCTTAAATAATTTAGAGACGAGTTCTATGATAAAGGCTAGTTAAGTAATTCGCTGCTCTCAACTTAATAGAACATACATATTATGAAGGATAAATCTCCGAAAAATTAAACACTATTCATCTACTACGATCCTTAGAAGTTTTTAGATCAAACGCACAGAATTCCACTTTTTCCTTTTAAAGAAAAATAACCTTGAATATTTGTATATTCAATTCTGAGTTAAGTTTATAAGTTTATATAAAAGTTATATAACTATGTTATAGGAAATGATAAAAGTTTCGGAATTTTTGAAACAGCATGGTAAGCCGTCTCGAGAAGTCTACCTAGACCATGAGAATTCTGGATGGGTTCCACCTGAAGTTGTTGAGGCAATGCTCCCATACTTTAACCAGAAAGGATATGGACACCCATCAATAACCAATCTACCTGGATGGGAGGCATATGAGGTTGTTGAGTCTACACTAGAAAAAGTGAATAAAACTATCAATGCTAGAGATGGAGAATTAGTCATAACTCATAGTGGGACTGAGGCAAACAATCTAGCAATCATAGGGACAGCGCTTGCAAGGGGTAAAGAAAGAAAAAAGATTATAACATCTGCAATCGAGCATGTAAGTGTTCTTTTCCCTGCTAGATCTCTTGAAGAACATGGTTACCGAGTTGTTACTATTCCAGTAGATAAAGAAGGATTTGTAGACCCTGATATGTTAAGTATGTTGATCGACCATGAAACATTAATGGTAAGTATCCAGATGGTTAATCATGAAATAGGAACGATACAGAACATGAAGACGCTGGTAGAAACAGTAAAAGATAAGAATGATAGAATAATCTTCCACACAGATGCTGTTGATGCTTATGGTAGGATGAGGATAGATGTAGAAGAACTAGGAGTAGACTTGATGACTCTTAGCAGCCATAAGATTCATGGTCCAAGAGGTGTAGGAGTATTATACGTAAAAGAGGGAGTAAAATTGAAACCAGTAATGCATGGTGCACTTAGCACTCAGAAAATGTGGCCTGGAGTAGAGAATATCCCTGCAATAGCTGGATTCAATAAAGCAATCGATTTAACTTTTACAAATTTCGAAGACAATATTGAAAAGATGAAGACTCTCCGAGATATGCTGATGAAAGGGATCCTAAATAATGTTCCAGGAGTATTACTGAATGGTCCAAGAGGGGATAAAAGAGCTCCTGATAATGTAAACATAAGCTTCCTATTTGTTGAAGGAGAATCTATAACTGTTGAACTAAGTTTAAGAGGGGTCTATGTCTCAAGCGGAAGTGCATGTACAAGCCGGGTCTTAGAGCCAAGCCATGTAATATTGGCCATAGGTAGAAAATATGAAGAGGCACATGGTAGCATATTATTCAAGGTTTCAAGATATCATACTAAAGAAGACATAGAATATGTTTTAAACCAGGTTCCCCCAGCGATCGAGAGACTCAGAGTAATAAGCCCTCTAGCAAGAGAAGGTAGCGAAACTGTAAAGAGGGCGGTAGAGGTATGAGCACTAGAACCCCCCTCATCTATACACCGAAGATCTTAGACCTCTTCAGGAACCCTAGGAATCTTGGTAGAATGGAGGATGCGACTGTCTCATCTCAAGCTGGAAGCCCAGCATGTGGAGACGTAATCACCATATATCTAAAAATCGAGGATAGTAGAATAGTCGATGCATCTTTTGAGAGTTATGGATGTGCAGCCAACATTGCAGCTGCGAGCATTATTACTGAGATGGTGAAGGGTAAGACGCTTAAAGAAGCATGGGACATCACTTGGGAAGATGTAACTAAAGAGCTTGGAGGACTACCTTCAATAAAATATCATTGCAGCATTCTAGCTGTTGGAGGATTAAAGAGAGCTATTAGAAAATATTTCGAAGAAGTTGCGAAGATACATCCTGAGTGGCTTCCCAGTAACCTTAGTAAAGAAGAGAGGCAGGCTCTTGAAGAAGAAGAATTAATTGAGAAGATCTATAGAAAATATGGTATGCCACCATGATGGATGAGTATTTTATAGATCTTAGAGAAAAGAAGCCAGGATGTACTGAGAACCCTGTTATTAGACTTACACAGCTACTCTCAAGAGTAGAAGAAGGACGGGGAATATTGAAGGTAACCTCAGATGAGAAAGAAGTACCATTAAAAGTACTTGAGATGCTTGCAAACAAGAGAAACTTAAAATTTCAGGTAATTGAGAAAAATGGAACAAAAGTAACAGTTGTCTACTCTAAGTAGTATAAACTAAAGCTAATTATTGTAGGTGTAGAATACCCAGAAGAAGGTTATTTAGAAGTTTTTATATTTCTAGAGATACTAATTTTAGGATGATGTCTTGTATTGATCTTGAGGAGACTCGTAGAGATTTTCCAATCTTAGAAAGGAAGATAAGAGGTAAAAGTCTAGTTTATCTTGATAGTGGAGCTTCTTCTCTTAAGCCTATTCAAGTCATCGATGCAATTAGAGAATTCTACTTAAAAGAGTATAGCAATATTCATCGAGGCGTCCATTATCTTAGTCAGCAAGCAACGTCAAGATATGAAGAGGCAAGAGAGAAAATAGCTAAATTCATAAACGCTAACTGTCCTGAAGAAGTAATTTTTACTTATGGTACAACTGATTCCCTTAATATGCTTGCCTACAGTTATGGTTTAAGAGTCTTGAAGCCTGAAGATAAAATATTCTTAACAGTTATGGAGCATCATAGCAATATTCTTCCATGGATGCATATCTCTTCTATAACTGGAGCAAGAATAAAATATGTCGATATCACCGATGATGGATTACTAGATTATGAAAGAATAGATAGAGAAATCGATGAGAAGACTAAGATCTTTTCAGTGACGCATATGTCTAATGTTCTAGGAACGATAGTTGACGTAAGAAGAATCGCTAGAAGAGTACATGAACTAGGAGGGGTTATAGTAGTTGATGGAGCACAATCTGTCCCCCATATGCCAATAAACGTTAGAGAACTAGAAATAGACTTCCTAGCATTCAGTGGGCATAAGATGCTTGGACCTACCGGTATAGGCGTATTATGGGTTAAGCATGATCTCCTAGATGATTTACATCCTTTCAGGCTTGGAGGAGGTGCAATTAGAGATGTAACTCTAAATGATTTTATGCTTCTTGATCCACCGAGTAGTTTTGAGGCTGGAACACCGAATATAGCTGGAGCAATAGGCTTGGCTGCAGCGGTGGAATATCTCCAGAGTATAGGCATGGATAAAGTAAGAAGACATGAAGAAGAATTAACAAGTTATACCTTGGAGAGACTCGAAGATCTAGGAGACTCCATCACAATATATGGGCCGAAGAATGTTTCAGTACGTGGAGGAATAATAACATTCAATATCAGAGGATTAGAGTCGAATATAGTCGGTAGCCTACTCGATAGCTATGGAATAGCTGTGAGAACGGGAAAACATTGTGCACACCCGCTTCATCGAAGATTGAATATAGATGGATCAGTTAGAGCAAGTATATACATATACAATACAAGAGAAGAGATAGACTATCTAACCTCAGCATTAAGAGAAATGATCTCGGCAGGCAAGTAATACAAAATATGTAGCTCAAGCCTAATAGATGATCTAATGAGATCGAGCTGTTTCTTCATTCCATTCAACATGATCTCTAGAGAGATAGAGTAGTAAGACCAGCCTCTCCATCTCGGAGAATATCTTTATACTTAGGTTCCCATGGTTTACAGATTTTTGATAGATCCTTGGTGGCGTCTTGACAGTTTAGCTGTTTAATGATTTCTTATCTAGGGAAAAATATAAATCGTAGTAGATATTTAATTAATTTGACCCTGCAGACTAGGTCTATTCATGGACATAGGTATAAAGATGAGTCTTTAGGAGTCTTTATTCCACCTATCTATCAGACTGCTATCTTTGAGCAGCCAGGATTTACTAGGAAGAGTGACAGAGAAGTTGACTTAAAGTATAGTAGAGAAGAAAATCTAACTGTTAGAGCTGTTAGAGCTTTAGAGAAAATCCTTACAATGTTAGAAGAAGGTGAAGATACACTTTGTTTCTCCAGCGGTATGGCAGCCATCTCAACAATATATTATTCAGTACTTAAGAAGAATGATAAGATAGTTTTACCAGCTGAATCATATGGAACAACACTTCAATTAGGAGAGAAACTTAGAGGCTTCGGAGTAGAAGTTAAGATTTCATGGCCTGATACAGAAGATATCATAGAATCTATAGATAAGCATACAAAGCTAGTCTTGATAGAGACTATTACAAATCCGACTTTAAGAGTTTTTGATATTCCTGAAATACTTAATGTGTGTAAAGAGAATGGCGCTCTACTTATTGTAGACAATACTTTTGCTACACCATATCTGTATAAACCGTTTAAAGATGGGGTTGAAGTGGTCGTCCATAGTTTAACGAAGTATCTTTCAGGACATAATGACGTAGTTGGTGGAGTAATAATTTCTCGGAAAGAGAGGATACTTGAATTGTGGGATTGGAGGAGAATGCTTGGAACAATCTTACCTCCTTTTGAAGCATTCTTAATAATTAGAGGATTGAAGACATTCGAGCTTAGAATGGAGAAACACTGTAAGAATGCTCAAGCTATGGCTGAATACCTAGAAGACCACCCAAAGATTAAAGAAGTAATTTATCCAGGTTTACCAACCAGTAAGTATTACAGATTAGCTTCCAGACTTTTTAAGAAAAGATTTGGAGGTGTAGTGAGTTTTAGAATAAGAGGCGGTGAGGAAGAAGTAAAGAAGCTAATGAACAGTTTAAAGATAATTAAGCCTGCTCCGAGCTTGGGGGGAGCTGAGTCGATCTTAACATACCCAATCATTAGTGCTGCATCAACTATACCGAAAGATGTCAGAGAGAAGCTGGGTATAACCGAAGACTTATTACGCTTCTCCCTAGGATTAGAAGATTTAGAAGACTTGATTCAAGATATTGATAGTGCGTTAAATAGCATATAAACCTAGACGACATATTATCAATAAATACATGCTCTATAGATAGTTAAACCATTTTACTTCAACTTCATCGATCCTATATCTAGGTCTAACTCTACTCTCTTCAATAGGTACAGTTTGGCTGGTTAAGAGTTGGAGTACGCCTGTCCAAGCTATCATCGCTCCATTATCTCCAGCATATTCTTGGGGAACAACCATTAGTCTTGCATCATGTAGCTTCACCATCTCCTCCATCATCTCCCTTAATCTCTTACTTCTTGATAATCCTCCAACGACCAAGACTTCTCTCTTCTCTGTGAATGCTAGAGCCCGCTCAGTTACTTCTGTCAACATACTATAAACAGTCTCTACTAGACTGTAGCAGATATCTTCTAGCTTAACGCCTTCCTTAAGTAGTCTCAATGCTGCTGTTAATACTCCTGAGAAGGATACATCCATACCTTTAACTTTATATGGTAGATAATAGAGTCTCCTTCCTTCAAGAGATCTTATCTCTGGATTCGGCATTAACCCTATGCCTGCTTTAATCCCAAATACATCAAGGCAGTTCCCAGCTGCAATATCTAATGTTTCACCAAATATCCTATATCTCCCATCTTTGTAGGAAGTTATGAGGGTGTTCCCGCCGGCAACGTATAAGACGACAGGGTCTCTACATTCAGTAGTTAATCTACCTATCTCTATGTGAGCTACACCATGATTCACAGATATGAGAGGAACCTTTAACTTAAGAGATAGAGACCTAGCAATAGTTGCTCCAACCCGTAGACATGGTCCCATACCTGGTCCACAAGAAAAAGCTATAGCATCTATCTCGGAAGGAGATATACCACTTATTTTTATTGCTTCCCTAATTTTTTCAGGAGCTATCAAAGAATGATGTTGCGCAGCTTCTCTAGGATGTATGCCTCCAGACTTTGGAGTATAAACACTAGTAACATTAGCTAGTATCCTTCCAAGAGACGTAGCTATTCCTACTCCAAAAGTATGGGCTGTAGATTCTATCCCCATAACAATCTTCTCATCATTACGCAATAGCACCCACCTCTACCATACTACCTATAGTTTGTTAATGTTAAAATGATTTATATCCTTGATTGTAGACTATTCTCCAAGCTATGGAGGATGATCTAAATCTTGATCGTAGTAGATCGTTATGGTAGACCCGTAAGAGGGCTTAGAATCTCTGTCAACCCCAGCTATACTTGCAATTTTAGATGCGTATTCTGCCATATGGAAGGTGTAGTAGCAAGCGGGTCGGATGCGATGATGACTCCTGAAGAGATTGAGAAAATAGTCAAAATCTTGGTCAGATACAATATAAAGAAAGTCAAGTTGACCGGCGGGGAGCCAATGCTCCGTAAAGACATATTAGAGATAGTTGAGCGCTTAGGTAAGTTAGGTTTAGATGATTTGAGCATGACTACAAATGGTACACGTTTAATCTCGATGGCTGAGAAGTTAAAGAAAGCAGGCTTAATGAGAGTCAATATAAGCTTGCACACTGTGAGTAGTGAAAAGTATTGCTGGATTACTGGGATGAAAAATAAGAGGGGTGGAAGAACTAGATATGAGTATACTGTAGATGCAATAAAAGCTGCTATCGAAGCAGGCATGAACCCTGTAAAGCTGAATGTAGTAGTCATGAAGAATGTAAATCATAATGAAGTAGACAGTCTAGTAGAGTTCGCTTCAAGATTCAGAGGCAAGGTTATCCTACAATTAATAGAGCTTATAGAAGAAGGTATATCAGATAGACAATTCTATAATAGATACCACTATGATTTAAGAGAGATTGAGGAGAGATTTGAGAAAACAGCTCTAAAGATTATTACTAGGACTCTTCATATGAGGAAGCAGTATCTTCTACCTAATGGCGTATGGGTTGAAGTAGTTAGACCAAACTATAACTTTGAATTCTGTATGAATGATGATAGAATAAGGATAACTCATGATGGTAAGTTTAAGCCATGCTTAATGAGGGATGACAACTTAATTGATTTCTTGACCCCTCTAAGAGCTGGGGCATCAGAAGAAGAACTTGAAAAATTATTCATTGAAGCTATTAAACTCAGAGAACCATACTACAAACCACCGACTATGAAGACATCTGAGGATGTATCCATTATTCAGGAAGCATTATGAGAAGAAAGATAACAAAATCTTCAGATCAATGCTAATTCCAATATGAGGATAATAATATAGAGTTACAGTTTTTAACATAGCTTGAATAAGTTGTATTGGGGGTAAGATTACGGGTACAAGACTCCGTCAACCGATAGTAGTCGTTTTAGGTCACGTTGACCATGGTAAGACTTCACTACTAGATAAAATGAGGGGAACAATCGTAGCAGTTAGAGAAGCTGGAGGGATAACTCAGCACATAGGTGCAAGCTTATTCCCCCTAGATGCCGTGATAGAAACATGTAAAGCTCTCCTCGGCGAAGTAAAGATTGAGAAGCTTAAGATCCCAGGATTAATGTTTATAGATACTCCTGGGCATGCCGCATTCGCAAACTTAAGAAAGAGGGGAGGTTCTATAGCTGATATAGCCATCCTAGTCATAGATATAATTAATGGTATCCAAGAACAAACTAGAGAATGTATTCAGCTATTGAAGTCTAGGCGCACCCCATTTGTAGTTGCTGCAAACAAGATCGACCTCATACCAGGATGGAGGCCAAGCGAACTAGCACCCTTCAGTAAAACCTTTGAATCTCAAAGTAAGCTCGTCCAAGAAGAATTAGAGAAGAAGATATACGAGCTGGTTGGAGAACTTTCATTCTTCGGATTTAAAGCAGACCTTTACACTAAGATAAGAGACTTTACCAAGACTCTAGCTATAGTTCCTGTAAGTGCTAAGACTGGCGAGGGAATCCCAGACTTGCTACTCATTCTTTTAGGTTTAGCTCAATCCTTTATGCAGGATAGGCTAATGACTTCTCCTTCCAGCCCAGCCGAAGGGGTAGTACTGGAAGTACTAGAAGAAGTGGGGATTGGTCATACGATAAACGCGATCATAAGTGATGGAGTCTTAAGAGTTGGAGATAGGATAGCTTTAATGGGTGTGGATGGGCCATTCTCCACAAGGGTTAAAGCTCTACTAATGCCTAAGCCGCTAGATGAGATGAGAGACCCGAGAGACAAGTTTAGGAGGGTTGAAGAAGTTGAAGCTGCCGTTGGCGTAAAGATAGTCGCTGAAGGATTAGATAAATGCCTTGCTGGCTCACCTATCTACGTAATCCCTACTCCAAGTGTAGAGAATGAAATTCTAGAAAAGATAAAGAACGAGATTGAAGAGTTTATGATAACTACCGATAAGATTGGGGTTGTTGTAAAAACTGATACTTTAGGCTCTCTAGAAGCTGCTACACTATATCTCCGTGAGAAAGGCATACCGATAAGGAGAGCGGACATAGGTGAAGTTAGTAAAAGAGATATTGTGGAGGCAGAAGCTGTTAGGATGAAAGATGAATTAAAGGGAGTAATATTAGCCTTCAACGTCAAGGTAGATTCAGATTTAGAGATTGAAGCAAACAATAGAGGTATACGAATCTTTAAAGACTCAGTCCTTTTTAGACTAGTTAACACATACCTTGAATGGGTTGAGAAAGAAACTACTACACGTAGGCTTAGAATATTTGAATCCTTAATGAAGCCTGGAAAGATCAAGATAATGGAAGGATACGTTTTTAGGAGAAGTGAACCTGCAATCGTTGGAGTAGAAATACTAGCTGGAACTATCAGACCAAAGTATCCATTAATGAATTCTAAGGGGAAAATAGTTGGCACGATCTCTCAGATACAAGATAGAGGTCAAAGTATACATGAAGCAAGTACAGGAGCTAGAGTAGCAATATCGATGAGGGAACCAATCGTAGGGAGACATATAAGAGAGGGAGAAATACTCTATACAGCTCTTCCAGAACAAGATGCAAGATTACTACAGAAAGAATACTATAACATGCTAGATGAAGAATCCAAAAAAGCATTACAAGAGATAATTGAGATAAAACGGTCGATTAATCCGCTCTGGGCTAGATAAAATTAGATGAGTGGGTCTAGTTTAAATTATGCCATCTTTACTTTAGTTTATATACTGGATTAAACTTTCAAATGATTGAAAAATGTCAGAGAAAAGCGCTGCTCCGAAGCTTGTATTGTCTAACCCAGCTGATGGTACAGCAAAGAGTATCCAGCTTGATTCAAGAGTATTCCAATTATTTATTGGGAAGAAGATTGGAGATGAAATAGATGGGTCCGTATTAGGGTTTAAAGGTTACAAGATAAAGATTACTGGAGGCACGGATAGAGATGGATTCCCTATGCGTCCAGATGTTAGTGGACCGAGAAAGGTGAGGATATTATTATCAGGTGGAGTAGGGTTCCACCCTAAGGATAAACCTGCATCAAAAAAGAAGAAGAAAAGACTGAGGAGGAGGAAGAAGGGGCTTAGAAAGAGGAAGATGGTTAGAGGAAATCTTATCAGTGATGCTATAGCACAGATAAATGCTGTGCTTATACCATATAAGCCTCTTACGAAAGAGGCGGTGGAGGCTAAGACAGCATGAAGATAGAGAAAATAGAGAAGAATTGGTATAATAAGCTATTGAATAGAAGAAACCTTGAATTAATCCTCACGTATGAATCCTCCACACCTAAACGTGAAGAAGTTAGGAAATTCATCTCTGAACAATTTGATACGCCTATTGAAAGAGTCATAGTAGAAGAAATCAAATGCATCTTTGGTTCCCAGAAAGCGAGAATACATGCTCACATATATGATGATGTAGAGTATGCTAAGAGATTTGAGAGAAAGCATGTACTAAAGAAACATGCACTAATAAGCATGGAGGGTGAGAAGGTTGGGAAAACAAGCTAAGTTATGGAAAAAATATATAGTGAAGAGTAATACCCTGAATAAGTTTATAGTTTTCTGCCCCAGATGCGGTGAAGGATACATCATGGCTGAACATGAAGACAGATACTATTGCGGGAACTGCCATTTCACAAAGTTTAAGACTGCAGAAAAGAAAACATAAGACATTATCTAAAGCTTCGAGAATATATCAAACACCTTATATATACCGGCTTGCTTTACAACCCCATACTGATATGGTAAGAATGGTGTAGCCCCCCATTTTATCTTAAATCTCTTTGTACCTTCATTTATCCCAAGCCCCATGTTTACATACCTTTTCCCTTCATCATATGATATTCTTAGAAAATGGTATAACAGAAGATCGGAAACTCCGGGGACGTACTCGCCAGTTCTATTAATGAAATTAAACATGTAGAAAGAATAATCGCCTGGAGGAAGGTCGATTACATTGAAACCTGCTAATCCACCATCTCTTCTAAATGTATTGATAATCCTAACAGTATTAGACCTAGAAAGATAGTAGTCCAAGCGGCTACAGACATACTCCATATATTTTTCAACATCCGGTCTCTTTAGAAAATCCATCATAATTCTTTTATGAGACCTCGTTAATTTTTTATCAACTTCTATTGTTAGCTCTCTAGAGGCTCTGGAAACCATGTATCTCAATTTCTTATTCATCTCCCTTATGGGGAGAGTTAATCTATAATAGTTATCTATTTTAACTTCTTCAAATCTTAGACTTGGAGGTAGTTTTGGAGCTATAACTATTATGTTTTCCATTCTCTCTTGTAGACTTCCTTGAACTATCTTAACAATGTCTTCCTCTTTATATTCTCCACTGACCGGGTACCCTACGATTACGATTGTTCTCCCATCCACATATACAAGATAGCGCCCCAATAATTTAGCTGTTAAATTGGAAATAGACTCAAAGTAGTCTACTATCTGCTCTGGGATATATGGTTCTAGGGTTGAATTCATCGGTCCTCCTCCGATAGTTCTTTCTTTTCTGAGCATTCTTAAGCATTGTGTAATCATCATCGGATTAAATATATTTTGTATGAGGTACTGGATTATCCCATCGCCCGCTAAGTACAGTCTAAGTCATGATTTTAGATATAGATAGACTAAAAATCTGAATTAATCAAACACTAATGCATTTCCAACTAGTTCATGAACCCCTCCCACTGTTATAGGTAGCTTGTAATGTTCAAAATATTCGGTGAATGCAGCTTTGTCTATCGCGCATATGCATGCCAAGAAGTTTGCACCAGTCCTCTTTATTGCTTCGATCTTTGGTCTGACAGCTTTAAGTCTTAACTCAATTGTCTCATCAGCAAGTAATCCTCCACCTGCACAACAGCATATAGTTTTCTCTCTGTTTACATTCGGATCAAGCTCTACGTAATTCCTGCATACATTCTTTAGTATGTATCTGGGTTCCTCTATAAGCCCCATGACCCTAGCTGGATTACATGAATCATGATATGTAACAATGTACTGATTATTTGCGTCTGGGTTTAGCTTAAGTTTTCCATTTTTTATCAAGTCTGCTGTAAATTCGCAGATATGAACCATCTTGGTAGATGCTGCATGCTCAAACTTTGTACCAGTTATAGGTGAGACAGGCTCTTCCAAGAAATCTAGTGGCCCATTCATCGTATCCATGAAAGCGTGGATAACCCTCCACATATGCCCGCATTCTCCACCAAGTATCCATTTAACACCAAGCCTCTTAGCTTCTTCAACAAGCTTCCTATTGATCTTCTTCATATGCTCGTATCCAAGCCATGTACCAAAATTACCACCTTCACTTGCATAAGTGCTTATTGTATAGTCTAACCCGATCTGGTGGAACATCTTTATAGCTCCTTTAAGCGTCCCCCAGTGGGGCCCTCCAAAGAAGTCTGCTGAAGGTGGAACATAAAGTATCTCCGCACCCTTCTTGTTTATTGGTACTTTAACCTCTATTCCTGTCTCCTCTTTTATTTCTTCTTCAGCGAATTGTATAGCGCTGAGTAGAGCTGCTGGAGGTATGCCCATATGGTTTCCTATGGTTTCACATTTAGCTATTGCTTCAGTGAGCGACCTTGGGCTGAGACCTATTGCTGTAAGAACTTCTCTAGCAGCAATCATTATCTCTGCAGTATCTATACCATAGGGGCAGAAGACAGAGCATCTTCTACATTGAGAACATTGATAGAAATAGGTATACCAAAGCTCTACTGTCTCCTCTGTAAGTTCTTCTGCTCCAACAAGCCCTCTAAAGATCCTGCCAGTTAACGTAAAGTACCTCTTATAGACTGATCTGAAGAGGTCTTGTCTTGCAACCGGCATGTTGTTGGGGTCTAGTGTACCGAGGAACATTGGACATTTATCTGTGCATGCTCCACATTTTACACAGATGTCTAGGAAGAGCTTAACAGACCTAAACTTATTTACCACCTCATCCATCTTCTTTAAAGCTACCTCTCTCCAGTTCGGGGGTAGATTAAACTGTGTATGACTCCACTCTCTCGGGAAGGGTAGCTTCATAGTCTCCATATCGCGTTTCCATGTAGCGTAGAGCTTATACTTCCTTGCAGGGAAACTCATATCTAGTTTCATCTCCTCTCACCTCCTGGTCCGATTGTTTCTAGCTCATCTTTAAACTTCCGGTAATATTCATCCCAGGTAATTACTTCAACTGGGTAATCCCATGGGTTTACATGCCTCCTCCATCTAGTTATATTCCTCATATTCCTCGTAGTAGATAGGATCCACCCGATTAGATGAGATACTTTACTAAAGGGTATGTAGATGAACAGTATCTGGGCTAAAACATAGTGTGTTAAGAACCATATGTTATCTGGTGGTGGAATAGGGTTAAACCTTAGGAGACTATACATATATTCGCTTACGGAAGCTACATCTACCAGTCCAAAACTTCTCATGTAAACTCCCAAGAATACTATTGTAATCAAGAGTATTAGGATAACGTAGTCACTTAGCTTTGAGATGTATCTAACATTTGGGAGAACTATTCTTCTAATTAGGAGGAAAGATAATGCAGCTAGGAAGAATATTCCTGAATATAGCACCGCCTCATACCATCCATATCCGACGACTGCCCAGAGCTCATGGAAGTATACATTGATTATGTGAGAGATTAATGTTATAGCTAAAGCTACATGGAAGACATATCCACCTATCCAAAGTTTTTTATTACCTTTTAGTAAGCTTCTAAATGCAAAGAAGTCTAACGACATCCTCTTTAATACTCCTGTATACGTTATGGGTGCAGGAGCAACTGGAAGCCTGAACGGAACTGGTATTGAAAGCCATCTCGCCACTCTATATATCAAGCCTAAAATCAATGTGAAGAATGCTATGTAAGGAGTTATGTAGCCTATGATGAAGATTAATGGGTCCATCTACACGACACCTCCCTTAAGATATGTAAGTAATAATATCAAGACGATCATCCCAATGCCAGCTGCTATCCACTCCTGGTCATACTCTTCACCTCTATAGTAGACATAAGCTATCAGACTTAGGATAATTAAGCTTGACGCAATATATCCAGCCGCCAGAGTCTGATGAGTTACTATTATTGGGTTTAGCATCCATGTTAAAGCAGTCAATACACTTTGAACTAAAAGTAAAACGACTAGAGCAATCTCGATACCTTTAGCCAACCCCAACCCACCTCTCAAAAGACCTCAATCTTCTTCCCACGTTTCCAGTCTTTAAGTCTGCAACATAAATTACCTTAAATGATTCTATAGTGGAGAAGGTTAGGAGAGCTAAGCCGAATATCAGCCATCCGAAGCCTAGGCTTTCAGTTAGCGACCCATAAATAATCCTGAACGATAAACCTGCACACATCATAGTCAATAAGAATTTTACAGATGCCCAGATATACTCCTTAGGGTGAGGAGATCTTTTCTCTAGCTTTGTTATTTTCAGTTTACTAAACTTCTCCCAAACTAGTTCAGGAGGCTTTACTAACTTCAATCGATATATGTAGGCGGCTAAGAATATTATTATCGTCGGGATAACTATTGAAAGGATAGCGACATCCGAAGGTATGTATGAGCCTGCTGTTACCCAAGCTAGATAAGTCATCAAGAATGTCTGGACTACTATCCAGACCCCTATAGCTATGAAGAAGGGTCTCTGCGAAGGGTGCTTATCTTTCCATTTATCTATGAATGGCAGGAATACGAAGATCAATGTTATGATTACGAGAGTTGCTATGAAGATTTTGAAGCCCGTCTCCCCGAGCACTTCTATGAACTCCGTCTTAGCTATCGCATACGTCCACATAAAATACCATTCAGGCATAGGTATAGTGACGACACCGGGAGTATATTTCTCATGTATTCCGAATGGATATATTATTGATGCTGTAAGTATTGATGCAACATAGACGCAGACCAAGATTACAAAATAGAGAAATATGTTTGGAAACCACGGGATAAGCTTCTTCTCTTCTTCTGGGATGTCCTTGGATAGAGGCTCCGTTATCCCATGGACCTCAAATATGTGTAGCTTTATAGCCAGCAAGATTATAATTACAGCAGGCAGCAGGACTGTATGGAATGTATAGAATCTTCTTAGAAGTTCCACATCTGTTCCATATCCTGAGATAACGTATTCAAGGAAGCCGCTTAAAGGCTGGGGGAGATGTTTTATTATCGTTATCCCGAATCCTACGGCTGCATATGAGAGAGCATACCATGGGAGGAGGTAGCCTGTGAACCCCATCATTAAAGTAGCTAAACCCATAAGCATACCTACAATCCACATTAACTCTCTAGGCCTCCTATAGGCAACGACAAAATAATTCCTCATAAAATGTAGAAATGTAATAAATATCATGGAAAAGGCTGAGTAAATATGTATATTTCTAATGAGGCTCCCAAAGGGAACTTCTGTAATTATCCTACTTACAGACTCCCATGCGGTATCGGGATGGGGTTCATAGTATTGGAGGAGTATTATCCCTGCTATACCTGCCGTGAAGAAAGCTATAACAGCCATAGCGCCCAACCAATAGGAGGGATTCTTAAGAGAATACTCTGGGGCGGGGCGGAGAATAGTCTTTGTAAAACCAAAATTCTCGTCAAGCCATTCTGTGAACCTACTAATAATACTCTTTCTCTCACTCAACTTGACCACCTAAATCTTCTCTTCTAGGAGAGCCTCTGTCACAAGCTTCTTTCCAAGCATAATCCTCTTCAATTCTTCAGGGTTATTAGAACATTGTGTAACCCCTGGTACAGCTGGAGCTGGCGGAGCAAGACCCACCGCGTAAATGTCTCCTGAAGTCTCATCATACTCTAGTATGACCTTGCATAGACTGCAGAAAGGTGGTCCTGCAAGTACTTCGCCATCTTTCTCAAGGTCGTAGATTGCTGCATGAGCCGGGCAATATAGTAGATTCTTGTCTGGGTATAGTTCCAAGATGTTTGGTGGGACAGTCTTCAAATAAGTTAGTTTTTCCGGGTCTCTAACTTCTTTGGGTGGGATGTATATTGTACCATAATATCTGGCATGCTGGCATATCATGACGTATGCAATTATGTCTCTATCTGGACCTACCCCCGAAGGAAGGCTTTTGCCCGTCTTCACTAATAGGCATGGGATGTCCTTTGTTGGATAAGAAAATAGATACCATGTTCTAAGCTTGATCTCATTAATATTAGCTAACCTTACGCGCGGCCACTCGGGTATCTCTAAAATAGCTGGACTAATAGATTTTAAGAGTGAAGCCAAACCCCCAAGACCTACAATAAATGAGAGAGATGTAATTATTTTAAGTGCTGTTCTTCTATCTTGAGATGCTCTCTCCTCACCATGTTCAACGTGGCTCAATCCAACCACCCAACGAACAACTACATGATATATCTGGCTGGTATGTTAGACGCAGCCTGTTGGCTTCGGTAGTCCAGCTACCTTGCAAGCACCCTTTGCAGGTCCAGAAGGAAAGAGCTCATATATCTTCTGGAGGGAGAAGCCTGTCTGCTTCACAAGCATCCTTATAGGTGGAGCTACACCATATTTCTGCCAGTATTCTCTAAGGTAATTTATTACCTTCCAATGTTCTTCAGTAAGCTTCTCTACACCTTCGAAATGCTTAGCGAAGAATTCTGCAATTTCTGGGTTCCATTTCTCGGGTTCTTGGAGAAAACCATCCTCGTCCACTTCAAGCTTCTGTCCTTTAAACTCTACGTACGGCATGATCTATCCACCTACATTTTAGGATGTATAATGCGGGTATTTAATTCTTTTTATGTAAAAAATCTATGTCCCATATTCAAAACATTAATATTGAATGTTGTTTCCTAATGTCTAGAATCTCTTTGTTTATCCGTTTTGTCAAAATCAGTCTTTAGTATATACTCTTAACAGGCTGCTTAGGTCTGCTTTATTTACATTTTTGTAGTTTCTTCTAAGATTCTCTATTAATGGGTTTAGTATTCTCTTAACTATTGCTCGGGACATATCTTCTATGATTTCTCTGCTTCTCTCGTCAAGCTTAACAGTCTTAATCATAGACATTGCTTCTAAAACTTCTTCAAATCTAACCTTCTCTGCGTAGCTGTAGATTTTAGAGATTAGCTCTTCAATCCATATGGTTTCCAGTCTTTCCTGGAACTTCTCCACGTAATCTTCGATTAATGTTTCTATCTTATCCAATTCCTTGATCCTAGCATATATTGAGTGGTCAATGTATTCTTTAAGATCGTCTAGCGTTATGAGTTTTAGGTTTTGTAGTCTTGAGACTTCAGGATCGACGTTTCTAGGAACTGATAAGTCAATTATTAGGAGGGGCTTATCTCTCTCCTCGATTGCTTCCGCTATTCTCTCTCTAGTTATAATGTAGTGGGGTGCAGAAGTTGTGACGAATACTATATCTGCTATTCTTAGATAGTTTTCGATCTGGTCTAGTCTTAACGCTATCCCTCCGCTCATACTAGCTAGATGAATAGCCCTCTCATAGGTTCTATTAGCGAATAACAAGGTAAGCTTTCTATAGTTTTTCTCCATTAATGCTGAGTTCACTAGCTCGCCTGTCTCTCCAGCGCCTATTATGAGGATTACCTTGTCATCCATGTTCTTAAGTATTTTTTCAACCACTTCAACTGCAACGTGAGCTAGGCTCAGCCTCCTCCTACTTATCTCCGTCTCAGACCTAACTCTTTTCCCAATCTTGATAGCTTCCTCGAATATCATCTTGAGCAGTAGAGACAAACTACTATTAGCTACTGCTTTATAGTATGCTTCTTTTACTTGACGTAGAATCTCCTGCTCACCTATAACCATTGATTCAAGACCAGAAGCCAGCCTGAATAGATGCCTAACAACCTCCACCCCCCTGACCAATACAGTATTTCTCTTAATACCTGTATCTCCAGTTAAATCTTCCCAGATGCTTAATACATTTTCTACGGCTTCCTCATCTCTCAGCTCAAGGTAGACTTCCACCCTATTGCATGTCTGGAGTATAGCTACACCTTCAACACCGCTTACACTTTTAAATAGTCTAAGCGCTAATTCTAAGTCTCTAAAGAAAAACTTCTCAAGACTAGATATAGGTAACTGCTTATGGTTTAAGAGAAGACCATGAATAGTGTTCAAAGACATTCCAACATCAACTACACATAAAGATCTCATGGTTCTTAAAAAGCTTCTATAAATAATATTGAGTTAAAGATATGTTTTAATCAAAGTTTCAAGGATATTTACCCGATGCCCTATTTGGATGATGAGATTTATTATGAGGTTTATGGTGACGGTAGACCTATCTTACTAATTCATGGTGCCTGGGCTTCTCATGAATGGTGGAGAATGCAGATCCCTGAACTCTCAAAGAAGTATAAAGTAATTGCAATTGATGTTAGAGGTCATGGTAAGTCTGTTAGATTAGAGAAGCCTACAACTGTTAAGAAGCTTGCTGAAGATGTAGATAGGGTTCTAAATCATCTACGCATCGATGAACTTGTATTAATAGGTTGGTCGATGGGTGGGATGATATCAACACAATATTATTTCGAGCATCCTGAAAAAGTAAAAGGATTGATACTTATTTCAAGCAGGCTACATAAAAGACCTAGAATGCTTATAGAAGCATATCTTAGAACTATACGTGAAATGTTTATTCTCTTCATGGATTTTGCAGATTTTGAAGGGTTTGAATCATTAAAGTATGATGATCAAGTAAAGAAGGAGGTTGAGAAGATGTTCTCAAAATCTACCAACCCTGAGATTATCAACTGGGCGGTCGAGGACTTAACTAAAAATAGGAGGAGAGATTACTTAAACATTGTTAAAACATTAGCTAAATACGACGCGTCAGATAAGCTTCATACGATAAAAGTGCCAACACTCATAATAGTTGGAGATAAAGATGAGAGGACACCCCCTGAATTCTCTAAGAAGATCCATGAGAAGATCCCAAACTCCAAGCTTGTCATAATTGAGGGTTATGGGCACTATGTCTTGTTAGAGAGGCCAGATATAGTTAATAGAGAGATACTGGGTTTCCTAGAGAGCATAGGTTATCGCTGACCTTTATTTGCCCACAACGTTAACTTTCTAAAAACTTCTGGATTATGAAGAAAGTGTAGATGCGTATACATTGCTAGGAGATTCTCCTTCATTACTCCATCATGTAATCCATCCACCCCATATCCTCTCTCAACCCTGAAAGCAAAATCTACCTTCTCTCTTAGGGTTAGCCGGGAATGATGGAATTCATGACCGATTAAGCGTTGGTTGAGATTTGTCAGAGGATTATCTCTAATCGTTGATAGATATACGTATCCATGACCTACAGGTCTTTTACTCATTTCTATGTAGCCGTCAATCAACCCAACCATCTCATATTCTTCACCATTAAAAGTCTTAACATTTCCCGATAGATAGATTAACCCACCGCATTCAGCGTAGATCTTCAATCCTCCATCATACTTCTTCTTAATATCATTTTTCAAAGGTTTATTCTTCTCAAGCATTTCAGCATAGACTTCTGGAAACCCTCCTCCAATATAGAGCAAATCTACTTCTGGAAGCGATGAATCTTTAGTTGAATCAACGTAGTATACTTTATCAGCAGCCTCGAAAAACTCGATATTCTCTGGATAGTAGAATGAAAATATAATATCTCTGATAACCCCTATCTTAATACTGGGTCTAACTATAGAGCAGGTTTCCTCATATTCAGGAGGATGTATCTCTTCCACATTAGAGGCCAGCTCGATCAGCTTATCAATATCGATTTGTCTACCCACCTTTCTTACGGCTTGTTTTATCTCTTCTATCTCATCAGCTCTCTCAGAGATTGGGATTAATCCTAAATGTCTATACCTCATCTTCTCCTCGATAAGACTGTCTCTATAGATGACTCCGACAATCTCTAATTCTTTAAAATTTTCCCTGAAAGCATTAACTATTTTCTCTTTCTGTTTTTCATGTGCTACATTATTTACTATTATTCCTGCAAGCTTTACTCTTCTATCAAACTCCATAAATCCTTTAACTAGAGCTAGGAGACCTCTATTAATCCTCTCAGCATCAACTATTAAGATGACTGGTGCTTTGAGAATCTTCGATAACTCCGCTGTACTCCCCCTCTCTGATACTCCATCTACGCTATCAAATAGCCCAAAAACACCTTCTATTACACATATATCTGCGTCTTTCATCATTTTACAGAAAGATTTGATAATAGTTTCTTGATTGAACATTATAGAATCAAGGTTACGTGAAGGCCTGTCTGAGAATATGTTATGATATGATGGATCTATGAAGTCTGGTCCGACTTTGAATGGCTGCACTCTGTATCCACGTTCTCTAAGCAGGCTGATGATAGCAGAAGTAACGAGTGTCTTCCCTATCCTGCCGCTAACACTAGAGATGATTATTCTTGGCTTATTCATATCCCTCACGACTTCCTATCTCTAAACCGTACTCTTTCAATATATTCCTCAATATTTTCTCCACCAAGCATTCATCACTCGATCTCAATGCTTTTCTTAGATCATCATTATTAAAGACTGCATAGTATATTTTTAATCTTCTCTCAGGATTAGGGATACTCTTTCTTACAATCTTCTTAACTTTATACATTATCTCCGCTAACTTTATCAATTCTTTTTCTCTACTAAGATATTCTATGACTCTCTGTAGTGCTTCTCTCGCAACCAAGCTGCTTTTACCTTCAGTGGTTATAGCGACTCTGAATGGACCTATGGAGGAATCTATTGGTACAACTATGTCTGTTTTCTCAGCATCATTAGCGAGGTTTAGTAGTGCTTTATGTTTTCTAGCAATATTCCATATTTTATCGTTGTATTCTTTTGTCTCTAATGTAACCATTACAATGTCTGAGAATTTAATGTACTCTTCGAGCTTTCCTACATCCTCTACATCTCCTTTAACTAATTCTATAAAACCACTACGGCTAAGCTCCAATATCTTATCATCGAAGCTCCTACTATATACTATGACTCTAGCACCAGTCTTAGAATACTTCTCAGCTCTCTTTGCCCCTTCTCTTCCACCACCTATGATCAGAATCGTCTTGTTAGATAGATCAATCAAGAACGGCATCCTCATAAACTTCAACAAAACCTCTAAATGGACCCTATAAAACATTAAGATGCAAGCCTACCTTAAGTATAATTTAAGTCAGGAAAAATATGAGGCTGTTTAATTTTGGTGTTATTAACCTTGCTAGCTTTATCTTACCAAGTGGAAGGATTTTTACTCTGAAAAAGTTGTTGTAAACAACTTTAGTTAATAAACCGTAATCTACTAATTTCTTTCAAGAATATATGGGGGAAAGACGTTAAAGACAGATTCTTAAAAGTTTAATGAGTAGAGATAGCTTAATCTTAAACTTAGTTGAGTTCTCTAGATATTCTAAAGAGAACACAACTTGGCCTACCTATCCTAAAATCAATGGGCTTACTTAAAGTTTTTATTCCGCTGGCCGCTCTCTCAGCCTTGAATATGCAGGTTTTTAGACCTTACATAGACTGGCATATGTCTGCGCGGGTGCTGGATGACAGGAGGCTGGGGAAGCAGAGGGTGGAGGCGAAGCAGGTCATTATGACCATTCTACGCAAGATGAGCTTGATAAAAGATGGAAGGCTCGGCTGGCTCAGCCATCCGATAGTTCTCAAGTATTATAATGGTGGCAGACCTATCTTAAGGACCTCGACGGCTACTTTAATGCTTGCGGAAGGGAGTGGAGACGCCGTGGGATGAGAAGCGAGATCAACTTATCCGATATAGAGCATCTGATTTTAAAGGCAGGGTCAGCCGAGGGTCATCCGTTGACACATGTGCACGAGGTAGAATATCAGAGGATCCTGATACTGAAGGATCCAGAGCATTATCTGAAGACTTTTCGAAGAGAGGAGATACTCGAGGTTTTCGAGACCGAACCTGTGTTGATAAGCGGTGTCAACAGCTGGATCTTCAGAAGTAGTAAGCTTTACATGTCCACGCTGAGAAAAGCCATCAAGATTGCTAAACGGTTGGGAATAGTGTAGTTGAAATATGAATTTAGAGATTGAAGAGTATTCAGAGTAGTCCGTAGAGTAGCTTGAACATTTTACGGTATGGGAGTCAGGGAAGATAAAGTTTACCAGCTCTATTATGATTTACATTAGTGGCTTAACAGTGTACTCTAGTAGATCTCTGATAGTTTCTTCCATGACTGCGGCTTAGTGGGTTAGTAGCCTATTTCCACCATTGTTCTCCGCCTCGATAAACTTCTCCTCGTTGCGTCAGGTATTGCTTCCATACATCATTATCTCGAGAAGGGTCTTTAACGTGAAAATCAAGAATAGAGGTTTAAACATTATGAAGAGATGCGTTAGAGCTTATAGTAGATATTGTTAACATCTTCTAGGTGCAACAGAGAAGAATTAGGCTGAAGACACTATCCTAAAGATTTAACTATAGTTAATATAGCTATTGCTCAGGAGTGGAGAGTGTTACCATATAGGAGAAATATATATTCAACTTTCATTAATACTTCACCGAGTTAGATTGAGTTTTGAAGAGGCAGAACTGATTAGAGAAAGAGCTCAG